>Ga0078972_1007647_pt1 | contig 23751 bp, 21 predicted proteins | sample YelNatPaOPGAMG01_FD_67568 | JGI IMG/M metagenome (GOLD analysis project Ga0078972, IMG submission 67568) | Hot spring thermophilic microbial communities from Obsidian Pool, Yellowstone National Park, USA - OP-RAMG-01 (SPADES assembly) (version 2) | ecosystem: Environmental > Aquatic > Thermal...
GTCAACTATTCTTTGGGCCATAATTGTCTCCTGCGATTCAAGGATTGTGTTCTGGTAGTGAGAAAAGCGGTGATAATGAATCCATCTTTCTCAAATTCACGATAAACCACAATGAGATATTTGCTGGGTGTAACCTCTCGTAACGCCAAAAGCTCCTCGGCACCGCCAGCCAAAATCTTGGAGGGATTGGCAACGGTATCCAAAACTTCCAAACGCATACCTGCCAACTCGCAGTGTTCTTCAGTAATATGGACCCAGCGTTCCTCTGTGAGTCGGATCGGGACGGAGTTTTTTGAAATCACAGTTTCAGGCATCCGTCACATTTCCCATGCACCTTGTCCAGCCAAACACTGAATTTCACCCAAAATATATCCGTTTTGACCTCTGATTGCAACCGTCCAAAATCTTACAAGGCGCGGCCGGGGACGCCGATGTGGCGGGCAATGACGATACGCTGGACTTCGGAGGTCCCCTCTCCAATGTCGAGGAGTTTCTGGTTCCGGTAATGACGTTCCACCGCATACTCCTTCATGAGACCATAGCCTCCGTGAAGCTGAACCGCCTGATTCGCCACCCGGTGGTACATCTCGGAGCAGAACATCTTGGCCATGGCTGCCTCCTTGGAGAACGGCCGATGGTTTTCGCAGAGCCAGGTGGCCTTGTAAAGGATCAGTCTCGCCAATTCGATCTCCGTGGCCATATCAGCCAATTTGAAAGCATTGACCTGAAAGGAGCCGATGGGCCTGCCGAATTGTTCCCTCTCGGTCGCGTACTTGAGAGCGAGCTCAAAGGCTCCTTGTGCCCCACCGAGGCCCATGGCGGCTATGCTCAGCCTTCCACCATCGAGGGTGGCGAGCATCTGGTGGAACCCGTCCCCGCGGCGGCCGAGAAGGTTTTCTTCGGGGACTTTGCAGTCCGTAAAATAAAGCTCCCCGGTGTTGGAGGCCCTCCAAACCATCTTTCCATGCATCGTTTTCGTCGTAAACCCGGGTGTTCCGTTTGGAACCAGGATGCAGGATAGCTCGTTTCTGCCGTCCTCCCGTTTTCCGGTAACGGCCTGAACCACGCAGACCCGACTGATGTCGGTGGTGGAATTGGTGATGAAGATCTTCGACCCGTTGATGACCCACATGCCCTTTTCAAGGACCGCTGTGGTTCGGGAAGCCCCTGCGTCCGAACCCGCGTTCGGTTCCGTGAGGCCGAAAGAGGAAAGGGAGGTCCCGGCGCAAAGATCCGGAAGCCACTTCTTTTTCTGTTCTTCATTTCCGTAATAATAGATGGGAGAAATGCCCAGGGAGTTACCGGCGGCCAGAGTGGCGGCCTGGGACCCGTCGATTCGGGCAATCTCCTCCACAGCGATAATGTAGGAGAGATAGCCCACGTTGCTTCCGCCGTACTCCTCCGGGACAAAGGGGCCGAAGAGCCCCAGTTCTCCCATTCTCTTGGTGAGATGGTAAGAGAACTCCTCCCGGTCATCCAATTCCTGAGCGATGGGAGCGATCTCCTTTTCGGCGAAGTTCCGAACCATCCTTCGCAGCATCTGCTGCTCTTCGGTGAGATCAAAATCAAGCGACATGAAAACCTCCCGTTTCTATCGAAGAAACCCGTGAAAGCCTTTTACCATGCTCAAGTCCTCAGTTTCCACCCTGAAGCTTTCCGGCCCGTTGGATGCCGCCAATCGAATGAAAAGCCGGCTCAAGGTCGTTGACCGTTCAAGGCTCGGATAGCCCGTCCGTTGCACCGCGGAGCCCCGGAGGGGACGCCTCAGAAGCCTTGTCAAGCGGGTTTCGTTGACACGTGGGCGGCCTTTACCGGGGCCCTTGAGCAGGATTTATTGCGACATCAGCGATAATTCTCCCTGAAATGGAGCGATTCTTCAAGCGGGGCCGCCGATCTCCGTTCAGGTCTCGTAAGGAACCCAGTAGTAATCGAGGACCGTGTTCGTTGGGTTCTTCGTCCGGAACTCGGCCTTCACCTTCATGCCAATGTAAGGCTTTCCATAGAGGAGATAACTTTTCGGGATGGTGACCACGCCCGGTATCTCCACGTCGATCTGCCAGTAAGGCGTCGAAAGTTCAATTCCCGTCCCCGCATAAACGACCTCGGTGAAGGTGTGGACCGTACCGATGACCGGATTTCGGAGGGTCTTCCACTTCATCTCGCTATGGCAATCCGGACAATGGGCTCGAGGCGGGATCCAAAGTCCGTTTTCGGGGCACCCCTCGTTAGGGCAGTAGGTGGCCCGCAATTTTCCCTCCTTCAGGCCTTGGAAAAAAGGCGTAAGCATCCCGTAGGTGTGGACATGGGTGATCGAGCGGGGCCATTCGATGACCATCGCAGGCTTTTCCTGACGTACTTTGGTCACCTGACCGATAAATTTCGTCTGAGCCATCCTCTTTGTCATTTTTCTCCCTCCTCTACCAGCTCTTTCTCAAAATCCCTACGGTCACATGAGAACCGACCCCGGCGTGTGAGACCCAGAGAGCCTGTTTGCTCGTTTCCGGAATCTGGAGGCTCTGCCAATCCTTCGGTTTTTTCTTACCCCACTTTTTCCAGATCTTGGGATCGCCATGAAACTTGTCGTATTTTTGCTGCAACTGCCAGAGACATTCCACGGCCTGAAAGATCCCCGTGGCTCCCACGGCATGCATCGTTCCGATGAGACCTCCCGATAGGTTAGAAGGACATTTCCCGGGCAAGCCTGTATGGGGATTGATGTAATAGGCATCGCCCGATTCGATGTAATCCTGTTCCTGGCCGTAAGGTCTGAGACCGATGTCTCCATAGGTTTGAAGGTCGCTGATGGTGAAGGCATCGTGGAGCTCCACGAGATCGAGCTCCTCCAGCGGATTTTGGATTCCAGCCATGCGGTAAGTCAACCAGGCCGCAAACCTGGCGGCCAAAAAGCTTTCGAACCCAGGGTAGCGGCTCTGCTTTTCTATAAGGTCTTTATACATGTCTGGCGTTTCATGGGGAAGCAGGGGGATATCCATTGGTCTTCTGTCAGCCACCCGCAGGGTATGGGTCCCGCCACAGATAAAGAGCTCACAGGGGCGATCCGTCAAACGGTAGGCTGTCTCCTCATCGCAGATGAGTACGGCCGCCGCCCCGACGCTCATGGCGCAGCATTCGAGAAACCGGAGAGGGTAGGCCGACATGGGGCTGTTCAAGACATCCTCGACCGTGTACTTGCCGGGTTGTTGGGCATACGGGGAGGAGCAGGCGTAAAGATGGTTCTTAACCGCTATTTTAGCTCTTGTGATTTCGGAGACCTTGAAGGCCCAGGCAAAGCGGTTTGCCATCGGGGCGTAATAGGATGAATAGATTCGTCCCAAACGGGTTTCAAAGTCCTTACACGCGGCGGTGGAGATGTAAAAATTCCCCGTTCGGGTGTCCACCTCGTCCATCCGCTCCCATCCGGCAGCGAGGGCAACATTGGCATAGCCAGAAGCCACAGCCATAGCGGCCTGCATGATCGTCGAGCCGCCCGTCGCCCCTCCCGTCTTAATGCCCATGTTGTAAAGAGGATCCAAACCGAGATAATCATGCACTTTGGCCTGGCAGAGCAACTGATCTTGAAAGTGGTCGGCAAATTCTCCATAGGCGGCATAGTTGATGAGTCCCTTGACCTCAAGGGGATCCATCTTGAGATCGTTGTCCTCGAGCAAGTTCTTAAAGGCGATCATGACGAGCTCTTCGAGCTTATATTCCGGGAAATATTTCCGATAGGCCGTTGTCCCCCCTGCAACCATAAAGACCCGACGATTCCATTTGGGCACCCTTAAATTGCCTTCCTTGAAACGGATCATTTCGTTCCCTCCTTCAATAGATGACTGCTCACTGGTCGGCCGAAAAAGATCTTTCTTCTGGCTCCGCGTTCTTTCAAAAAGATCCCCACCCCCCTTCTTTGGAATCGGTCCTCACCAAACCAAGAACATCCATACTGACGTTGGACTCGTTCTCATCCTTTCTATCTGCGGGCTTTGACGTTTTCTCGAACCCACTTCACCGCCTCTTCAATGGAGGTCCCAGGGGTGAAGATCGCCTTGATCCCAGTCTGAAGAAGGGCAGGGATGTCCTCTTCCGGGATGATCCCTCCGCCGAAGACAACGATGTCTTCGGCCCCTTTCTCCTTGAGAAGCTCCATCACCCTGGGGAAAAGATAATCGTGAGCCCCTGAGAGGATCGACAAGCCGATGCCATCCACGTCTTCCTGGATCGCCGTCGAAACGATCTGTTCCGGGGTCTGGTGAAGCCCTGTATAGATGACCTCGAACCCGGCATCGCGAAGCCCCCTTGCGATGACCTTGGCTCCCCGATCGTGACCATCCAAACCGGGTTTGGCGATGAGAATTCGGACTTTTCGTTCCTGAACCACGGTGTCTGCTCCTCTCAGGGCCCCTAAAAATACCCTGGATCCGAGTATCGACCAAAAACCTCCCGCCACACATCGCAGATCTCCTGGATCGTTGCGTACGCGCGAACAGCATCGATGATGAATGGCATGAGGTTTTGGCCGTCGAGAGAGGCTTCCCGAATTCGATGAAGATGTTCCTTGACCTTTTCGTTGTCTCGGGTCCTCTTCACCTCGGCCAGACGTTCCAGTTGTCTTCTTTCGATTTGGGGGTCCATCTTCCAGATCGTGATGGGAGGGTGATCGGTCACATACTTGTTGACGCCCACGATGGTTCTTTCGCCCGAATCGATCTCTCTTTGAAACCGGTAAGCTGCCTCTGCGATTTCAGCCTGTGGAAAGCCCCGATCGATGGCCTTGAGCATTCCTCCCATCTCGTCGATCTTCCGGATGTACTCCCAGGCCTCCTCTTCCATCCTGAGGGTGAGGGCCTCGACAAAGTAAGAGCCGGCGAGGGGGTCGATGGTGTTGGCTACGCCCGTTTCATCGGCAAGGATCTGCTGAGTCCTCAGGGCGATCGTGGCGGCCTCTTCCGTCGGGATGGCATAGGTTTCGTCAAGGGAGTTGGTATGAAGGGACTGGGTTCCTCCCAGTACAGCGGCCAGGGCTTCATAAGCTGTACGAACGACGTTATTGAAGGGCTGCTGGGCGGTCAGCGAACATCCGGCCGTTTGGGTATGAAATCGAAGCATCCAGGAGCGGGGATTTTTCGCTCCAAACCGCTCCCTCATGATCTTGGCCCACATCCGACGAGCGGCTCGGAATTTGGCGATCTCCTCGAAAAAGTCGATATGGGAATCGAAGAAAAACGAGAGCCTCGGGGCAAAGGCGTCCACGTCCAGGCCCCGTTGGATCGCGGCCTCCACATAGGCGATCCCATCGGCGAGGGTAAAGGCCAGTTCCTGAACCGCAGTCGCTCCCGCCTCGCGGATGTGGTAGCCGCTGATACTGATCGTGTTCCAGCGAGGAACCTCTTTGGTGCAAAATTCAACCGTGTCAATGATCAACCGAAGGGAGGGCTCTGGAGGGAGCATGAAGGTCTTTTGGGCGATGAACTCCTTCAGCATATCGTTTTGGATCGTACCGCCGATCTCCTTCCGGCTCACCCCCTGCTTCTCGGCCACCACGATGTACATGGCGAGGAGGATGGAGGCCGGAGGATTGATCGTCATGGACGTGGTGACCCGATCCAGAGGGATCCCGTCGAAAAGGATCTCCATATCCTTCAGGGTATCGATGGCAACGCCACACTTCCCCACCTCACCTCGCGCCTGAGGCGAATCGCTATCGTATCCCATAAGGGTGGGATAGTGGAAGGCCACGGACAAACCGGTTTCTCCTTGCTCCAGGAGGTGGTGGAACCGCCTGTTCGTTTCCTCCGGACCTCCAAGGCCGGAAAACATCCGCATGGTCCAGAGCCTCCCGCGATACATGGAGTACTGAACACCGCGGGTGAAAGGATAGAACCCCGGAAATCCAATCTCTCGGGTATAGTCGATGTCGCGAAGATCCTCAGGCGTGTAAAGGTCTCGGACCTCAAGGCCAGAAACGGTCGTGAAGCGTGGGAGGCGTTCTGGATTCTGGGAGAGGGCTTTGGATCGGGCCTCCATCCACTTACTCATCATTTCTCTTAAGCGGTTGAGCTCCCTGTCCTCGGTCATAGCGAACCCCTCCTTAAGAAGAACCCTTCCGAAGCGTTTCCGTTCCCCCGAGGATCGGTTCAGGATCAGACTTCGATACCCTCGCGGGCTGAAACGCCCTGGGTAAAGTAGTGCTTTCGCTCCACCATTTCCGTGACCAGGTCAGCCCTTTCGAGGATCTCCCGGCAGGCATTTCGCCCCGTCATAACGAGCTCCATCGATTCGGGCTTTCGATCCATCAGCCCTAAAAGGTCGGAGAGGCTCACGAGGCCAAAATCGACGGCCAGGATGATCTCGTCAAGGATCAAGATGTCGCAGGACCGCTCTTTTATCGCCCGGCATGCAAGGTCAAGTCCGATTCGGGCGTGCTCAAAGGCCCCTTCATCGAGATGTTCTCTGGAAAGAAATGATTTCTCTCCCACCCTTCGGATCGTGAGAAGAGGCGCAAGCTTCTTCGAAGCCTCCACCTCGCCCTCCTGGCGCTCTCCCTTCATGAACTGGATGACCAATACGCGAAGGCCGTGCCCCACTGCCCTCAAGGCAAGGCCGAGGGCTGCGGTAGTCTTTCCTTTCCCATTGCCCGTGTAGACCTGGATATAGCCTTTCTTCATCTGGACTTCTCTTCCCGCTTTTTCTACTTCAGTCTTCCCAGGAGGGCCGAGGCAATGGTGTTCTTTTGAATCTCTTTCGTACCCTCATAGATTTCCGTGATCTTGGCATCCCGATAGAAACGTTCCACCTCATATTCCGTGATGTACCCATAGCCGCCAAAGATCTGGATGGCCTCGTCTGCCACATCGACGGCGGTCTTCGCTGCATACATCTTGGCCATGGAGGTGAGCTTGGGATCGATCCGCTTCTGGTCGAAATTCCATGCGGCCTTGTAGGTGAGGAGCCTTGCCGTCTCGATCCGTGTCGCCATATCGGCGAGCTTGTGCTGGGTGATCTGGAAGTCGGCGATCCGCTTCCCGAATTGCTGTCTCTTCTGAGCGTAGTCGAGGGCCCGATCGAAGGCTCCCTGAGCGATGCCCAGAGCCTGAGCCGCAATCTCGATTCGGCTCTCGTCGAAGAAGTGAAGGACCTGATAGAATCCCCTCTTTTCCTCTCCCAAGAGATGGTTCAGAGGAACCCGAACATCGCTGAAGGAGAGCTGGGCCGTGGAAGTCATGCGAATACCCATCTTGGGCGTGATCTCCGTGATCTCCAAACCCGGTGTGCCCCGTTCGACAAGAAGGGTCGATTGGCCACGATAGGGAGGTTTTTCTTCGGGATGGGTCTGGCACAGAACGACGAAGAAATCGGCAAGGCTGCCGTTGGTGATGAAGGTTTTTGTTCCGTTGATCACGAAGCTCTGGCCGTCGCGGACCGCTGTGGTGGAGAGGGTGGTGATGTCGCTTCCGTGATCGGGCTCGGTGTAGCCGCCTCCGGATATAAAGTCTCCCTTTGCAATAGCAGGAAGGTATTTGGCCTTCTGATCGGGGTTGCCGAAATGGAGGATCAGCTCGGAAGAGAAATCGACCAGACTGAGACAGATCCCCACGCTCGAATCCCTTCGGCAGAATTCCTCGACGATCAAGATATTCTCCGTAACCCCTAAACCCTGGCCTCCATATTCCTCCGGGAAATGGACCCCGATGAATCCAAGATGGGCTGCCTTCTTCCAGATCTCCGTGGGAAAGGCATGGCTCTGCTCCCATTCGAGAATCTTTTCCTTGTCGAACTCTCCCTGGGCGAATTCCCTTGCAGCCCTCTGAATATCCTTCTGTTCCAGCGTCAACTCGAAATCCATTCCTGCACCTCGTTCCGATGATTCAAACCATTTGTCTTCGAAACCGGCGATCACCTCTTCTTCCACTCCTTGGCTTTTTCCTTCAGGACGGGGACGATTTTGAAGAGATCTCCAACGATACCATAATGGGCCACGTTGAAGATGGGAGCCTTCGGGTCTTTGTTGATGGCGATTACGGTTCCAGCTCCCTTCATGCCTGCAATGTGCTGGAAGGCACCGCTGATCCCGATCGCGATGTAGACCTTGGGTTTTACAGTCTTTCCCGAGGTTCCCACCTGGCAGGATTTAGGAAGCCATTTCTTGTCGACCACCGGACGTGAGCAAGAAAGGGCCCCTCCGAGAGCGTCCGCCAGTTCCTTCACCATGGGGATGTTTTCAGGATCTTTGATCCCTCTGCCCACGGAGACCAAGACGTCCGCCTGGCTGATGTCGACCTCGCCCGCCGCAGCCTCCACAAACCCGATGAAGCGTCTCGCGAGGGCCTCGTCGGAAAGGGGCGTCACCAGGGGTTCAATCTCTCCGGCGAGGGAGTCTTTCTCGACGACAGGAAAGGCTCCCGGCCGGACCGTTACCATATAGGGTCCTTTTTTCAGAAAGGAGACCCGCGCGTTCACTTTTCCGCCGTAAACCTGACGGGTGATCGCGAAACGTTCTCCATCCGGCTCGATGCCGATGCAGTCGGTTGCCAGGGCCATCTTCAGACGGGCAGCGAGCCCCGGAGCGAGATCCATTCCCGTGGCCGTCTGGCCGATCAGCGTAAGGAGGGGTTGCCTTTCTCCAAGAAGGGAGGCGAGGACTTTCTCGTAGGTTTCCGTGTTGAAATGCTCAAGACGTTCGTCTTCCACCCAGAGAACCCTGTTTGCCCGCGGGCGAAGGGCTTCAGCCAAGGCTTTCACGTCTTTCCCCAAAAGGGCCACAGAGACCTCGGCCCCTAAGGCCTCGGCGAGTTGTCTACCCTTGGAGAGCATTTCCCAGGTGATATCACGAAGTTCGCCGCCGCGATGTTCCGCCAAAACAAGAATCTCCTTCATCACGAAAGCCCTCCCTTATCCTTGAGAATGTCGAGCACCTTGAGTGAAACCTCTTCCACGTTCCCTTCGAGAATCTGGGCCCCTTCGCCGACTGGAGGAAGGAAGAGCTGTTCCACCTGAAGGTCCGATCCCGAGAGGCCCACTTCAGCGGCCTCGAGATGAAGTTCCTTTGTTCCGAGGACTTTGATCTCTTTTTTGGCCACCTTTCGGATGCCCATGATCGAAACATAACGGGGTTGATTGATGCCCGTCTGAATGGTCAGAAGGGCAGGAAGATCGATCTCGACGACCTCTTCCAGACCCCCTTCAAGCTCCCGATGGGCCCTCACCTTCCGATCCTGGACTTCAAGACGACAGACCAAAGAGGCATGGGGGATGCCGAGGAGTTGGGCCAAAACGCCTCCGACCTGGCCGTAGCCGTCGTCCTCCGCCTGAACTCCTGTGAGGACAAGATCGTACGGGATCGGCCGAATGGCCTCTGCCAAAGCCCGGGCCGTGGCAAAAGCGTCTGATCCCGCAAAGGCCGGATCAGTCAAACGCAGGGCCTCATCCGCTCCCATGGCCAGACACTTTCGGAGCGTCTCGTTCGACTCCTCGCCTCCCAGGGTCAGGACCGTAACCGTTCCCCCGTATTTCTCCTTCAGAGCGATCGCCTCTTCGATGGCGTAGCTATCCCACTCGTTGAGGTCAAAAGCCAAACCGGCCTTTTCGATATCCTTACCGGATCGATCGATCGTCACGTCGGCATCCGCCGTTTCCGGAACCCTCTTGACGCAGACCACAATATTCATCTCCTGTTCCTCCTCCAAAATCGGTCTCTCACCCCTCCTGTTTCAAAAATCACTGCATAGAACCCCCTGCAAAGCATCCAGGGCGTCCTCTCTCCTAAGGCCCGCAATGCACTCTCGGCCAGGTCCGTTTTCTAAAGGGCCTGGACGAGGAGTTCGGCCACGTCCAGGACCTCAATCTTTTCCTCATGGCCTGATGTCTTGACAGCATCCTCAAGGGTGAGTACACAAAGAGGGCATGCTGTAACGAGGATTTCAGCCCCCAACTCCACGGCATCCCTCACCCGGATCTGAGCAAGTCGCTCTCCCACCTCTGACGACGATTCGGCCCACATCCTTCCGCCGCCTCCTTCGCAGCAAAGGCTTCGTTCCCGGGAACGGTCCAGTTCCCTAAAGGTCAGACCTGGAATGGCCTCGAGGAGAAGGCGAGGGGGATCGAAGAGGCCGTTCTGTTTTCCCAGGAAGCAGGGATCGTGATAGGTAGCGACCTTTTTCACCTCGTGTTGAAAGGAGAGGCGGCCTTCTTCCACACACCGGGCCAGAACTTCTGTCGTATGGGAGACTTCGAACTTCCCGGAAGGATATTCGTTCTTGAGGGCGTTGAGACCGTGGGGACAGCCCGTCATGATGCGCTCGACCCCGTAGGATTCGAACCGCTGCACGTTCTCTTCAACGAGCATTTCGAAAAGGCCTGCTTCGCCCATGCGCCGGATCTCACTTCCGCAGCACTGCTCTTCATTGCCCATTATGGCAAAATCGACCCCCGCCTGTGTGAAGAGCAAGACCAGGCTCCTCGCAACCTTCTGAATCCGGGGATCAAAGGAAGCCGTACACCCTGCGAAATAAAGGAACCGCGCCCGTTCACCCTGAGAGAGGTCTTTGATCTTGATCTCTTTGGGAAGCTCTTTAGTCCATTCGTTTCGCCTGTTCTTGGCCTTTCCCCAGGGGTTACCGTGCTTGTACGTGCTTTCAAGGGCTTCGATGACGGTCTTGGGAATATGCCCCTCTTCCACGAGGCTTCCCCTCAGTCCGATCACGAGATCCATGGGCTTGAGACCTCGCGGGCACCGAAGGGTGCAGGTTTTGCAGGTCGTACAATCCCAAAGTTCGTCTCTTTCGGCCAACCGATCGAGGTGTCTTCCCAAAAGCCCTTCGATCATCAGCTTGCGGATGTTGAGCTTCGATTTCAGAGCGACAGGACATCCGCCCGTACAGCGTCCACACTGAAAGCAGCCGTAAAGGTCGAATCGCTCCGCAAGCGTGGTTTCCAATGCTTCCATACCTTTTTCTCCTCCGCATCGGAGGGCCTCTTGTACCAAGGAAACGCTGAAAAGATCCCTTTCCCCTGACCTCAGCCCTTGAACACCTCTCTGGAAATGACGATCCGTTGAACCTCGGAAGTTCCCTCGTAGAGGGTTGTTCCGATGATGTCACGCAAATAGCGCTCTACAGGGTACTCTGTCGTGTAGCCATATCCTCCCAACATCTGAACGGCCCGGAGGGCCACGTTTCGCGCTGCCTCGGTAGCGAAGAGCTTTGCCATGGAGGCCTCCTTTGTGTGGGGTTGGCGCAGTTCCTTGAGATAGGCCGCACGAAGGACGAGAAGTTGGGCCGCCTCGAGTTCGGTGTAGGAATCGGCGACCATCCATTGAATGGCCTCGAAGCTCGAGAGAGGCTTTCCGAAGGCCTCCCGGCCCTGCACGTAATCCCTCGCGAATTCCAATGCAGCAAAACCCACTCCTACAGCAAGAGACCCAATGCCAATTCTTCCGCCATCGAGCTCCATCATGGCGATTTTGAACCCCTCGCCCTCCTGTCCGAGAAGACAATGAGAGGGGATGACGCAATCCTCGAAAACAAGCTCGTTCGTGAGCGAGGCCCGGTGGCCCAGCTTCTTTTCCGCCTTTCCCGGGATGAAACCAGGGGTCCCTTTTTCGACCACAAAGGCGCTCAGGCCTTTTCCTTTCCGAGCGTTACGATCCGTAACCGCCCAGGTGACCGTGACCCCTGCAACCTCGCCGCTCGTGATGAGCGATTTCGATCCATTCAGGATGTAGGTGTCCCCTTTACGGACGGCTGTCGTGCGAAGGTTTGCTGCATCGGAGCCCGCATGGGGCTCTGTGATGGCAAAGGCGCCCGCAGGATACGTACCATTGCAGAGCTTCGGGATATGTTTCCGTTTGACCTCCTCAAGGCCGTATTCATGGATGACCTCGGCGACCATGTTGGTGACAGAGGTGATCACCGCATGAGAGGCACAGCCCTTGGCGATCTCGGTGAGGACCACACTGTAGGCGATGACACCGACCTCCGATCCTCCATATTCGGTTGGAATGTTCATGCCCATGAAACCGAGGTCGGCCATCTTTTTCAGGTTCTCGTACGGGAAGAGGCCTTCTTCATCCAGATGGCGGGCTACGGGTTTGATGTGCTTCTCCGTAAACTCCCGGGCCACGTCCCGGATCATCTCTTGTTCGGAGGTCAGCGTGAAATCCATGGGCTTTCCATACAAAGCGAAGTAATCATCAACAATGCTTGTCATTCCTGCGAAAGCAGAGATTTTAAATCGGTACTTCATTTTACATTTGGAGCCGATATTGTCAAATACACAACCTACTGAATTAGACGTATTTAGGATTCGGCATTATTTTTGTAAAATTAAATATGGCGGTTCTCCCTGACCCCATCTTTTTTAAGAATGCAGTATTTTCTTCATTCTGTGGGACTTTTTGGATATAATCTTAAAGTTTGGGGACATCCAGTTCAAAGAATTTTCCGCCATATTTAATTTGACATTAAGACACTTTTATGCTACCCTCTTACCAGATTATCCGACGGATAATCATCATCTCATCTTTAGGAGGGGATAGCCTATGATCGAGATCCATGAAGGTATACCGTCTCTCTCTGGTCCCGGAGGGTCTCTTCCCGTCAGGGAAGATGATGAAATCACACTTAAGCTTGCTATGCTCTTTGAGGGCCATTGTGAAGGGCTTGGTCCTGTCCAAGCCGCACAAAAGTTTGGCTATACGAGACAGCGTTACTACCAAATCTTGCGTCAGTTTATGGACCAAGGGGCTGCGGGATTGAAAAGCCTCAAACCAGGACCCAAAGGCAACTACCGCAGAACCGATGAGGTGGTTCGCCAAATCATACGGTATCGATTTCTTGATCCAGCGATGACACCCGAGGTGATTGCTCAAAAACTGAACCAGAATGGATACCCTATTGCCATGCGAAGTGTTGAAAGGGTTATTTCGGGATATGGCCTTCAAAAAAAAACTCCATCTCTGTCGGCCCGGAAACGCACCCATCGAGATCGAAACCCATCGGACTAAGGAGAAGGTGCGTCTGGAGTTAAGCGACCCCTCTGAACTTGAACGGGGGGTACGGCAGCTCCTGGCCCACAAGGTTTCGGGAACCCTGGTTGGCATCTGGCTCCTGATTCCCGAATATCTCCGGCTGGGAACATGGGATTTGCTCAAGTCCTGGAGCGGGATGTCGGATGAACGGGTCGAACCCCGGTTGGCGTTGCAGTTAATCAATGAAAGTGCCTTATGCGTCAATGGCATTCGGATGAAACGAAGCCTCAGCCAAAAGGGTTTTGAGTTGGCCAACGGGTTACCCTTTATTGCTACCGACCCAGCCATCCACCATTTGTTAGATAGCCACTCTGTGGCGGAGGCTGAGCGGTTGCAGATTGCCCTCGGCAAGGTGCGACAAACCTTTGGCCACTTTAAGGGAAAAACCATCATCCTTGATCCTCATCGTATGAAATCGTGCTCTAAGAGACAGATGGTCCGACGTCAAAAGGATAAAGAGTCAAGCCCAGCCAAAATGGCACAAACCTTCTTCGGGTTGGATGCAGACACCCAACAGCCTCTCTGTTTTACCACCGCCTCTTCTGCCCGGACCGTCACCCAAGCCACCCCCAACCTTCTCACGTTGGCTGCCTCGATCCTCAAACTCAATGGAGATAAGCCCCTTGTGCTGGCGGACAACGAACATTACAGTCGAGAGCTTTTCCAGTGGGTTTCTTCCCAGTCTCCCTTTGATCTGTTAGTCCCTATGCCCTACAATGCGTCTGTCCTTCGATCGATTCATGCACTGCCCAATGAAGCCTTTCACCGACATTGGGCAGGGTATGCTACTGCGAAACAACCTTACTCCATGGTGAGGAGTCAGGATGGCCCCTATTACCAATTGATTCAACGTAAAGGCGAACGCCCCCAAGATTACGATTTTAAGGCATTTCTCTGTACTCGTGACCGAGATGAAGTGGAAGACCTTTCGGTTAATTACCCAGAACGATGGCACATTGAGGAGTTTTTTAAAAACGACGAGGCTCTGGGGTGGCATCGTGCAGGAACCATGAATTTGAACATCCGCTATGGGCAGATGACGATGGCCCTGATCGCTCAGGCAGCCTGTTTCATGATGCGACAGCGGCTCGGATCTCCTGTAGATCAATGGGATGCCTCCCATCTGGCCAAAGATTTTTTCAGAGGATTAGAGGGTGACATCCGTGTGCAACATGATACCATTGTGGTAACCTATTATAATGTGCCTAATCCTGATCTGATGAAAATGCACTATGAAAACATGCCCGAGAAACTCTGTTCAGAGGGGATCAAACCAACGGTCCCCTGGCTTTATGATTTTAAACTTGATTTCAGGTTCAAGTAGAAATCGAAAACAGATTTGAATGTAAAATAAATTGCACCATTAAAATCTCTGCGAAAGCAGGAATCCAGGAAAACACTGGATTCCGGGTCAAGCCCGGAATGACGATAACGAAAAGACTTATATCGTTGTGTATAAATAGTCGATCCCGATCGTTTCGACCGATATACGCTCCGGTTTCCCGACCGATCCCTATGAGCTATACGGGTAGAAGCCTCGGCCGCTTTTTCGGCCGAGGTAGCCTGCATCCACGTATTTTCTGAGCAGAGGGCAGGGGCGGTATTTCGAGTCGCCAAAGCCCTTGTAGAGGACCTCCATAATGGCCAAACAGGTGTCAAGGCCGATGAGATCGGCCAAAGCCAATGGGCCCATGGGGTGATTCATCCCCAGCTTCATCACCGTGTCAATGGCTTCTGGTGTGCCGACGCCTTCGAAAAGGGCGTAGATCGCCTCGTTAATCATGGGCATGAGGATGCGGTTGGAGATGAACCCTGGAAAATCGTTGGCCTCGACGGGTGTCTTACCCATCTTCTCGGCCAGCGACTTCACGATCTCAAAGGTCTCCTGGGATGTTTGGAGACCCCGGATGATCTCAACGAGTTGCATGACAGGAACGGGGTTCATGAAGTGCATCCCAATCACCTGAGAGGGCCGTTTTGTGGACGAGGCGATCTTGGTAATGGATATCGAAGAGGTATTGCTTGAAAGGATGACCTCCTTCCGGCAGATCTTATCGAGTTCTCCGAAGAGGTTGAGCTTGAGGGGTTCGTTCTCCGTTGCAGCCTCGATCACGAAATCGGCTTCTGACATCTCCTCGAGCTTAACGGTGGTTTTTATCCTTCCTCCGATCGCTTCCTTCTGGGCCGGATCGAGCTTTCCTTTTTCAACCTGTCGCTGCAGGTTTTTTGAGATTACGGAAAGCCCCTTTTCGAGGAAGGTTTCCGCAATGTCGTTCAGGATCACACGAAACCCCGATACAGCCGAAACCTGGGCGATCCCGCTTCCCATCTGTCCTGCTCCAACCACACCGATGGTGCTGATCTCTGCCATCATTGTTTCACTCCTTTTCCACGATCAGACTGACTGCCTCTCCCCCACCAAGGCAGAGAGAGGCCATGCCCCGCCGGGCTCCCCTCTCTTCCATCGCGTAAAGCAAGGTGGTGAGGATTCTTGCACCGCTGGCACCGATAGGATGGCCCAAAGCCACCGCGCCGCCTCGGATGTTCACTCGCTCGGGAGGAATTCCCAGGGTTTTGATCACAGCAAGGGTTGTTGCGGCAAAGGCCTCATTGATCTCAAAGAGGTCCATCGCATCCAGAGAGAGGCCGGCCTTCTTGAGGGCTTTGGGAATAGACCGAATGGGCGCCACGAGCACATCCTCGAGCTCGACGCCTGCCGAAGCCTGAGCACCTACTCTCGCCATCGCCTTAAGGCCAAGGGATTGAGCCTTTTCCCTCGACATGAGGACGAGGGCGCTTGCGCCGTCGCTGATCTTTGAGGCATTGGCGGCCGTGACGACGCCACCTTCCTTGAAGGCCGATTTCAGCTTCGCCATGCTCTCCATGTCGGGCTCGCGGGGTCCCTCATCGACCTCGAAGAGGGTAGGGGCCCCTTTTTTCGAAGGAATAGGAACGGGGACGATCTCCTCCCTGAATTTCCCTTTTCTTATGGCGTCCAATGCCTTCAAATTCGATTCGCATGCAAATCGGTCTTGCTCTTCCCGGGAGATGTGAAACTTCTGCGATTGAATTTCAGCCGTAAATCCCATGGCGTAGTCATTGACCACATCCCAGAGGCCGTCATGAACCATCCCATCCACAAGCTTCCCATCCCAAAGGCGATAGCCTGTCCGAGCATTTTCAAGATAGTAGGGAGCCCGACTCATACTTTCCATTCCGCCGGCTACGATCACATCAGCATCACCCGCCATGATGACCTGGGCCGCCAGCATCACGGCCTTCAGGCCCGAACCACAGACCTTGTTGATCGTCAGGGCGCCCACCTCCATGGGAAGGCCTGCTTTGATCATGGCCTGTCGGGCAGGGTTCTGTCCGAGTCCGCACGGAAGGACGTTGCCCATGATCACCTCGTCCACTTCCGCCTCGCTGATCCCGGAGCGGCGAATAGCCTCCTTGATGACGATCGCGGCCAGATCGGTAGCACTTAACGCGCTCAACCCACCAAGAAAGTTCCCAATCGGTGTCCGTACAGCACTCGTGATGACAACTTCCTTCATGTCGCTTCCCTTTCGACAGATTCAGGTTTCAAAACAGTCGACTCCGGCCGTTTCAGGTTCCCTCCTTCGAGGGGTCTTCGGCCTCGAGCTTTCTTAGAATCTTTTCCCGGTAGCTCAGGATATCCGATTTGAGACGGGTCAGATTCTGGATCCTTTCATCGATCTTAACCACATGGCCGTCCATGAGCTCGAGAAGCCGAGAGAGCACCTTTCGATTGGTTCGATGCACCTGATAGATGCCTTCGAGCTCCGCCATCTCCGATAGGGTGAGGCCTAAATGTTTGAGCCTCTTAATGAATTTGAGTCGCTGAAGATCTTTTTCCGTGTAGATCCTCTTGCCCCCTTCCACCCGTTTGACGGAATTGAGAAGACCAATCTCTTCATAATAACGGATGGTTCTCGGACTCATTTCCAGGAGACTGGCAAGTTCACCAATCTTGAAATAAGAAATCCCACCCGATTTCATGGCCCCCCACCTGGGTCACTTAACGTAAACTGGCACAAAGGCCGAAAAAAAACAAGGGCCGGAAAAAACTTCACCACTTGTCGATCGAAAGGACTTCGTAGCCCATCTGCTCAAGCTCTTTGACCACGTCTTGATAATGCTCGGTTTCGATTCGGAAGGCACAAACCCGCTTTCCGTTTACCTTAAACGATGGCGAGACCACACTAATCAGGTTGATGTTATGCTTCTTGATGACCTCGAGGACGCCGTGCATTTGACCGGGCTTATCCTCGAGGGCGATGGTCAGACGGGTTCCAGGGACCTTCAACCCGAAGATGTCGACGAAGAGATCGAGGATGTCGGTCTCCGTGATGATACCGATGAGTCTGCCTTTTTCGACCACCGGGAGGCACCCGATCTTGTGATCGTGCATGAGCTGAACGGCCCGCTCGATGATGATGTCCGGGGTGATCGTGATCAGCTTCTCCTTGGGAGTCATGAAGGCTGCAACCTTGAGCTTTCCGAGGAGATAGTTGAGCTCGTGGACGCTCAGCGTGGTCGCGTCGGAAGGTGCGGCCTCTCGGATATCCCGATCCGTTACGAGTCCGACGAGGAGGCCGTTCTTGTCCACCACCGGAAGGTGGCGAATCCCCTTGTCCCGGATGATCGCCCGGGCCTCAAAGAAGGAAGCATCGGGGCTGATGGTGATGGGGTTTTTCTGCATTCTCTCCTTGATATAACCCTGGTAATCGATTCCCATAACGCCCTCCTCTCTTCAGTCTGCTTTTCGGCCTTCTCCAACTCCTTCGGGGTCAGAAACGTCACCCCATTTTAGCACATTTCCCTCGGGAGCGCCAAAGGGGTAAAGCCAATGAGGAACTTTGAACAATGAACCATGAACGATGAACAATGAACAATGAACAATGAACAATGAACAATGAACTTTGAACCTTGAACGTTGAACCTTGTTTTTTTTGGCCTTTAACCTTTAACCTTTAACCTTTAACCTTTAACCTTTAGCCTTTAGCCTTTAACCTCTAACCTCCAACCTCTAACTTTTAACCTTTAGCTTTTACCTTCGGGTTTTCGCTCAGTCCCAGGTTCGTTTGTCTTCGATCTTTTTCGCGGCCTCCGGGAGGGTTCCGGCAGGGACAAAGCAGACCTCTCCCCTTAGCTTCATGACCTCCCGGATGGACCTCTCGATCTCTCCTTTGAGAGATTCCAAAGCGGTTCCGGCTTCCTTAGGCTCCACAATCAAGGTCATCTCATCCTTGTCCTCTTTCCTCGTGACAACGATTTGAGCTCTTCCCACAGAGGGATGCCTCGAAACGATTTCGTCCACCTGAACGGGATGGATGAAAAGGCCTCGTACCTTGGTGGCTTGATCCACTCGACCAAGGATCTTGAGGAGGCGGGGTGAGGTTCTTCCGCAGGGGCAAGGCCCTTCCGAGAGGACCGACAGGTCTCCGGTGCCGAATCGGATGAGGGGATAGACCTTGTTGAAGGTCGTCGCCACGATCTCCCCTGTTTCCCCGGGAGGGAGTTGTTTGCCAGTGTTGGGATCGACAATCTCCACGATCTTATCGTCAGGGATGTGCATCCCGCTCTTTTCCATGCATTCGTACCCGAGGCAACCGATATCGGCCGTGCCATAGCCCTGCCGAAGGACCATATCGAATTTTGCCTCGAGCTTTGCCCGAAGGGACTCGGGAAGCATTTCAGCCGCGGTAAAGCCCACCCGGAGGGAAAGATCGTTCCTGCAATCAAGACCCATTTCTTCGACCTTCTCAGCGATGGTGAGAAGAAAGCTTGGCGTACCGCAAAAGCCACGAGCCCCCAGGGTTCGGAGGATGTGTATTTGCTGTTCTGTGTTTCCTGTTCCCGTAGGAACCGTAATGCATCCGATGCGGTAGAGGGAGTTGTCCACCATGTTCAGAGCAAAGGGAACCATGTGGTAGCTGAACGTGTTAATGACGATGTCTCCCGGCCGGAACCCCGTGGCAATAAAGCCCTGGGCCCAACCCAATTCCTCGTAGTCCCTTTCGCCGGGCTCGAAGATCGGGCCCGGAGAGATGTAGATCCTTCTGAGATGTTCGATCGGAACCCCCTGAAATCCACCGAAGGGGGGATTTTTCTTTTGAAGTTCGATGAGGTCGGCTTTCTTCGTAATGGGTACCCTCTCCAGATCCCCAATCGTTCGGATGTCTTTGGGTCGAAGGCCAACCGTATCGAATTTTTCTCGGATTGCCGGGGACGAACGGTAGGCATGGTGGATAACCCCCCGTAACCGCCGGTTCAGGTATTGAGCCCGTTTTTCAGGCGAAAGGGTCTCAAGGTTCTTTCTGAAGTAGACGAGGGGTCGTTGAGAGGGTTTCTGTTTCGCCATGGCGGACTCCCCCATTTTGACCCCTCTGGTGTGGAGGGTGGAATTTGCGTCCCCACACCAGAGGGGCAAGGGCCTCACTTTTTAGGAAATTTCCCCTCAAATGGCACAAATACATCTCCTTTGTCCGTCAGAAAGACCGCCATTCCCTCCGAGACCTTAATGCCGAAGCCGAAGTCGCCGATCTTCGTGTACCAGCTCTTGATCAGATCGGCAGGGTTCAACTTCAGCGCCTGCACCTTGGGGGCCTGGGCGACGAGAAGGGTCAGGCGAATGGTGGCCGAGTCGATGACGCTTACGATCCGATACTGACTGGTCGTTTCAGGGGGGAAATAGATGCGATCGTAAGAAGTAGGCGTGGCGATCTCGATATATTCATTGGGAGCGGCCTCAAACGAGACAGTGAACTTGAAGTTATCGAGCAGAATATTGTACCCGCTGGGGTTATGGATGTTGAAAACAAAGGCCAGAGCCAGAGGCGTTCGGGCCGGAAGATCCGTCCAGGGAAAGTAGCTCTGAACCTCAACCCGTTCCAAAGTGACCTTTGGCTTCCCGGCCTCCTCTGTTGGCAGAAGGCCGGGTTTGCAAGCCGAAACTCCCCAAAGGGCAAAGGATACCATCAACAGGAACAACGAACATTTACGCATGGCAGGCCTCCTCTTCTATGCTCGTCTGTCTGCTACGAAGGACGTAGCGACGGATGAATGGACAATGACGCTTTGCTCCTTCTTCCAGCTTGCCTCCTACGATTCGTCGTGTTTAGGCAAGCCAGCGCTTTCGCCGTTTGTAATGTTTCACCTGCTTGAAGCTCTTTCGTTCGCCGATGTCCGATAGGCCCAGATAGAAATCCCGAATATCCGGATTCTCCCTCAGCTTCTCCGACGTGTCGTGCATCACAAGCCTCCCGTTTTCGAGCACATAACCATAGGGAGCAACGGTAAGGGCCAACTTCACGTTTTGCTCAACGAGAAGCAGAGGGATCTCCTCTTCCAGGTTCAACCGTCTGATAATGTCAAAGATCTCCTTGATGAGAAGAGGCGCCAATCCCATGGAGGGCTCGTCGAGGAGCATAAGCTTGGGCTGGGCCATCAGGGCCCTCCCAATGACCGTCATCTGCTGCTCACCGCCGCTGATGAAGCCGGCAAGCACGTTTCGCCTTTCGATCAGCCTTGGGAAGTACTGGTAGACGATGTCCAGTCGCTGCTTCAAGGTTGCCCCTGTCCCTCTCAGGTGAGCTCCGACCCGAAGGTTTTCTTCCACGGTGAGGTGCTCGAAAACCCTGCGACCTTCGATAACCTGAAAGATCCCCCGCTTGGCGATCTCCTCGGCGGAAAGGTGGTGGATCCTTTCTCCCATGAACTCGATGCTCCCATCGGTGACCTCTCCGTCTTCGTGCTTAAGCAACCCGGAGATCGATTTCAGGGTGGTCGATTTTCCAGCGCCGTTCGCTCCGAGAAGGGCCACAATTCCCCGCGCAGGAACCTCAATGGAGACGCCCTTCAAAACCAGGATCACCTCATGATACATGACCTCAATGTTGTTGAGCTTCAGAATGCCCTCTGAAGCCCCTTCCGTCTTCAGGGTCTGTGTATCCAACGACTCCCCTCCTTCGTTCTTCACCAACCGAGCCAGGAAGCCCACTTGTCGGGAAATTTCGCCCTCATATCGATTTCCCCAACCGTTTGAGGTTTGCCCTTGATGACCCTTCCAACCCGAACGATGGAGCTGTAGCGGTGATCCGTGGGTGTGATCGTGACAAGCTGTCCACCGTACTCTTTGAGCCCTGGCCAATCTCGAAACGATTCAAAGGCTTCTTTGATTCCTGGTCCGTTGAGCTTTCCGGCCTTGTCCGCCTTCCTCATAGCCTCCACAGCAAGGGTTACCTTCACCCATCCCTGAACGGTTCGGATCAACCGGTTTTGGAGGGGTACGCCTGGGTTCAATTTCTTGCAGTAGTCGACGACCCGCTTCCTTGCCGGATACTCATCATTGAAGAGGGCGCAGGCGATCAGTCCGATGGCCCCTTCTGCCGCCGGGCCGGCCAGTTTCGGAAGGTTTTCGTCAAATCCCCAGTTGTTGATGATATGGTCCGCCCCTAAACCCAGGGCGTAGGCATCTTTGAGGGCAGCAGAGACCGACATGGTCGTGTTTCCATGCCATACGAGGTTGGCCCCGAAACCCTTGGCGGCGATCACCTGGCTCTTCGTATCGAGAGCGGTCAAGGAGACGTTGGCATCGGGACCGATCTCAAACCCGAGAAGCGCAGCCTGATCCTTGATCGCTTTGATCGGAGCGGTCGCATAAGGAGAGGCGGTATCCATGAAGCAAACGAACTTGGGCTTCACCCCTTTTTCTCTCAGTTCTTTCCACTTGGGGTCCTTCTTCCAAACCTCCTCGAACCAGTACGTGATGGCCCCTCGGGCGTTGGTCGAGTAGTCGGTGCCGTAGACGAAGTTATAAGGTGTCTTTTTGGGGTCGCAGAGGTGGCCCGAAAAGGAGCTGGAGAGATAAGGCATTTTATCGGCATTGATGGTAGGTGAGAGCGATTCTGTATCGCCTGTTCCCCAGCCCAAGACCATAACGACCTTGTCATGATCGCGGAACCGCTTGTATGTGGTGATCGCTTCGGGAACGCGATAACCGTAGTCGTACTGGAATAGCCGAATGCGCTTCCCATTAATGCCTCCCGTGTCGTTGTAATACTGGACCGCCTCTCGCACCCCCAGAGCCTCATCCTTCCCTACGTCCGAGGTGGCTCCAGTTGTGTCCTGAAGGGCTCCCAGACGAACCTCTCTTGCATCCTGCGCCAGGATAGCGAACGCCGAGAATCCGATAACCCCCAAAACGAGCAAGCCGACTAAAAAAACCGTTCTGATCTTCATTTTTCACCTCCTGAATGAAAGTGAATCCCATTGATGAAAAACCACCCTCTTCCATCCTCCGAGCATCCAGTGGCGACGATCACCCCCTTTTCGCTTTTTTGTTGGTGCGCTACATTCCGGCGCCTCCCCTAATGAGCCTCGGATGAGACACCCCTCAGTAGGAAAACGGCCAAAGGTTGAAATAGTTCTTGATCTGCCACCAACGGTACGAAAGACCATTCGGTTCGAAGATGAGAAACAGAGCGATGGCCAGGCCAAAGGCTGCCTCTTTTACGAAAAGGAACTTCTCGAGGAGCTGGGGGAGAAAAGGCAGCGCCTCCACGAGGAAAGCATTTTGGGTCAGGATAAAGATGAGGAACTTCAGGCCCTCGGGAATCAAGGTCATGAACATGGCTCCAAAGATCGTTCCGTGAATGCTTCCAACGCCGCCTATGAGGATCACGCCCACGAGCCAGAGGGACCAGCCGAATTGAAAATGTTCCGGGCTCACCGCGGCCAGGGACGTGACCCAGAAGGCTCCGGCAATTCCTCCGAAAAAGCCGGCCACGAAGAATGCAAGCAGTTTGTAATAGACGATATTGACGCCCATCGTCTCCGCTGCAATATCGTTGTCCCGGATCGCGATCCATGCCCTGCCGACTTTCGACCGAAGAAGGTTGGCCATCATCAGGGTGCAGAGAACCACCAGGGTCACCATCAAGTAATAGACCTCGAGATCGGACTGTATCGTCCAGGGTCCAATCTTCACCGTCCCCGGCGGGATGGAGAAGGCGACACCTCTTCCTCCGATTTGACTTACATACTGGGTGATAAAGAATTCGACGGTGATGAACTGGGCGGCCATGGTGGCCATGATCAGGTAGAAGCCTTTTACCCGGGCCGAAGGGAGGCCGAAAAGGACACACCAGAGTCCTCCGGTGATACCACCCAGGACGAGGGTCACAGGGTAGGGAAGGTGCAATTGGAGCATGAGAAGTGTGCTGGTATAAGCACCGACAGCGAGAAATGCGGCATGGCCCAACGTCACCTGGCCACAGTATCCGATGAGGAGCTGGACCCCCATGGCCGAGAGAATGGTATATCCGATGACATTCGCCACCGAAATGAGATAAAGCCCCGCGATCTTCGGGATAAGATAATAGAGAGTGATGAAAAGGAGGATCATCTTACCGCGGACAAAATGCGTCTGCCACCAGGCGTGATCCTGACGGTAGTTTTGGTGGTAGACGCCACATGGTCGGTAACCCATAACGAAGCCTCCTTATGCCCTTCTCGTCGAAAGTGGCCAGGCGTAAGTCTACCCGTACAGATGACGACAAAGCCCCCTTGACAAAACCTTCGGGGCGTCCTCTCCAAGGCCCTGCAATGCACCCGCCTCCCATTCTTCCTCAGTCATCGCTCGTAGTACCTTGTTTCGAATCGTGACGTTACACCTCACTCCTTACTCCTCACGGTCTTAT
>Ga0078972_1007648_pt1 | contig 23751 bp, 22 predicted proteins | sample YelNatPaOPGAMG01_FD_67568 | JGI IMG/M metagenome (GOLD analysis project Ga0078972, IMG submission 67568) | Hot spring thermophilic microbial communities from Obsidian Pool, Yellowstone National Park, USA - OP-RAMG-01 (SPADES assembly) (version 2) | ecosystem: Environmental > Aquatic > Thermal...
GCCGCCGTGCGCGCCGCAATATCCGCCAACCCCACTAACTCGCTGAGTTCGTCCCCGCGCCTTTTAACGTTGGCGTCCGCTTGTGCAAACGAACCTTGAACGACAGGACCGCAAGTGCTGCTTGGGAACACATCGCCTCCTCTCAGGGGTGTCTACATTCTAAGCTAGCTGGGAGACCCTTAATTTCCCGTCACGTCACTACCTGGGTGTCGGCCAGGGCATCCCCCGGAAGGGAGGGGATCGTGTTCGAGGAGTGCGGTTTCGGTGGGGTTTTCGAAAGACGGTACACGGGCGAGCGTCCCGGGGCGCTAAGAGGCTTCTCCCGAAGCAACGGCAGCACGCGATAGGGGACTACGACTGAGAGAACGATGACGCTGGTCGAGCGGGTAACATGCGCGGACCGGTTGAGGCGTAAAAGGGCTACCTGGAGATCCTGATGGGAGCGGGAGGCGATCCGGCATACCACGTCACCGGATCCGGTGGTCGCGTAGGCTTCGAGCACTTCGGGAATGACCTCCAGGTGCTTGGTCACCTCGACCAGCGCTCCCTGGGCGATCTCCAAGGTGACCAACGCCTGCACGGGATATCCAGCCGCGCCTAGGTCGATGTCAGGGCTGTAACCGGTGATGATCCCACCCTCTTCTAGACGCTGCATCCTGGCTTGGACGGTACCGCGAGCCACACCAAGCAACCGTGATAGCTGGAGCTCACCTGCTCGCGGGTGTTCGACTAGGGCGGCGATTATGTCGATGTCGAGTTTGTCCAACTGGGTTACTAGTCCCGCCATCACTTCGATCCTTGATTCCAGGGCACGAGACGCCGGTAGCCAATATGACCAGGAAAGTTTCTGATTATCGGGCTGTTATGTACAGATATACCAGTATTAACTATACCGCTTGCACAGCGAGGTCAACGACGGTTAGATGCACAAGACGAAACGGCAAAGGGAGGACTAAGTGGGAATCGACCAGGCCTTGACCAATGATCACACGCAGGCCGAGTTTGACACCGAGCAGCTCCGCCAGCTCGTCGGTCTGGCCGAGCACGACACTTCGAACGACCCTTTTCCGGTGATCGGCTGGGACGCAGTCGTCTGGTCGGTCGGCAACGCCACCCAGACTGCGCACTACTACCAGTCGACCTTCGGGATGGAACTCGTCGCTTACTCTGGGCCTGAGACCGGCAACCGCGATCATCATGCCTACGTGTTGGAAAGCGGCACGGCTCGCTTCGTGATACGAGGAGGGATCGCCCCAGACAGCCTGCTACTCGATCACCACCGCAGCCACGGCGACGGAGTCGTCGACATTGCGCTGGAGGTTCTCGATGTCGACAGGTGCGTAGCGCGCGCCCGCCAGCAGGGTGCGACGGTGATCGAGGAACCACACGACGTCTCGGACAGGTATGGAACCGTTCGCCTGGCTGCCATAGCCGCCTACGGCGACACCCGGCACACCCTGGTGGACCGCTCGCGCTATCTAGGGCCTTACATGCCGGGCTACGTCGAGCGGCGTTCCCCGGTACAGCGGTTTCGGAACTCCGGGCGGATTTTCCAGGCACTCGACCATGTCGTCGGCAATGTAGAGCTCGGAGCGATGGACAGGTGGGTAGATTTTTACCGGAGCGTCATGGGCTTCACCAATATGGCCGAGTTCGTCGGTGGCGACATCGCTACCAAGTACTCGGCTCTCATGAGCAAGGTCGTCGCTAACGGTAACCACAAGGTGAAATTTCCTCTGAACGAGCCAGCGCCAGCCAAGCGTAAATCGCAGATCGACGAGTACCTGGAGTTCTACGGCGGGCCCGGCGTGCAGCACCTTGCGCTGGCCTGCTCTGACATCCTCGGCGCAGTGGACGCATTGCGCGCCGAGGGCGTCGAATTCCTCGAAACGCCGGACAGCTACTACGACGACCCACGGCTGCGGGCCCGTATCGGCACGGTGCGAGTGCCCGTAGACGAGCTTAAGCGCCGCGGCATACTCGTCGATCGGGACGAGGAAGGATATCTGCTCCAGATCTTCACTAAGCCTATTGGGGACCGACCAACTGTGTTCTTCGAGTTCATCGAGCGGCGAGGCTCCCTCGGCTTCGGCAAGGGGAACTTCCAGGCCCTCTTCGAGGCCATCGAACGCGCCCAGGATCTGCGCGGGAACCTCTGAGCATGGTGATTCCGGGTGAGGGAACGAACCGGTGACAGTACGACTCAGGCCGGCTCTCGACGCGGTTGCCGAATACGTTCCCGGGCGCACCGTACCGGGCGCGATCAAGCTCGCCAGTAATGAGATGCCCTATCCCCCGCTGCCTTCAGTTCTCGCCAGTATTGCCGACGCTGCGCGCAGCATCAGTCGCTACCCGGACTCGACCTCAAGCACACTGGGCTGCGCCGTTGCGTCGCGATACGGAGTCGATCCGACCCATGTCGTTATTGGCTGCGGATCGGTATCGCTGTGCGCCCAGCTGATCCAAGCGGTAGTAGACACAGGTGACGAGGTGCTCTACGCTTGGCGCTCCTTCGAGGCCTATCCCATCTTTGCCGCTCTTAACGGAGCCCTGTCGGTTAGGGTGCCGCTGCTCGGTTACACACACGACTTGGACGAGATGGCTAGCCGGGTGACCGCCAAGACCAGGCTGATCTTCATCTGCAATCCCAACAACCCCACCGGCACCGCCGTCCGAAGCCAAGCGCTGCAGACATTCCTGCAGGCAGTGCCGGACCACGTCGTGGTCGTGCTGGACGAGGCCTACCGCGAGTTCGTGTGCGACGAGACGGTCCCAGATGGACTGACGTTCCTCGACACTATTCCGAACCTTGTGGTCCTGCGCACCTTTTCCAAGGCCTACGGGTTGGCAGGCCTTCGGGTCGGATACGCGATCACGTCTGACCCCACAGTCGCCGCGGCGATTCGAAAGACCCAGATTCCGTTCTCCGTCGCCACGGTGGCGCAGGCAGCAGCGCTGGCTTCGTTGGAACCTGTCGCTCAGGAGGAGTTGGCGATTCGCGTCACCCTAGCGGTCGACGAGCGGACAAGAGTTCGCAATGCACTTCGCTCAATCGGCTACGAAGTACCTGAATCGCATGCCAACTTTGTTTGGCTCCCTCTGGGCGATACGGCCGTCTCCTGGACTGACACATGCGAGGCTCAAGGAGTGATCGTAAGAGCTTTCGCCGGGGAGGGGGTACGAATTACAATGGGCACGCAAGCGGAGAACGACAGACTGCTCGATGCGGCAGGCCGCGCGATTTACCTCCTGCGCTAAAGCGGCCTGGGAGGCCCCTTGCAGCTATGACTATCCCCCGATGGAGCTCCTAGAAGCTTTCCTGACGCCGCAAGTCTGGGATCCGGCTGCGTAGGTTGGTTTCGATTTCTGCGGCTGCGGACCTGAGTTCCTCACGGATCTCGCCCCCCAGTTCGGCGATGCTCACCCGCGATGCAGGGACGCTGACACTCGCCGCCGCAATGACAACGCCGGTAGCGTCGCGGATGGGTACCGCCACACTGCGCACCCCCTCTTCTAGTTCCTGGTCGACCACAGCCCAACCTGCGCGGGATGCAGCCTCCACAGCTAACAGGATCTCACCGGTGTCATAGACCGTAGTGCTGGTGTGTCGTTTGTGTGCAGTGCCGTCGAGTAATCTCCTGACGTTGTTTGAGTCGAGCCCCCCGAGCAGCACCCGGCCCATCGCGGTGCAATAGGCCGGTAACCGGTTGCCGACGGCGTGGGTGATCGACAGTGCGCGAGAAGCGTTGTGCACCGCGACGTACGTGATCTCGGCACCGTCGAGAACAGTGACAGCACAGGACTCCTGTACGCGTGCGGACAGGCTTGACAGGCTGTGCTGAGCTAGCTGTGGAACGGTCAGCGAGGACAGGTAGGCGTAGCCCAGTTCCAAGATGCGTGGCCGAAGGTGGAACTGCTGGCGCTGGCGGCCAACGTAGCCGAGTCGCTCCAAGGTCAGCAGGTACCGACGAGCTGCAGCCCGATCCAAGCCAGTGCTTTCGGCGACCTGGCTGAGGGTAAGAAGAGGACTTTTTGCTCCAAAGCAACGAAGGACAGCGAACGCCCGGTCGACGGACTGCACGTTATCGCGGCGGCTCCGGTCGGAACTGCCGTCCGCCGTGTTGTTTGTAGTGCTCATGTGACAACCTCGTCGGGCATAGGGCCGCGCAGCCATAGGAGGGTTGACAGGGCCGTCGGGCTGCGCTAACTTATGCGAATAGTACACGCTCTATGCGCATTGCGCACAAAGGTGGGGAGATGATACGTAACTCGCGTATTCTGATGGCTGGCGCGGCGATCCTGGCAGCTTTGGGCATAGCGGCTTGTGGCAGCAGCCCCACCAAGGCCGCCACTTCGAGCGCGGGAACGGCCAGCCCGACCTCGACGGGCCCCGCCACGGCGGGCGCACCTTCTGCGGTCTCCTTACCAGCTAACATCCGCTCGGCTGGGGTCATCACTGTCGGATCCGAGCTGACGGTGCCGCCGATGATCTTCTTCGAGTCGAACGGAACCACGATGAGCGGAATCAACTACGACCTTGCCCAAGCAATGTCCAGCTACCTCGGTGTTGCGATCAAGTTCAAGCAGTACGCCTTCCCGGGACTACAACCAGCCCTCGAGGCGGGCAAGATCGATGCGATCTTCGACGCCATCAACGACACCAAGCAGCGTGAGCAACAGTTCAACTTCATCGATTACGTGTCCGCCGGCAACGCCCTTCTCCTCCAAGCCGGCAATCCGAACTCGATTCAGTCGCTGTCAGACATGTGCGGCCACACGATTGCTACTGTCAGCGGCTCCGTACAGATAGCGCTGGTCCAAGCGGCTTCCACCACGTGCACTGCCAAGGGTGCCAAGCCAATCACGATTAGCCAATACCAGTCGGCGGCAACGGCCCGACTACAAGTGCAGACCGGCAAGGTGACAGCCTTCATAGGTAATGCCCCAGTGCTTCTCTACCTTGCCAAGACCGCCGGTAACGGTAAGACCTTCGACGCTATCGCCATCCAAGGCCAGCCCTCCTATTATGGTATCGCGGTCGCCAAGTCCGATACTACGCTGCTCAATGCACTCCTCGCAGCGGTCAATCACACAATCGCCGATGGCACCTATCAGCAGGTCTTGGCGAAGTATGGACTGTCGTCCATCGGGCTCCCCAAGGCGGTTGTAAACGCCGCGGCGTCTTGAGTCGCCCGCCGTCGGACACCGCCGACTATACGGCAGAGTTGGTCACAGCGATTTCGCGCAGCCGTCCGCAAGCGCCGTGTCACAGCAAGCTCCTCTAAGCGCCCCCGACGAGATAGCCCCTCAGCGCCACCTTGGCCGGTGGGCTACAGCGGCAGTGCTTTTAGCGCTGTCCGCGCTGGTCTGCTACACCCTTTTCGCGAACCCTAACCTGAATCACGGGGTGATTGACCACTTCTTTTTCAGCCAAGCGATCTTGCACGGCTTGGTCGTTACCCTCGAGTTGGCAGTGATCTCACAAGTAGCGGGAACTATCCTTGGACTGCTTGTCGCTCTCCTACGAATGTCGCACAACCCTGTGTCCCGAACTGTCGGATCGCTTTACATTTGGCTGTTACGCGGCACTCCGCTGCTAGTCCAGATACTGATCTGGGGGAACTTCGCTCTCTTCTACAAGCACATTACGGTCGGTATTCCTGGCACGTCGCTAGTTATCGCTAGCTACAACACAAACGCAGTCCTGACGACCTTCGTCGCGTCGATTCTGGCTCTGTCGCTCAACGAAGCAGCCTACATGGCGGAGATAATCCGCAGTGGTCTGCTCTCCGTCGACCCAGGCCAACGCGAGGCCGCCCGGGCCATCGGCCTGTCGCCGTTCCAGACCCTGAGCAAAGTAGTTCTCCCGCAGGCGCTAAGGGTGATCATCCCTCCCAGCGGCAACCAGTTCATCAACATGTTGAAGATGACGTCACTGGTGTCTGTCATCGCCGGCGGAGATCTGTTGACACAGGCAGAGAACATATCAGCAGCCAACCTGCGCACCGTCGAATTACTCGTCGTCGCCTCAGCGTGGTACCTGCTCGTCACCACTGTTGCCTCAATCGGGCAAGCCTTGCTGGAACGCAGGTTCAATCGGGGCCACACTGCCGTAAGGCCACGCAGGCTCCGGCGCGCGTGGAGAGGACTTCCGGCATGATCCCAATGGTCGTCGCTGAGCGGGTCCACAAAAGCTTCGGCCACACCGAGGTTCTCAGAGGCATCGATCTCACCGTGGAGACCGGCCAGGTGGTCTGCCTTATCGGACCCTCCGGCTCCGGTAAGAGCACCCTGCTGCGCTGCGTCAACAACCTAGAGACCGTCGACACCGGCCACATCTGGGTCGATGGCCAGCTAATGGGATATAGGGTTGGCGGGTCACGCCTGCACAGGCTGAAAGAGCGCCCCGCCCGCCAGCAGCGTCGCTGTATCGGCATGGTTTTCCAGCACTTCAACTTGTTCCCGCATATGACCGCCCTTGAGAACGTCGCGATGGCCCCAGCGGTCGTTGCCGGCGAGGACCGTGACGTCGCAGTGGCGCGTGCGGACGCCCTACTTAAACGAGTCGGCCTTGCGGCTAAGCGCGATGCCTACCCGCGCCAGATGTCCGGCGGCCAGCAGCAGCGTGTCGCCATCGCCCGGGCGCTAGCCTTGCAGCCAAAGCTGCTTCTCTTCGACGAGCCCACCTCGGCCCTCGACCCTGAGCTGGTCGGCGAGGTGCTCACTGTCATGGTCGACCTCGCCGCCGAGGGGATCACGATGCTCGTCGTCACCCACGAGCTATCCTTCGCCCGTGACGTAGCCGACAACCTGGTCTTCATGGACGGCGGCACCATCGTAGAGTCGGGCCCACCCGCCCGGCTCATAGCTAGTCCTGCGCACGAGCGCACACGCAGCTTCCTTAGCCGCATCCGCGCAGAGCACACCGGAATTTCATGAGCACAACCCGGCTGGTACTGCTCGGCACCGGTGGCGGCCCCACCCCGAAAGCCTCTCGAAGCGCGCCGGGCCAGGCAGTGCTCGTTGACGACCAGGCTTACCTCATAGACGCCGGTAATGGGATAGCCCGCCAGCTGATCCTGGCCGGGATACAGCCGAACAGCTTAAACACGATCCTTGTCACCCACCATCACTCCGACCATAACGCGGACCTAGGCACCGTCTTACTCCTCAACTGGGGGGCCAATCTCGACCATCCCGTAGACGTGTACGGCCCGCCACCCACTACCAGAATGCTGCGTAGCTTCTTCGAGATGCAGCGGCAGGACATCGAAACGCGCATCGCTGACGAGGGACGTCCCGATCTGCGCCAACTCGTAACAGCCCACGACGTCACCGGCCCTGGTCTGGTATGCGAAGACTCCCGGGTGCGGATCACGGCGGCGCTCGTGGACCACCCGCCATTCGAGGTTGCGCTCGCCTACCGGATCGACACCGACGACCGTGCCATCGTAATCTCCGGCGACACGGCGCCGTGCCAGGCGCTCATTGACCTCGCGAAGGGTGCAGATATTCTCGTTCACGAAGTCCTCTACGAGCCGGCCTTGGATTGGATTGTTGCCCGCAGCAGCGGGAGTAACCTGTGGCAGCACCTGGTCAATAGCCACACCAGCGTCTATGATGTCGGCAGAATCGCCGAGGCTGCAGGGGTACCGACACTCGTGCTCAGCCATTTTGTACCAGGCGACGATCGAGTACCCGAGGAAGTGTGGACAGCCGAGGCGTCGAAAGGTTTCAGCGGTACCGTGATCGCCGGCCGCGACTTGATGGCCCTCTAAGGTCCATCTCGGCAACGTCACTCACCGCCGGAGTGCAATCTCGAAGTCGTCACGATTCGACACCAGTTTGTTGAGCAAGCGAACCAGCGTCTGCTGCTCATCTGGGTCGAGCTTGGAAACCCATTCGATCTCCCGGCGGTGATGCCGGGTAAAGATCGCAGCAATCTCTTCCCTCCCAAGATCAGTCAGTCCGAGTATCACGGAGCGTCCATCCTTGTCGTGCGACTCTCTCGACAACAGTCCGAATTTCACCATAGGACCGGTTAGGTTCGACACTGCAGCCCTGCTCATGCCGGTCAACTCAGCCAGCTTGCGCGACTCCATAGGCCCAGCCAGCCAGAGGACGTACATGATGCGAAAGGTGGCCCATGAACCGCCGTTGGCCCGGTGCACGACTGATTCGAGGTCGTAAGTGACGACCCCAGACGCCCTGTTCAGGCTCAGCAGGACTTCGGTGGCACGTACGTTGCTAACGCCGAACTCGTCACTAAGACGGCGCTTCGCTAGATCCACGAAGGACCAGAAATCGAGTCGGTCTGAAGGGGTTGTGCTCATAGCGGAACCGAAAGTCCGGATCACTCTACGTGACGGGTCATCATCCCGCACGACGATAGTACATCGATGTACTAGTATTGGCTTCGTCGGCTAGGCGAGGGAGGATGCGAATGCCGTATTACCGGAAAGTGGGGGACATCCCGCCCAAGCGACACACGCAACATCGCCAGGGCGATGGCCGTCTGTTCTACGAGGAGCTCGTAGGAGAGGAAGGGTTCTCCTCCAACTCCTCGCTTGTGTACCACCAACATGTTCCGTCCGCGATCGTGAGCGCCGAGGAGTGGAATCCTGGTGACTACTCCACTAAGCCCAACGCCCCGCTCCGACCCCGACACTTCAAGCTGCACGAGACAATCGCGGTGCAGGCTGGTCCGTCCCAGGCTGATCTCGTCACAGCTCGACGACTGATCCTGGCCAACGAGGACGTTCGGCTGCACTACGTCACAGGGACCACCGCCTCGCCGCTGTATCGATCAGCCCTAGGAGACGAGTTGATCTTCGTTGAGCACGGCGACTGCCGAGTGGAAACGACTTTCGGCGTACTGGAAGTGCATGACGGTGACTACTTGAACATTCCGTGCGGCACGATCCACCGCTTCATACCGCTCGGCGGTTCAAACGTATCCGCCTTCATCATCGAGGCATCCGGGCACATCATCCCTCCACGCCGCTACATGTCTGCGAGTGGCCAGCTGCTCGAGCACGCTCCGTACTGCGAACGGGACATGCAGGCACCGACAGAACCGCTGCTCGTGGACGGAGATGGGGTAGAGGTTCTCGTCAAGCACCGGGCTGGGCACGCAGTAGCGGGGACCCGGTTCGTGATGTCTCACCACCCATTCGACGTGGCGGGGTGGGACGGCTGCGTTTACCCCTGGAAATTCTCCATCCACGACTTCGAGCCGATCACGGGAAGAGTTCACCAGCCGCCTCCCAGTCACCAAGTTTTCGAAGGACCAAACTTCGTTGTGTGCAACTTCGTTCCCCGCAAAGTCGACTACCACCCCCTGGCTGTACCCATCCCATACTATCACTCCAACGTCGACTCAGACGAGGTCATCTTCTACGTAGACGGTGACTACAAAGCCCGCAAAGGCTCCGGTATCGGCCCCGGTTCGGTTTCGCTGCACCCATGCGGCCACACCCACGGGCCGCAACCCGGAGCGGTCGAGGCGTCGCTCGGAGTGGAACACGTCGACGAATTGGCGGTAATGGTCGACACGTTCCGCCCAGTCGAAATTGGAGCAGGGGGCGCCTCGTGCGAAGATCCCGCCTATGCCTGGAGTTGGGCCCGTACCACAAACGGCTCATGACGAACACCGACGACCTCTTTAGGTCACTCTTTGACGACGCAGCGATCTTTCCTCCTGGCAACAAACCCCTCGACCAAGCGGTATCCGACCATGTTCGACTAAGTGAGGGAAAGCTCGCCCCGTTCGTAGGACCTTTCGTAATCTCATATACGCAGCTGGCTGGCCTCGCAAAGACAGCAATGGGAGAGACGGTAATACCCCTGCCGCTCTCGGTGACGGTCAGCCATCCTAGGATGCTCGGTGAGCTTCTTGACACGCTGGCTGCCGTCGATCTCTTGGGGCAACTACGGTCGCTCGAGATAGTCATTCCCGACAGCGTCGAAATCGATTCCACGCTAGGCCACATTTCCCGCACGATGGACAATGGCTTGCCGCGCCATCTCGACGTTTACCTAGAGGTGCCGCGAAACGATCGCCGGAGGACTGTTCTGGCGGCCGTGGGCCACTCGGACTTTCGTGCTAAGTTCCGCACCGGCGGAACGGTCCCAAGCCTCTACCCCAGCGAAGAGGAACTGGCTGACTCCATCCTCAGCGCAGTACGCATGGGGATCCCGTTCAAGGCGACAGCTGGTCTCCACCACGCAATTCGTAACCGGGACCCGTTCACCGGCTTCGAGCAGCACGGCTTTCTCAACGTCATCATGGCGATTGATGCATGTCTTGGCGGAGCGACCGTGCAACAGGTCGCTGCAGTCCTAGGCGACCGCGATGACGCGTTCTTGGCGAAAAGGGCGCTCACACTACCAGTCGAGCAGGTAAGGTCAGTGAGGAACTACTTCCGATCCTTCGGTACATGCAGCATCGTTGAGCCAGTCGCCGATCTCATGTCGCTTGGGCTTTTGGGATCTGCGGGTACGGGATGATCCTTTCATCGAAACCTGGGTCGCTGTTCGGCCCCGAGAACCTCCCGTACGGAATCTTCTCTCCCCCCAACGGAGGCCCGCGTGTGGGCGTCCGCATCGATGACAGCGTCTTGGACCTGAGAGTTGCCCTCGGCGACAGCGTGTTCGACGCAGACTCCCTCAATCAGTTCATGGCGCAGGGTTACGACCGCTGGGTCGAGGTTCGCCACAAGGTACGTTCCCTGTTTGGGCGAGAGGTTACAGATAGCGCCATGCACGCGATCGCGGACGTGAAGCTGCATTTGCCTATGCGATTGGGTGATTACGTCGATTTCTATTGCTCCGAGAACCACGCGACCAACCTCGGTCGGCTGTTTCGCCCGGACCAAGAGCCTCTCACACAAAACTGGCACCATCTGCCTGTCGGTTACCACGGTCGGTCCGGTACCGTCGTGGTTTCGGGCACGCCCATACGCAGACCGTCGGGCCAACGACGAGAGGATCGCGGACCCGTCTTTGGCCCATCTACGCGCCTAGATATCGAGTGTGAGCTCGGTTTCGTCGTTGGCACTGGATCCGCTATCGGACATCCGGTAGGGACCGCAGACTTCGATCGGCACATCTTCGGTGTCGTGATAGTCAACGACTGGTCCGCTCGTGACATCCAGGCTTGGGAGTACGTGCCTCTAGGTCCGAATCTCGGAAAGAGTTTCGCTACCAGCATCTCGGCTTGGGTGGTGCCAATGCTCGCCCTTTCCCATGCCCGTGTACGAACTCCCCAGCAGCAGGCAAAACTTCCTTATCTCCATATGGACGAACCTTGGGGCCTCGATATCGACTTCGCTGTCACCTGGAATGGCACTGTGGTGAGCACACCGCCTTATCGTTCCACTTATTGGTCGCCGGCCCAGATGCTGGCCCACATGACGGTAAATGGTGCGTCCACCAGGACAGGGGACCTGTTCGCCTCGGGGACTGTATCAGGATCGGCGAAATCCGAACGTGGCGCCATTATCGAACTGACCTGGGGTGGAGCCGAACCAATCTTGGTGGCTGGACAACAGCGCACCTTTCTCGAAGACGGCGACGAAGTGCGCCTCACAGCAACTGCCCCAGGGGACAACAATACGATTATCGGACTTGGAGACTGCACTGGGCAGATCCTCGCCGCGCCCGATAGCGAGGTCCCAGCCTCGTGACCTGAGGTTCGAGATCCCCTAACGTATAAGGGATAGTCGCCGTCATCTGTTGCGCCTGCCTGTTCACCGGATCCTTCGGCGTGATCGAGAGTGCAATACCCAACAACTTGTCGAACGCTGTGATCGACGCCACGAGCACGAAGCCTGGGAACCCGGTTGCTTTCGCCCTGCCCGATCGTGGTCGCTACCGCCCTCCACACCCAGCCCGTCAGGCAGCCTGATCGACCCCCCGATGACTCAGATGAGCCATAAAACTACACCGCTCGTCTAATCACGAGTCGAACCCGTGGCATGTCGATCCCCTTCAGCCAGGGCACGGTCGAGCACATCCAAGCCGAACTGGACCTCCTCTTCCAAGATTGTTACCGGAGGAAGAACGTGGACCCGATTGAAGTGGCTAAAGAGGTGCACTCCTTCGGCCGCCGCCGCTTTGACCACCTCCTGCACAGGCACTGCGTCAGGGCCAGTTGCGTTGAAGGGTACGAGAGGCCTTCTGCTCTGACGATCGACCACTAGCTCCAACGCCCACATACACCCGAGGCCGCGCACCTCGCCTACACAGCGATGGCGGGAGGCGATCTCTCGGAGAGCCGGTCCGATCACCTCCTGGCCTAGCCGTCGGCTCCGCTCAATCAGTCCCTCGTCCTCCATGAGCCGGATTGCCGCCACCGCCGGCGCACAGGCCAGTGGATGGCCGGAATATGTGAGGCCCCCGGGGTAGGGTCGCTCAGCGAAGGTATCAACCACGTCGCCAGAGATCACCACCCCGCCGAGGGGCACGTAACCGGAGTTGACACCCTTGGCGAAAGTTATGAGGTCGGGGGCCACCCCCCAACGATCGGATGCGAACCATTCACCGCAGCGGCCGAATCCGGCCATGACCTCGTCCGCGATCATCACTATGCCGTTCCTGGAGCACACCTCTCGCACGCCTTCCAAGTATCCCGGCGGTGGTACGAGCACTCCGTTGGTGCCCACAACCGGTTCTAGAAGGATGGCAGCGACGTTGTGTGGCCCTTCGAGGGAGAGCACCTCTTCTAGATGGATCAGAGCTCGGGCGGACTCCTCAGCCTCGGTCGTTGCTCCGAACGACGAACGGTACAGGTAGGGGCCAAAGAAGCGGACGACTCCGGGGACGCCAGGCTCTGACGGCCACCGGCGGGGATCGCCGGTCAGAGTTATCGCTCCTGCGGTCGCACCATGGTAAGAGCGGTAGGCGACAAGAACTTTAGAGCGGCCGGTGTGCAACCTCGCCATGCGCACAGCGTTCTCATTCGCCTCCGCTCCGCCATTGGTAAAAAACACCGACCTTGCCGTGTCAGGAGCATGGCTGAGGATCAGTCGGGCCGCTTCATTGCGTGTCTCGTTCGCGAAGCCGGGCGCTATGGTGCACAGACGGTCGGCCTGCTCCTTGATGGCCTCAACCAGCTTCGGGTGTTGGTGACCAACGTTGGTGTAGACCAGTTGGGATGACAGGTCGAGGTAGCGGTTGCCGTTGTGGTCCCAGAACCATGAGCCTTCGGCTCCGGCGACCGCTAAGGGTCGCCGGTTTAGTTGTGCGGACCACGAGTGGAACACGTGACGTTCGTCGTCGATTATGACCTGCGCTGCGGTTAGTGGTGTCATTGCCGTAGGGGTTGTCAGCGGGTCCTGGGAAAGCCGAGATCGACTTGCGATGTGGCGGGATCGGGCCAGCGGGAGGTGACTACCTTGGCTCGGGTGTAGAAGCGGAAGCCGTCGGGGCCGTAGATGTGGTTGTCGCCGAACATGGAGTCCTTCCAGCCACCGAAACTGTAGGAAGCCACCGGTACGGGTACCGGCACGTTCACGCCGACCATGCCGACCTCGCAATCGTATTGAAAACGCTGCGCGGCGCCGCCGTCACGAGTGAAGATCGCAGTCCCATTACCGTACGGGTTGGCGTTGACGAGTTCGAGAGCTTCCCTGTAAGAACCGACCCGCACTACACTGAGGACCGGACCGAATATCTCGTCGCGATAGACAGACATGTCAGCCTTGACATGGTCAAGGAGGGCGGGGCCAAGGAAGAAGCCGCAGTCGGGCATCTCATGGGATCGGCCATCGACGACTAAGTCAGCCCCGGCCGAGCGCCCTGCGTCAAGGTAGGATACGACCCGTTGGCGGTGCTCGGCGGTGATCAGAGGACCCATTTCGCTCTGAGGATCGCTGCCGGGACCGACACGGATCTTAGCTATGCGCGCTGCTATGGCATCGACGAGCCCTTGGGCGACAGCGCCGACAGCGACCACGACCGAGACCGCCATGCAACGTTCGCCAGCCGAACCGAACGCTGCGGATACTGCGGCGTCGGCGGCGAGATCCACGTCGGCGTCCGGTAGTACCACCATGTGATTCTTGGCTCCCCCGAGTGCCTGCACCCGCTTTCCTGCGCTGCTACCCAGCCTGTAGACAGAGCGCGCGATCGGCGTGGATCCAACGAACGAGACCGCAGAGACCGCTGGATGAGCGAGCAGTCTCTCCACAGCACCCTTGTCACCATTGACCACGTTGAACACGCCTGCTGGCAGGCCGGCGTCTCTTAGCAGCCGTGCCAGCATCAGCGAAGCGGACGGGTCCTTCTCTGACGGTTTCAACACAAAGGTGTTACCGCACGCGATCGCGTTCGCGAGCATCCACAGCGGTACCATAGCCGGAAAGTTGAAAGGTGTTATGCCCGCGACTACGCCCAGCGGCTGGCGGATCGAGTAGACGTCCACCCCAGTGGACGCCCGTTCGGTGTATTCACCCTTCAGCAGATTGAGGGCACCGCAGGCGAACTCGACGTTCTCTAGACCGCGTGCCACCTCGCCTAGCGCGTCGGAGGTGGTCTTGCCGTGCTCGGAGGTTACGATCGAGGCGACCTCGTTGCGGTTAGCGTTCAGCAGCTCCCGAAAGTTGAATAGGATCTCGGTCCGTTTCGACAGGGGCACAGCGCGCCACCTCGCGAACGCTTCAACCGCCGATTCGATAGCGATGTCAACTTCGTCTGCGCTTGCAAGGGTCACTTCCGCCTGCTGGCACCCCTTAGCCGGATCCCATACGGGGGCGGTACGCTCCGAACTCCCCGGGAAGCTATCACCGCCGATCCAGTGTCCGATTCGTCTCATGCTCCTCCTGTCACTGCAAACGATGATACAAAGCCCGAGAACGTGCTGTCTATACAAAATACTTTTGTTACTGTACAAACGTGGCCGCTTCAGATGATGACTTGGTGAAGCACATAACCGATAGCTCCGCAGCCGGCATTGCCGCAGCCGTCGGGAGGCTCGTGACCTCGGGTTACTTGGCCCCTGGCGACCGTCTGCCTACGGTACGCACCCTCGCCCAGGCCCTTCGAGTGAGCCCCATGACCGTGAGCGCCGCTTGGAGGCTTCTGGTCGCTGACGGTCTGCTGCGCACTCAAGGCCGGGCCGGCACGACTGTCTTATCTGCCGCCAAGGCGCAATCGGCCACCCGCCAGCGGGCCCTTGGCGCGCTCGGCGGCCCAATCACCTACGACCTCGCCTCTGGCGCACCCGATCCTGCGCTGCTTCCAGATCTAGCGCCGGCCCTCGACCGAGCGAGCCGGCTCCGACTACCCACCAGCTACCAAGCCGACCCAGTAGTCCCCGAACTACAGCAGCTCCTACGCCGGCGGTGGCCCTTCCCGCCGGAATCACTTACAGTACTCGACGGCGCAGGCGACGCCTTAGACCGACTCGTTGCCGTCGTGGTTCGCCGAGGCAGTCGGGTCATAGTCGAAGATCCCGCGTATCCGCCACTGCTCGACCTTCTCCACGCGGCCGGTGCCGAGCTAGTCCCTGTAGCTCTCGACGAACAGGGTATCGTGCCCGCTTCGCTGCGCCGGGCGGTTCGCTCCAAACCTGTGGCCCTATTCGTTCAGCCCCGAGCCCACAATCCCGCGGGTGTTTCACTGTCGCAACTGCGCGCGGAAGAACTCTCAGGCATTCTCCAGCCGACCGAGGTGCTTGTAGTCGAGGACGACCATGCAGGCGACGTCGCCCAGGCCGCACCCGTAAGTCTCGGTCAGTATCGACCGCAGGCAACAGTCCACATAGCCGGCTTCTCCAAGAGCCACGGACCCGACCTTCGCCTAGCGGCTGTCGGCGGCGCAGCCAGGCCGATCGATGCGCTGATCGACCGCCGCTACCTCGGACCTGCATGGTCGAGCCGGCTTCTTCAACACCTCCTGGTCGACCTGCTAACCGGACGCGCTTCTACTGCTCAAGTGCAGCGCGCCCGGCGTATCTACGCCTTCCGGCGACAAGCGGCCGTCAAGGCCCTGCACGCCCATGGGGTAACCACGACCGGAGTCGACGGCATAAACATCTGGGTACAGGTCGCCGACGAGAGCTTCGCAGTAGCCTCACTTGCCAGCTCCGGGATCGGCGTGGCTCGGGGCTCACCATTTCAGGTATCACCCGGCTCGGTAGCGCACATCCGCCTGACGATCAGCGAAATAGGCAAGGAATTCCCTGCCATAGCCGCCGCTGTCGCGAAAGCCTCGCTGCCACCACCTCGCCGCGCAGTCCGCTAACGCCTGAGTCGCAGCCGCAGAGTTGCTCTCCACTGACAATCTGCCCCCTGTAACCACGTCCGGCGAGTCGGTACCGCTGCCCGTGCGAATGGCGCTGCCGAATGCGGGCGCGATACCTCAAAGGGCCGATAGGCTTAGCAAGCCATGCAAGCAACTAGTCCGTGTTGTAGACATCTAGTTATTTGGCGACTGCTTTCGGCGAGTGTGTCACTCTTATCCCCGAAGTCAATTTGAATACTACTGTCGACGCCCGGTGGCTGATGGCCTTCGCAGCATCTGTCGGCGACACGAAACCCGCGCACCTCGACACCACGGTCGAGGGGGGAATCGTCGGTCATCCCCTATTCGCCGTCTGCGTAGAGTGGCCGACGCTGGCCGCCCACCGCAGCGAAGACCTGGGTGGTCGCTTCGGCGTAACGTCGGCAATGGTCCACGCCACTCACGACATGACCGTCCACCGACTCGTTCGGCCAGGCGATACGCTATCCACGTCGCTTAGCGTGATCGGAGTCGAGTCGAAGTCTCCCGGGGTGCTGATACACCAACTGTTGGAGACTATCGACGGGGATGGACGGCCCGTAGCGACAACGCACTACGGTGCACTCGCCCTGGGGCGACGCCTAGAGCGCCCGGACGTACATCCGGTTGGTCACGCCCCTCCGGTATGGGTCTGGCCCAGCGACGCTTCTGAGATTCGCGAGAAAGCGATAGTGCTAGGACCCGGCGCAGCCCACATCTACACCGAGTGCGCCCGTATCTACAACCCGATCCATACCGATCACGCGATCGCGACGGCGGCAGGTCTTGACCGACCTGTCCTGCACGGATCCGCCACCTTGGCTTTCGCCGTCTCGACCGTCGTCGATCACGCGTGTGATGGCATTCCAGAGTCCGTGGCCCGTATCGCAGGCCGATTCGTTTCGATGGTGACCGTGCCGTGTGTCTTACGGATCCGCTGGCTGGGTCGCCGCCGGCGCACCATTCCATTCCAAGTGATCGGCCCTGGTGACACGGTCGTGGTCGACCGGGGAGTAATCATCCGCCGGGATGACAATCCTTGAGCACGACTTACTGTACCGCACAGCCGTCTTGAAGTGCCCTCTCGTAGCAGGTCGGTACTGATCCCAGGGACCAGCACCGTGTCGTTACTTGACAGCCCCAGCGTTCAGACTACGGATCAGCTGCTTGTTGAAGACAACCATGAGAAGCAATACTGGGAGGGCTGCTATGACTGCGCCCGCTAGAACTATGTTGTAGCTCGAGAACGTGCCCGCGTTGAGAGTCTTGAGACCGATCTGAATGGTGCGATGTGCGGCATTATCGGTCGTGAGGATGAGCGGCCACAGGTACTGGTTCCAGGCGGACAACGCCGAGATCACAAGATAAGCGGCTAGCTGCGGCCGCACAAGAGGCAGCGCGACCCGCCATAGGAAGCCCATCGACGTATCGCCGTCTAAGGTAGCGGCCTCGCGGAGTTCTTTAGATATGCCGCGGAACGCTTGGCGGAGAAGAAAGATCCCGAACGCAGACATCATGAATGGGATTGCGAGCGCCCAGATAGAGTTACTGATACCCAGAGAATCAACCGTCTGGACATTCACGACGATCGTCACCTCAAAGGGAATCAGCAGCGTCGAGATCACTATTGCCCACAGGGTCCGCTTGAACGGGAAGGAGTACACGGCAAAAGCCCACGCTGCAAGGATGCTAGTAACAGTGGATCCGACGACGATAAGTACGGTCTGTTCTGCCGAGTTGACGAAGTACCTCCACATATGTCCTTGAAAGAAGGCGTTGCTGTATGCGCTCCATTGGGGGTGCAGCGGAAAGAAGGCCGGCGGCCGCGAAACGTACTCGCTCTGAGTGAGCAACGAACTGACTACAGTGAGATAGAGAGGAAAGAGAACTATTAGCGCGCCGACCGTGAGGACTGCGTAGCTCCCCACTCTACGAAGCGTGCGTCGCGACGTCGTGCCTCTGTCCTTGGCGGCCTTCCTGCGCAATCCGGCCCGCACCAGCATTGGCTTATTTTCGACTGCAGGCGCTTCAATGGACCGCCATCTCGCTGGGGACAGATCATGCTCCATAGTGCACCCGCTTCTCGAGGAATCGGAACTGAGCGAAGGTGATCAGGGCTGTGAGCACAAACAGCGCTATAGCCGCGCAGGCTGCGACTCCCTGGTTAGGGTTGATTGTCACCGCTTGGTAGATGAAATATGAGAGCGTTTCGGTATGCGTGTAGCTCGATGCTCCGGGTCCGATGAGAAGATCCATCTGCCCAAAAGTGTAGAGGGCGCTGATCGTCCCGATAGCCACAACGTAGAAGATCATCGGGCTGAGCAGGGGAACAGTTACTCCCCAAAAGCGCCGAACCGGGGTTGCACCGTCAACCAACGACGCCTCTAGGACTTCCTCTGGGAGCGACTGCAGAGCTGCGCTAAACAAAATAAATGAAAGCCCAATAAATTGCCATATGCCGATGATCGCCATCGCTGGAAGTGCGTACGTAGGGCTCTGGAGAATGGGGGGGTTAGGGCTGAACCCGAGCGAGGGCAACACGCCATTCACAGGATTGAGGAAAGTACCGAAGATCAAAGCGGATACGGCTACCGAACTGACCGCTGTCGTCGAGAAGATCACTCGGTAGACGCCAATCCCGCGCAGCTTTTGGTGTGCCGCTACAGCAAGGAGCAGACCAAGTCCCACTCCGACAGGCACGACCATTAACGTGTAGAGCAGGGTGGAGATCAAAGAGTGGACGAAGGCCGACGAAGTGATGACCGAGGTAAACTGAGCCAGCCCGGCCCAGTGGACCGGAAGACCTGGATAAGGAGAAACCCGGTACAGCGCTAGGTCGAAATTGCGGACAAAAGGATAGAGCATAAATACACCGAACAGCAGTAGTGCTGGCAGGATCAGCGCGTACGCTGCCGCAGCCTCTCGGAGCTTGTGGTGTCTCATCCCGGTACCCGGATCCGTTCAGTGGTCACCATGTCGAACAGCAGAGGCTGCGGCGTCGTAAGGGCTAGTGAGACCCGACCTCCCAGTGTCGGACGTGGAGACGTGGACGGCTGACGAACGATGGCCTTAGCTCCGCCAGCAAGTTCCACCAGCACTTGGACCTCCGAGCCGAGTGCTTCGACTGCCAAGCACGAGGCCGGGATCCCATCGCCTACCAAAGCCAGCTGCTCGGCTCGGACACCTACGTGGAGATCGCAATCATGCCCGTCAACCTGCATCGCAGCTACGTCGGATATACATATGACGTTGTCCCGACGGTGGGCTGGGAGAAGGTTCATTCCTGGGTTTCCGATGAACGAAGCTACAAAGGAGTTAATGGGGTCCTCGTAGAGTTCCTCCGGTGTACCAACCTGTTGCAACCTACCGTCGCTCAATACTGCGATCCGATGGCCCATCGTCATCGCCTCAACCTGGTCGTGGGTAACGTAGATTGTCGTCGCGCCGAGGTTGCGCTGGAGTTGGACTATCTCACCCCTCGTCTGGGTCCGAAGCGACGCATCCAGGTTGGACAGCGGCTCGTCCATGAGGAACACCTTCGGGTCGCGCACGATGGCCCGTGCGAGCGCAACACGTTGACGCTGGCCACCTGAAAGATCACGAGGCTTCCTGCCAAGATACGGTGTCAGACCAAGCAGTTCTGCTACCTCCCGCACGCGGGCCTCGTCGCCATGCTGGTCGTTCGATCGGCGGTGCCGCAAGGGATAGCCAATGTTCTTCGCGACTGTCATGTGGGGGTAAAGAGCATAACTTTGGAAAACCATTGCGACGTCCCTCTTCTGGGGTGGTATGTCGTCGACGGCCTTGGCGTCGATAAGGACACGGCCGCTGGTGGGAGACTCCAGACCTGCTACCGTTCGCAGTGCGGTCGTCTTACCGCAGCCAGACGGTCCGAGCAGAACCAGGAATTCCCCGTCGTGCACAGTCAGATCGAAACCGTCGAGCACTACCACGTCGCCGAATTTCTTAGTAACTGCCTCGAACGTAACCGCCGCCACTGGCTCCCCCCTTTACAGACCGCTCACCCTGCACACTTGCCCGGGCGACGGTGGTCTGCGTGGAAGTCCCACTTTGCCGCCTGTCCAGTCGGGCTGACGCCCAACGAGCAAGTTCGAGATTGAAGCGCTCCTGTGTTGAATATCTGGACGATCTTACTAGGTCACCCCTCGGGCCACATTAGCCGATGTGGGCAACCGGGATGGCTTTCGCGCCACAACCTGTGCCATAGCGTCCCTGCTCTAGCGACCTTGCAGCAACATGTGTTCCTAGAGTCACCAAGTTGTCGCATGTCGCTCACCTATAAGGCAGCGGCGATCCTCCTAGCCTTTTGACGACGGTCTACCAGGGGAACTCATGAACGTGTCGGCTAACGGATCGGTTCGAGTGCTGGCGTATGCCGGCTACACGACCTACATCCACCCGCTGTCAGCATTCCGACCGCTAGAAACATCTCGTGCCGCCACTCCGGCGCGCATGGCGGAAACCCGATGGCAGTGCTCCGCCGAGGAGGGAGACACGTGCGATTGACCCCAACCTCAACCCATCTCTTTACGGGTAAGAACATCCCGTGGCTCGTACGCAACCAGGCGGAGCTACGAAGCACACACTGCTTCCTTCGTTTCGAAGCATTCAGTGGCCAAGTGCGAGCCTGGACCTATTCGGAGTTCGCCGATGACGTATCACGCGTCGCCGCAGGAATGGCGGAGGCCGGTATCAGGCCCGGGAACCACGTCGTCATCCACATGGGCAACTGCCCTGAGTTCTTGCTCACCTGGTTTGCCTGTGCTCATCTCGGGGCGGTGGCCGTCACCACCAACACCTCGTCCACAACCGACGAATTAGCCTTCTACTTGCAGAACTGCGAAGCCGTGGCGGTTGTGACACAACCAGGGCTGCTGGACGTGGTAAGCCGAGCTGCTTCATCACTTGATGTGCCATTGCGTTTTGTGGCTATAACAGACACCGACCTAGGCGAGCCGGCCGACCGGAAAGTTACCGACGAGTACAGAGCCTACGAGGAGCTTCTTCGCAACGGGACGATCGACTCCTACAGTTCCGACTCGTTGGCCCCGAATAGCGTCCAGTACACCTCCGGCACCACGGCCCGACCCAAGGGAGTCGTCTGGACGCAGGCAAATGCGCTGTGGGCGGGAAAGACAGGATCGACTCTTCTAGGTCTCGGGCCTGATGACGTGACCCTTGCCTTCCTCCCAATGTTCCACACCAACGCCCTGAGCTATTCGATGCTCTCTACGTTGTGGTCTGGGGGGACCCTCATTCTCCAGCCGAAGTTCTCTGCGTCACGCTACTGGGATGCGGTTGTGCGTAACGGCTGCACGTGGACGTCCTCCATCCCGTTCATGCTTTACGCGATGCTGGATCAACCCCGACCTGCTCCACACCGGATGCGATTCTGGGGCCTAGGTGCGTCCGATGTTCCCCTTCTGCGCAAAGAGTTCGGTCTGCGGACAGTCGGCTGGTTCGGGATGACCGAGACAGTATCGCTGGTCTTGGCTTCCGACCTGAACTTCCCGAACAGACCGATGGCGATGGGAGCACCCGTGGCTGGCTATGAGGTCAAAGTTGTCGATGACGCAGGCGCTCCCGTCGCATTCGGCCAGAGCGGATGGTTGAAGATCCGAGCGATCCCTGGTATCTCGTTGTTTGCCGGATACCTGCACGACGAGGCAGCAACCGAAGACTCCTTTGACGAGGAAGGGTGGTTCGCCACGGGGGATCTCGTGACACCCTTCGAGGACGGCGACATCCGCTTCGACGGTAGAGGCAAGGACGTCCTGCGTGTCGGCGCTGAGAACGTTTCTGCTGCCGAAGTGGAACGGGTGATCGACGGCGTAACTGGGGTCCGAGAGTCCGCCGTAGTCGCCGCTCCCGACCGGATGCTCGAAGAGGTACCCGTCGCATTCGTACTGCCAACGCGACCGACCGATCGTCTAGCGCAACACGTCACTGAAGCTTGCCAAAAGGCACTTGCCCCTTTCAAGGTTCCCCGAGAAGTCATCATCGTGGACCAGCTCCCGAGGGTAACCCTCGGCAAAGTGGATAAGAAACGGCTTCGCGCATGGCTGACAGGACCGAGACAGGATCCACCTCCGAGCACCGATGGGAGCACAACATGACCTACCCCGATCCGACTTCACGCTCCGCGCAGCTTTTCGCCCGTGGCCGTAAGGTAATGCCAGGAGGCAATAGTCGCACCGGTGTGACATTAAACCCCTACCCCATCTACGCCGTCCACGGCAACGGATGTCGGGTCACCGATGCAGATGGTTGCATCAGAATCGACTGCATTAACAACTGGTCCTCTCTGATCCATGGCCACGGTAACCAAGCGGTGCTTGCCGCCATCGCAGAGCAGTCGCAACACCTGTTGGCCGTAGGAATGCCTACCGAGGTCGAAATTGATCTAGCAAGCCTCCTGTGCGAACGGCTGCCCGGTGTCGAGCAGATCCGCTTCTCGAATTCGGGTACCGAAGGCGTCATGATGGCCCTACGAGCAGCTCGCGCCTACACCGGCCGCGACATGATCGCCAAAGTTGAAGGTGCGTACCATGGAAGTGCTGACTCCATGGAGATCAGCGTCGCTCCGTCTCCCACACAGTGGGGGCCGGCTCATACCCCATCTTCTGTACCAGCTACCGCGGGGATACCAGCCAAGGTCCAGCAGGACACCCTCGTCCTTCCCTTCAACGACGTGGAGGCAACGTCTCGACTGATCGAGCAGCACGCTGGCGAACTGGCGGCTGTGGTGATCGACCCGATCGTGTCTCGTATGGGGTTCGTCGAAGCGACCGACGCCTACTTGCAAAGGGTGCGCGAGCTGACAGATGCACTGAAGATCATCCTCGTCTTCGACGAGGTCTTCTCATTTAGGGTTGGCTACCACGGGGTGCAGGGCGTAACCTCTGTCACTCCTGACCTAACGGCTCTCGGCAAGGTCATCGGCGGCGGTCTCCCCGTAGGAGCGACGGGGGGCAAGGCCGAGATCATGGAGGTCTTCGATCAGACGAAGAAGCCGCTCCGGGTCGAGCACGGAGGCACCTACAACGCCAACCCGCTCACGATGGCGGCCGGGCTCGCGTGCATGAAACAGATGACCCCTGCGGCCTACGACCGCCTCGATCGCCTGGGTGACCGGTTGCGCGACGGGCTGCGGCACCACCTCGAGGACCACGACCTGAAAGGCCAGGTAATGGGCAGAGGGTCCCTCGCCGGACTCGTGTTCAGCGACAAGCCGTTCACGGACTTCCGGTCGCTTCCCCTCGGACCCCACGAGGTGCGAACGGTCCTGAGCCTCCATCGGTTCCTCCTCAACCATGGCGTGCAAATCATTCCCTTCGGGCTGATGATTCTTTCGACGGCAATGACCGAAGACGACATCGACGAGATTCTCGAGCAGGTGGGAGCAGGGATGGCAGAAATCCGTAGCTCCCGTCGTTCCGATGAACACTGACATGCACCCTCCGTCCA
>Ga0078972_1007651_pt1 | contig 23739 bp, 21 predicted proteins | sample YelNatPaOPGAMG01_FD_67568 | JGI IMG/M metagenome (GOLD analysis project Ga0078972, IMG submission 67568) | Hot spring thermophilic microbial communities from Obsidian Pool, Yellowstone National Park, USA - OP-RAMG-01 (SPADES assembly) (version 2) | ecosystem: Environmental > Aquatic > Thermal...
AGAATTTTCCCTATAGGGTCTTCAGCTTTCATCCTTTGTACACCAGTGTACAACATAGAAAATGTTTGTCGAATCCCATATCGAGCTAAGATTTTTAAGAAAATTTCTTCATCGACAATTCTTTTTATTCAGCTTTAAAAAGAGGTTCAAACTTTTATATTGTCGAAAATGAAAATATTAATTGTGAACATATCAATTCTGAAAGGGAAAAATGAGAACGAGCTTCAGATAGAGGAAATTTTAAGGCAGATGGATGCTCAAAGGGCCCAAATGGCAATAGAGCTCGAAAGACTGAAAAATTTAGGGGAAAAAATCCAAGAAATTGAATCAAGACTTAAGGAAATGGAAAGGATAATCTCTACTGGTGGCTTCAAGCTCAACACAAAGCCTGTGACATCAAAAACAAAAGAAGCGATAAAGATGATCCTTCAGAAGTATGGCGAGCTTACACCTTTACAGTTAAGCAGACTCATCAAACTGTCGAGGACAAGGTGTAACGAATATTTGAAGGAAATGGAAAGAGAAGGTATACTTACATCAAGAATTGATAGTCGAAAAAAATACTACAAGCTTCGACAATAAATAAATTTTGCTTCGACAATTGTCGGTTTGTCGCGAACACTTCAAATAATTCTTCTCAAACGAATAATAAATAAAATATTCCAACCCTTAAATTTACTAAGAATAGTGATTTAATTTTGACATATTTTCATTTTTTGACTTTCTTCTTTCCCCAATCTTTTTTAGTCTCACATTTCGGGTCTAAGCACATCCTGAAAGGCCTTTTTCCCTTTCTCAAAACTTGTACAATTGGGGTGCCACATTTCTCACAAATTTTTCCTGTAGGTTGAATCATTGCCCCAGCTGGCAAAGGATAAGCTGTCTTACAATTAGGATAATTGCTACACCCAACAAAAAGCTTCCCAGTTCGCTTTGACTTTAAGATTATTAGGTCTCCAGTCTTACAATTTGGGCACTTTCCAAGCTTCCTCTCTTCTTCTCTTTTAATCATCAAAGCCTCCAAAAGCTTCTTCCCAATCTTTTTCTCATTCAGCTTAAATTCTTCCAAAATTTCTTTAAGCGTGTTTTTAGCTTCTTCCACTACCTCTTCCCTTTTCTTTTTACCATTGTAAACAAGCTCCATCTCTTCTTCAAACTTTCTTGTCAGTTCTTCTGAAAGTATTCTTGGACAATATTCTTTCAAAGCTTGAGTTACAGCTTCTCCCAGCTTTGTAACTTGAATGCTTTTTCCAGATATATAGCCTCTATCGTAAAGGGTTTGTAGAATCTCGGCTCTTGTTGCCCTTGTTCCCAAATTCCTGGCTTCCATTTCTTTTATTATGCTTCCTTGAGAGTAGCGGGCAGGAGGCTGAGTCTCTTTTGCCAATTCTTCCAGCTTTATTACTTTAACAGTTTGCCCAATATTGAGCTCAGGTAATATCAATTCTTCCCTCTTCAAGTAAGGCTCATAGATTTTAGTCCAGCCTGGCTCTAAAGTTCTCTTACCGACAAGCAAGAAAATATACCCATTAACGTCAAGGCTTACAGTGTTAGTTTCCCTTAAGGCCTCATCTGCAAAAACAGCTAAAGTACGCCTTGCTATCAAGTCATAAATCTTCCTTTGCTGAGCATTAAGCTTTGAAAGATCAGGAACCTCATGAGTAGCATAAACAGCAGGATGGGCAGGGTCTTCTCTCTTTCCTTCAACAGGCACTAGCTTCTCTTTCTTCAAAAGCTCTTCAGCAAATTTCTTGTATGGAGGCAAAGAGGCCAAAGCTTTCAATATCTTTTCATAATTTATGCTTGGTGGCAATTTTTGAGAAGATGTACGAGGATAACTGACAAACCCTTGTTGGTAGAGTGATTCAGCTATGTTCATGGTTTGCTGAGGAGAAAATTTAAATTGCTGGTAAGCTTCAGCTTGCAAGTCTGTGGTGTTGAAAGGAACAGGAGGAGCCTGCTTGTACTTTTTCTTCTTAATATCTTTAACCTTTGCATCTTTGCCTTTACAAGCTTGCAATATCTTATCTGCATCTTCCTTCTTCCATATTCTTCCTTTTTCATAAGCAGCTACAGCTTCTGTTCCATCGATTTTCACATGCAGCTCAAGTTCCCAGAAAGGCTTTGGTTTGAACTTCCTTATTTCGAGCTCTCTATCAAGCAATATAGCTAAAGTTGGGCTTTGAACTCTACCAGAAGACAAAATTGTAAAACCTTTTTCAGCAGAGTTCTTTAAAGCTAAAGTCAAAGCTCTTGTCGTATTTATACCCCAGAGCCAATCCAACTCATGTCTCGTTAAACCAGATTCAAGCTGACCAAAATCTATATGTGGCGATGCTTTTTCATAAGATTCTATGAGCTCATCTTTTGTTAAAGTTGAGAATTTCATCCTTTTGGCATCATTCCTATTGGCAAGGAATTTCAATATATTTGTACCAATAACTTCACCTTCTGTATCATAGTCTGTAGCTATAATAAAATCAGAAGCTTTTGATGCTAACTTGCTTATAACATCAAAATATTTTTTTGAAAAGACGGATTGTTTACTTACTTCATAGCTTGGTTTCCAAGTATAACTAAAAACAGGATAGCGCCAACCTTTCTCTACAGGAGCTAAATTGAACAAATGCCCAACAGCACAAGCAACTATGTGCTTTTTTCCTTTTCTTTCAAACTCATAGTAAGTTACCTTATTCTCATCAGTATAAGACTTAAGGCTTCCTTTTTCTGCTAAAGCTTCGGCTATCCTTCTAGCAGCATCAGGTTTTTCAGCTATAATTAATATAGACATTAAATCAAATTCTACTTGAAAATTTAAAAAGCTACTCCACTATTAATGCTTTTCCACTACCAGAGCTTTTTACATCTTCTTCTAAAGACATTATTTTACTTTCAAGAAAAGAAAGTTTTTCTAAAAGCTTTTTTATATCTGAATCCAAGTCAGGTTTTTCTGTTTCTGCTTTAAATTTTTGTTGCCTTACACTTGGTAGCTGGGAAATTGCATTTTTAAGATTGTTGAAAATCTCATCAGGCATTTTTTCCATTTTTTCTTCTAAAGCCCTTATTCTTTCTTCAACAGTAGTTGTAGCAAACGACATGCTTTCTATATCTTCCACTTTTTCTGCAAGCTTTGTCAAAGACTTTTGAAAATCATCCAGCTTCATGTCAAATTCAACTTTTCTATTCAAAAGATAATCCACGTTTTCTTTCAGTGAATTCAAGCGTGAGGAGAGGAATTTAATATCTATTTCAGATTTTGTTGCTGTTATTCCACTTATTTTATCTTTTATCTCTTTTATTTCTCCACTTGTTTCCATTCTTAAATCTGAAATTTCTGAAGCAACTCTTTGAATTATTTGACCTTCAAGAAGTTTAATCCTTTCATTCAAACTTTTAATTTCATTTTCAATATTGCTAATCTGTTCAATCCTTTTACCAAAATTAGAATTTTCTTCTTTCAATTTAGAAAGCTCTTCACTTAAGCTTGAAATTTTTTCGGAAAATGAAGATAAGCTTGAAATTTTTTCTTCAACATTTTTTGATAGGGAAGTTTCCATTGATTTTAGTTTTTCATTCAATTCAGAATTTTTTCCTTCAATCAATTTTAATTTTTCTTCAACATTATTCTTGAAAGTTGAAGAATCTTCATTCACTTTTTTTAGAATTGAAGATTCTAAAGTTTCAATTTCTTTTTTAATTGCGTCAATTTCTCCTTTAATTTTTTCAACATCCTCTATTTTCAAATTTAATTGATTTAATTTTTCATCTAATTTTACAATTTCTGGATTTGGCATAGAAAGAGTTTCAAACTTTTTGTTTAAATCATCAATTTTATTTTCATTTTTTTCAATATCATCTCTTATCGCTTTTATCTTTTCTTCCATTTCCTGCTTCATCACATTTTCAAATTTTTCTAAATTATCTTTTGGTATAAGGTTGATCTTTTCTTCCAATTCTTCAATCTTTTTATTCAAAATTTCAGATGTTTCAGGTTTTGATGCCAATTCTTCAGTTTTTAAAGCAAGTTGAGAAATTTTTTTATCCAATTCTATGAAGTCTTTTTCTAATTTACTAATTTTTTCTAAAGAAGAAACATCAAAAAAACTTAGTTTTTCTTTTAGTTTAATTATTTCGCTTCTTATAGGATCAAAATCTTCCTTAAAATCTTCCAAGAGTTTAATTTTTCCTTCCAAAGCCAAGACTTTGTCAGCTAAATTAATTATTTCTTGAGTTGGTATGAAAATTCCTGAAATTTTTTCATCAATTTCTTTAACATTTTTTTCAATTTTTTCTAAATCTTCTTTCAAGGCAAGCTTTTCACTTTTCTCTTTTAGATCAGCGATTTCTTCTTTCAAATTTTTGAGTATAGAAGTCTCTATAGGTTCAACTTTTTCTTTTAATTTTACAATTTCTTCTTCTAAATTTTTTATCTGTTCTATTTTTGTTTCAAGAGTTTCAATTTTTTTCAATTCTTCTGAAAAATAATTAGTTTTTTGTGAAAGATCATTTGTTTTCGATTCAATATTCTCAAAGAATCTTTTTAATTCAATCTCACCTAGATTTTCTACCATTACCAAATCTTCTAGCTCATCTAACCTCTCTTTAATTGCATTGATAGTTTCAGCGTCAATAGATTTAAGATTTTTAATTTTTTCACTTATCTCCCCTATTGCAAGCTCAAGATTCACAAGCCTTTTATCCACTTGTAATAAAGCGAACTTGAATTTGTCTTCGACTTTCTCTCCTAAATTTTCATCAGAATTCAACACATCACCTATATTAATTTTCAATTTTTTCAATTATATTCTTTTTTCAAGCTTAAGCCATAGTGCCCAAGTTCCAATTATTGTAAGAATTAAACCCCATTGCCACAAAAAGTCATGAACAAAAGCAAAACTTTCTGGCTCTATCAATGATAAGTAAATAGTTAAAACTATTCTTCCTATGTTGACAAAAAATAAGAAAGGTATTGAGACAAGAAGAAATAAAAATTTTCTTTTGATTTTGACTTCTGGCGTAGCTATTGTTAATGCAAATAGAGTATAAAGAGATTTCCATCCCGTGCAATCCATAGAGATTTCAACAAAAAACACTTTGAATTCTTTTATTGCTATTAAATTGTGTTGGTCCAAGCTTGATTGAATTCCTATTGCTGAGAGAAGTTTATGAGAAAGAAGAGCTACAAAATTTTGTAAAGGTGGTAAAGAAAAATTGAGAAAAATTAAAATGTAAAGTGGAATTGCCAAGAGATTAAATTTTACCAAAAATAATAAAATTTGAATTAATTTCTTTTTTGTTTTTCTCTTCATTTTTTCTCTTCCTTTATTATTTCTTTTGTGGCATCAACAATACTTTCACTTTTTTTCTTCAAAACCCTCTTTACAACATCTTCAAATAAATCTTCTCTACCAAGTTTCTTGGTAACTTCTTCTATTTTTAAGAACATAGCATGGTAATTCCTGAAAGCTCTTAGAGCAGCAGCTAAAGCATCTTTTTGGTGAGAATCTTTAATTTCTTCCCTATAATCGTCAACCATCTTTTCTTTTTCTTTGTAACTCATTGATACTTTTGGATAGAAAGTATGACATCCAAAAGAGCTTGCAAGCTTCTCTATACCCTTCGGTAAAGGATTCACATCTGAAGCTATTATCAAAGGATTTCCAAATTTCATTATATGTTTTATTAATTCTGCTTTAGTGACTTCCTTCTTGCTTGACAAATCTAAAATTTTTCCTTTTGTGTCTAATATAGCTATTCCAGTTGTTGCCCCAAGGTCAATTCCAACAATTAAATTTTTCCTCAGGTTTTCACCTCAATATTTTTCACTCAATATTTTTTTGATTCTTTTTGCAAGCTTTTCTCCTATTCCTTTTACACTTTTTAATTCTTCTTCATTTGCAGAAAACACTTTTTCTACTGATCCAAATTTTTCCAAAAGTCTCTTTGATAAAACAATAGAAACTCCTGGAATTGAAGAAACAATAAATTCTTTCAATCTCTTCTCATCTTGAGGTTTTTTTCCAACTTTGAAAGCAATTTTCTGCTTTTTTTCTTCTTGTTCTTTTTTTGCAATCCAATATATAGTTTTAGCTGTGTCTAAATCATTTTTTGTACTTATCACACTTATCCCATAATCCACAATTAAGCTTGCTAAGGCTGCGTTCAAAGCATTCTCGTTTATCTCTCTATTAGAGTAGCCTTCAATTATTATTATTGGTTTTTCAAAATTTTCTTTCAAAGCTTCAGCCTGTTCAAAAATCCTACCGTCAATTATTGATGCAATGAAATCACTATGTGTTTTTCTTTCAATTACAATTTTTTGACTACAAACAAAATCACCAACTTCAAGATTCATTTCATTCACAACTACACCAAATCTTTTCAGAGCTTCAATTACATCTTTTTCCCTGTAATCACAAATAACAACGATTTCTTTCGAGTCTAGCAACATTTGTTTTTCTTTCATTCGACCCAATCCTTTAAAGCTAATAAATAAGATAATTCTTTCTATCTAAATAAGAAATTAAATAGCTTTTTATACCTAGATTGAACTTATTTTGTCTTATTGGTTTGAAATCGAATTTAGATTTACCTTGTTTAAAAATTCATCGGAAATTGCGGAAATCTACCTCCAAAAATCTAATATAGTATAAAGAGTTATATCTTTTTGTGGTGAGAGGTGTGACAGTTCACATTCAAGATGGTCAAATCAACTGATGCTTTTGTTAAAGGTGAATCTACAAACTCAACAAGAATCGAATTTGATTTATTCAAGCTTCACTTACCTGAGGAAGATAAAACTCCGCGAAGATGGATCTGTGCTATTGGAGAAAATTTAAATTCAAAAATAGATGAGATTGTAAATGAGATTGTTAAAGAAAAAAGTGAACAAACTTCATATGTTAAATTATCGCGAAAGATAATTAAACAGATTTACGAGAAGGGTATAAAAATAGCAGGAAAACAACAAACACTAGCTAAGATGCTTAATATTCCAAGGCAAGATTTGTACAGATGGAAAGAATCTAAAACTAGGATTAGGGAAACAGTTCTTTTTAAATTATTAAATTTTTTAGGTATTCAATTTTCTTCTATACAAAACTACATCATAGATAAGAAAATTATCAGAAAGGGAATAAATAGGCAAACAATTGCTAAAATATTATCCAAAAAACTAAATGTAAGTCTTAATTTTACTGAAAAAATTATTTACGGAAAAAGAAAAGAAGTGGCTCTAATATTTATTCTTAAATTATTGAAATATTGGAGTACTATCTTGAGGAAATCGAAAAAAGAGTTTAATGAAAAGAAAAAAGAAATTCAAGAAACATTTCAATTTCTTAAAGAGAACACTGGTGGGAAAGCATTCAAGGTCAAAGCACCAAAAGTAGTTAGTCCAGAATTTTCAAAAATAATTGGTGCTATGATAGCAGATGGGAGTTTATTTAAATCATTGAATACGATATCAATTATTGATGAAGACAAAACAAATCTTGAAAATTTTTCAAATTGGATGGAATCAGTTTTTGGCATTATTCCTAAAATAAGAAAGAAGAAATATTGCAATGCATGGTACATTAAAATTGATAATAAAGTTATAAAGAGATATTTTCTTGTGTTTTTCACCTTTTCAAAGGGAAAAAAGAGTTTAAATTATGATGTTCCTCTTCTGATAAAAAAATCAAATTTTGAGATTCAAAAGGCTTTTGCAGAGGGAGTAATGTGTTTTGATGGTATAGTAAGGCTTAAAAAAGAAGTGGGAATAAATATAGGTAGCAAAAAATTGAGAGACAGTTTGTTTGAAATTTTTATTAAAGATGGTTTAAAGGTAAAAAAGTCTAAAAAAGAGGATAAAACCGGTATGTGGAGAATTTATTCTTATGGAAAATCGAATGTAGAACAATATTACAAATGGCTTAATTATTTTGCTGAAGGATCCGAGAAGTGGTTTAGAATTTTTGAATGGATTAATGGTTTTCAGGGTTCAGTTAAAAACACTAAAGACGCATTAATTATTTTAAAAGAATGTTTTCCTATTAGATCAAATTCAAAAATTACTTTGTCACAATTTTTGAATTTCTTTATGAAGAATAAAGCTTTGACATTAAATCAAATTTTATCGATTCTTGAGAGAAGTGGAATTAAATTAAATATAAATACATTATGGGAATATGCGAGCTGGTTAAAGAAAATGAACATAATTAAGAAGAGGCGAGCAAAAGATAATTCAAATATCTATTTTTTAAATAAGAACATAAACGAATGGAAATTGCCATATAGGCCCAGGCTAGGAGTATATTATTCTAGTTTAAAAAGTCTTTGAGTGTTTTTTTCTTTTTTCGCTCTTTTAAATTATATAAAATACCTTTCATTTTCTTCTCGCGCACAAAAGAAGCCCAATAATAAGATTCATCACGAGTATCTTTTGTTATTAAAAATATAATCTTGCCAGGTGCTGTTCTACCAGTTCTTCCGGATCGTTGAATCCGTCTCAACTCACTTGGTACAGACTCGTAGAAGATTACATAGTGTACAGCTGGTACATCTAAACCTTCTTCCCCGATGCTTGTTGCAATTAAAGTGTTGAATTCATTTTCTTTAAATCTTCTTAAAGTATCGATTTGTTCTTCTTGTGTCATGCCTTTTCCTTCTTTTGTCGCTTGCCCTATGAGGATTTTAGATTTTATTCCCTCACCATCAAGAACTTCTTTAATTTTTTCTACAGTAGCTCTGTAATTTGCAAAAACAATTATTTTCACATTCGGATTTTCTTTTATCAAGTCTTTGACTAAGTTCTTCAGTTTTTCAAGCTTAGGGTGTTTTATATCTTTTATGCTTTCTAAAATTTTTATCACATCTTTCATTCTAGGATCTTTTGATATCTTTTTATCAATTCTTTTATTGCTTAATTCAAGCTTTTTCAAATAGTCAAGAAGGGAAGAAATGTCTTGCGTTTCAAGCAATTCAATAGCATGCTCAATTTTTATGGCTTCAGCAGATTTTATCATTGCCCATGCAAGAGAAAAATTCTTAGAACCTTGCATGTACTTTGATGCAACAGAATTTTGCAAAGAAAGCAAAACTTTTTTTGTTGGTTTGTAAGTTTGAATGAAATTATGCTCTTTTAGCCAATAGATTGGTTCCTTAAGCATTTCTTCAAGTAATCCTTTAACCATTTTCATTTCTTCAGGCAATTCAACATAAATCCAATCTTTAGCTATAGGCTTAACATATTTTTTCACATCTTCATCCAATTCTGTTCTTATTTCAACAGCTTCGATGAAAAGATTTTTCTTTATTTCCTCTATTCTTTCAAAGCTTCCTCCTGGTGAAGCAGTTAAACCAAGAATTAAAGGATGCTTTGCCTGCTCTTTATATTTTTTTGCAACATAAGTGTAAGCGTAATCTTTCACACATCTATGAGCTTCATCGAAAACTAAGAAAGAAAAATCACTCAAGCTTATTCTTCCATTTTCTACATCATTTTGAATTGTTTGTGGAGTGGCAATCACAACTTTTGCTTTTTTATAAATTTCAATCCTTTTTTCTGGCCTTATTTTTCCTGTGACAAGAGCGATTTCTTCCTCATTCAAATCTGTAAATTTTTCAAAACTTTTTTTGTGTTGTGCGTTCAAAGGTCTTGTAGGGGCCATGACAAGAGCTTTACTTTCAGGAAAATCATTCAACCTTTTTATTGCTACCATTATGGCAACAAGAGTTTTACCCATACCTGTTGGTAAAACAACAAGAGTATTTTTTTTATTTGCAGTTTCAGCTATATTCTTCTGATATTCTCTTGGCTCTATATTTTTCAAGCTTACCATATCATTCTCCAATTATCGTAACTAAAACTTCTCTTTCCCTAGACTCAAAAAGTTCTACAAGAAATATATTTTGCCAAGTTCCTAAAACAAGCTTACCTTCTTTTAAAGGAATTGTTAAAAAAGTTTTTAAAAGGTTTGATTTTATGTGGGCAGCGGCATTTTCATTACCTTCATAATTATGGGAATATTTTTCTTTAAGTGGAACAATTTTTTCCAATATTTTTGTCAAATCCATGTGAATTGTTGGGTCATATTCTTGGATTATTAAAGCTGCTGTGTTATGTAAAGTGTTAACAAAAACCATACCATTTTTTATTTTTGATTCTTTTACAACATCTTGAACATTATCAGTTATTTTTATGAAATCATTGATACCCTTGCTTTTCAAAACCAAAGTTTTCTGGAAAATTTTCATAGTTAAATTTAATTACCTTATAAATATTAAGCAGTTAGTATGAAGCTTGCTTCACTTTGGAGTGGTGGGAAAGATTCTACTTATGCCACATACCTTGCTTTAAAAGAAGGACATGAAATTAAAACTCTAGTCACGATTTTTCCTGAGAGGCAAGATTCTTGGATGTTTCACTATCCTTGCATTCAATTGACAAAGCTTCAAGCCAAATCTATTGGAATCAAACAAATAGTAAAGAAAACAAAAGGCGAAAAAGAAAAAGAATTAGAAGATTTAAAGAAAATTTTAAGGAAGATAAAAGGAATTGATGGAATTGTTTCTGGTGCAATTGCAAGCAATTATCAAAAATCAAGAATCGATAAAATTTGTGATGAGCTTGGGCTTAAACACTTTTCACCACTTTGGCAAAAAAATCAAGAAAAAGTTTTAAAAGAAGAAATTCAATCAGGATTTGAAGTAATTATAACTGGAGTTTTTGCTGAAGGTTTTGATAAAAGTTGGCTAGGGAGAAGAATTGATAGTGAAACAATAAAAGAACTTTTAGATCTTAATAGAAAATTTGGAATTTCTGTTAGTGGAGAAGGAGGGGAATATGAAAGTTTTGTTGAGTATTGTCCTTTATTCAAAAAAAGAATTGAAATCTTAGATTCGGAAATTTATTGGGATTCCAAAACAAACAGCGGATACTTAATTCCTAAAAAGGCTAAACTTATTTAGGGAAATATGGATACAGGAGTTTATTCTTTGTTGATAGAATTGAAGAAAAACCAAAAAATAAGGGTAGGCAATTTAGGGAAATTTGAATTTCCAAAAGGTTTTTACATCTACACAGGCTCGGCAATGAATAGTCTTGAAAAAAGAATAGATAGGCACTTAAGGAAAAATAAGAAAAAATTTTGGCACATAGATTATTTGCTTTCTAACAAAAATGCTCAAATAATTTCAATTCTCGAAATCAAAACAAAGAAAAGAATTGAGTGTGAACTTAATAAAGAAATTTTTAAAAGTTTGAAGGGAAAGATTTTGATTAAGAAATTTGGGTCTTCTGACTGCAATTGCAAAAGCCATTTAATTTACCTGGGAAATAAAATTCAACAAAACCAAATTATTTTTGATGAAATTGTTAAGAGATTTAATAGGTTTGATTCTAATCTTTCTAGCATGGTTTAATCCTTTTGATTTATCATTACCATTCAGAATAGTTCTTTTCATCATAGGTTTTGACGCTGCAAGACTAATTGTGAAAGCTTTTCTGTTTCTGCTCAATTTTTTCTTTTCATTTCTTGGGGTAGAAGGAATTTTTTTAGTTTGGACTTTATTGATTTTGATGCTTATAGAATTCATTTTTTCTTTCTTTAAAATTTCCAGATTCTTAATAGTTTTAATTAAATTCTTTGCAATTTTATTTTCCATATTTTTTTCTATGAATGATTTTCAACTAGCTTTGATAATAGCAAGCATAGACTTAATTTTAAATTTAAAACATTAGTTTTAATTATGCCGAGGTCGCCTAATTGGTAGGGCACCGGTCTCGAAAACCGGCGGGCGCAAGCCCATCTGGGTTCGAATCCCAGCCTCGGCGTTAAATTTTAAATTAATTTTTTTTATCATTTTCTAATAATTTAATTGTGATTAAATGAGAGGGATTTATCATGGATTATGTATAAACTGCAAAGGCACCATATCTGATGAACGTCTACTTAAGTTTGGTGTATGTGAAAATTGTTTGGAAAACGTTGAAATAAAAACATGGAAACAATTATTACAATCTCTTAAAGACAGAGGAAAACTTTTTTTCGCTGAAGAGATTTTCGCTTTTCATAAAAAGTTTAATGAATTCTCTAAGTTTTTTAAGAAAGTCCTTGGACAAAGGATGTGGTCTCTTCAAGAAGTGTGGGCAAGAAGAATTATCTTAAAACAAAGCTTTTCGATAGTTGCACCAACAGGTGTAGGAAAAACTGTTTTTGGAACTGTTGCAGCTCTTTATTTTGCTTCTCAAGGATTAAAAAGTTATATTATATTACCAACCACCATTCTCGTCCAGCAAGTTAGTGAGAAAATAGACCTTTATTCAGAAAAGATAAAAATTAAACCTAGAAAAATTTGTTATCATGCTGGCTTAAGTGAAGAAGAGAAAAAAGAAGTTTTAAAAAGATTAGAAAATGATGATTATGAAATCTTAATAACAACCGAAAGGTTTCTCACGAATCGTTTTGGATTTTTGAAGAAAAAAAATTTTGACTTTGTGTTTGTAGACGATGTAGATTCTTTCCTCAAATCACCTAAAAATATTGACAGAATTTTAAGTATTTTGGGTTTTGATTATGACACAATAATTTCAGCCTTCCAACTCATTGATTTAAGAAAAGAGGTGAATCGAGGAAAAAGTTCTATTGAGATTCTTGAAAAAATTGAGAGTATCAAGAAAAAAATAGAGGATTATAAAAGGCGAAATAAAATTGGTTCTTTGATTGTTTCCGGAGCAACAATGAAAGCTAAAAGAACTAAGAGGATAAAGCTGTTTGAAGAGCTTCTAAATTTTCAAGTAGGTTTTATGCCTGAGTTCTTAAGAAAAATTAAGGATTTTTATATTGAAGCAAGTTCTGAAATGGAAAACCAAGTTTTGTCTTTGATCAAAAATTTTGGCACAGGATGTTTAGTTTTTGTTCCTTCTGTTTTAGGTAGAGATTATGCACTTAAGCTGAGCGAGTTTCTAAACAAGAATGGTGTAAAAACAAGCACTTACATAAAAATGGATGAAACCCTTTTAGATAAGTTTGAAAAAGGTGGCTTTGATGTTCTTATTGGAGTAGCAAGTTTCAGAAGCCCTCTTGCAAGGGGAATAGACCTTCCTGAGAGAATTCGGTATGTAATATTTGCAGGAGTTCCTAGAATGGAGATTAAGCTCACTTGGGAAGAATATAATCCTGCTAAGATGTTGTTAGTTCTCAAAAATATAAGAGAGTTCTTAGAAAAAGAACTGCAAGAAAAGGCAAGTAAAATAATCGATGGGCTTCGTGGAATAATTCCTCTTAACAAACAAACTATAGAGAAAATTAAAGAATCAATAGAAAATGGAAACCAACTCTCAGAGTATGAAGAATATGTTAAAAAGCTTGTTATGGAAGCAAAAAATTTTCTGAAAATGGTAATTACACCAAAAATTTTGGATGAAATAACAAAAAGTAAGGAAATATCCATCAAAAAGAAGGGTAACGAGCTCTATTTGATTGTTGCAGACCCGATAGCTTACATTCAGGCTTCGGGAAGAGCCTCAAGAATGTTTGCTGGAGGCATAACACATGGTGCAAGTTTTCTTTTGGTAGATGATGAAAAAGCTTTTTACTCTCTTAAGCGAAAACTGGAGTTTATCCTTGGAGAAACCCAGTTGATAAAATTTGGTATGAAAACTGCTGAAAAATGGTTCAAAAAAATTGATGAAGATAGAAAAATTATAAAAGAAATTCGAGAAGGAAGAATAGTTAAAAGAGTTAAAGATTTTATCAAAACAGCATTGCTTATAGTAGAATCTCCTACTAAGGCAAGAACTATATCAAGATTTTTTGGAAAACCTTACAAAAGGAAAATTGGTAATATTACAGTTTTTGAAGTAAGTACTGGCGAATTTCTACTCAACATTGTTGCAACTATGGGTCATGTTTTTGATTTGGTCACAAATGAAGGATTTCATGGGGTTAAAATTGAAAATGGGGAATTCATCTCGATTTTTGACTTCATAAAGAAATGCAAGAAGTGTGGAGAGCAGTTCACTGGTTTAGATTTTTGCCCAAAATGCAAAGAAAAAGAAATTTATTCCAAGAGCGAATTCATTGAAGCCATGCGTAAACTTGCTTTGGAAGTAAATAGGATTTTTATAGCTACTGACCCTGATATTGAAGGAGAAAAAATAGCTTATGATGTTTATTGTTCACTTTATTCGATGAATAAAAAAATCGAAAGACTAGAATTTCATGAAATTACTAAGAAAGCATTTCTTCAAGCTCTCAAGAATAGAAGAGAAATCAATTTAAAAATGGTTGAAGCCCAGCTTGTTAGAAGAATAGAAGATAGATGGATAGGATTTGAACTTAGTCAAAAACTCTGGCAAAGATTTCAAAACTATAAACTTTCGGCTGGAAGAGTTCAAACACCAGTTTTAGGTTGGATAATAGAAAGAGTAAGTGAATCTAGAAAGAAAAAGAGAGTTTTGTCAGCAATACTTTCAAATGGTTTAAAAGTTTTAATTGAAAACCCTGCAATTCAGTTTTCAAAAGAAGAGCTCAACATTAAGAATCTAAAGGCTAAAATAACAGATTTGAAAAATGAAGAAAGAAGTATAAATCCACTACCGCCATATACCACTGATACTTTGCTTCGTGATGCTTCTGCAAAACTTGGTTTTTCGGCTTTAAAAACAATGTCATTGGCTCAAGATCTTTTTGAAATAGGTTTGTGTACTTATCATCGAACAGATTCTACCACAGTTTCAGTCACAGGAATCAACATAGCAAAAGAGTATATTCAAAATAATTATCCATCGCTATTTTCTCCAAGAAGATATTTAATGAGAGGGGCACATGAATGTATAAGACCAACAAAAGCTTTAGATGTAGAGCAGTTAAAAAATTTAATTTCTGTTGGAATTTTAAGATTTCCAAAAAGACTTTCTAATGATCACTTTAAGCTTTACGAGATGATATTCAAACGCTTCATCGCAAGCCAAATGCGTGAAGCAAAAATACTTTACCAAAGCTTTAAAGTTGTTATAGATGGAAATGAAACAATCATGGAGAATCCTGTTGGTGTAATAAGTGAAGGATTTAATTTGATAATACCTATAAGAATTGTAAATCCTGTTAAAGAAGGTGAGTACGACTTAAATTTTGTAAAAATATTATACTTGCCTATGGCAAGACCTTTCACTGAAGGTGAGATAATAACTTTAATGAAAGAACGTGGTATAGGAAGGCCAAGTACTTACGCAAAAATTGTAGCAACAATATTGGAAAGACGATACGCTTTAGAAATAAAGAATAGAATTATCAACACAACTCTTGGTTTTAAAGTTTACAAGTATCTAAGTTTAAAATTTGGAAAATATGTCTCAGAAGATACTACACGAAAACTTGAAGAGATAATGGACCATATAGAGCAAGGAAAGGTCAATTATAAGGAAGTGCTTAAAGAACTATACCAAGAAATTATAGATATTAGAAAAATTTAAAATTTGTTATAAAACAGAATTAAAATTTTTCTGTGTGTATAAACTTGGTATTTGATAAGGATAAAAAATAATTATTCAAAATTAAATTAATATTATGTCTATTAACTTATTCAAAATTGGTTTAATATCTTTAATTTTGGCTGTTTCCATCAGCTTTCTAGTTTTTAAAATTCCGAAAATCAATCAAGAAATTCCGGTTATTGAAATATTAAGTTTTTCTACAGACAAAGACACTTACAGTTCTAATGAAGAAATTAGAATTTTTGTATCACTAAAAACTTCAAAAGAAATGGAAAATGTTACTGTAAATGTTTGGGGCATCAAACCTTACAATTATGCCTACATAAACGAATCAAAAACTTTGAATCTGAAAAGAGGTGAGAATGAAATCGTTTTTCTCGCAAAAACACCTTATTGCACTTCTGGTTGTGGTGGTGTTCGCCCTGGTCCTTATAATCTTTATGTTGAAGTTTTTGCAAATGGTGAAGAAATGGCTAACACCACAACTAAAATAAATTTGATTCAAGGTTAGCCTATTTCAAAAGAGCTCCTTTTACATCTTCTGACAAAATAATTCTATAAGTTTTCCCATAACTTTCTCTAACTATTATCCCTTTTTTCTCCAAATCTGTAACAGCTCTGTGAGTTTTTAATTTTGTCATACCTTTCATTCTTGTTATCTCAGACTGCAATATTTTTCCTCCATTTTCTATAAGGGCTTCCATTACCTTTCTTTCAGAGGGATTTAAAAATTTTAAGATGATGTTTTTATTCTCAATTTCTTGGTAATGAATTTTGTTTGGGCTTAAATTCTTTTTCTTTATGAACTTAAATATTAAATTGAAATTTTTTTCCAATTTTTCTTCTAACTTTTTGGACAAGAAATAATAAGAAAGTGGAAAAATTGCGATCACAAGAAACAAAGAAGATAAAAGAAATCCGAAAAAAGAAATTCTTGGACGATAAAATAAAAACTGTTCTTGAGGAATTTGTAAATTTGATTCTTCTCTTTTGATTGCTTCGAAAATGCTTATGAAGATTGTTATTAAAAATCCAACTAAAGTGATTATGGAAAAAATCAGTATAAATTTTCTTCTTTCCATAATCTGATTAATAAAAAGTCAGGTTTATAAAGTTTCACTTTTATGAAACCTTAAAAAAGGTTTCACATAATCTTTAAATATAGTTTCATTCATATGAAACTATAATAAGTGTTCATGAAAGAAAGACAAAGATGATAATATGAAGCCTGTAGTTGAATTGAAGCAAGTGAGCAAAATTTATAAAATGGACGAAGTGGAAGTTAAAGCTTTAGATGGCATAGACATGAAAGTTGAAAAAGGTGATTTTGTGGCAATAATAGGTCCAAGCGGATCTGGTAAATCAACTTTGCTTCACATGATTGGTCTTCTAGATAGACCAACAAATGGAAAAGTTTTTTTGGATGGTATTGACATTTCAAAATTGAATGATAATGAATTAGCAAGATTAAGGGGAAACAAAATTGGTTTCGTTTTTCAGTTTTTCAATCTTTATCCAATCTTAACTGCTTTGGAAAACATAGAATTGCCTATGGTTATAACCGAAAAGAATAAAACAGAAAGGAGGAAAAGAGCACTAGAACTTTTGAAGATGGTTGGTCTTGAAAAAAGAGCAGAGCATTTACCTTCTCAACTTTCAGGTGGAGAGAGGCAACGTGTAGCAATAGCAAGGGCTTTGGCAAATAACCCATCTTTGATTCTTGCAGATGAGCCTACTGGAAATCTAGATTCAAAAGCTGGAAAAGAGATTATTGAATTTTTAGACAAACTTCAGGAAGAAGAAGGGAAAACTATAATAATGGTAACACATGATATAAATATTGCAAAATATGCTGAAAGGCTAATTTATTTAAAAGATGGGAAAATAATAAAGGAGGCAAGATCATGAAATTTTGGAAATTAGCAACAATTGCAATTTTAACATTAGTTTTCTTGGGTGAAAATGTTTTGGCAGCAGAACCCCTCGTTCAAGCCACAATTTCAGTTTACCCAACGACAATTTCTCCTGGAAATGATGGCTATATTCAATTGACTTTAAGAAATAGCGGAACACTTCCAGCTAACAGAATTAGCATTTCTAGTGTGAGTTGGGATAGAATGATAATACCTTATGGAACTTGGGTGGGCGATATTGGTGCTTTGGGTGTTGGTGATTCTTTAATTTCTCTCTACAAATTCTCAGTTTCAAACAATGCATCTTCTGGTCTTTACACAGTTACCTTTAACATAGAATATTGCCAAGATTCTTATTGCAAAACAATAAATCCAAATGCAATAATCACAGTTCAGTCTCCATCTGTGGTTGAATTGATCTCGATAAATCCAACTTCACTTAAATTGGGTGAAAAAGCAAATATTACTTTTACAATAGCAAATAAAGGAAGCAGCCAAATAAATAATGTTATTTTTACATGGTCTACCCAAGGCAATGCTATTTTGCCATTAGGTTCTGATAACAGAATTATTATTCCTGTAATTAATGCAAATTCATTCTATGAAATACCGGTAGAAGTTTCTGTAAGTCCGAATGCCATACCAGGTCTTTACTCTTTAAGCATTTCCATTCAATATCAAGATAAGACCGGTGCAAACCAAAGTATAAGCTCTGTTGCTGGAATTGAAGTTGGAGGGGAAACTGATTTTGATGTTAGTGTACAAGAATCAACTTCAACTTTAACTACATTGGCAATAACAAACATAGGCACAACAACAGCCTATTCAACAGTAGTGAGAATTCCTCAACAAGAAAATTTCAGAGTTATTGGAACTTCTTCAAATGTCTTGGGAAATTTGAACGCAGGTGATTACACTCTTGCAAGCTTTCAGATTTTGCCAACTAGGAATTTTACTCAAGACGCAAACAGAAAGCTTCTTGTTGAAATTTCTTACACAGATGCTGTTGGGATAAGAAGGGTTGTAGAAAAAGATGTAGAGATTGGTATGTTCTTAAATACAACATTCACAAGAACAAGGACAACACAATTTCAAGCACCTTTGAGCAATGGTCTTCTTTACATAATAATTGGGATAATTGGAATAATCTGTGTGATTTTATTCTTTCAAGCTAGGAAATGGATAAAAAGGAAGAAATAACAAGAAAAATTAGAGCGTGAATTATGAAGCTTGTTGATTTAATAAACCTATCTATGAAAAATTTGTTTCAAAGAGGGTTGAGAAGCTGGCTCACAATTCTTGGGATAGTGATAGGTGTTGCTTCTGTGGTTGCCATTCTTTCTGTAGGAGCTGGTATGCAACAATCAGTTTCTGCTCAGCTAGGTGGTTTAGGAAGCGATATTGTTTATATCTTGCCAGGATTTGAAAGGGCTGCAAGAACTGCTTTTGGTGGTATAGTTGCTTCAAGACTTACAGGCACAACTATAACCTTAACTCAAAATGATCTTCAAACAGTTAAATCTACTCCTGGAGTTGTAGTTGTTAATGGTGTTGTTGCTGGAAGGGCAACTGTGCAATATTTTGGAGAAAATGCTTCTATTCAAATTTATGGTGTAGACCCTTTAGCAACAAAAGAAATTTCAACTGTTGATGTTGAAACTGGGAGAAATTTGGCTGAAGGTGATGTTAATGTGATAGTGGTTGGAAATAGAGTTGCAAATGAAATGTTCAAAAAACCTTTAACTTTAAATTCTCAAGTTTCAATAAACGGAAAGATTTTTAGGGTTGTTGGTATTCTTGAAAAGTCTGGTGGAATGACAGGAGGTTTAATTTATGATAATTCAATATTCATGACCACAAGTGCTGCAAGAAATGTAATTACCAACATAGGAACAAATGAATTTTCTGTGATTCAATTCAAGGTTGAAAGTTTGGAAAAATTGGACGATATTGTGAATGAAGTTGAGAGAAGGCTTATGATCTCAAGGCATGTAACTGAAGAAACAAAAGATTTCACAATCATATCATCAAAATCTGTTCAAGAAACAATATCAAGCGTGATCAACACTTTGAATTTATTCCTTGCAGGAATAGCTGCAATTTCTCTTGTGGTTGGTGGCATAGGGATAGCAAACACGATGTTCATGTCTGTGATGGAGAGAACAAGACAAATAGGAACTTTAAAGGCTTTGGGGGCCACAAACCTTGAAGTCATGGAATTGTTTTTGTTCGAGTCTGCGATGATTGGTTTAGTAGGTGGCATACTTGGGATTTTTGCTGGTTTTATTGCTTCAGGAGCTGTAGCTGAACTTGGAATAAGAATAATGGGTGTGGGAATGATAAGAACCACTACAAGCATGGTTTTAATAACACCACAACTGATTTTATTTGCAATTGGGTTTTCAATTTTAATAGGTGCTCTTTCAGGCTTGCTACCAGCAAGAAGGGCTGCACAGCTTCAGCCAATCGAAGCTTTAAGATACGAATAAATTTTTTCTTGATGAAAGAGAAAAAATAAACTATGGGATTTGAAGGAATTTTTCAGCTGATGTCAAAACTTCCTTATTATTCTAAAATTTCTTCAATAATAGGAGAACCTTTCGTGAGAATTTCAATCTTCACTTTTGGTCTTTTCATCTTTGGCATCATAATGTGGAAATTTTATTCAACTTTAGCGAAAAGAGATTTGTTCAAAATAAATCTTAAGCCATATATGAGTGGATGGGAAAGAACAGGAGAAGCGATTGCTTTCTTTCTAAAGTACACAATTGCCTTTCCATTTTACACTTTCTTCTGGTTCCTCATATTCTCGATATTCTTAATATTCCTTTCCAAGTCAGTAACGATGGAAGAAATCTTCTTCATTTCAATCTCAATGATTTCATTTGTAAGGATAGCAGCTTACTATAAAGAAGAGCTTGCTACAGATATTGCAGAAGTCATTCCAATAACATTTCTTGTTATTTTCTTGACCGATCCTGCCTCTTTCTCAATAGACCTTATTCTTGCAAGATGGGAAGAATTTTTATCATCTTTCCCAGGAGTTTTGACTTACCTTGTTTTCACGATTTGCCTTGAATGGATCTTAAGGATTCTTTACCTCTTGAAAATTAGAATAATTGAAAATCAAAAAGAATAAATCATCTAAAATGTCTTTTTCCAATCGGAATTTTAAACTAAAATCCTTTTACGACTTTTTCCATAATTTTTTTAACTTGATATTTAAGAAGAGGAGGTAGATCAATTGTTTCAGGATTTAAAAATCCTTTTATTATCATCGAAGTTGCTTCCTCTTCTGTTAAACCTCTAGACATTAAATACCAAAGCTCCTCTTCCTTAATCTTTCCTACTGCAGCCTCATGGCTTAACTCACATCCACTAACTTTTCCTTCCAATTCTGGTATTGCATGGATTTTTGCTTTTTCTGATAAGAGCAAGCCTTGACACTCAAGATGTCCTTTCGTATCTTTATTTTTTCCAATCAAGTGTCCTCTTGCAAAAATTTGAGATTCATCCATTGCTACTGCCCTCGATATTATTTCTGCCCTCGATCCTTCTGCTATTAATTCAGCTTTAGATCCAACATCTAAGTAGCTTTTTCCAACACCATAAAGAAGAGTGTGATAACTTGTTTTACTGTTTTTTCCAACACAATAAGTAACCGGATACATCTGTAAACTCTTAACTGGCTTAAAACAAATGTAGTTATTTATGAAAGTTCCATTTTCCTCTACAATTACTCCAGTTCTAGGTCTTACATCAACACCTTTATCCCAAGAATGAATCATGGAAAAAGTTATGGTAGCATTCTTTTTTACAAAGAATTCATTTATACCAATATGTAAGCCCTTTGAAACATGCAAACCAATAGTACAACCTGTTATTAATTGAAGTTCTGATCCTTCTTCTGCAATAACTATATTATGAACATTCTGCGCTAATCCATTTTGAGATATGAATAAGCATGCTTGTACAGGAAGCTTTACTTTTACTCCAGGCAATGCTCTTATAAAATAGCCATGCGTTTGCTCCAATTCTGCTTGTGCTGTATATTTATCAGAATCAACAGGAATTGCTTTCCACCAATAATTTTTAAGCCATGGATATTTTTTCAAAGCTTCTGCTGTGCTCATAATTTCTAAGCCATCTTGCTTTACATTTTCATAAATCACAGAATGATCCATTTGGAAGAAAGATCCTGACCTTTTCCTTTCTTTAATCTCTATGCCAACATTTGAAGCACTTTTTTTATCCTCTTTTGACAACTCAGAAAGTTTTGATATTTTTGCTGAGGGTTTTGCTTTTAAGCTAAATTCTTTCAAGTCTAAATCTGGGCCTAGTTCTGCTTTCCTTTTATCTGCTTCTTTTGCTTTTCTTTTCACTTCTTCAAACATTTTTCACACCTTTTATATCCTTCTTTTGATATCGTTTTCCAAATTTTCTTCACTTCTCCTGAACAAGCTATTTGTCCTTTCATCATCACATGAGCTTTGTCAAAATTCAAATAATCCAAAAGATAACCATAGTGTGTAATTGCAATTACACTCACTTTATTCTTTTTCAAAAATTTGTTAATTTCCTTGCTAATTAACCTAAGGCTCTCTATATCAACACCTGAATCAATTTCATCAAGAATAAGTAACTTAGGTTTCATTGCAAAAGCTTGTGCTATTTCCAATCTTTTCTTTTCTCCACCAGAAAATCCTACACCAAGTTCTCTTGACCAAATATCTTCATTTAAATATACTTTTTGTAAAATCTCCTTACCTCCATTTGAAAGGATTTGCATTAAGCTATTAACTGTTACTCCTCTTATTTGTGGTGGATTTTGAAATGCTAAAAAGATTCCAAGCCTAGCTCTATCAACTATTGAAAGTTTTGTTATTTCTTTTCCTTCAAAAAATATTTTTCCTGAGGTTATTTTATAAGAAGGTATTCCCATTAGGGTCATTGCAAGCGTAGTTTTACCGCTAGCATTTGGACCAAAAATCACATGCCTTTCTTTTCTTTTTACATTTAAGCTTAAATTTCGTATGATTTCTTTTCCACCAACTGAAACTGAAATATTCTCGATTTTTAACATTTATCATCATCTTCATTTTAATACTTCATTCACATTTTTCACTAATTTTTGAATTTTTTTATTCAATTGTTTCTTCCATTATAGTTGAGAATCAAAAAAATTATTTTAAAATTTCTCTTTCCATTTTGATAAAATCCCCGTGTCTTTTCTCTATATCCTTCAAAGTTTTTTGAATTCTTTCATGCTCTTTTCTCAATTCTTCCGGAATTGGTAAATTCTGCTTTTTATAGTAATTATAGATTGCTTCATGCAAAGCATCAGCAGCTAAAATTGAGCAGTGAATTTTAAAAGGAGGAATTTTTTCTCTCCCACCCAATTTTTTTATTAGTTCTTCTTTATCGATTTTTAAAGCTTCTTCCAAAGTTTTACCTTTTGCCATTGTTGTCAGCATGCTTGTGTTAGCAATGGCAACAATACATCCGAACACTTCTCCTTTAATGTCTGAAATTCTTAGTTTGTTTTTTGAATCTTTAATTTTCAAATAAATCTTCATCACGTCTCCACATTGGATGTTGCCTGCCTCGCCAACGGCATCTGCATTTTTAATCCTACCCAAATTTTTTGGGTTTCGAAAATGCTTCATTATCTCTTTGTTGTAAGGTAGGGGCTCTTTCATTTAGATTTCCTCCCAAATGGTGATATGGCCCTCAATCTTTCAACAGCTCTTGGTAAAACCTTCAACACATAATCAACATCTTCTTTCTTGCTCCATCTCCCAAGGCTTAACCTTAAGCTTCCATGAGCTTCTTCATGTTTTAGTCCAATTGCAAGCAAGACATGACTAGGCTCCAAAGATTCAGAAGAGCAAGCTGAGCCTGTAGAAGCAGCTATCCCATAAATATCAAGCTGTGTTATCAAGCTTTCGCCTTCGATAAATGCAAACCAGAAGTTTGCATTGTTCGGCAATCTTTTTGTTGGATGACCATTCAAATGAGAGTCTTCAATTTTGAGCACTCCTTTAATCAGGTTATCCCTAAGCTTTGTTAACCTTCTTGCTTCAGAATTCATCTCTTTTTTTGCTATTTCGGCAGCTGCAGCAAAACCAACTATTGCAGGCACGTTTACTGTGCTTGAGCGCAAGCCAAACTCATGGCCACCACCATGAAGCAAAGGCTCGATTTTTACATTATCAGCAATGTATAAAGCGGCTGCTCCTTTTGGTCCATACATCTTGTGAGAGCTTGCAGTTAGCAAGTCAACATTCATTTTCTCAACATCAACAGGAATTTTACCATAAGTTTGTGCTGCATCTGTATGGAAAT
>Ga0078972_1001073_pt2 | contig 23735 bp, 15 predicted proteins | sample YelNatPaOPGAMG01_FD_67568 | JGI IMG/M metagenome (GOLD analysis project Ga0078972, IMG submission 67568) | Hot spring thermophilic microbial communities from Obsidian Pool, Yellowstone National Park, USA - OP-RAMG-01 (SPADES assembly) (version 2) | ecosystem: Environmental > Aquatic > Thermal...
TAATTGTTATACCGCCAAATCAGGTTGTTAATGAAGGCGAGATTGTTTCATTTACAGTAACGGCTGTGGATACTGACCTGCCGACTCAGACGCTGCGGTTTAGCCTTGGGGACGACGCGCCACCGGGAGCCTTTATAAACCCGACTAACGGGTTTTTCACATGGATTCCTTCGGAAGGACAAGGTCCGGGAATCTATGCCTTCTTTATTTATGTTCATGACTCTGGGGAGCCTGAAATGTGGGATGCGCGAAGAATCACTGTCACTGTGAACGAGGTAAATCAACCGCCTGTGTTTATGTCTGATCTAACTCAGACAAACCACGCCGGATGCGAATTCAGTTTTGTGATTCCTGTGAGTGACCCCGATATACCGAAGAACAATTTAGTTTTTGAACTGGTTGAAGGAGCTGAATACGGAGCGGTTGTTGAACCAGCCACTGGCGTTTTTAAATGGAAAACAGACAGCGGGTTCAGGTTTACAACAAACAGGTTTACAGTTGTTGTTACTGATGACGGCAAACCGCCTTTATCAGCAACAAATTCGTTCAGTATCGTTTTGTTTGATGAATTAAAAGTTGATTATGTTCTAAATGAAACTAATTACCTTGGGTTGAAATGGAAATCGATTCCGAATCGGAATTACCGTGTTGAGTACAAAGAGAGGTTCAGCCATCGATTCTGGTTGCCAGCCACAGAAAATTATTTTGCAACGAATTCATCCATGGAAGTTTATTTACCCGTTTCGACAAATGGTTCATATTTTTACAGGGTAATATCCTTGCCGTAATCTGTTCGAAAAATTTGAAAGAGACGATATATTCTGATATTAAAGAGATATGAAAATGTTCAGGATATTTGCGCTGGTTCTGATGATTGCGGTTTGGGCAATTAATTCCGCGGAGGTACCGGAGGAGGTTATTTTTGAGGAGACATTCGACGGAAAATTAAAAGACGGATGGCGCTGGATAAGGGAAGATTCTGAGGACTGGCGGATTAAAAACGGCGCACTTGAGATTTGCGTAAGACCAGGCGATTCGCAGTCTGTCAAGAATGCGCTCGTCCGACCTGCCCCTGACCGATCACAGGGAAAATATTCAGTCGAAGTAACAATTACAAATCTTCAGCCGCCTAAAAATCAATTTGAACAGGCAGGGATTACATGGTATTGCGGCGGCAAACCAGTGTTTAAACTTGTGAAGGAACTGGTGGACGGAAAGTTGATGATAATACCCGGACGCAAGCCTATGACCAACGATACCGTCCAGTTGCGTCTGATTGTGGATAAAGATGGTTATATTGCGCAGTACAGACCTGATGGGGCAGGGGAGTATTTTACGGCAGCCACTGGAAAACTGCCGGCACCGGATAATGACGAGGTCAGCATACAATGTTACCACGGTAGTTTTGATGAAGACAGATGGATTAGGTTTGACGATTTCCGTATTAAGAAGTTACCGGAATAACAGATATTTTCTTAAAACGTAATTTTCGGATTTTTTAGTTTGAATGTTATTTGGCGAATCAAATCCGTTCCTCCAAATGTTAAGCATTGAGGAGGCTTGAGAAATTTTGATTTCGGGTTAATTTTTATATTGAAAAAACTGAAAATTAATATAATTTTCAAAACGGCTTGTCCGATGGTGTAATGGTAGCACACGGGCCTTTGGAGCCTTTAGTCCTGGTTCGAATCCAGGTCGGACAGCCAATTTTTTTTACAATCTCTGTTAACGCAAAAGACACTTCCCTTTCAAAAAAATCAGGGTGTAATTTGTAAAATTGGACTTCGTGTTCTAAATTAAATCCGTTGTGAGCGATAAAAAGAAAAAGTCAGGACTTTCAGATAGTGAAACTTCGCGCAATGATACAAGGCGCGGAGATGCCACTCACTGCGCACAGAAAACCGACACAATAAAAGTCGGAATGATATCACTGGGGTGCGCCAAAAACCTTGTTGATAGCGAAGTTATGCTCGGGAATATTTCCCGTAGCGGGATGAAAATAACCAGCAATCCGGACGAAGCAGATGTTTTAATTATAAACACTTGTTCTTTTATTGATTCTGCAAAAGAAGAGAGTGTTGACACAATATTGGAAACAGCCAACACGATTAAACGCGCAAAGCCCGGACAGTGTCTGATTGTTTCTGGATGTCTGCCGCAACTTTATAAAAAAGAACTCCCGAGTCTTTTGCCTGAGGTTGACGCATTTATCGGATTAAATGAAGTTGAAAATATTGTTGAAATAATCAAAGAGGCAATAGAACGGAAAAGGATAGTAGGGACTCAGAAGGATTCATGCGAAAACCGTAACGGAACCTGTCAGACCCCAGAGAAACGGACATCCACGGCAAGAAGCATTAAAAGAGGCTCAGAACCGCCGCAGATTATTTCCATCAGCCCAAAAGCAACTTATATTCCGGATTACAAGACGCCGCGTTTTCGTCTGACGCCGCCGCATTTTGCCTACCTGAAAATTGCAGAAGGCTGCAACCACCCGTGCAGTTTTTGCATTATACCAAAGATTCGCGGTCCATACAGAAGCCGCACAGTTGACGACATTTTAAAAGAAGCAGAGTCTCTTGTAAGAAATGGTGTTAAGGAGATAAATCTTATTTCTCAAGATTCCACTTACTACGGCCGTGATTTTTTAAACCCTGTCGAACGCAGGAAATTGTTTGGGAAATCTGATTCGTTTCTTACATCAAGGATTGATTTGAAGGTTGACGGGGATTCTGATGGAGCGTCAGGGAAGAAAAATATCCCGGATTTATCTATCCTTTTAAAAGAGTTAAACAAGATTAAAGGTGATTTCTGGATTCGGCTTTTATACACGCATCCGGCACATTGGACGGAGGAGATGATAGATACATTCGCCACATGCGAGAAGGTGGTAAAATATGTGGATATACCGCTACAGCATATACATGATAATATGCTTTTGCGAATGAGGCGTGAAACAAGCCGCAAATACATTGAGGAATTGCTGACTTCATTAAGAGAAAAAGTTCCGGGCGTTACTTTACGGACGACTTTCATAGTAGGTTTTCCGGGCGAGACTGAGGAGTATTTTCAGTCGTTGCTTGATTTTGTGAGGGAATTTAAATTTGAGAGGCTCGGCGTTTTTACATATTCGCGTGAAGAAGGAACAAGGGCAGCGCTTATGTCTCATCAGATTCCGGATCCGGTCAAGAAAAAACGGCGCGATCTTATAATGGCAGAGCAAAGATTAATTTCCCGCGCTCATTGCGAGGCTCAGGTCGGAAAGATAATACGTGTGCTTGTGGAAGGGCTTGTGAAAACAGAGGCAGTTAAGGATTTACCGGAATTTTCATTTGAACATGGTTTTAACAGGGCAGAACAGACAATTCCTGAATTTCTCAAAAACAGAAAGAAAATTTACATTGCGCGGAGTCAGTCTGACGCGCCAGATATTGATGGAAGGGTTTATGTTACTGGTTCAGTAAAGCCCGGCGAGTTTGCAGAAGTCAAGGTTATTGGATTTTCTGATTACGACCTTTTTGCAGTTTCAGTTAAGAAATAGAGCTTTGGTTTAAGGAGTGTTTTTAAAATCGATTATTCTGATAAAATTAAAAGGGCTGTGTGTTTTACACAGCCCTTTTTTAACCAAACCGCTAACTGACGTTTTACCGTCAGTGTCAGGATATTTTAAGGCAGAGGTGGTTTCGCAAGTTCAGCAAGCACATTTGTCTTTGCAACTTCGAGGAGATAACGCGCGTATTTTGCATTGTGAACACCCTTTGAACCGTCATGTTCAACAAGGTAAAGATTGAACCGCGCCTGTTTAATTGCATCAGGAATCTGCGCCTGTTCGGATGTGGATGGCGGTTTGTTGGTAATTGTCGCCGCAATGTTAGTTGACAATTGTCCGATTGTTGCATATTCCCACGCAAGCGGACCACTCTTGTTTCTTAATGCGGATGGCGCATTGCTGACACCCCACGTTCTAAGCAAAGCAACGACTTCCTGAATCTTGTTGGAGATAACCATCTGAGTGCCTTCCGCGAGGAGTTTTCCAATCTCCGCACTGCCATGGCATTCCTCGCATGCTTCATACCGCACTTCAAATGTGTGACCAGTGTAATTTGGATTTGACTCAGTTGGATTTTCAACCTCGACAGAATGGACGTGGCAATGGGCACATTGTTTTTCAATAGCAAGCCCGTGAGTGGCTATTGTCTGCGAGTTGTCTGCATTATTAGGAACGCCACCGGTTCCGACCAACATATTGTATTGCGGCGAATGATGTGGTGGACGAGCCGTATCTGTCCATACTCCACCGCGGAGGTTGTGGCATTGACCGCAAAGGTTGATGTTTGGGTTATATTGGCTGACAAATGTCGCCATGTTGGTCGGACTTACCACACTGTAGTGATTTGTTGAATAAAGCGGATATTTGAGTTGTGGATCATTTGCGGTGACTTCATGAGCATCGTGGCAAACGCTGCATGTAATTGGAGTATTTGCGGCATCTTCACCGCTTGGCAAAACCACAGTTCCGTTTGTAACGGTAAGTTGTTTCAGGAGAGCATCACGCACCGCGCCTGAGTGGCAGTGACCGCACGTCCACATTCTGGCTTCTCCGCTTGAAGATTTGAAATAATCGGCAACATGTGGATCCACCATTGAATGACCGCTTTCTGCCCATTCATCGTAAGTCGGATGATGAGCGTCTGTGTGGCAGCCACCGCACATCATTGCCGACTGGGTAATAATGGGCTTAATCATAAACGGATTGGTCAGGTGTTGACCACCGGGACCGTGGCAATTTTCACACTGAACACCAGCAAGATTTGGAGTGGTGGTCTCGTTAACAAATCCGCCTGAACCAAAGCCAACAGTATGACATGGTAAGCACGCGGCATTATTGTGCATCCCGATTTTTTTCAAAGTTTGTAAAGCTGATGCATGGGGAGTATTTGTCCAACTCTGATGCACCGAAGGATGGCACATTGCGCAAACCTGTGCCCCGACGTAGTTGTAAGGCTGACCTTTGACGCGGAGGAACCCAATGTCACCAACAATTGGAACAGTCAGTGTTGTACCATCTATTAAAATACCTGTGTCTGACCATGTCCCGCTCATTAAATCTGTTTTACGTTCAATACTATAAGGTCCACGCAAACCGCCAATTTCCAGGATAACATTTGTATCCTGACGTTTTACCGAACCGATTTCAACTTTTGGACTTAACCCACCCGGATGTGGCTTTATTATTTTAAAACCGGGCGGATTTGTGGCAATCGGTCCGGCTTGTAACGCAAATGCGGTCAACACAGCCACGCACGTAGCAAGTTTTGCTACTGCGCCTCTGCCATTGCGGATATTGTATGTTGTTTTCATGGTTACTTATTAATTTAATTGCTTGCTGTTTAGCGGAAGACATCCGCTTTTAATTTAGACAAGAATATCTTATTTGTTTTTATAAAATGGGTCAAACAGTTATTTATATGTTAATACACAAATTTTGCTATTTTTATTACAATTTTTGTTAAAAAATACTAATGTATGACAAATTGAATGTATAAATGAGAAAACATATTATGAGCGTGGCAAAAACAAACTGAAAATTAATGTAATGAAGGCTGCAAAATGTTCATTGATATATTAGAATAAGCACTAATATAATTAAGATAATCTAATAACTTCAACCTTGATTGTTAATAAGTAATACTAATATAAATAATCTAATAAACTTCTATATTTAACACATCATTTTTCAATAGCAAGCTAAGCTTAGTCAGAGTGAATATTTAACCCATCAGAATTAAAAGTTTTTTACAGCTAAAATAAAATTCCAAATATTCAAATCCTCTTTTTACCCTTTGATATTTTCTATTTTAATCCATAAAATATTTACAATATGAAACCATTTGCTGTTATCGCGCTTTGCGTTCTGACATTTTTTAACACTTGCTGCGCTGCGGCAGATGTTAACGTCATTCCTTCAAAGGTTCAGTTCGGGATGCAGGATAATCTTAGATTGTTAACCCCGGATAGTATAAGAATCGGCGGATTTCTCGGCGAACGGATTGAGGCAAACTGGAAAAACAGGTTGCTGAAGGTGGACGAGGAGCCATTGCTTGCGGGTTTCAGGAAAAAACCGGGGAGTCATCCATGGATTGGTGAGCACATTGGCAAATGGTTGCACGCCGCAACGCTTGCCTGGGTTTACAGCGGCGATGAGGAATTGAAAAAGAAACTTGACCGCGTCGCAGCGGAATTAATTAAAACGCAGGAACCGGATGGTTATATTGGGACGTATGTGCCGGAAAAGCGGTTTGGTTTATATCCGGAAGCAGATTGGGATGTCTGGGTTCACAAATATGTAATGATTGGACTTCTTACGTATTATCAATACACGGGGAATCAGGAGGCGCTTCAGACCTGCATAAAAGCCGCAGACTTGCTTTTGAAAACATTTGGTCCTGATAAGAAAAATATTATCTCCGCCGGCACACACGTTGGTATGGCTGCGACGAGCGTTCTCGAACCGATAGTTATGCTTTATGATTTTACTGGCGACGAAAGATATCTGAAATTTGCCCTTTATATTGTTGATTCATGGGATTCTCCGAATGGGCCGGCGATTTTGAAAAGCCTGCTCTCGCAAGGGAATGTTTCCAAGACTGCAAACGGAAAGGCTTACGAAATGTTGTCTAATCTTGTCGGGTTGTGCGAACTGGCGCGTGTAACTGGCGAGAGAAAGTATGTCGAGGCTGCAATCCGAGCATGGGAAGATATTGTTTCGAAGAGGTTGTATATAACTGGCAGCGCGAGTCAGGGCGAACATTTCCGCGGAGATTTTGAATTACCAAACGGCGAATCTGCCCACGTTGCGGAGACTTGTGTAACAGTCACGTGGATTCAGCTGAATCTTCAGTTGCTCAGATTGACCGGTGAGGCGAGGTATGCGAATGAACTTGAGCGGACAATTTATAATCATTTGAGTGCCGAGGTGAGAATTAAAAATGATGCACCGCCGGTCAATGCCGTTTTCAGGACATTTGCGGATGCAGGTTCTGACGGTGGGAATTACAGAATCTGGTTGAGGTCGCCAGCCCGGAGCTTGCCGGAGAATTTATCAGTGTTGAGCGACGGCAAAGAAGAACGTTCCCGACGCGGTAACGTTGTCGGTTCGATAATTGACGGAGACAGGCTGACCTATGTGGTAACGTTTGATGGTAAACTTGCTGACGAAGATTATTACTCGGTTACTCTGAATAATCCGGTAAGTATCAAAAAGATTGTTTTTTGTCACGGACATTCGTTCCACGATGGCGGATGGTTTGACACAAGTGGTGGGAAGCCGGTCATCCAAATTAAGCGGACGCCTCAGAGCCAGTGGGAAACCATTGGTAGGATTGAATCTTATCCGGATACTACTGCTACAAAAGATCCCAGATTAAAAGATGGTCAGCCATTTGAATTTATACTAAATGAGCCCGTAAAAATTTGCGGTATAAAAATATCCGGTAAGCCAGCCTGCGGGGATAACCCGAAACAGGCTTTTTCATCCTGCGGAGAACTGGAAGCCTATTAAACTTTCCTAAATACATGAATATGAGTGAAGATGCGTCGGATTTCAGAGAGGAATCACAAAGCCTTGCAAATGCATGGATGCGTCATGATGAAGAGTTTCTTGCAAGTTACCTGAAACTTTCGGTTCAGAATCCGGGCTTTAATCCGCAGAGCATATTAACTCGTTATGCAATTCTCGAATATCTGTGCGATGAGGATATTTCGGAGATGAAATACAATGAACTGCTGTTTTCGGCAGTTATGCTCTGGGTTTATCAAAACATGGAAATACTTGATGACCCGTATGAAAGGAAGAGTTTGCAATATGCTTTGGAAACCAGCGCTGAATCTACAGAAACCATAAGAATACCCCGCATTTTAAAAGAGGCGTGGAGTCGAATTATAATTTTTAAGGGCGAAAAGATTTTGCCGACTTATCTTAAAAAAATTCTGAATATTAACGGTGATAATTCCGGAATTGCGGAAACAAAGCCGGGCATTGGAGACATCTCCGAGCGAGAGATAAATTACCAGAGGAAACTGAATCAGGAAGTTGCGACAGAGTTTCTTGATATCTGGCGAAGGTTGTTGCCTTCGATGAAAATACGTCGAGGAGATGTTCTTGAACCAGCATGTGGCGCAGCTAACGACTATAGCGCCATTCGTTATATGGGACTTGATAAATTTATTAATTATCAGGGATTCGATATCTGTGAAAAGAATGTCAAAGTTGCGCGTTCGTTATACCAAGATGCAAATATCACGATTGGGAATATTTATGATGAAGCGTTCGGAAAGAATTATGATGTAATTTATGTCCACGATTTGTTTGAACATCTTTCGGAAAAGGGGGTTGGTTTTTCCATTGAAAAACTATGTCGCCACTGCGATGGCGTGCTATGTTTGAACTTTTTCAATATGGAAGAAATTCCCGAGCATATAATCCGCTCTGTTGCCGGATATCATTGGAACACATTGAGCCGTCCGAAGATCTGCGAATTAATAGAATCTTTTGGATTTGATGTTCAGACGATAAACATACTTTCATTTTTCAGAGATGTTTATTGCCTTGAGCCCGAGATTGCAACAGAGGAATTTTATAACCCGCGCGCTCACACGCTAATATGCAGAAAAAGAAAATCAAGGCAATAGATTAAAGAAAATTGTATGGTTTTACAGAATCCTGGAACACGCGATTTATTCCAATTTTTCTGAAAATGTAAAATCCTTTAATAATATTTTGATGGGAAATTCGAAAACGCTTGTCATAGGTTAACAGGCAAATTAAATTTTTATCTTATATGAAACGATTATTAGCAATAGTAATTCTGATAGTGATAGCCGCTGAATGCGGTTATGGATGGGAACCGGCAAAAGGACCGTTGATGACCCGCTGGGCAAAAGAGGTTTCACCACAAAATGCACATCCGGAATATCCGCGACCAATGATGGTTCGGAAAGATTGGATGAATCTGAATGGCTTGTGGGATTACGCAATTACCCAAAAGGGCGCAGAAAAGCCAGCCAAATGGGATGGCCAGATTCTTGTGCCGTTTCCTGTCGAATCTGCATTAAGCGGCGTGATGAAGAGGGTAAGCGAAAATGAAAATTTGTGGTATCACCGGACTTTTAAAATTCCTGCCGGATGGAAAGGCAAGAGGATTTTATTGAATTTCGGCGCTGTAGATTGGGAAGCGACAGTCTGGGTTAACGGAAAAGAACTCGGAACGCATCGTGGCGGATATGATTCGTTTAGTTTCGATATAACTGATGCTCTGACGGATTCTGCCGAGCAGGAAATTGTGGTTCGCGTGTGGGATCCGACGGATGCAGGTTACCAGCCCCGCGGGAAACAGGTTCGTCGTCCGGGCGGTATCTGGTACACACCAACAACCGGCATCTGGCAAACAACGTGGCTTGAGCCAGTCGCGGATTCGTATATCGAGTCTGTAAAGATTACGCCGGACTTTGATAAATCTTCGGTATCAATTACAGTAAACACAATCTTAAAAGGCGGGAATTACAGTGTAAAAGTTGACGCGCTGGATGGCAATTCTGTGGTTCAGAGTAAGAGCGCCAATTTTTCGGGCGACGGAAAGACTGCAAATACGATTACTCTGACAATACCTTCTGCAAAGCCGTGGTCTCCTGATTCTCCTTTCCTTTATGGACTGAAAATCACTCTTACGCACAATAACGAAACAAAAGACGAGGTGGAAAGTTATTTTGGAATGAGAAAAATATCGTTGTGCAAGGATGAGGAGGGGATTTTACGTTTATGCCTGAATAACAAGCCGTTATTCCAGTTTGGGCCACTTGATCAGGGATTCTGGCCTGACGGCCTTTATACCGCACCAACGGATGAGGCTTTGCGTTATGATATCGAAGTTACTAAATCGCTTGGTTTTAATATGGCGCGCAAACACGTCAAGATTGAGCCGCAAAGATGGTATTACTGGTGCGATAAACTTGGATTGCTGGTATGGCAAGATATGCCAAGCGGCGACAAGTTCATTGGACCGCGCGACCCGGACATCACACGTTCTCCAGAATCCGCAGCGCAATTCGAAAAGGAACTCAAAGCGATGGTTGAAGGTCATTACAATCATCCATGCATTGTAATGTGGGTTCCATACAATGAAGGATGGGGACAATGGGATACTGTCAGAATTGTGAATCTTATCAAACAATGGGACCCGACCCGTCTTGTTAATAACGCAAGCGGATGGACAGACCGCAAGGTCGGTGATGTGCATGATGTTCATATTTACCCCGGTCCGGGTGCCCCGCCGCGTGAACCAAATCGCGCTATTGTACTCGGAGAATTCGGCGGTCTCGGATTGCCTCTGAAAGGTCATACATGGCAGGACGAGAAAAACTGGGGGTATCGCTCATTTACTACGCGTGAGGAACTCACCGACGCTTATCTGGCGCTTCTGGACAAACTTCATCCGCTGACAGGTAGCGCTGGACTTTCTGCGGCAGTTTATACTCAGACTACAGATGTGGAGGTCGAGGTTAACGGGTTAATGACTTATGACCGGGAAGTTATAAAGATGGATAAAGAATTAATTGCGCAAGCTGCAAAGAAACTTTACACCCCGCCTCCAAAGAGAACAACGCAAGGTACAAAATTAGTCCCGCCATCAACACCGCTTGTGGCGTGCGATCCGTACTTCAGCATCTGGTCTCCTGCGGATAATTTAACCGACGCTAATACGGTCCATTGGACAGGACGCCAGCACAGTCTTGGTGGATTAATCCGCATAGATGGTAAAACCTTCAGGGTAATTGGCGCTGAACCGCGTCGTATCACGGCGCTTTCGCAGAAAAGTCTTACTGTGTTACCTACCCGCACGATTTATGAATTTGAAGGCGCGGGGATAAATCTTGTTCTTACATTTACAACACCGGCATTACCGGATGATTTAGACGTTCTCGCAAGACCTGTTACTTATATTGAGTGGGAAATAAAATCTGCGGATGGCAAGGAACACGAAGTCGCTGTTTATTTTGATGCATCAAGCGAAATTGCGGTAAACGAGACGCGTCAGGAAGTAGTCTGGGCTGCTGAAGATTTTGGCTCTGTAGAGGCGTTGAAGATTGGTTCTAAAGACCAGCCTATATTGGCAAAGAAGGGCGATGATTTGAGAATAGACTGGGGCTATCTTTACCTTGCTGCTCCAAAGGGTGTTGCGGCTAAAACTATTGCTTCCGCTTATGCCTGCCGGTCTTCGTTTGCGGCAAACGGAAAACTGCCTGAGTTTGACAATAAACAACCGCGTCCTGTCCGTGAAGAAACCCCCACAGCGGCAATGGTTATCGATGCCGGAAAGGTCGGGAAATCCGCCGTTAACAAGTGGATTATGATTGCTTACGACGATCTGTATTCAATCCAGTATATGAAGAAAAACCTTCGTCCATACTGGCGAAGGACAGGCTGGGAAGCGGCTGATTTACTCAAGGCTTCGGCAGGTGAATATGAGCAACTTAAGAAAAGATGTATCGCTTTTGACAATGAACTGATGAAGGACCTTACTAAAGCTGGCGGAGAGAAATACGCAAAAATCTGCGCGCTTGCCTTTAGACAATGCTTTGCAGCCGGAAAATTTGTGGCTGATGACAACGGCAAGCCAATTTCGTTCTGTAAGGAAAACTTCAGCAATGGATGTATTGGCACTTCGGATGTATTCTATCCGATGGCTCCGCAATTTTTGCTCTTTGGACCAACACTTGCCAAATCGTTCCTTGTTCCGTTTATGAACTATGCGGCATCTCCGCGGTGGAAATTCCCGTTTGCTCCACATGATTTAGGCACATACCCGCATGCAAATGGTCAGGTTTATGGCGGTGGCGAACGCACTGTAGATAACCAGATGCCAGTAGAAGAGAGCGGTAATTTGCTGATTCTCTTTGCTGCAGTTGCGGAAATGGAAGGCAATGCCGATTTTGCCAAACTTTACTGGAAACAATTAGAGCAATGGGCAAACTATCTGAAAGAGAAAGGATTTGATCCGGAAAACCAACTCTGCACGGACGACTTTGCCGGACACCTTGCGCATAATGTCAATCTTTCGGCAAAAGCAATCTGTGGTCTGGCTTCATTTGCGAAGTTATGCGAAATGACAGGTCAGAAAGACAAGGCAAAAGAGTACATGCAATTGGCGCGCGAGTTTGTGAAAAAGTGGCTGAAAGAAGCCGACGACGGCGACCATTATCGCCTTGCCTTTGACCGTCCGGGCACATGGAGCCAGAAATATAATATCGTCTGGGATAGAATCCTCGGATTCAACCTCTGGGATAAAAGCGCTTTGCGAAAGGAAATGGATTTTTACAAGAAAGTCCAGAATAAATACGGTCTGCCGCTGGATAACCGAGCCAAATATACTAAACTGGACTGGACTCTCTGGACTGCCACGCTCACGCAGGATAGACGCGATTTTGACGCGCTTATTGACCCAGTGTTCAGATTTCTGAATGAGACACCGAACCGCGTTCCTATGACCGACTGGTACGACACAACAGACGCGCGGCAGATTGGTTTTCAGGCACGTCCAGTTGTGGGTGGCGTTTTCCTACAAATGCTTTACGATAAACAGGTTTGGAAAAAATACGCTTCAAGGGACAAAACAAAAGCCTCCGGTTGGGCGCCGATGCCAGCCCCACCGGTTGTTAAGCCGGTTGTCCCGACATCTGAAAATCAGGGTTTTGTATGGCGTTATACAACCCAGAAACCCCCTGCAGATTGGATGAAGCCGGAATTTGACGACAGCAACTGGAAGACAGGCGAAGGCGGTTTTGGGACACGTGGGACGCCGGGCGCGCGGGTACGTACAGAATGGAACACATCGGACATCTGGCTTCGCAGGGAAATTACGTTGCCGGATAAACTGCCTGCTGAAATGTTTATTAGGCTTCATCACGACGAAGACGCCGAAATCTATATAAACGGCGTGCTTGCCCTTACAACCACAGGTTATACGACTGACTATGAAGAATTTCCTCTCACCCCTGCTGCGAAATCTACGCTCAGACCCGGTAAAAATATCGTTGCAATTCATTGCAGACAAACAGCCGGCGGTCAGTATATTGACTTTGGTCTGGTCGAGGTCGAGAGAAAATAACAAAGCTTTAACCGTTAAATTTATTGTTTATGGTTGATAAAAATCTAACCCTTGAGGAACTTTTTGACACTGTAGTCAAAGGTTTTGAGGAACGTTACGGGAGAAAACCGAAGTGGGTTGTCGCCGCACCTGGAAGAGTCAATATCATCGGCGAACACACCGATTATAACGATGGTTTTGTTTTGCCGATGGCGATTGAAAGATACACCGTTATTGCAGCAGACAAAGCAGACAATACAAATCAGATTCGCTGGGCGTGCGGCGTAACAAAAAAGAGCGCAATCATAAAAATTGAGAAACCGGTTTCCAAGGCAGAGAAGGGGGACTGGTCTAATTATATAAGGGGTGTAATAAACGGCTTCCTCGAACTTGGCGCAGAAATACCGTCCCTTGATGTATTTATGTTTTCCACAGTGCCGATTGGCGGCGGTGTTTCGAGCAGCGCTGCGCTTGAGGTATCCACTGCTACTTTGCTCGAAGCCGTTTCCGGCAAACACCTTGATAAGGTTCAGAAGGCGCTTCTTTGTCAGAAGGCGGAACACACCTACGCTGGTATGCCTTGCGGGATAATGGACCAGTTTATATCTGCGCTTGGCGAGAAAGATTGTCTGCTTCTGATTGATTGCAGGGACAGAAGTTACAAACTTATAAAAATGGCTGACCCTGAGGTTTCAGTCCTTGTATTCAATACCAATGTTAAGCACAAACTTGTTGGTGGCGAATATGCGCAGCGGCGAAGTCAGTGCGAAAAAGCGGCTCAGATTCTCGGAGTAAAAGCCCTTCGTGATGCTACAATGAAGATGCTTGATGAAAACAAGTCTAAACTTGAGCCTGTTGTTTATAATCGCGCAAGGCATGTTATTGAAGAAAACGAGCGCACAATTGCCGCTACAAAACTAATTGAAAATTCAGAGTGGAGTAAGGTTGGCGAATTGCTTTACGCAAGCCATTATTCGCTGAAAGATTTATATGAAGTTAGTTGCCGCGAACTGGATATTGTGGTTGAGTCGGCAAAGAAGATTGGAACAGGAGGCGGCGTTTATGGTTGCCGTATGACAGGCGGCGGTTTTGGTGGATGCGCGATTGCGCTTGTTAAAACTGCGCTTGTTAATCAGATTGCAGAAAAACTGATCTCTGAATATAAAAAACAGACCGGTATTACCCCTTCAGTTTTTGTATCCAGACCTTCTCAAGGCGCAACGGTTTTAAAACAATAAATTCGTTATATGCAATTCAATCCTGAACAGCATCCTCATCGGAGGTATAATCCGCTTTTGGGCGACTGGATTTTAGTCTCGCCGCATCGCACAATGCGGCCATGGCAAGGACATCGTGAGACAGATTCGGGCGAAAAAAGACCTCCTTACGACCCGAAATGTTATCTTTGTCCGAATAATAAACGCGCCAATGGCGAGGTTAATCCGCCATATACGAGCGTGTTTGTTTTCAGAAACGATTTTTCTGCGCTTTTACCCGATACACCAATGGAAAGCCCCGATGGTGACGATTTGTTTAAAATCCAGCCTGTGCAGGGCGAGTGCAGGGTAATCTGTTTTTCGCCGCGTCACGACCTGACGCTTCCGGAAATGGAACTGTCCTCTATACTTGAAGTTGTAAAACTGTGGATTGGACAACTGAACGAACTTGGCGGCAAATACAAGTGGGTTCAAATCTTTGAAAATAAGGGCGCTATAATGGGCTGTTCAAATCCGCATCCACACGGTCAGATTTGGGCGAGCAATTTTATCCCGCGCATACCGGAAATTGAAGATTTAATGCAGCGACAGTATAGCCAGAAAAAATCAGGCATTTTGCTTGTGGATTATATAAGAAAGGAGATTGAATTAAAGACGCGAATTGTGGAGATTAACGACGACTGGGTGGCGCTTGTGCCGTTCTGGGCTATCTGGCCATACGAAATCCTTCTTGTACCGCGCGCACACAGGCTTAGGTTGTCTGATTTAACTGAAAGTGAGCAATCTGGTTTGGCGGAAATACTTAAGAAATTGCTGACCCGTTACGATAACCTTTTTGAAACAAGTTTCCCGTATTCAATGGGATGGCACAACGCTCCAACGGCGGATGGCGATTATTCTTACTGGCAGTTGCATGCCCATTTTTATCCACCGTTGTTGCGTTCTGCTACGGTTAAGAAATTTATGGTCGGTTATGAGATGCTTGCCGAACCGCAACGCGATTTAACCCCTGAACTTGCTGCCAAACGACTCTCTGAACTATCAACAATACATTATAAGGAAAGATTGAACTCTATAGCTTAGGCCTAATAAGTCAGATATAAATATCAGGTTGATGAATTGAATAGTTTTGGTTAATAACCACAAATAAAAACGGGCTGGAATTTTCCAGCCCGTTTAAATTTATCGTGAGTTGAATTTTTACCTTCTCACATCAAGAACAACAAGGTCGCCTTTGGCATTTCTGCAAAAGATTTTGCCGTTTGCAAGAACCGGCATTGTCCAGCACTTGCCTGTAAGAGGTTGGGCTGATGCAAGTTGTTTAAATCCTGTCGGAGTGGCTTCGGCTATGACAAGTTTCCCGCCATCGGAAAGCGCCACAATCTTGCCATCCGCAATCATCAGACCGCCGGTTTTCAATCCGCTCTGATTCCACTTAACCGAACCATCGGAAGGATCAATACAGCGAAGGTCACCACCGCCGGCGTTGCCGTCAAATCCGTAGATATAGCCATTATAATAGACAGAGGATGCAAAGTGGTTGCGCATATTCTTGTTTTCCCATAGTTTTTTAATCTGGGCATTTTGAAAATCAAAAAGTCCGCATCCACGGTTATATCCAGATGAAATAAAGATTCTGTTGCCAAAGATTATAGGATCGGCAGCATTAATATCGTAACTTGTCTTCCATTCAAATTCCCAGACCTTTTCGCCATTTGCGACATTGACCGCGGTAACAGTTCTTGCCCCGACAATTGCAGCGGCATTAATTGCACCCATCGAGAACGGAACAGCCGTGGCATATCCACATGCTCCTTTACCGTTTGACCATACGACTTTGCCTGTATTTTTATCAAGAGCCACTCCGGCGTCACCAGCGTTGTAAATAGCGAGGTCGCCTGCGATTAAGACTGAACCCGAGAATCCCCATTCCGGTCTTTTTATACCAAGTTCTTTTATCAAATCCTTGCTCCAAATTACCTTACCGCTTTCGGCGTCAAAGCAAAACGCATGGGCGTAACGGCTGAATGTATAAACTTTATTCCCATCGACTGTTGGTGTTGCTGTAGGTCCTCCTTCGAATAGATTGGGGTCGAGTTTACAAGGATAAGAATATTTCCATTTTATTTCGCCAGTGTTTTCATCGAAGCAATAGATTGTATCCGTGTCGTTTTGATTTCCCATTGTGTAGGCGCGACCATTACTTACGGATACAGTGCAAAAACCTGTTCCGACATTCGCTTTCCACAGTGTTTTTGGTCCGCCTTCGCCCCACGTTGAAACCCATCCGCTTTCTTTTGAAACCCCGTTGTGATTTGGTCCCCTGAAACAGGGCCAATCGTCCGCATTAACATTGATAATGGTAATAATCCCTGTAATAAGAGCCGCCGTAAGTATTTTCATTGTGTTTTTCATGGCAATTTTATTTATCAAATCAGATTATTATGTCAAAAATAAAGTAAGAATCATCTTATTCCTTAAAATCCTTTTCAATATCTTCCGGATTAATCCAGTTTGCGTCTAGTTTTTCGCCCTTCATAAAGCGTTCATAAAAGTTTCTATGATTTGGGTTTGCATAAGGGTATTTTTCGAAGATTTCTCCCTGTCCGAACATTCGCGGGTCGCCTTGTTGTTTAAGAGTGTCGAACAAGGTCTGTTTAAATTTGTTCTTTATGGCTTCGTAATTTTTATCGTATGCCAAATTGCGGAGACAATCAGGGTCGTTATTTAAATCGTAGAGTTCCTCCTGTAGTCGTTTACCGAAGCAAAGTTGCCAAAAATGTTTTTGTTCCGCGATTTTCCTTGATTTGATGACTTCGGTTTTGGTTGGACCGCCGTCGCAATTCAGATAACCTGTCTCCGGATTTCCTGCTGGCCATCTATCGGGTTCAAAATTATAGAGAAACTCAAATCCATCCATTACTATTCCACGGATAGGATAACCCCAGTCGTGTGGTCTTCCTACATCATGCCGTTCCTTTCCAACGAGCGCAAAACGCCGTTCGTTTATAATTTTTCCGCTTTTCTCCGAATTAAATATCTCTGTCAGGCTTCTTCCGGAAATTGGAGCCATTTCCGTGTTTTTTGGATTTATACCTGCGACCTCCAGAAACGTCGGGGCAAAATCTACGAAACTCACATAATCATCAATGACACGTCCTGGATTTTTAATTCCTTTTTTCCACATTATCGCAAGCGGCATACGATTGGAAAAATGATATTCCTGGCCTTTGACCCGCGGGAATGGCATGCCGTTGTCTGAAGTAACAACAACAATTGTGTTTTCGAGTTGTCCGGTCTTTTCCAGAATATCCAGTATCTTTTCAAGATGCTTGTCGAAATGTTCGACCTCGAATGCATAATCGAGAAAGTCGTTTCGGACTATTTCATTATCAGGATAAAATGCCGGTATGCGGTCAATGTCTGTCGTTTTTTTGCCGCCTTTCTTAACACCGCTGCCATATTCGTATGGTCTGTGCGGTTCAATTGCGCCGTACCAGAAGCACCATGGTGTGTTCTCAGGAACAGACTTTAGAAAATCCTCGAAATTACCTGCATAATCGTTGCGGGAAATTCCTGTTGCCGGCGGTGTCAAAGTTCTTTTACTGAATGGCTTGCCTACAAGTTGACGTGGCGAACCATCAGCGTTTGTAGCAACGCCCGGACCCCAGCCCTTGCCAGTCATTCCTACATAATAACCATTTTTAGCCAACGTTTCTGTCCATGTCTTGAATTCAAGCGGGAAGTAACAGACGTGGTTACAGGCTTCTTTTAACTGCCACGGATAACGCCCTGTTAAAATCGAAGACCGCGAAGGCGCGCATTTTGCATCAGGCGTAAATGCATAAGTGAACAATAAACCGTTTCTTGCCACGCGGTCAAAAGCGGGCGTTTTGACCCACTTGCATCCGTAAGCGCCTGCATGACCGTAACCCCAGTCGTCTGCGACGGCAAAAAGAATATTTGGTTTTGACGTCGTTGCCGCTAATGTTTGAAGCACAGAAATACTTAATAGGATACTTGCCAGTATTATTACCTGTTTCTTCATGGTTAATCTTTATTATGAATTTAAAAAAACAGTTATTTGTTTTTCAATGTCGGAATCCAGATATCCTGCCATTTTAAACCAAGTTCCCTGACCATCTGAAAACAGTAGTCAAGATCGCCAATATTTTTATCGGCATTATTTGTTCCGAATGTAAATTTGCATCCTGCTTCTTTTGCCATTTTAAGGAATTTAGCAGAAGGGAGTTTTAGACGACTGTTTATTTCTATGGCGATTTTATTTTTGGCAGCGGCATCAATTATCTTTTTCATCCTTTCTTCTGTCCACAGGGCATCATATTCCTTTGCAATTTGATCAGGAAGATAAGTCGGATTCACGTAGATATCTATTGGTTCTGTATTCAAAATTCGTACAGTTCTTTCCACAAGCATATCCATAAATGCCTGCTTATCGGTGATTTTACCAACCTCTTCGGGTATCCAAAGACGCATCCGTTTCCCGTTATTGTCGAATATTGTCATTGAGTCTGTGAATACGTAATCGAACTTTTTTATTGCTTCTTTTGAAAATAGATTAACCCATTCTCTTCCTTCTGCCTGCATTCCGATAAATACTGGTTTGCCTTTCATCGAATTTATAAACGCTTCTATTCCTGCGTCGTTGGTGATAGAAAAGTTAAGTCCGCAATTTACAGCAACGCCGTAGAAAATCCCTGTTTGTCTGGATTGTTCAAGCAATTCCTCAATTGTTAGACCACCTTTCAGATGGGAATGAAGATTTACCACAGGGTAATTTGCGGCACCTAATCTTATAATTTCCAGTTCATACGGAGTAAAACTCTGTTTTGGCGGTTTGTCAGACTGCGCATCATCCGGTAGCCGTTTTACCCGGATGTTACGGAAACTCACGATGCTTTCCGGGTCGTGACACTGCAGCGCAAAAGTGCCGTGGTCGAGCCGTCTGCCCGGACGCGTCTTTACCATCGGCTGTTCAACAGGTTCAACATAATCTACAAGCAAAATGTCATTGAGATAAACCCGAACATTTTTCCCTTTAACAAGGATATGGAATTTGTTCCATTTTCCGTCTTCTGCGAGCGGTTTATAAATGTTCCTAATTCCATATAAACTCCCCGAAAGTTTATTTTCCCTGTATCCATTTACCTCACGCGGGGAATTATGTATCTGGACTTCAAAGCCTTTTGAAGGAAATCCTTTGTCCTGATATTCAGTGTGAAAATAAACGCCGGAATTAGCATGCGGCGAAGTCATGAATTCAATTTCCAGCTCGAAATTTTTAAAGTCCGCTTTTCCATCCTTGCCGACATAAAAAAGATGAGCCCGTTGTCCTTTTGCTACAATGACGCCGTTTTCTACTGTAAACGAAGAAGGATTTTCCGAAGCCTTCCATCCATCCAGCGTCTTCCCGTCAAAAAGAGAGAGCCATTCTTCCTGCGGGAAAGATGGTGTAATTAACGCAAAATAAAACGCAACCGCAATAATCCCATTTAATTTCATAGTGAAAATAATAAACCCACGATTGATTAATCCAAGAAAAATTAAATATGGGAAGGAAATAGGGAGAGTTTTAAAAGGCTAAGTTTGTATAAGTCGTGGTGTTTGAATAAATAAGATATTAGAATATATTTAGAAGAGTATTAAATTTATTTATAAGTTTGATTAATAAAGTATGAGTATTGAATTTTTAGATACTGCCCGAAAGGCGCAACTGATAAACCGCGATATATCAGCGTATGGAACTTTTGCCGAGATTGGGGCGGGGCAGGAGGTAGCGAGATGGTTTTTCAGAGTAGGTGGAGCAGCCGGCACTATCGCTAAAACTATCTCTGCCTATGATATGACTGTTAGTGATGCAATTTACGGACCTTGCAAACGTTATGTTAGTAGGGAGCGATTGCAGGCAATGTTAAATTATGAATTTAATCTTCTGATTGAAAGACTTGACTCAAGCCGTGGTGATAAAACTAAGTTTTTTGTATTCGCCGATACTGTAACCGCCCGTAGTTTTACTGGAAAAGGAGACTGGCATGGCTGGTTAGGTGTAATGTTTCAGCACCAACCAAGATGTAGTCCGTCCCAGATTATTATCCATGTTCACATGCTCGATCGAGACGCAGTCCAACAGCAGGAAGCCCTTGGTATTCTCGGAGTCAATCTTATATACGGTATGCTTTATAAATATGAAAATCCGCATGAATTATTAGTCTCTCTTCTTGATAATCTTTCGGCAGAACGGGTTGAAATTGACATGATTAAATTTTCAGGACCGGCATTTTCAAATGTTGACAATAGGTTGATGAGCCTTGAACTTGTTCTGAACAATATGACCAGTGCTGCAATGTTTGATAGTGATGGAAATGTTGTCCAAGCATCAGAAGTTCTTTATAAAAAGCCAATATTAGTGGAAAGAGGAAGTTTTCGTCCGGTAACAAATGCAACAATTGATATGCTGAATTGCGCCGAACGCCAGTTTTACCGAGATTTAAATGATAAATCGGAAGAGCCGGTTGTGTTGATGGAGATTACACTGAAGAACCTGTATGATCCGCAAGGAACTATAGATACACGCGATTTTCTCGACCGTGTTGACACGTTAAGTGTCATAGGGAAAACGGTTCTTGTCTCGAATTACGGCAGGTATTTTCAACTTGCTGATTATCTCTTTAAATATTCTAAAAAGCAGATCGGCATTGTTATGGGAGTCCCGAGTCTTAAGGATCTTTTTGATGAACGTTACTACACAGACATTGACGGTGGAGTACTTGAATCTTTTGGCAGAATGTTTAAGAAAAACCTTCGTTTATATGTGTATCCGAGACTGGATTTGGAAACTGGAAAAATAACATCTTTGGATAATTTTACACCACCCGAACATTTAGAGTATTTGTTCAAATTTCTGGTGCAAAACGATTTTATAAAAGATTTGACAAGATATGATGTGAACTGCCTGCCGATTTATTCGAGGAATGTTCTGGCAAGATTGAGAATGGGTGATCCGTCTTGGGAAAAAATGGTGCCGGTACAGGTTGCAGAATTAATAAAGAGCCGTCGTTTGTTTGGATACAAATCGTAATCGGATTCTGAATAAAAATTATTATATATACTTATACTAATAAAACCTATATAAGTAAAACTAATATATAAAAAATTTTTAAAAAAATATTATTAGAATACTTGACAAACTTTAATGTGAATCTTATCCTGATAAGGTATTTTAATTAGTAGTATAAAAAAACTATGAAAAAGATAGAAGCCATAATAAAACCGTTCAAGCTCGATGAGGTAAAGGAGGCATTATCAGATGTCGGTATCGAGGGTATGACTGTTTCAGAGGTCAAAGGCTTCGGACGCCAAAAAGGTCACACAGAAATATACAGGGGAAGCGAATATACCATTGATTTCCTTCCAAAGATAAAGATTGAGATAGTTATCCCTGATGAAAAAGAAACTACGGTTGTAAACGCAATAATGAAATCTGCGCGCACGGGAAAAATCGGAGATGGTAAAATATTTGTTATCCCGGTATCAGAGTCAGTCAGAATAAGAACAGGTGAAAGAGGAGAAAGTGCTATTTAAAAATAAAACAATTAAAACATGAGAATAAATAGTAAATTGAACATTAGAAATATAGTAATCCTAATAATTAACTTGTGTTTAATCTTCTTCGCTACCGAATGTTTTGCAGCCGGAAAACGGTCCGAACCCACTGTCGAACAAAGATTGAGCGATCTCGAGGCTTATATTGCAAATTCAGCGCGCATTGCAGATTCTCAAAGTAATGTTGGTTCGAAGCTCGGTTCCGAAAACCCTGACACCGGTACGTTTTCCCCTTTACCTGGTCCCGGGCATAACGCATGGCTAATGATTAGCTCTGCCCTTGTATTATTTATGACTCTTCCCGGGCTGGCGTTGTTTTATGGTGGTTTAGTGCGCAAAAAGAATGTACTTTCTGTTCTTGCGCAATGTCTCGGTATCGCCGGACTTGTAACCATACTCTGGTGGGTTTATGGGTATAGTTTTGTATTCGCCGACGGCGGTGGCAGTATATTCGGAAATTTCACAAAACACGCCTTTCTGCGTGGTGTGGATTCATTTGTAAATACAAATTACTGCTACTGGGTCTCGCATAACATATTTTCCATGTTCCAAATGATGTTTGCAATTATAACGCCGGCATTAATTATCGGTGCAATTGCAGAAAGAATTAAGTTTTCTGCCTTAATGATGTTTATAGGATTGTGGATGGTAATTGTCTACTTTCCGCTTGCGCACATGGTCTGGGGTATTACCGGTTTGATGAACGGTGTGTGGAATCCGGACGCTAAAATCCGCGCTATGGACTTTGCTGGTGGCACTGTTGTCCACATGTCTTCAGGTTGGTCTGCGCTGATACTGTGTTTACTGCTCGGAAAAAGACTCGGTTATCCTAAAGAACCAATGCCGCCTCATAATATGGTACTGGTATTAATTGGCACCGGTATGCTCTGGGTCGGATGGTATGGTTTTAACGCAGGTAGTGCGCTTGGTTCAGATGTTATAGCTTCGAACGCGTTCATAACAACGACTCTGGCAGCGGCTATCGCATCGTTTACATGGGCAATGGTTGAATGGATATTCAGGGGAAAACCAAGTGTCCTCGGATTTTGCTCAGGCGTTGTGGCTGGTCTGGTCGTAGTAACTCCGGCTTGCGGTTTCATAACAACTACTGGCGCTGTTATATGCGGTCTTCTTGCCGGTATAATTCCTTACATTGCGGTAGCTTATCTAAAGCCGAAACTTGGATATGACGACGCCCTTGACACTTTTGGAATCCATGGGATTGGCGGAACGCTTGGGGCGATTTTAACAGGATTGCTCGCCACCAGTTCTGTCAATGGAAATCTTACAGAATCTAATGCCGCCGCCAAGGCAAACGGATTGGCGCACTTAGTGGCAAATGGCGGGTTGGTTTTTGAACAGCTTAAAGCTATTGCCATAACATTGGTTTTATCAATCGCAGGCACACTCATAGTTGCGCTGCTATTGAAATTGTCAATTGGTCTGAGACCAAGTGAAGAGATCGAAACCATTGGGCTCGACCTCTCAGACCATGGTGAGGAAGCATATCATCATTAAACAATGGATTTTGCATCGGAATTATCATTGATAATCCGATGCAGATAAAAACAGTAATAAGACATTAAAATAAAATGAATATGGAAAAGCATACACCCAAAAGTGTAATTGAACTCGCAAAATCAAAGAACGTCCGGATGGTGGACATCAAGTTTGTTGACACCTTCGGCATTTGGCAACACTTCACGCTTCCTGTCAGTGAACTGACGGAAGAGGCGTTCACAGAGGGACTCGG
>Ga0078972_1007653_pt1 | contig 23733 bp, 16 predicted proteins | sample YelNatPaOPGAMG01_FD_67568 | JGI IMG/M metagenome (GOLD analysis project Ga0078972, IMG submission 67568) | Hot spring thermophilic microbial communities from Obsidian Pool, Yellowstone National Park, USA - OP-RAMG-01 (SPADES assembly) (version 2) | ecosystem: Environmental > Aquatic > Thermal...
GACCGGCAACACAACCCCCAACACAACGTTGAGTTTCACCAACTCAAAGACCAGCAAGAGAGTATACAGGAAAGGAACCATCAACACGAACAATACCAGGAAAGTCAACACCAAATACTTACTCTCGGAAAACACGAGCCACCCCCAATACCTATACCCCTAACCATTATTTATATATTTATATCCTCCGCAAGCCAAGCCCACCTCCTCCCACGACAAGAAATAACACAAACTTAAATACACCCTAAACACAATATTCCTTAGATACCAACAACAAAAAGAAACTACAACATCCCTCGCTCTAAGTCACTCTTAGCCTCAGAACGAAAACGAAGGAAGGTGGCAAGACAAGTATGAGACTATACTAAGAAATAATTAAAGAAACTAAGCCACAACTTAGGGGAAGAAATGACTTCACAAGCGCGTAAACTAGTCTACGCAATACTAATCATGTAAAGCTAGATGGTAAGTAAAGGGTTTTCTTAGGATTTCAGTTTCAGGGAGGATTCCCAACGATAACACTTAATAACCACGCGAAAGAAATAAAACAAGGAAGCAAAAACAACGCAAAACCTCGGTATCGACAAGGGAATGAATTGAAAGGATTTGGCTAGCTGCGTTGTAGTCAGCTACCACTAGTCGTATCAACAAGAGAATGAATTGGAAGATTAAAGTACGTGGATGCAGTAATCATGTAAACCTGCTAGAGTTGGAGGCCCCCATAGCCAAGCCTTCTGAAGCGACATCATCCACGCCCGCGTCAAGCCAAACCCTTAACGAGTCTTATCATGTCGCCTCAGGTCGTGCGAGGATAGTCAGGGATAGTCTTCTTCATCAAGAGAGGGATGACCAGGGATGGTGAGGGATAAAGCCTTAACACCGCGCGCTTGAAGTCACACAACTGTAGCATTTAGCGTTTAGCAAACGCGATTAGCATCATTGCTAACCCACGCTTAGCAAACCTTAGCAAATTGCTAAATCAGCGTTAGCAAATTGCTAAATCAACGCTAGCAAGCTTGCTAAGGCGAGTTAGCAACATTGCTAAATCCCCCAACCCGACCGAGACGGCCCGTAACAAGCCAAGACGAACCTTAACGACCCGCGACGGGTTGCGGTTCGGCTCACTAGTGTAGCGCGCTTAATGTTGTGCTAGAAACTGTAGCAACTTTAAGCGTTAGCAATTAGCAAACACAGTTAGCAAACGACGTTAGCAAACACGCTTAGCAATAATTGTACTTTTGCTATTTGCTAATTGCTAAACACTATCCTCCGCCATCCTCCCCGACTATCCCTGACCCTCCCCGACACCATCCTCGGATATCCCTCTCCCAATAGAGAAGACTATCCCTGAATGTCCCTTCATCAACTTATGAGTTCGGTAGGTGTTGTAGATATGTTAGGTTATGGGAGGGGTTTCTCCTCGTCTGCGTGGTTTGCTTCCTCATATACGTAATATTTCTTGTTGTTGACGATAATCCCTTCCGTCTTAACAGCATTTAACTTACCGGTCGTGAACGGGTTTAGGTAACCCCTCACTTGCTTATTCATTAAGTCTACTACGTAAACCCAGTACCCGCATTTACTTGAGATCCTATCCGCGAATTCTTTCTCATTCTCTGTGAAGATCAGATACGTTAGTTCTCTAAGAGTCTTTAACTCTATGAAGACAGTCTCACCCCTCACGCGATCTCTCGCGACATAATCGAAGGGGGCTTTCGTATCGCCCACATACATCAACTCATACTTATCGCTTAGAATCTTCTCAAGGATCTCCCTGCCTTTAGCCTCTACCTCAAGTTTCTCTTCCGTAATATCCCCTGCGGATATAACCTCCTCCACCCCCTTAGCTACTTCTTCCTCTACGCTCTCGGCAGGAACGATGAACACTAACGGACTTATACTTACCCTGACCTCACTCTCGCTGGCAGGCTTCATGAGAATATCCCCTTTCCTAAGACCTGCTTTAGTGGCTTCCTCCAAGTATCGTATGTGATCTCTAAGGATTTCTTGAATTAATGATTGCTTAACCTTAACCTCTAACCTAATTTTCTCGTTAAGATCCTCATACCGCTTCCCCACCACACCTCTCAAACCCCTGTGCCCTTCCTTACATCCCTTAAGACCCTCGGCTATCTCCGCTAAGCTTTTCACCGACTTAATACTGCCCCCGTAAGACACGTAAAGCCAGCAAGCACCGCCCCTACCTGGCACGCCGACACAAGCCTTCACCACGACCACAGGTTTATCAATACCCTCGCAATACATATACACTGGTCCGGCAGGGATGGGTTGCTTATGAGCTTCCTTGAGCGTCGCGTCAATTAAATAATCATCGCATCTAGACTTACCTAAACTACGTGTAATTCTACATAGAAAATCGTAGAACTCTCTTCGACCAGCAAACCCTGTTATTTCCTCCAACCTTTTTTGAACGACTTGAGGATATCGTTGCTCGTCGTAAAGTTTTGCTTTCTTGAGCTTCTCACCAAATTCCTTCAGATTCTTCAAATAATCCTCGACGAGCTCCTCTACCCCCTTCTCCCCCCGAGTTTTATACGATTGCCATAGTTTGTAGGGTGAAAGACCCTCAAACTCTATGACCCCGGAAGCAGGCAAGTCTAGCCCGTCACGGCTCCTCAGAGCGATTAAGGTGCTGGGGATGATGCGCGCTTTAACAGACTCCGCTAACTTCCTGTAAAGAGCGTTGAAGATCTTCTCCTCAAAGCTATGGTTTAAGACCATGAGGTATATCCTCACGTTAGCCCGTTGCCCCAGCCTCCAAACCCTCCCAGTCCTCTGCTCCAGCTTTACTAGAGACCACGGTAATTCGAAATTCACTAATACGTTAGCGTATTGAAGATTAAGCCCCTCCGACGCTACATCCGTAGAGACCAGAACACGCGGTCCACTCTCAGAGAGCCACTCCTTAACTTCTTCGATCCCTGACTCACTACCGGACTTGAGATCCCTGCCAGTAATTTTCTTTACGTCGAAAGCAAGCTCCTTACTGAACTCACGAAGCTTCTCATAAACGTAGTCAGCCGTGTCAGCGAATTCCGTGAAAATTATGACCTTCTCTCCATTCCTTAAGTGCTCCTCCAATATCTTACGGAGCTCGGAAATCTTGCTGTCAGAAGCTTCTGCTTGGCTAGCTAGATTAATTAAGTTTTCGAAAAGACCGCTAAACTTGATCATGACGCTCCTCACGTCAGTCTTCCTAACCTGCTCTCCAAGAACGGACTCCACCGCCGTATCTAACTCCTCTCCACTCAAAAACTCCTCCTCCGCGTATTCCTCCAAATCTTCAAGATGCTCATCCCTACTGAGCGGGCTGGGAAACGTATCGACTTGCCTCAGGGTTTCTGCGATCTTAGTGAAAGTCTTAAACCCGGCGCGAGGGCTGGAAAGCCCGCGTTTATCTATGACCATGGCGAGGAGTCCGATAGATTGTCTTAGTCTCTCATCACCGCACCTCAATATAAGCTCTCTCGTTAGCTCATCGAGCTCCTCAATATATCTTTTCTCGATGTCCGTCGGCTCTACAACACGCGTTACGAGCTCCGCGTCAACGAAGATAGGCTCTCTTTCATATACCTCATTAACTTGTTTCTTACCCCTCCTAAACACCAAGCTATCGATGACTAACCTGTAGAGATTATCCCTCTCCCCCGGACTCAAATCCTTCTTAATGGAATCCAGCAAGCTCAGTAACTGAATATAGTGTTCGTCGTCCCCCTTATGCGGCGTTGCTGATAAAAAGATTATTGAAGCTCCCGGGTTCCTCTCCACGAGGTCTCTCACTAATTTGAGTCTCTGAGTCTCGGAACCTAACTTATGGACCTCGTCTACGACTATAGCGTCCCACTCATATCTTAATAGTCTTTCACGGTAGTCCTCTTTTTTAGCCGTGTCTATCTTAAATATGAATACGGTCCTGCTATCGGGGTTTTGAGGCATGAATTCTTCGAAGCTCTCTATGTTCGTAATCGGGTGTAGCCTCATGCGCGTCGCTTCTATCCTCCACTGCCCGATAAGGCTTCGAGGTACCAGTATGAGTACCCTCCCGTTAGGGAACGCGCCCTTACGAAGACCCCACTCGATTAGCGTAAGAGCCTCTACAGTTTTTCCAAGCCCTATCTCGTCAGCTACTAGAACCCTAACGGGTTGTCTAATCGCTAGCTTGTAGAAAAGCTCTGCTTGATGTATATACCCGTCATACCCAAAATACTTAAGCCTGAAGAGCGGGTGTTCCTCGATTAACTCCCTCAAAACAACCCTGAAAACTTTCTCAAGATCTTTATTTACTGACTCCATAGAGAACCCGTAACGACCTCGCGACTCTACCCAAACCCCTCAAACCTAATTGCTTAAACCTAGCTATCATCTCCGTATACCAGAAGTGCAGAGAGTACTCATCCAGCTTACTGACCACCTCCATCAGCCTCATAACCCTTAACGCGTTCTTTTTACGCATACTGTTCAGTGCCACAGCGTAGATTAGCAGTTGCTTGTAGAGAGACTCATCATAGACCCACATACCACTCTTCGTGACCCTAACCTTCGGTAAAGCATTAGCGTTTTTCGCGAACTCCGTGAGAGATTCCTTATCAACCCTTAATTTACCGACCTCAGGTCCGCCGAAAACCTCGCGCTTGAAGTATGTCCTCCCACCCTTAAATAACACGAAGCCGTGGAATTCCGTGCCCATAACTACCACCTCACCAACAGTATTCCACGTTGACTTGCCTCTGCTTAATATTAGCGTCAGCAGATAATAACTCGCTCAAGTTCGTGACCTTCCCCTCACCAACCACCTCAAGCCTTAACTCCCCAACACACTTAACCTTAGCCGTAACCCCGAAAGCTGACGACAACGCCTTAACCACCGTGGCGAAATCATCTATTGTGACGCCCTCAAGACTCACACTTATAGCTCTCTCAAACTCACTCGGCTTCCTCTCAAGGAACTCTACCTTCACACTACACCTCCTTATGACCTTAACACCCTGAACACTCCTATTCACAACTCTCAAGTACTCCACCACCTCCGCCGCCTCCGCATCACCCCTCAACGTCACCTCCGCGACCTTCTCAGGAGGTTCTTGTTTACAGAGTAGACCCTTCTTGATTACGAGCTTAACCTCAACACCCTTAGCGAGACCTGCGCCTTCAGCACGTAACGTATACGAGTACTCGCCCGGCTCCTTAGGCACGGGCAATGTCCAAACAGACTCGAAGTCCGGCACCCCCCTATCAGGGCGTGCCGACCCTGACTCAGGCTTAAGCAACACCTCACTCTCGAAAGAGCCGATTCGCTTAACGAATACCTTGATAGTAACTTGGTCCGGCACTTCATCAAGCCTCAGCTCCTGCTTTAAAGGCACTACCTCAACGTCGAAACCGTGCTGTATTCTCTCCTCACGAAGCTTTATCTCAGAGGCTATGAAGACTTTAACGTAGGTGTCTGGATACCTTAATTTAAGGTCTTTAATAGGTATTTCCTTCCCGTCATAGACGGCAACGTAATAACGCCTTATGAAGAGACCCTCCCTAAACTCCTCCTCAACCTTACTCAACTCCTCTATCTGCTTCTCAGCCGCGACCTCAGGAGGTATCACGACGTCCGCGTCCCCTAACTCTGATACCGTCTCCGCACCCCGCACACTCTTAAAGTAGACCTTCCCATTCCTCACCACACCTACCTTCAACTCCCTCAACCCAGATAGCAACGCTCTCTTAACGTCTCTCGCCGGAATCATCGGGAGCCCTGGGTTCTCGAGGAAAGCGTTTACAACATCATTAACTTTCATCTCCCTAGACCACTTAATCTCTTCTCTCACCCCACCCTCTAAGAGACTCACCAAGACGTCGAATTGTTGTGAGTACCTCTCCTCAAGGACTTTATTCAAACTCCTTAAGGTGTCCTCAGCAATCTCAACTAAGGTTTTGCGGGTGGGGTTAACGCGGTCCACCCTTACGACGTTTGCCTTATTCTCCACGTCCGGATAAGCTATGAGGTTAAAGTATTGAGCAACTAACTTATACTTAAGGCTCCTATCCAGGCTCTCCTTCAAGTCTTTTATCTCCTCCCTAAGAATCCTGACGACGGTTTCCTCCCTATACTCCTGTTTGACGATTCTATCCAGCTTCTCACACGCTACGACCATCTTAGCTGTCTTAGCGATCTCCTTTAACTTACCCGCGTCATTAGAGAAGAGGACTGCTATAGTGTTTTGGTATCTGCGCATAGCTTTCTGCCTTCCGGAAAGCCTGTAATAGATGATGTCGTAGAGATCCCCGCTATTGTATACTCCCTCTCTTACATTATTTAGGGGTGAGGCTATCACGACGAGCTTATACTCAGGCGAGTCTTCCTCAATAGGTTTAGCCTCTAGCAATGTCGTAGGTTTCGAGCTGAAGACTGTTGGTTTAGCTTCCTCACGACCCTCGTAAGGTTTCGTGAACAACGCATCAATCTCTCGTAGAACGTAATTTAAGGCCGTTACGTCCTCCACCTTCTCCGCTTCCTTCTCCACGCGTTCCTTAATATCGAGTAGCCTGGTAACCCAGTAATAGCCCTCCCTACCGTAGAGATGCGGCATTCTATACTCAATACTACCGCTACTCAGCTTATCAAGCAACTCAGAAACTCTCGGAGGGCTTATAAGGTATTGCTCATACCTCACCGGGTCGTAAACCCCTGCCACCACCTCGCTTTTCCCTGGGAACTCGCTTCTAGGCTCGAGGTAGGGGTCGTAGATGTAGGTTCTTAAAATCACGTAGAGAGCCAGCCTGTAAGCGAGGTCTCTATAAACTTCCGGATCAACACCCTCCTCCACGGGGATCTCCCTCGCCTTATCAATGATTTTCGAGACCACTAAGTCGAAGCCCAAATACCTCTCTGTTATTACGCTGGTCCGCACCTCCTCCACACGTAAGTCTATGTCCGCGGGCATTATGAGTGAGAGATCCTTCACTTTATCATATAGGTTCCTTAAGACTTTTCTAGCTATCCTTAAAGCGTCGCGAGTCTTCTGAAGATCCTTATTCTTCTCCACAATTTCCCTGAGGGTGGTTATGAAGAGTGGGTGGAACGGGTAGTACTTCTCCACATCCACGCTCACGTCCTTAACTAGGTCGCGATGCTCGTCGTGCAGACTCCTTAACCTCCTACTAACTGATTGCGCTCTGCTCACGTCTACCTTATCGAACAACCTCTTCTTCAATATGTTCGCGAAATCCTCGTTAGTCGCTATAGGCTTCTCAGCCCTGATAGCGGTTCTCGAAACCTCTTGCTCGATCTTCTTGACGAATTCTTCATAACCTGACTCAGGCTCAAGCCCTCTCTCAGTAGGCTCCGCCGGTATGCTCAAGACCACGACAACACAGCTATCCTTCACGCTCTCCGAGAGCATCCTAAGGAATATCACTACTTGCTCGGCATACTTCCTCAGAACCTCGGCTTTCTCCGGGTGGGGGACTCTCGCTAAGCGGTTGTAGTATATGCCTAACTCATCTATGAGTACGAGAACTTTCTTCCCCGAGAATATCTGTGAGAGCACGGATTTCTCCGGTGAGGTCAGTAACTCATCGTATTTCCTCATCTTCTCGTAGGAGTTGAGCTTGTACGCTAAGTAACCCCAAAGAGTGCTGACTTTAACTCCGTTTTCTTCGAGGGCTTCTCCAGGAAGTGGTGATGGTGAAGTCCTCTTATCGGTACCGTCAATCACGATAACCTCAACCCCCTCTAGAGCGTGAGTCTTCGACCTCACCCCCTCACCGAGTAATCTGGGCAGTAGGCTTAGCTTCTTAATGAGGTGGTAGAGTAGTATCATGATGTGGGTTTTACCGCCTCCGAAAGCGGAGGGTAGTATTATAGTTTTCCCGGTCCCCGCAACGAACGCCTCAACAACCTCGTTAACTATTTTTCTGATAGTGTCGGTCGGGTAAGTTATGTTTATGAATTCTTCGGGATCCACGTATACCTTGTGAGCGATCCCGAGCACTACTTCGGAGAGGGAAGGCGCTACAGCCCTGTCAAGCTCTTTATCAAAGACGTCTTTCCTGACGGACGCGTGTTTCCATAGAGTCATCTTGAACCACCAAACCGTAATAAACCTAGGTGGTGTAGGATACGCCTACAACATATTTTCTCCGAGTCCTTATCGGGTAGTACAGTGTAGAGAACTCTTGCGAGATTAACGCTCTCCGAAACTCTCGGATTCTTGAGTTCGAGATCCTCGAACAACTTCTTGAATTGATCACTAGTTAACTGAATCGCTAGTAATTCTAGGTAGTGCAGAATATCGATAGATGTCTTAAAAGTCCCGGGTTTCGAGGGGTCTAAACCCTTCTCGTGGAGCAATACCTCTAAGGCCTTCCTAATCGCTGACTCAGTTAAGGCGTCCGGCTCCGGCTCCAGGAGCTCAAGCTCATCCTTCCCCCTAGCTAACACCCCGCTAGCAATCAAGGAATCTACGTTGAGACCACTGAAAACTCCTAGGAGGGACGCGAACGACCTGTCTACACGCCCCCTCCTATACCCTTCTTCCCTCCTCCCCCTCGACCCAGGACTTACTCCCCCAGCTCTCGTAATGAGCTTTAACACTAGGTATGTGGACGCGTAAGGATCTAACGGCTTCTCAAGACCTGCGTGCTTATACACACCCTCAACAAGCCCTCTCAGCGCTAAGGAGAAAGCTCTCTCAGTGAGTTCGCGAGTACTTATCTCGGGCACGAGCTTCGAGTGAGACGTGTAAACACTTAACACAGCGCTGAGAGACCTCAAGAATAAGTTCATGTCTAGAGTAGCGCCCTTCGTTCTAATCGCTTCCTCAACTCTTTTCGAAGCCTCCTCGAGAGCCCTGCGCTCCACCTCGTGTAGGAGCCCAGCATTACCTACTTCCTTCCTCCAAACAACGACGACCGACGCATCTAAAGCTACCTTACCACGAGCCGTAGCGCGGGTCTCACTCTCAGTCGCGATAACGTAAGCTGCTGTAACCCTCAAACCAGCTCTCCTCCACCCAGCATCAACCAAGGCTTCCCACGCGGACGGATCGGTATGAGCGTAGTAAGTAATAATGGAGCCGTTACCCCTAAGCAAATCAGCCATCCTCATAAACGCCTTACCAAGCCTCTCCCTGAAGTCCTCGTCAGAACCAGCCCTAACGCCACGCACCCTCCCAAAGAACTCCGTTCTCCCCAGATTAACGCTGATCTCCATCGGTGCAAACCTCTCCCACTGAGTCCTAACCTCAGCATAACTCACGCACTCACGATCCATACACTCGAAGAAAGCCTCCGGGTAGAACCTAGGCTTTAACACACCGTTCTCGACATCGCTTAAAGCTCTCTTAAGCCATACGTAGTAGAAGTCGCTGAGTTCAGCGTAAGGAACGTCATCTCTGTAAGGCGGGTCAGTAACGATGAGATCAAACTTCTCATCACCAAGCTTACTCAACGTGGTAGCGTCATCGAGCAAAACCCTAACAACACTAGAACTACCAGAAACAGCATTGGTGAGATACATTAATGCGTCGATGATGTTTTTAATGTTATTGAGCCATGTACCCGTCAATGTAGTGAATGAGGAGCTATCCGACCAATTCCAAGTCATCGCAATGCCTCTCATAGATAGACTTTCACCAGGTATTAGAAAGACAGAATGCCATCGCGTTACCAAAGAGTTATAGTTAGCATATTTTGTTAGTGCTATTGTTAGGTATGTTGTTATTGTTTCTGCGTATTTGTGTGCTTCTTCTTTGCTCCACCCTTCCCTCAGCTTCTCCTCTTCAACCCTCTTACCAACCTCCCTAATCAGCTTAACAAGCTTAACCAAGGTTAGGAGTTGGCGCGGGTTGAAGAGCTTGTACCATTTGTCAAAACCGTACGGTACTACCCAAATAGATCTGCTTTCATATGCTGGTATGGGTTCTGTTGGTATGTCTGGGTCTCCCCATATCGTCTTAAGTTTCTCTAATACTTTCCATAGTTTTTCTTCGTCTTTCGTTGTCGCGGGCTCGAATTCTAGGTCTTTATTAATTATTCTTGCTTTGATTAGTAGTCTCGGTCTTGCCGTGCTCGACTTCAGTTCCTCGATGCTTACCTCCCCGTTCAAGTATTTCTCAAGCTTATCATTCCACTCTCTTAGTGCTTGTTTAACGTGCCATTGGTCTCCCTTACCTGGCATTACTCGGTTGCAGTGTAGGCATCTCGCTAGGCTTACTTTAGCGTCTATGTTTGCTTCCGGCACTCTGTAGGTGCCTTTACTTGTCTCAACAGTATTTTCGGATACTCTTGCCTGTATTTCTTTCAGCCTGAGTTCTTTGTTTAAGTCTATTACTTGGGTCTCGACCCTCTCGTTAATGATTACTGGTTGCATCCAGGCGAGCCTCTCGTATTTTTCCGCTCCCTTAACTCTTGCTAGCCACCAGCTACCTACTAGTGGTGTGTACTTACCGCAGTACGGGCACTTAACTTCCCAAGTACCTATGTAGACAGCTACGTCGGGGTCGTATAACTCCTTAACATCTGGGTCCTCCCTAAGCTTCTCTAAGACCCACCCACCCCAACCCCCCACATCCTTAATTAATTCATCGTCGAGGCCCTTGTCTACAGCCCATTTCGGTATTTCAAGAACTGACTTCAGGAATACGTAAGCTGTCGGGAGTAGCTCGACCGCGACTACCTCGCCAATACCTAGCCTAACGGCTTCAAGCGGTATGGAGCCGAATCCAGCGAAAGGGTCTAGGAACCTCATCTTACTCAGTCTTTCCCTCATGCTCGGAGGTACCCGCGGGTTTTCCCTATGAGCTACCTTCTTAGAAAATAACCTAGTGATCGTATAGAACTCACGCGGATCTACGCTCGAATCAAGTAAAGCACCGGCAATAACGCAGCGAGCACCGATAAGAGGCTTCCTAGTCGACCAGAAAACCATCTCCCAAAACTCAGGCCTGCCCCCACCACCCTTCTCACGAGCAGACTCCTCACTCACGAGCGAAGCAGGAAAACTCGAAGACTCCAGAAAACTAGACAAGCATTATCCCCCAATACTCTTACATGACACACATATAAAAATTTCCCCTAAACATGAGTTGCAGGACACGTAGTTTGGCAGAAAAGTTCAGTTCGAGAACTCATTTTATTTTCTCCATAATCATTATTTATTCATGGAGAACCGCTCGTGGCTACTTTACTTCAAACATTGGGCGAGGTTCTTACCTCTGAATACGAGTTAAGAACTATACATAAGCTTCTCCACGTTTTTTCTAAGCTACTCTTCTACTTTTGCGTAGCGTTGTTCCTTCAATCACTTATTCAAGGAGCGTGTGCATTGCCTACAATTAAGGCGTTCTGCAGTATTACCGAGCCAATCTTTCAAGATAAAATATTCTCCTTTATCTTCTTCGTTTTCCTAACTCTACTCTCACTAGCGCTAGCTATAGGAAAGAAAGAGGAACTTGCTTCCTTCTTACTATCCGAACTGGATGTGAATATGAAAGAGTTAAGCGATATTCTATCAGTAGTAAAGCCTAAAACACCCTTTTTAGATATCGAGATCCTACACGCTATTTCAAGATGGTTTGACATGTTCTCGGCCGAAAACATTACAATTAAAAAGATCATTAAGATCCCTTACTTTAAGACCTCCCTCCTAATAAATTTCCTGTTAATGCCAGTAGCAGTGTTATCACTAATCATCTCTAGCGGGTACGTACCTACACACCAACTTACATTAATTCTAGCCATACTCTTATTTGCTCTCGCTATAATAGTCTCATATATAAATACATGGCTTATCCTCCCTAAATGCGGTTCTAGAAATACGCCGCCCAGAACTAGAGAGAAAAATAAAAGGGGTGTCCTGGGAAAGTCTTTGAGCCTTCTCTTCCTAGTTCTCTTAGGTAGATATAGGTATTGCTTAGAAGATAGCCTAAACTCACTCGAGAAGATTTTATTAATAGCGGTATTCTCGATAGGGTTGACAGTAATAGCTGGGCCAAGCGATCTTTTATTACCATCAAAGAAAAGAGATATGGATCTACAACCCCAGACTGCCCAGACTGCAAGAAGGAGTATTGCTTTCGTTTTCACACCCACGTTAAGGGATATTGAAGGTCTTCCAGCTAAATGTCTAGAGAAAGGAACTCAGGAACATGAAAATAAAGGCAGGAGTTCTACTAAAGACAAAAACACCGTAGATCGAGACATAGATCTTCTAAGCAGAATATGTAAAGAAGCGTACGAGGAAATAGGTTTAGCACCTAATTACGCAGAGTATCCCAGTAAAAAACCCTCAGACATGCCATTTAAGGAAACCTACACGATATGTACTAGTGTTGACTTAGCCGAGCATAAAAAAGAAGTATGGAGTGAGGTAATTCAACGCAGCGAATCAGCACTTAGCGATGTTAGAGCTAAGATAGAGGCATTGTTAAGCAATTGGTTGTCGGAGATAGAGTATCTATCATTCGATGACCTTAAGTCCTTATTAGGAAATAACGAGAATGCAGACAAAATTATTGAAAGTTTGTATAGATACTCAATTGTAGAGTCCTCTAGAGAGACGTGGAGTAACGTTAAGAGCGTAGAAAGATTATTGGAACTTCTCAGTAACGCTGAGCTAATAAAAGACTTAAGAGATTTATCAGAAAAGTTCATGATCGTACTGCCCATAACGTACATACATACCGAGACTATTTCGGAGCAGGTGATTAAAAGTTCTCAAAAAAGAGGCGGATCTCAACTAGTTCCTGAAAAAGTTTACTTTAAAGCATATTACTGTATTCCAGTCTTGATAGCCTTAAATCAATTGATGAAACTCCAAGACGTAAAAGAACTGCATGAGAAAATAAAGCACGCCAAGCAAGAGACTTCTAGGCAGGGGTAGTTTCATCTATGATCTTCTTAATCGCTCTCAGTAGCTCTTCACATCGCTTTAGCTTGCTGAGCTCATCTGCTAACTCCTTTAACTCGGTCTTAACCCTGTTTAGGTCTTCTTCAGTATACCTCTTTATCACCTAATTCTCAGCTAGCCCCTAATAACGGACGCCCTTCTTTTAAGGTGTGAGGCTAATTAACTTATTAAGAAAAACTTAAATACTCATGAATCAAAGTAAAACATAGAGAGAATCATAAGATAGAGTAAAGAAAACAATCCTCGGAATCTATGAGATAGAATTGAAAGACTACCACCACCGACCACGATCGCGGGCGCCCTAGCCTACGAATCTAGATATAAAATAGAATTGAAAGGACTCTGGCTGCAGACATATCTTGCCCCTTCTCCTAGTCAGGAATCTACAAGATAGAATTGAAAGAGGTGATGATGAACCGTTTGTCCCTAGATGCTCATTCTCATTAGTTTGTCTTCATTCGTCGCGTCTAGGGACTTTCTCCTCGCTCGCCGTTCATCGGCGGCGCGACCGCCTCCAGGACGGGTTCATAGGGCATCGGGGTGAACGGCACGCACCCCTCTAGAGACACTTCACGCAGTCGGGGCATAGCCCCTCATTCACGCTAACAACGAAAACAGAGCTTATAAATCCAACTCCTAAACATCAACTATGAAACAGCCCTGCTTCTAGGGGGTATAATCATGTAATCGTCTAGTACTTTAATGTTGTCGTTTAAGTCTCTGATAGGGGGCGCGGAGGTCCCTTTATGGAGATCTTTGAGGGTTTTTAAGGTTTGTTTTACGTTATGTGTGGGTGTTTGTTGTGGGGTCGTGTGGGAAGGCCCGTGTTGAGTTGCAGTTATTGGAGGGTCAGAGAAGGAAGTTGGGCGGCGTGCTCAGGGAGGTTGTTCTTCTCGTTGTGGGGGTTGTGGTTTTAGGTGTTTCTAGCAAGGCTTCATTCTACCTCCCTATATCCCCTGTACCGTTCACTTTGCAGACGTTGGTGCTCACGTACCTCATCCTCTTACTGGGTAGGAGGGCGTGGAGGGTTGTAGCAACCTATATCCTAGGCGGGTTAGCGGGATTACCGCTGTTCGCTCTCGGCGGAGGGCCGTGGTACGTGCTTTCACCAACGTTCGGCTACCTGCTCGGATTCCTTGCCGGGGCCTTAATCGGGGGCTCCATAATTAGTGGGAGGTCGTTGGTAACGCCGCGTAGAGTACTAGCATCCGCAACAGCGTCTACGATAACCATATACGCTCTCGGAGCACTACACCTCACAATATGGTACGTACTGTTCGGGAAAACAAGCGTCACAAACGCGCTCACTAACGCAGTAATAACAGGCATCCTACCGTTCATACCGTGGGACGCATTAAAAGCCTACACAGCCGCCGGACTATATATAGCGACAAACAAGGCAATAACGTGCTTCAAACACAAATAAGCCCGGTAACTCAAACGATTAACCCGCACCCGTTAGAAGCCTCGCCCTTTAGGGCGGGGAGGTGTGTGGGAGGCTTATAAGGTTTTGCCCCAATAATGTGTTTGGTGTTGGGTGTGGGCGAGTCTAGCAGGCGATGAGCCCGCACCCCCCCCCCGGAGCTGGCGGCGGGGCCTGAGCAAGTGATGCAGCACCCGTGAGGGGCTCTGAACAATGATGCACGGCCCCAGAGGGTGCAGAACCCCCGCTCCTCATGGCGGGGAGCCGTCAGATAGGTTTATATGACTTGATGCTACTCTTTTGCTATTATTATTACGTGAACTCTCTTTCCGTGTAGTTGCTTAGCCTCGTTTTGGTATTCTGCTAGCGGGTAGAGTACTACAGCGTTCTTCCTAAACTTTATCACGGAACACTCAGCATATATGAATCTAGCCATTAGCTGTCACCAACACTGAATACTGACAAAACATTTATAAGCATTTCTAGCATATTGAATACTTAGGTGAGCTACTCTATGAGGGGTGAAGAGCTTGTTGTTAATGAGGCTCTTAAGGTTAGGGCTCTCCCCGAGGGTAGCTATGACAAGCTCCTAGAATTCCTGAGGCTCTACCGTGATGCTGTCCAAATAGTCGTAGATAGGATTTGGGGTATTGATGAGAAGCTCTCTTGGAAGAAGCTGCACAGGCTATTCTACAGCGACTTGATGAGACTAGGGCTTAGAGCACACCACGCTAAGGAGATATACGTAAACGCCAAGAGTTTGATGGAATCAGCTAAGGGTAATAGTGGTAGGAAGCCAGTACTCAGAAAACTAAGTGCTAGGATAGACAAGTACGACTATAAACTAGACTTAGACAACATGGTTTTAACACTGAAACTACACAACAACTACGAGGTTAAACTAAGGCTAGTAACGCCTAGAGAGAGGGTCGAGAAGTTTAGGAGTTGGAGTAATTATGAGTTAGTTGTGAAGTACGAGGATGGAGAATTCTGGGTATCAATATACTTCAAGAGAATCGTTAAATCGTTAAAACCTAGAACGGTAATAGCTATAGACTTAAACTTCGGTAACGTAACGTTAGCGATATACACACCCGACGGTAGGAGAGTGAGGTTGAAAAAGCTTAAAACACCTCACAAAAAGATACTGACTCACAAAATATGGGTCGAGAGAATACAGAAGAAGTATCCGAAGTCATGGAGATTCATTAAAGGTGTTAGGAGAGCTATTGAGAAGCATGGAGAGAGGATAAAGAACATCTCATGGGATTACGCACACAAAACAGGAAACACGACAGCTAAGCTAGCGTTCAGACATCACTCAGTAATAATCCTCGAAGACCTAGAGAAGTTGAGAGAGAACAATAAGAAGAGGGATAAGGAGTTCAATAAGAAACTCGGACTATGGTTCTACCGTAGAATTCAGTTCTGTATAGAGTACGAGGCTATGGAGAGAAACCTACAAGTTGCTAAAATAGATCCTAGGGGGACGTCCTCGAAATGTCCTAGGTGTGGTGGTAGGCTGGTTGAGGATGGGTATAGGGTGCTGAGATGTAGGAAGTGTGGTTTCATAGGAGATAGAGACGTTACCGCAACAATAAACATCTACAAGAAATACATATCTAAACACTCAAGATGTGGGGTCCCCGGGGTGGCCCCGAACGCCCCCAAGCCCGATGAAAACCCGAGCGGGATGCAGGGGAACAGAGATGAGGCGATGACCACATCAAACCACATGAACTTATATGAGAGCTGAACCCCTTCCCATAGGGTGTCTGTTATTGTTAGTATTGCTGCCGCGCTCACTCTCCTGTAGATTGATAACGCGAATAAGGCTGAGCACTCCATCTCGACTGCGAGGACCCCCGCTCTCGAATATTTTAAGACTTTCCCCATCGTTTCTCTGAAGGGTGCGTCCGTGGTCCACACACCGCCTTCCTTAAACGGGATGCCCTCCCCACGCAAAAATTCCTCAACCCTCCTCAAGAAGGTTTCCGAGGGCCCGACCTCAATCCCTGGGGGTAGGTAATGGAAGCTCGTTCCCTCCTCCCTAACAGCGAAGACAGGGACCACCACATCACCAACACCGACTTCAGGACTTATGGAGCCTGCCTCACCGAAAACTAAGATGTTTTCAAGACCTGCCGCGATGAGAACCTCAGCTAAGGACACGGCGGCCGGGGCACCAAAATATGAATGGAATACTGCGAAACCGTCTCTAACAACGAAGAAACGCTTAGCACCCACAACACCCCCTCCCTCTCAAGAACCACGTCACCGAGCACGGCAGCCCTCATCCAATCATAAACACGTTTAACGAAAACCACCACACCCAACCTCAAGAAACCCATATCCTCGGGGGCTAGAGCTTCAGGCTTGACGACGGACTCCTCATCCGAAAACCACTCCATAACCACACCCCAAACATTGAATTACTTGAGGGATAATCAGTATTTATACTTCGGGAACGCTTCTTAATTGTAGGTGTTGTGTATGGTGTGTGGGTCTTGAAAACCGTCTTTCTGCTCGGGGTCTTGCTGATCGTTTTAGGTGTTGTAGGCGCGTTCACCGCTTACTTCATCCTCGCCCCGACGACTACTCCGAGTTCGGGGGTTGCGTCGACTACTTCAGCACCCACCACGACCTCCGCTAGTTCCGGGGGGCTCAGGGTTGATGACGTCGTTTCAGAGGGTTTCGTGGTTGTTGAGGGTGGTGAGGTTTGCTGGAGGATTGAGGTCTTCGGCGAGGTTGACTTACGTAACGTGACCACCGTTAACGGGGTTACGGGTTTTTGGTTCGGTCACGTGAGCGTGACGCACCCTAAGGGGAAGGAGGTCCTGCTCTTCGAGCCCGGTGATTACGTGAACGTCTTCACCACCTTCACACACCTAGCAGGCTCTAAAATTCTTGACGCGTGCGTGTATAACTGGACGCGCGAGGAGGAGATATGGCCTGAAGGAACATACGAGGTAGTGGTCTGGCTACACCACTCGCTAGAAACCCGGGCAACACTATTCAAGAAAACATTCAACTACAGGGTAAGCCTTGAAGCAAACGTAACGCCGACGACTTGGAGCCGATGGAACGAGACACTGAAGATCAGCATCAAGAACACGGGCGACCTACCAATATACGTCGGGAACGGAGACATATACCTAGCAAACAACCCGGACACACTCATAGGCTGGTGGGGAGGGCGAGGATACGACGCAGTACTACCCGGACAAACAAAACAACTAAACGAACCAGTAACGATCAAGCCAGACTACACAGAATACCTCAAAGGAAAAACAGCCACCATCAAAATAACCATACTAACAACAAACGTAACAATAAACGTAAGCTTCCCACCATAAACAACACACCAAACCAGTCCTCACTTAAGGGGGTAAATCAGGAGTTCCGGAACCGGCGGGGAACACCGCGTCTTTTTCCCCTACGTAATAAATAAGGGGTTAACGTATTATTTAATGGGTGTTAGTCTCCGTGAAGGTCGTGAGCGGAAGAGTCTTTATTGCGCTCACAGCAGTGTTCGCCGTCGTCGTAAGCCTCCTCACCGGGTACGTGTACGTGCTCAGCAATCAGGTGTCGTCTCTGAGCGCGCAGGTAAGCAGTCTGCAAGCCGAGAACTCCGCGTTGAAGTCAGAGATAGCGGCTAGAGATGACGTCATAAACTCGCTGAACTACCGGGTAGCGCAACTCCAGGAAAACTTAACGTACTACGAGTCTCAAGTAGCTAGCCTACGCAACCAAATCACGGATAAGGACAACACTATAGCTTACTTAAATTCGTTGATAGACCTACTCGATTCACGTATAACGAGCTTACAGAACGAGAGAGACTTCCTAAACACTATGCTTCAAGCCTACGAAGACTCATACCAGAGCTTAAGGAATGAGGTAAACATGAGGTGGGATAAGACCAACGTAAAGGTCTTCATAACCCCTGAAGACCCGTCAGTACGTGTCGCCGTATACGCTATTACGGGAGGGTGGAGCAACACATCCGACTGGAACGAGTTCTGGAGAGACGTTAAGGCTATGTATGATTGGGTCGTTAACAACATAGGGTACAGGGACGACAACCTATACCCGATACTCCCGTACAACCCATCCGAAGCATTATCTTTCATAAGCGAGATGTGGCAGTTCCCGAACGAGACACTAGAACTTAGGGAAGGCGATTGCGAGGACATGGCAATACTCCTAGCATCAATGATATACAGCTACGCCAACATGAGATACTACGTCGAAGTAATAATGATCGAGAGCTCCACCTCAGCACACGCCGCAGTTCAACTACCCGTCGAAGGAGGGAAACTAACGATCTTAGATCCAGCAGGTAATTACTACACGAAAGACTCAAGAGGGAATCTAGCCTCCAAGGACATAGCGACGGAAATCAATAACTGGCTAAACTACTGGAAAACTACGATGGGGAGCGACGTCCATGTCGCCAGAGTATTCTCCAGCTACATCGACAAGACATTCACTTCAACGAACGAGTACATATCGTGGATGTACGGCAGGTAAACCACAAAACAATAATAAACACTCAAGAAACCACGTCACGAAGCACCCACCGATTAAAGGGCTTACTCACGCGTTGCTACGTGGCCTCACGTCTCTTCTTTAAGTTGTTGAGGGCTAGGAAGATTGTGGCGAGCCCGACGACAATGCCTGCGGTAATCCCTAAAATGATTACTAAAACGATTACAGGGTGCTGGAACAACCCCTCACCCGACACCGACAGGAAGAGGAGTAGTAGTGTGGCGCAACCGCCTAGAGCTAGGAAGCCGTAAATCATGCCTACGATCGAGACGTTTCTGGAGCCTCCAGCCCTCAGTAAAGCGGTGATCATTAACACAGCGCTCAAGAGTGCTGGCGGGAGGTGGCGAATGAAGGAAGGCCCGGGCCAGATAGGTAACGGGCTAGCTAAGCCTAGGAGTAAGGCAATAATAGCTAAGCCGAGCAACCCCCTCGACAATTTCACACCTCTAAGAGGTAAGGGTTAGAAAGTATATATGCTTGCTACCCCCACTACTTAAAGATAATACGTTGAGTACAGCTTGACACCCACATAATCTTCGGGAACGCGGGAATATTCACTTCCCCCAAACCCGGGGTGATCTGTGAAACACACACGGAGATTGTGAAGGAGAGAGCCGGGGGTGAGCGGCTCGAAAGCTAAAACAATATATTACTGATTCAGCGAGGAAAACTCGTAAAAGCGTTTTTCAGAGGGAAATACAAATAAGAAGACGAAAACGTATAGGATAGGAAATAAGGAACGTGAAAAACCGCTGGCGAACTGAATAACCAAAAATGAAGGCACATTTTTACCACATTCACTACCCTGGCGTATTCGGCCCTAGAAGGAAACTATAGGATTGTGGGAGACCGTCTGTACCTGAATGAAGGGAATAACCATCCTGGGCTACTGCTTAATCGTGGAAGAAGGGTATTTTAGGCTTTCACGTATTACTTGAGTTGGTGGTTGGTTATGTGTAGGTTGTTTGGTTTGTACGCTAACGTTCCTGTTAACGTGGAGTTTAGTTTCTTCATGGCCGAGACTAGCATGGCTGATTTATCTAGGCTTAATCCTCACGGTTGGGGTGTGGCGTGGTTTGATGGGAGGGGGTGGGGTTTGGTTAAGGAGCCGCGGCCGTTGCGTGAGTCGGGGAAGGCTCGCAGTATTGCTAGGGTTGTTCGCGGGTTGATAATTATTTCTCATGTAAGGTTCGCTACCCACGGCAGCGAGAGTGTTGTGAACACCCATCCGTGGCTTTATAGGGGTGTGGTTTTCGCTCACAACGGATCTCTTGATAAGGAGAGACTAACCAGACTCCTTAATCCGGGGTATGAGGATCTCGAGGGTGAGACGGACTCGGAGGTCCTACACCACCTCATAGTTCAGGAAGCCGTGAACGCCGGGGACTTCGTGGAGGGGGTTAAGAAAGCCGTGAACAAGATCAACGAAGAGCTCATAGACTATACCTCACTAAACTTCATAGCAAGTGACGGCAGGAAACTATACGCACTCAGGTACGCGAGAACCAGCCCAGACTACTACACCCTACACTACCTCGAGAGACCCAGGAAAGCCCTCAACCTCGAAAAACTCTCACCCAACACAGCACAACTAATAAGAATGAAGCTAGCACGAGGAGAGAAAGCAATCCTAATAGCGTCAGAACCCCTAACAAAGGAAGGATGGCTAGAAATACCGAACAAACACCTACTAATAGTGAACGAAGACTTAACGATAAAGTCATTAAAGATAGATTAAAGAATTATCTAGCTAGCTGGAAGTGCTTGGTTATCTTTGCTATTATCAGAGGCCCGTTCCCTGACTGAGTAGCTACACTCTTACGGGAGCAGGAACAAGGATTCAGTGTAGGTAGGACGCGTCGAGGAACCTAGCGTTGAGGTTTATAGGCTGGGCTTTCCCCACAGCTAGCGGTCGCTACTCTTGCTACCCCTTCTCTGAACTTCTCGACATTAGTCTTGTTGTAGAAGGATAGGGGGAGGAGCTCGTGGTAGTGTAGGGTGTAGTAGTCTCAAGCGTACAAAGCTAAGCAAAGTCCTTAACGCAGACCTCGCAGAAGCATGCAACATACTTATAGCCCCCCGGGCTCAGACAGAGGGCTAAACCCCGAGATGGAGAATGGCAAGGATTCCCGTTGAGGTGGGGAGGAGGCCGGTACTGGATAATATTGTCTAGAATTGTTGGGTGTGGGATTTATTAGTTCCGGTGCGGAACTATGTTCCGGGGTGGAACTGTGGGGTTATTTGATCTGAGACCGAAGACGAGGCGTGAGGATTTGTTTGATAGGGAGCGGGAGCTGGAACTCCTGCACAGGGGTGTTGAGCGTGGCTATCCTGTGATAGCTGTGTTTGGTGTAAGGCGTGTCGGCAAGACTAGTTTGCTGAGGGTTTTCTTGAATGAGGTCGACGGCTTGTACGTGGATATGAGGGGTGTTTTCAGGAGGGGTGATCTAGAGGTTAAGCTCACGGAGGCTTTTGAGTCTTCGTTGAGTAGGCTTAGAAGGTTCTTGGAGGGTGTGAGGGGTGTGGAGATATCTGGTTTATCCGTTCAGGTCAGGTGGAGGGGGCGGGACTCACTTAGCTTGCTAGGTCTCCTAACAGAGATTAATAAGAGGAGGGAGAGGTTCGTGATCGTGTTAGACGAGGCGCAATCCACGCGGCCACCCCTATCCTACGAGTTGAAGAACGCAGTAGCCTACTCCTACGACAACCTAGAGAACATAACCTTCATAATCGCCGGCTCAGAGATAGGCCTACTACGGGATTTCATGGGGTACGAAAACCCATCCTCCCCACTATACGGCCGCGGAGTATACGAGGTAGTGGTCGAGAGATTCACGCCGCAAACCTCGAGAGAATTCCTCGAGAGGGGATTCAGGGAGGAGGGGGTGGAGCCACCAACCAACCTCATAGAAGAAGCCGTGGCCTTCCTCGACGGAATACCTGGCTGGCTAGCCTACTTCGGCCGTAGATACGTCGACGGAGAGAAAGACTTCAACACCATCAAAAACGCGGCCGTAGCAATAGCACTAGACGAACTAAGCAAACTAAGCGTGAGAGAGAAACTAGTGCTGAAAGCACTCGCAAACAACGCGAAGTCCTGGAGCCAGATCAGAGACTACATACTAGAAAAACACGGCCTAGCACTACCCAAATCCACGCTCAGCAGACACATAAACAAACTCGAAAAACTAGGAATAATAAGAAACTACGAATTCCTAGACCAAGTATATAAAGAAGCAGCCAACAGACTAATAATCAAAACAACGTAGACCATACCCAATCTAACTACTCCCTCCTTAACGCTCTCAGCCGTCGTGAAACTGCTTTGATTTTCATATTGGTTTATGTGGTGTTTTGATGTTATTCTTCTGTTATTATTATTACATGCACTCTTCTGCTATGTAGTGGTTTTGCTTCGGGTTGGTGTTTTGCTAGTGGGTATAGGACTACTGTCCCACCCCTATATTTTATCACGGAGCACTTTGCGTATATGAATTTAGCTCCCATGCTATCACCAGTAACGGGTAGTGATAGAAAAGCTTATAAGCATTTCTAGCATATTGAATACTTAGGTAAGCTACTCTATGAGGGGTGAAGAGCCCGCTGTTAATGAAGCTCTTAAGGTTAGGGCTCTCCCCGAGGGTAGCTATGACAAGCTCCTAGAATTCCTGAGGCTCTACCGTGATGCAGTCCAAATAGTCGTAGATAGAATTTGGAGTATCGATGAGAAACTCTCTTGGAAGAAGCTACACAGACTATTTTACAGTGACTTGATGAGACTAGGGTTTAGAGCACACCACGCTAAGGAGATATACGTAAACGCCAAGAACTTGATGGATTCAGCTAAGAGTAACGGCGGTAGGAAGCCAGTACTCAGAAAACTAAGTGCTAGGATAGACAAGTACGACTATAAACTAGACTTAGACAGCATGACACTAACACTGAAGCTCCACAACAACTACGAGGTTAAACTAAGGCTAGTAACGCCTAAAGAAAGAGTTGAGAAGTTTAGGAGTTGGAGTAATTATGAGCTAGTCGTGAAGTATGATGAGGGAGTGTTCTGGGTATCAATATATTTCAAGAGAATCGTTAAATCATTAAACCCTAGAACGGTAATGGCTATAGACTTAAACTTCGGCAACGTAACGTTAGCGATATACACACCCGACGGTAGGAGAGTGAGGTTAAAAAAGCTTAAAACACCTCACAAAAAGATACTAACCCACAAAATATGGATCGAGAAAATACAGAAAAGATACCCAAAATCATGGAGATTCATTAAAGGTGTTAGGAAAGCTATTGAGAAGCATGGAGAGAGGATAAGGAATATCTCATGGGATTATGCACATAAATTAGGAGACTTAATCGCAGAACTAGCACTCAGGTATCACTCGGTAGTAGTCCTCGAGGATCTGGAGAAACTGAAAGAAAACAATAAGAAGAAGGATAAGGAATTCAATAAGAGACTCGGACTGTGGTTCTACCGTAGGATACAGTTCTGTATAGAGTACGAGGCTGGAGAGAGGGATCTCGAAGTAGTTAAGGTTAACCCTAGGGGAACATCATCGAAATGCCCTAGGTGTGGTGGAAAACTGGTTGAATACGGGTATAGGGTGCTGAGATGTATGAAATGTGGCTTCGTAGGAGATAGAGACGTTACCGCAACAATAAACATCTACAAGAAATACATATCTAAACACTCAAGATGTGGGGTCTCCGGGGTGGCCCCGAACGCCCCCAAGCCCGATGAAAACCCGAGCGGGATGCAGGGGAACAGAGATGAGGCGATGACCACATCAAACCACATGAACTTATATGAGAGCTGAACCCCTTCCCA
>Ga0078972_1007657_pt1 | contig 23719 bp, 19 predicted proteins | sample YelNatPaOPGAMG01_FD_67568 | JGI IMG/M metagenome (GOLD analysis project Ga0078972, IMG submission 67568) | Hot spring thermophilic microbial communities from Obsidian Pool, Yellowstone National Park, USA - OP-RAMG-01 (SPADES assembly) (version 2) | ecosystem: Environmental > Aquatic > Thermal...
CGGCCAGCAACAGCGTGTGGTGATTGCCATGGCCCTGCTGAACGACCCGGCCCTGCTGATCATGGATGAGCCGACCACGGCGCTGGATGTGACGGTGGAGGCGGCGGTGCTGGACCTGATCGCCGGCCTGCAGGAGGATTTCGACACCGCCATCCTCTATATCAGCCACAACCTGGGCGTGATCGCCCGCGTGTCGGACCAGGTGGGGGTCATGTACGCCGGCCAGCTTGTGGAGCGGGCGCCCGTGACCGACCTGTTCCTGAAGCCGCTTCACCCGTACACGCAGGGCCTTCTGCGCTGTGTGCCGCGTCTGGGGCAGGATAAATTGAGCAGTTATCTGCTTCCCATCCGCGGCCAGGTGCCCTCGCCGGCCGCACTGCCATCCGGCTGTATCTTCGAGCCGCGCTGTGACTTCGCCCGGCCGGAGTGCCGGCACGGCATGCCGGAATATCGCCAGGTCGCCGACGGCCATTGGGTGCGCTGTTACTTCGCGGAGGAAGTTGCCGGCGCCGGCTACCAGCCGCCGAAAGAGCTGGTGGCAGAGATGTTGGCAACAGCCCGGAAAGAACGGGAGCCGGTCCTGCGGATCGAGCGGCTGAAGACCTATTACGAGGCCCCTTCGCCGAAGCTCTTCGACCGGCGCAAACGCTATGTGCGGGCGGTGGACGACGTCAGCCTGGAAGCTTATAAGGGGTTGACCCTGGGCATTGTGGGCGAGTCCGGCTGTGGCAAAAGCACGCTGGCCCGCACTATCATCGGCCTGGAGCGGCCCACCGACGGCAAGCTGGAATTCATGGGCTTCGATATCCGCAAGCCGGTGTCCAAGCGGGATCTGGAGATCATCAAGAACATGCAGATGGTGTTCCAGAACCCCGATTCGACGCTGAACCCGGCGTTCAGCGTGGGCCGGCAGATCGCCCGCCCGCTGGAGCTGTTCAAGGTGGTGCCCAAGGACCAGATTCGCGGGGAGGTCATCCGTCTGCTGGAGCTGATGAAGCTGGGGCCGAATTATTACGACCGACTGCCGCGGCAGTTGAGCGGCGGGGAGAAACAGCGGGTGGGCATCGCCCGTGCACTGGCCGGCCGGCCGGAATTGGTGCTGTGCGACGAGCCGGTGTCCGCGCTGGATGTCTCGGTGCAGGCGGCGGTGCTGAACCTTTTGCTGGAGATTCAGCACAAGCTCGGCACGACGCTGATCTTTATCGCCCATGACCTGAGCGTGGTGCGCTTCCTGTCCGATTACATCGCGGTGATGTATCTGGGTAAGGTGATGGAATTCGGCACGGCGGAGCAAATTTACGCCCCGCCGTATCATCCCTATACCGAGGCACTGCTGTCCGCTGTGCCCATTCCGGACCCGCGGGCGGAGCAGAAGCATGTGCGCCTGGAGGGCACGGTGCCCAGCGCGTTGAACCCGCCGGCCGGCTGTCGCTTCCACACCCGGTGTCCCCGCAAACTGGGGCCTATCTGCGAGCAGGAGGAACCGCCCTGGCAGGATGCCGGCAACGGCCACCGCATCTACTGCCATATCCCCCTGGAAGAACTGCGCAAGGTGGAGCCGGTCATCACCCTGCACACCGACAACGCGATCAAGGTGCGGTAAACAATCTATACGAGCAAGCATCCGCTGCACAGGGGATGGGGCCGCCAACCCATCCCCTTGTTGTCCGCCGGCACGTGTGCCGCCATGAAAGGAGGGAGACCGAATGGTGTTCCACGCGCGTGTGAACCGGGAAGGGATGGAACATCCCCGCTTCCAGTATCTCTCCCGCGCCCAATGCGAGGCACTGCACAACGCCAGCCTGGAGATTCTCTCGCGCACGGGCGTGCGGTTGTACCTGGAGGAAGCGATCGAGCTACTGCGGAAGGCCGGCTGTTCCGTCACTGATGGCAATCGGGTGCGCATCCCCGCCGGCCTGGTGGAGAAGGCGCTCTCCACGGTGCCCAAACGCATCACCCTGTATGACCGGAACGGGAAGCCGGCGCTCTTCCTTGAGCCGGGACGATGTTACTATGGGCCAGGCTCCGACTGCCTGCACATCATTGATCACCGCACGGGCCAGCGGCGCGATCCGGTGCTCCAGGACATCGTGGACGGCATCACCTTGTGCGATGCCCTGCCGCGCATCGGCTTCGTCATGTCCATGTTCCTGCCCAGCGACGTCAATCAGCTTGTCTCCGACCGCTACCAGATGGAGGTCATGCTGAACTATACCACCAAGCCCATCGTTTTCGTGACGAATGAGTTTTCGGGCTGTGTGGATGCGGTGAAGATGGCGGAGATCGTCGCCGGCGGGGGAGAGGCCCTGCGCGAGCGGCCCTTTGTCGCCTGCTACATCAATGTGACGACCGGCCTACGTCATAATGAGGAGGCACTGCAGAAGCTCCTTTTCCTGGCGGAGAGGGGCATTCCGGCGCTGTATATCCCGGTGGTCATCGGCGGGCTGACAGCTCCGATGAGCGAGCCGGCGGGCATGGCCATAGTCAACGCTGGCGTCCTGGCCGGCCTGGTGCTGTCCCAGTTGAAGCGGGAGGGCGCGCCGTTCATCGTGCCGGGCTGGGGCGGGGCCGGCCTGGACATGCGCACCACGGTCAATCCGTACTGCTGGCCGGATTCGCGCGGCATGGCCCATGCGCTGGCGCAGTATTACAACCTGCCCATGTTCGGCATCGGCGGCTGTAGCGAGTCCAAGGATGTGGATTCTCAGGCGGCGGCCGAGGCGGCCCTGACGATGATGGTGGAGACGCTGGGCGGCGCGCAGTTGATCCACGACCTGGGCTATCTGGAGTCGGGCCTGACCACTTCGCTGGCGCAGTTGGTCATCTGCCACGAGATCGCCGGCTGGATCGCCAAGTTCCTCTCCCCCACGCCGGTGAACGACGAGACGCTGGCGCTGGACCTGATTGACCAGGTGGGGCCAGACGGCCAGTTCCTGGATACCCCACATACGCTCCAGCATTTCCGCGATTTCTGGTATCCGGAGGTGTTCGAGCGCACGGATTATTTCGGCTGGCAGAACGCCGGCGCCAAGCTGGCGCCGCAACGGGCCGCGGAATATGTCCAGCGCGTGCTGGAGACGCATCAACCGCCGCTCCTGCCGGAGGACCTCCGCCGGCGGGTGCACGCCGTGGTGGAAGAAGCGGAGGCGAAGCTGTAACCCATCTTCTGCAGAGGGGTTCCATCTATGCTTCTTCGCGATTACGAACCCGAACGGGATAAGGATGCGGTGAAGCGCATCTGGCTGGAGGCCGGCTGGCTCCAGCCGGAACAGCCGCGCCAGGAGGAGGCGTTCGAGTATTTTATAGGCTCTGGCCGCGGGCATGTGGCCGAATGGAACGGCTCCGCCGAATGCTTCGTGCTGGCTAATCCCGGCACTCTCCAGTACCAGACCCATGAGCTTCCGCTGTGCAATGTGGCGGCCGTGACGACGAGCCGGGTGGCGCGGCGCATGGGGCTGGCGCGCCGGCTGACCGCCCGCGCCATCGCGATGGCCGCGGCGGAGGGCGCGGCGGTCAGCACCCTAGGGGTCTTCGACCAGGGGTTTTACAACCAGTTGGGGTTCGGCACGGGCAGTTACCTGCACTGGCTGGTCCTGGACCCGGCCAACATCCAGGTGCCGGTCAAAGCACGGCCGCCCCAGCGCATCGGGCCGGAGCATTGGGAGGCGGTGCATGCCAGCCGGCTGGCGCGCCGGCGGTGCCACGGCTCCGTCAATGTCCTGTCGCCGCTCTTCACGCGCTCCGGGATGGTGCGGCTGGCGACCAGCTTCGGGCTGGGCTATTTCGACGGACCGAACGGGGAGCTGACGCACCATATCTGGATGACGGCTGAGGCGCCGCGTGGGCCGTATCACGTGCTGTGGATGAGCTACCGCACGCCGGCGCAGTTCCTGGAGCTGATGGCGCTCCTGCACCAGTTGAGCGACCAGGTGCGGGTGGTGCGGATGGTGGAGCCGGCCGGCATCCAGATGCAGGATATCCTGGCGCGCCCCTTCCGCATGTTCCGGCTCCAGATCGAGGGCGGGTTGACGTACGGCATTTACGCCTCGGGCTTTTGGCAGGCGCGCATCTGCAACCTCGATACCTGCCTGGAGCACACGTCGTTCTCCGCCGGCCCAGTGCGCTTCAACCTGCGCCTGAGCGATCCGATCGAGCACTACCTGGACGAAGGGGCGCCCTGGCGCGGTATCGCCGGCGAGTATGTGGTCACCATCGGCCCACAGTGCGGCGCGGAGAAAGGGCATGACCCGTCGCTTCCGACGCTGGAGGCGACCGTCGGCTCCTTCACCCGGCTGTGGCTGGGGGTTCTGCCGGCCAGCTCGCTGGCCTTCACCGATCATCTGCACGGACCGGCGGAACTGCTGGAGCAGTTGGACGCGGTCGTGCGCCTGCCGGCGCCCCATGTGGATTGGGACCTGTAGCGTTCCCCCGACGCCTCCCGCGGGGATACCGTGGGAGGCGTCTTTCTGTCCCCTCATCCCGTCGCATACCGGTGACCCGCGTCTGTCTGTATGACGCTTTGGGAATTGACAAGCCCTCGTTTTTCCGCTATCCTGTCCCTTGAATAGAACGAATGTTCTTATCACACTGCCTGAGCGAATCCCGCGCCGGCGCAAGAGGTACAGCCGCGGCGCGGTTTTTTGTTGGGAGCGGGGGAGTGATGAAGGGGCTGGGGAGGCGGAGCTACAGCGATGTGTTGGCGCAGGTCCTGCGGGAGCCGGCGGCCTTCAGCCGGCATATCCTGCGCCGGCCCCTGCGCCCCTATCAGGTGGAGCCGATGCGCGCCATCGTGGAGTCCGTTCTCCGCCGGCAGGGACATATCTTCACGGTCATGTTCGCCCGGCAGATGGGGAAGAACGAGCTGTCGGCGCATCTGGAGGCGTACCTGTTGAACCTGTTCCAGCGGGCCGGCGGCACCATCATCAAGACCGCGCCGACCTTTCAGCCTCAGCTCCTGGTGAGCATGCGCCGGCTGGAATCCCTGCTGGACAATCCGCTGGATGCCGGCCGCTGGAAGGGAGAGCGGGGATACATGATTCGTCTGGGAAGGGCGCGCGCCGTGTTCCTCAGCGGCGACGCACAGGCACACGTCGTGGGGGCCACCGCCAGCCTGCTGTTGGAGGTGGACGAGGCCCAGGATTTCGATTTCGAGAAGTATCAGCGTGAATTCCGCCCCATGGCTTCCACCACGAACGCCACCACCGTTCTGTACGGGACGGCCTGGAGCGAGGACGACATGCTGTGGCGGCAGAGGGAGTACAACCTGGAGGCAGAGCGCCGGGACGGCGTGCGCCGGCATTTCGAAAGCGACTGGCAGGTCCTGGCGGAAATGGACGAGAACTACCGGCGCTTTGTGGAAGGGGAGAGGCAGAGGCTGGGGGAGGAGCACCCGTTGTTCATGACGCAGTATGCCCTGCGGCCCCTGGCCGGCGCCGGCCGGCTCTTCTCCGAAGCCCTGCTGGAGCGGATGGCCGGCGCGCATCCTCGCCGTCAGCCGCCGGCGGAGAGCACAGCGGTGGTGGCGGGCCTGGACGTGGGCGGGGGAGGTGCCGGCGAACATGATGCCAGCGTGCTGACGCTGGCGGCGGTGGTGCCGCATGAGGTGGCCGGCGTTTCCCTGCCGCGGCTGTTCATTGTCGAGCATGTCGTCTGGCAGGGGGAGGACTTGACCGCGCTGGGGGTGCAGGCGGCGGAACTGGCGCGGGACTGGCAGGTCCAGCGGCTGGTCGTGGATGCGACGGGCATCGGCGCCGGCACGGCATCGTTCCTCAGCGCCGCGCTGGGAGCGGAGCGGGTGGAGCCGTTCGTCTTCTCGTTGGGAGCGAAGAGCCGGCTGGGCTATGCCCTGCTGGCGGCGGTGGGCGCCGGCCGGGTGCAGATGTATGCCGCGGATGGCTCGCCGGAGCACCGGGAGTTCTGGGCGCAGTGCCGGGCCTGCCGGCGCCAGGCCCTGCCGGGACAGCAGATGCGTTTTTTCGTGCCGGCGGAGGAGGGGCGTGACGACTATGTGATGTCGCTGGCGCTGTGCGTGCATGCGGCCGGCCTGGTGGGACCTGCGCCGGCTTCGACGGTGATTGATGCGCCGGATATTCTGTCACCCTGGCAGTAACGCAGTGAGGAGGGACGCATGAGCTGGAAGGAGAGATTGGCGGAGCGGTGGTTCGGCGGACTGATCGAGGCGCGGGTGCAGGAGGCGGTGAAGGTGGTGGATGATGCCTGGTGGCGGGTGGTGAACGCGCCGGCATCCCCCGCTGAACGCCCCTGGCAGAGGCGCCAGGAGGACCTGGAAGCGGCGCTGAATGCCTGGCGGGAGCATCCTCTGGCGCGCCGCATTGTGAGCCTAACAACCGATTACGTGCTGGGGGACGGCCTGAGCATCTCCTCCCGCATACCGGAGGTGGACGAGTGGGCGCGCCGGTTCTGGACGCACCCGCAGAACCGCATGGACAGCCGGCTGTACGGCTGGGTGGACGAGCTGACGCGCGCCGGCGAGCTGTTCATCGTGCTGAGCCGCAACCCGGCCGACGGCATGTCCTATGTGCGGCTGGTGCCGGCCTGCCGGATCGATGGGATCGAGACGGACCCCGACGACCTGGAGCGGGAACTGCGCTATCACGAGGTGGCCTCCGGCCGGGTCTTGGACGGTGGGCGCTGGTGGACGGCGGCGGAGGCGGCGGACCCGCAGGCCGCGCAGGTGATGCTGCATGTGGCCATCAACCGGCCGCCCGGCGCCCTGCGCGGCGAGGGGGATTTGACGCCTATCCTGCCCTGGCTGGAGCATTATGCGGCCTGGCTGGAGGACCGCGTGCGGGTGAACCGGCTCAAGTCCTCGTTCGTCTGGCAGGTGACCCTGCGGGGGGCGACGCCGGCGGTCATCGCCCAGAAGCGCGCCGAGTACAGCCGGCCGCCGGCGCCCGGCTCCGTCATCATCAGCAATGAGGGGGAGCGCTGGGAGGCGGTTCAGCCGCATATCGAGGCGCAGGACGCCCAGGCGGACGGGAAGGCGATGCGTCTGCTGGTGGCGGCCGGCGCCGGCGTGCCCCTGCACTTCCTCAGCGAGGGGGAATCGGCGACCCGCGCCACGGCGGCGGAGATGGGGGACCCGACCTTTCGGCATTACCGCCGGCGGCAGATGGAGGTATGCCGCATGGTGGAGCGGCTGGTGGAGGTCGCCTATCAGCGGGCCGTGGCGGTGGGCAGGGCGCGGTTTTATGAGCGGCTGGAGCTGAGGGTATCTGCGCCGGAGATCGTGCGCGATGACAACGAGTCGTTGAGCCGCGCCGCGCGGCAGATGGTGGAGACATTGGCCCGCATGCGGGAGCTGGGCTGGGTGGACGCGCGCCGCGCCATACGACTGGCCTTTAAGGCCGCCGGCGAGCTGATCAGCGAGGAGGATATTGATATGCTCTTACAAACTGCTTCACCAGGTGATGCTGTGTGAACAAACTTCTAACGCTTGGGGTTCAGAAGGGGAAATCCGCTCAGGGAAGGTCTAACGACTGCGGCTGGCATGCCGCTCACAAGGCTCGCGCAGCAATCGTTGGGCCTCCCATCGTCGGGCCGCATCCACCTCTTCCGGCGAACAGTCGGAGCGCAGGGTGAACCAGACCGACTGCCCGCATTTCGGACACTTGACGCGATGGAGCAGGAACGTCGGTCGCTCGGAGGGCTGGGTAGTTGATGCGGCGAGCAGGGTCCCCAGATGCAGTTGTTGCGCCATGGTCCACCTCCTGGGAATATGGGCTTTCACGCGCGCACAGAGAGAGGCTCGCCATTGAGCGCCTGCAGGAGAAGGTATCCTGCACAAAACACAAGGGGATTCACTTCCAGTGTAATTATACCACATCCGGGAGCGGCCGGCAAGTTTTTGTGCGGCCCGGAACGAATTCGCCGCAGGAAAGGAGGTGCAGGTATGGAAGTGGAACGGGTGGAAGCCGGCCGGCTGGAGCTGGCCCGGGCGCGGCTGGGGGAATGGGAGCCAGCCGGCGGGGTGGAGACGGCGGAGGGCGCGACACGGCTGGAAGTGCTGGCCATGCGCGCCGGCGAGGCCAACGGCCTGCGCTATCCGGCGGAGGTGCTGGCGGCAAGCGTGCAGGCCGGCCTGTGGCGGGGCGCGGCAGTGTTCCTGGACCATCCCGACGCGCTGGACGCCACGCGCGCCGGCGGCCGGACCCTGGGCGACCTGGCCGGCGTGGTCGAGGAGGCCTGGTACGAGGATGGGGTGCGGGCGCGCCTGCGCCTGGCCGGCCCCAAGGGGCCGCTGGTGGCGGAGCTGGCGCGCCAGTGGCTGGCGGACCGGGAGGCCGGCCGGGCGGTGCCGCGCATCGGGCTGAGCGCCGACCTGCTGGTACTGCGGGATGCCGGCGGCCTGGTGCGGCGCATCCAGCAGGTGCATTCCTTGGACGTGGTGTTTGACCCCGCCGCCGGCGGGACCTTTCTGCGGGTGCTCAATGCTTCAGATGGAACGACCGCTTCTCAACCAATGCCAGAGGAGGGAAATCCGATGTCCACGAACGAGGTCTTGTCTTCGGATGGTGCCGCCGGCGCGCAGGAGCCGGCGCTGAGCCGCGAGCTTGCCCTGCTCCAGTGCGAGCATGCGCTGAACGCCGCCCTGCGGGATGCCGGCCTGCCGGAAGCGCTGGAGCGCGCCGTGCGCCAGCGCTTCGCCGGCCGGCTGTTTCATCCGCAGGAGCTGGGGCAGGCCATCGCCGCCCAGCGCGCCACCTGGGCCGAACTGCTGGAGGCCGGCGTGGTGAAGGGGCTGGGGGAGCCGCGGCCGGCGGCCCGCGCCGGCGTCAGCGGCATGCTGGATGAGCTGGACCGGGTGCGCCTGGCGTGGGAACGCGCCCTGGGCCTGCCCATCCCGGAGCGCTACCGCGATATCCCGCGCCTGAGCGGCATCCGTGAGCTGTACATCACGCTGACCGGCGACCATGAGTTTCGCGGCCGGCTCTTCCCCGAGCGCGCCCTGCTGGCCAACGCTACAACCGCCACCATGACGGGCCTGGTGGCGGACGGCCTGAACAAGGTCATGCTGCAGGCCTACAACCGCCGGGAGAAGTGGTGGCAGTCCATCGTGGTGAACCGCGACCTGGACCGCTTTCAGGACATGAAGATGATCCGGGTGCACGGCTTCTCGTCCCTGAGCACCGTCAATGAGGGCGCGGCCTATACCGAGGCGAGCTGGGACGACGTGATGGAGACCGCCAGCATCGCCAAAAAGGGCAACTACATCGGCATCACCCTGGAGATGATCATGGCAGATGACATGGACGCGATGCGCACCATCCCGACGCTCCTGGGGTCGGCGGCGTACAACACGGTCTCGGACATGGTGAGCGAGGTGTTCACCGCCAACGCCGGCCTCGGCCCGCTCATGGCCGATGGCTATAACCTGTTTGATGCGACGCATCACGGCAACCTGCGCACGGCCGCGCTGTCGCTGGAGGAGTTCGACAATGTGGCGCTGGCGATGATGAACCAGACGGAGCCCGGCTCCGGACGCAAGCTGGCAGTGCCGCCGGCTTTCCTCCTGGTTCCGACCAGCCTGCGCTCCACCGCCCTCACGATTCGCAACAGCACATATATCCCCGGCTCCGGCGACAACGACATCAATCCCTGGTACCAGGGCTTCGAGGTCATCGTGGTGCCGCCCTGGAGCGACGCCAATAACTGGGCGGCCGTAGCATCCCCAACGCAGGTGGAGGGCATCGTGATGGGATGGCTGTTCGGCCGGCAGGAGCCGGAGATCTTCGTCGCTGACAGCGAGGTGATGGGGTCTATGTTCACCAACGACGAGATGCGCATCAAGGTGCGCTGGTTCCTGTGCGTCGGCGTGGCGGACTACCGCGGCCTGCACAAGAACAACGTGGCGTAACATATCATGGAACGCTGGGCGCCTGAGGCGTGAAGCGGCCGGCCCAGGCGCCCAGCCCAGCATAAGGAGAGTGAGGACATGGTCGGGAAAGGCACCAGCGAGGTGATTGCCCTGCGGGCGCGGGTACAGGTGCTGGAGCATACGGTCTGGGCGCTGGTGGAGCGGGTGACCGCCCTGGAGGAGCGGCTGGAGGAGCCGGCACCGCCGCCGGCCGCCGGCTTTTCTCCGCGCCCGCCGGAGCGAAAGGAGCGCCGGCGATGAGCGCGAATATCAGCACCCTGTGCGCCTCCCTGGCGCTGGACCTGGGTGATGCCGGCGGGGAGACCTGGACGGAGGAGGAGCTGGAACGGGCCGTGGAGAAGGCGCTGGGGGAGTACAACCTCTGGCTCCCTTTGCGGCAGGAGGCCGTACTGACGCTGGAGGAAGAGGGCCGGCAGGTGGACCTGTCGTCGCTGGAGGGACTGCTGGGTGTGGAGCGGGTCTGGTTCCCGTATGAGGATGATGCCTGGCCGCCGCAGTGGTGCCCCTTTGAGTGCGTTGGGCCGACCCTGACCCTTCTGACGCCGGCCCTGCCGCAGGCGGGCCAACGGCTTCGCCTGGTGTACTGGGCGGCCCACCGCATCGCCGGCCTTGCTGGGGCGGAAGATACGACCCTGCCGGCGGAGGACCTGGAGCTGGTACTGCTGGGAGCGGCCGGCTGTGCCGCCCTGGAGCGCTCCCGCAGCGCGGTGGGAAGCATCAACGTCTCGGGCTATACGCCGGTGCACTGGGCGGACTGGGCCAATGACCGGTTGGAGGGGTTCCGCCGCCGGCTGAAGGAGCTGGCGGCGCTGAGGGGCATGGGATTTGCCGGCCCAGCACCTTTCACCACAGGAGGCTGAGGCATGCGCGCGATCCCCGAGGCCTTGCAGGCGGTACAGGGAAGGCCGCAGTTGCGGCCGGCGGTTCGGCTGGAGGTGTGGAGCCGGCGCTTCGGCCTATGGCGGCCGGCCTGGCAGACCTTGTACGCCGGCAGTGAATCCGCGCACGGGCATGACGCCGGCCTGTGCGCCGACGGCGCGCTGGTGCGGGCGCGGGTGGACGAGAACGGCTATTTGCAGGTCGCCCGCATACCCCATCCCGAGGACCCGGACGAATGGTGTCCCTGGCAGATGCTGGCGACGGCCGACGACGTGGCGCCGGCGGTCATCACCCATCCCACCAGCAGTGAGGTGCACATCCTGTGGGTGGGCACCATTCACCGCAACATCCGCTGGACGCGCTCCACGGACGGCGGCGTCACCTGGAGCACGCCGGCGCAAATTCTGTCGGAGCCGTCGGGGAGCCGCATCACCGCGCTGGCCGGCGTTTTTCGCGGCCAGTCCCCGTACGAGCTGTACCTCTTCTATGCGCTGGATGCCGGCGGCGCCGGCGCCGATGACGTGCTGAAAGTGGTGCGGTACGCCGGCGGTTCCTGGGGCACCTCGTCCGCCTGGAGCTATGGGCCGCGCTATTCCTTCAACGGCCTGGATGTGCTCTGGCAGGGCGATTTCTGGCTGGTTGCCGCCGGCCGCGACAGCGCTTCCCCCTATCTGCCGCGCCTCTGGACGCTGGCCTATGGGGATGGTTGGGAATATCCCGCCGGCACATGGGCCGCGCTGGCGGAGCTGGAGGCGTCCGATTCGACGCAGTTTCAGTTCGCCGCGCCGGCCTGGTGCGCCGGCGATGCCGTGCGTCTGAGCTATCTGGAGCGCTGGGATGGGGCCAATGCCTACCGGCAGGCCTGCCTGCGGACGCTCCTGCCGGCGGCCTCCCTGGGGTCGGCGCGCTGGACGGATGCGGAGCCGGTGGGCTATGCGCCGGCGGCGGATGCGGCCCTCTGCCTGTGCTGGGACGCCTCGGCGGGCCGGCTGTACCGCATCGGGCATGACCGGGCTTGGTGTGCGGTGCAGGAGACGGAGCCGCTGGAGCTGGGTGAGCGGGTGGTGGCGTATACGTACAATGAAATGCCGGCTGGCGGAGGGCTGGTCGTGATGCTGGACAATCGAGATGGGGCGCTGTCGCAGGCGGGGCAGGATGATTCCCCGTACGCGGCCCTGCGGCCGGGCGCGGAACTGCGGCTGGCGCGCGGCGCGTGGGCGGCCGGCGCGCCGTATTACGCCGACCTGCCGGCCGGCATGGTCACGGCGCTGGAATGGCGGGAATCTCAGGGGACGAGCCGGCTGATCGTGCGGGCGGAGGACTGGTGGGGAGTACTGCGCGGATGGCGCGCCGGCCGGCTCTTCTCCTGGGACGGGACGCGCACCACCGCCAGCATTGGCGCGGACCTGCTGGCACAGGTGGGGCTGGACTTTGCGGCGGACGGCGCCGGCTCCGACCTGATGAGCACGCGCACGCCGCGCTTTGTCGTGCCGGCCGGCCAGGATGGGGCGACCGCCCTGCGCCGGCTGATGGCGAACCTGCCGGACCTCCTGCGCTTCGATGGGTATGGAACAGTGCTCTTCCGTGACCCGGCCGTACTGCCAGCCGCCTTTGCTGTCGGCGGGGCAGGGGAGCCGGCAGTGCTGGAAGGGGCGCTGGTGCGGGGCGCGGCATGGGCCAACCTGTGTCAGGCCAGCGGCGACGGGGTATTCGGCTGGGCGCTGGAGCTGGATGCCATCCAGGAGATGGGGACGCGCCGGCGGGTCTGGTACGATGCGGCGCTCCTTTCCGCGGCACAGGCCGGCCAGGCGGCGGGAGGGATGCTGCGGCGCGCCGGCCTGGAGGGGCCGGCCGGCTGGCTGCGCCTGCGGCCGCTGTGGGGCGTGGAGCTGTGGGATGTCCTGGATTGGACGCGGCGGGATGGGAGCCGGCGGCAGGTGCGGGTGGTGGGGATACAGGAGCGCTGTGACATGCGCCGGCGGGGCATCTATGAACAGCGGCTGTCGGTGGTCGCACTGTCCGATGATGAACCAGGAGGTGGGGTATGATGGCGTGGGGGGTGTTGGCGGCGGTGAACCTGAGCACCTATACGGCCAGCGTGGCGTTGGCGGACAGCCGGCCGGCGTACCTGCGGGATGTGGTGGTCAGCAGAGGGATACCGGCGTCGGAGCTGGTGGTGGGCCGGCGGGCCGCGGTCTGGATAGATGAGGCGGGGGGGAGCGCGCCGTTGTTGCTGGCGGTGTGGTGAGGGGAGGAATGGCCCGCGGGTGAGGGTTGCGGGCATATACGAAATGTAAGCTACGTAACTATGCCGGCCGGATGGCCGGCGTTTTCTGTATGGGGATGTTCCGAATATCACAGCACATGCCCGGCCGTGGGGCTTTGCGTGGACGGATCTGCCGCGGAACCCCTGAAAATGTTAGCAAATGGATATACTATCTGCCTCCAGACATGCGACTTTGCGCATAATGTAACGAAAATTATAAAGCCAAATATCTACTTTCTGAACCATGCTTGACAAATTTGGAGAAAAGGAATATAATATGAGCAGCGCAGAGAAAAGGTCCCGCACATAATCGAATCCCATTTACGTTTTGTTTCCCGGTTTTCGGGGTGATCATGGCCAATCAGCGCGTCGAGGAACTCTGCTGGCTGGTAAGAGGTCAGAGCTGTGCCATTTGCATGCCCTCTCCGGGTATGCGCTTGTTCCCCATGAGATTTGCGGTGGAAGGGATGAAGCGCTTGTTTGTCTTCCTCACAACAATTATCTCCCCAGCACGGGATGCTCTCGCGGATATTCTCGAGTCTGCATGGGTCCTGCCGGGCGGTTGCTGTGCACCCGCACAAGAGAGGGCCATACGTCCTGCTAGTGTTTCCCTTTTCCCATGAAAGGAGGGTACCTATCGGATTGATGACGCGTCGGTCTCGGTCTTGACTGCTATCATGAGCGAATCTGGAGGTGTCGTATGAATCGTTCGAGGTCCACACTGACCGAGGAATTGGGGAAGCGAGGTCTCACCCGGCGTGAATTTCTGAAGTTCTGCACAGTGATGGCTGGCATCCTTGCTTTGCCGGCGACCAGCGCCTCCAAGATTGCCCGAGCGTTGGAAAAGGTCCAGCGTCCACCAGTCATTTGGTTGGAGTTTCAGGACTGCGCCGGCTGTACAGAGTCCCTTCTGCGTGCCAACCGACCCTCTGTCGCCGAATTGGTGCTGGACGTCCTCTCACTGAATTACCACGAGACCATTATGACCCCCTCCGGCCGCTCGGCCGAGAAATCCCTTGAGGATACGATCAAAGAGGGTGGCTACCTGACCATTGTGGAGGGTTCCATCCCGGTGAATGATGACGGTATTTACTGCTGTATCGGGGGCCGTTCCGCGGTGGATATCCTCAAGGAGGCCGCGTCCAACACGGCGGCGATCATCACTGTGGGGGCGTGTGCGTTCTACGGGGGTTGGCCGGCCACTCCTCCTAATCCCACCGGCGCGCGGGGTGTCAAAGACATCATCTCGGGTGTTCCCATCGTCAATCTGCCGGGCTGTCCATTGAACGTGGACAATCTCACGGCCACAGTGGTTCATTATCTGACCTTCAAGGAACTTCCTGCGCTGGATGACCTTGGCCGGCCCCTTTTCGCCTATGGGCGCCGCATTCATGACAACTGCGAGCGGCGTGGCCACTTTGACGCCGGCGAGTTCGTGGAAGCTTGGGGAGACGAGGGGCATCGGAAAGGATGGTGCCTGTATAAGATGGGATGCAAAGGCCCCATTGCCTTCCAGAACTGCCCCACCATTCGCTGGAACGAGGGGACGAGCTGGCCGGTCGGAGCGGGCCATGGCTGTATCGCCTGCGCGGCCCCCAATTTCTGGGAACACCATGCGTATGAGCCTGTGCCGATCCATCAGGTCACACCCTCGGTGACGTATCCGCCTGTCCAGCCGCTGGCGGGGATGTCCCCGATCACCACTGGCGTAATCGGTGCGGCGGTTGGCGTGGCGGCCGGCGTCGCCGGCGCGGTTGCTGTGCATCAACTGGCTGAGAAGAAGGAGGAGTAACATGGCCCAAAAGATTGTCATCGATCCCGTCACCCGCATTGAGGGACATCTGCGCCTGGAGGTCCGGGTGGAAAACGGTCGTGTGGCGGAAGCCTGGTCCTCCAGCACAATGTTCCGTGGGCTGGAAATTATATTAAAGGGGCGCGATCCGCGCGAGGCCTGGTTGATGGCCCAGCGCATATGAGGGGTCTGAACAACGGTGCATGCCGTCGCCTCCGTGAGAGGCGTAGAAGATGCTCTGGGAATTCAGATTCCCGATAACGCGCGAATTATTCGCAATCTGATCGCCGGCATTCAGTACGTGCAGGACCATGTCATCCACTTTTATCATCTCCATGCGCTCGACTGGGTGGATATCACCAGCGCTCTCAAAGCGGACCCTGTTGAGACAGCCAAACTCGCCCAGTCCATCTCCGATTGGCCCAATTCCAGCCCGGATCACTTCGCGGCGGTCAAGGCGAAGCTGGAAGCCTTTGTGGCAAGCGGCCAGTTAGGGCCGTTCGCCAACGGTTACTGGGGACATCCGGCCTACCGCCTGCCGCCAGAGGCCAACCTCATGGCGGTGGCCCATTACCTGGAAGCTCTGGACTGGCAGAGAGATGTCATCCGTGCTCATGCCATCCTGGGTGGGAAAAACCCCCATCCCCAGACCTACCTGGTGGGTGGGATGGCCATCCCCGTCGACCCAAACAGCGAGGCGGCGCTCAACGCGGACAAGCTGGCGTTTCTGCGCAAGCTTTTCGCCAAGGCGCTGACTTTCGTCCAGCAGGTGTACATCCCTGACCTGCTGGCTGTGGCCTCGTTTTACAAGGATGAGTGGGCTGGCCTGGGCGAGGGGCTGGGTAACTTCCTGTCCTACGGTGAGTACCCGGACAGGGCCGGCAACCGCTTCCTACCCGCCGGCGTCATCCTTAACCGAGATCTGAGCCAGGTTCACCCAGTGGATCACGAGAAGGTCGCCGAGTACGTGGCCCGCTCGTGGTATCAATACGCCGACGGGGACCAGGCCGCCAAACACCCCTGGCAGGGCGAGACGAGCCCGAACTACACCGGCCCCAAGCCGCCGTACGAGTATCTGGATACGGATGCCAAGTACTCCTGGCTAAAGGCTCCCCGCTACGATGACAAAGCCATGGAAGTGGGGCCGCTGGCCCGGATGCTGGTGGCGTATGCGGCCGGCCATAAACGCGTCAAGGAACTGGTGGACTCTGTCCTCCAACAGCTCGGCGTTGGGCCCGAAGCCCTCTTCTCCACCCTGGGCCGCACCGCGGCACGCGGCATTGAGACGCTGGTCATTGCCGAACAACTGCTTCCCTGGGTGGATGAACTCATCACCAACATCGAGAACGGTGAGCTGAAGGTCCATAACGGGGAAAAGTGGGACCCGGCGACCTGGCCCAAAGAAGCCCAGGGGTGGGGCGCCCATGAAGCGCCGCGCGGCGCCCTGGGCCACTGGGTTCGCATCGTGGATGGCAAGATTGCCAACTACCAGGCCGTCGTCCCCTCCACCTGGAATGCTTCCCCGCGCGATGCGAAGGGACAGCCAGGCGCGTACGAGGCCTCGCTGGTCGGGACACCGGTCGCCGATCCGGAACGGCCGATCGAGATCTTGCGCACCATCCACTCCTTCGACCCGTGTATGGCGTGCGCGGTGCATGTGACCGATGCCCACGGCCGTGAGGTCACCCGGGTGCATTTGAACGACTGGACGTGTCCGTGAAAACCCTGGTTCTGGGACTGGGCAACATTCTCCTGAGCGACGAAGGGATAGGCGTACACGTGATCCACCTCCTGCGGGAACGATATCTCTTCCCGCAGGAGGTGGAGGTCATGGATGGAGGGACGTTAGCTCTGGATCTTCTACCCTATGTGGAAGATGCAGGACGGCTCCTGATCGTGGACGCTGTGCAGATGGACGCCCCATCGGGGACGGTGGTGCGGCTGGAAGGGGAGGAGGTACCCGCAGTACTGACTTTGAAGTACTCTCCTCACCAGATGGGCCTCAGTGATTTGCTGGCTGCAGCCCGTTTGTTAGGGCGTTCGCCGGCAGAAATCGTTCTCTGGGGCATTCAGCCGGCCTGTCTGGATGTGGGGCTGGATCTATCCCCCGTCGTGGCGGCTCAGGTAGAGACCCTCGTCCAGAACGTTCTGACAGAACTACATCGATGGGGAATTCAACCTATCAGGAGGGGTGAACGGTGAACGGCAAGTCCTTGCAGAAATCCGCGATGAGCCGTCGGGAGTTTCTGAGCCTCTCCGCTCTGGGGCTGGGTGTTTCTCTGGCCGGCACACAGCCATCTCCTTCGCCTGCGCCTCGCTCAGCCTCCCCCGACGAATTGGCCATCCTATATGACCCCGTGAAATGCGTGGGCTGTCGGGCATGCCAGATGGCATGCAAACGCTGGAACAAACTGCCGGCGGAAAGCACTGATCCGCTTCACATTTACGAATCTCCCCAGGGACTTTCTGCAATTACCTGGAATATCATCCGGCTCAAGCGGACAGACACCGGGTGGCATTTCTTTAATTACCAATGTATGCACTGCACTGATGCGGCCTGCGTAGAAGTTTGCCCGACGGGCGCGCTGTACCATGACCCGCGAGGGTTTGTCGGACTGAACCGCGATCTGTGCAACGGCTGTGGCTACTGCACCCAATTCTGCCCATACGGCGTTCCCCATCTGCAGACGACCAATATCCTGACAGGAGAAGCCAAGTCAGCCAAATGCACCTTCTGCCAGGACCGCATCCAGAGCGGCATCGGAGGTCCCTCCTGTGCGGAAGCCTGTCCGGTAGGTGCTCTGGTTTGGGGTAAGCGGGGGGATCTGCTGGAGAAGGCACGAGCGCGGGTGACCGAACTGCAGTCCCAAGGGCTAAACGCCCGCATTTACGGCGAGAATGAAGCCGGCGGTTTGCATCGGCTGAGTATCCTGCTGGACGCTCCAGAACAATACGGCTTGCCGGCGGTACCCAAGACGCCTGGTTTCGCCCGCGCCTGGCAAAGGGTTATCCAGCCGCTGGGGAACGTGGCCTTCGGCGCCACCATCGTCGGCATCCTGGGCGCCTTCCTCATCGCCCGCCGGAACATCCGCATGGAGGAAGTAAGATGACCGTCCAGATCAAAGGCAGACCGGAAGCGATTACCATCCAGTGGATCCCCAAGTACACGCTGCTGGAGCGCTTCGGCCACTGGATGCATACGGCCAGCTTCGTGCCCCTGGCAATCACCGGCATGGTGCTGTACTTCCCGTTCCTACAGCCTCTCGCCCAGGGGGCGGCCGGCGAGTTCTTCCGCCTGGTGCACCGTGTCGCCGCGGTGATCTTCGGCGCCCTGCCCATCATCTACTTCATCTTCCAGCCCCGCCGGCTCATTATGAACATCCGCGAGTTCCTCCCCAGCAAGGAGGATATCGGCTGGCTGAAGGCCGCGCCGGCCTACTACCTCTTCGGCCGGCATGAGGCCATGCCGCCGCAGGGCCGCTTCAACGCCGGCGAGAAGCTCAACGGCCTGATCATGATCGTCGCCTGGGTCGTCTTCGGCCTCACGGGCCTGCCCATGTGGTTCGGCAAGGGGATCATCCCGCCTGAAATCTTCCGCTGGCTGGTGCTCTTCCACGACCTGGCGATGATCGCGTCCGTGTGTATGTTCCTGGTACACCTGTACCTGGCTGTTGCTCACCCGCTGATGTGGGCCGCCCTCGTCAGCATGCGCTTCGGCGTGACCTCGGCGGACTACGCCGCGGAACACCACGCCAAGTGGTACTACGGCCCTAAGCGTGCCATGGAGATTTACGAGGCGCGGAAGCGCGAAGCGGCCCAGAAAGGGCACTGAATGGCTGGGCGAGCGGGCCGGCGAGCACATTGAAAAGGAAGGGGAGAAATGGCCAAGATTTTGATTGTAGATGACGACCCCGATTTCGTGAAGCTGACCCAGCGCATCCTGCGCACCAAGGGATACGAGACGATGGTCGCCTCCAGCGGCAAACAGGCCCTGGAAATGATGCGCAAGGACAAACCGGACCTGGTGCTCCTGGACATCATGATGGCCTACATCCTGGACGGCCTGGATGTCAGCCGGGAGATGGCCCAGGACCCGCAGTTGAAGGATGTGCCGGTCATCATGGTCACGTCGCTGACCGGTGCCCGGGCCCAGGCGGCCCTGCCGACCGATGAGTTCATCCCCGTGGACGAGTGGATCCATAAGCCCATTGACCCGGACCAGCTCCTGGCGCGGGTGGAGGCGGCGCTGAAGAAATCGTCCTGACGCAGGCTGGGGACGCGATGCGGACGGGGGAGAGCATACTGCCCTCCCCCGTTTCTGTTTCTGCCGCCGGCGGGTGCGCTGGCCGGCTACGGCGAGGATGGGCCGCCGGAGGGGCCGGCGGCCGCATCAGCGGTGGGCAGGCGGAAGGTGAAGCGGCTCCCCTTCCCTATCTCGGATTCCACCCCGATGCTCCCTCCGTGTGCTTCCACGATATTTTTGACCAGGGGCAGGCCCAAACCGGTGCCGTGGGGCGCCAACTCCTTGGCCTGCGGAGTGCGATAAAACTCCTCGAAGATGCGCGCCTGATCCTCCGGCGAAATCCCAATGCCGGTGTCCTCCACCATGCCGATGGCCCAGCCATCCTGCTCGTCCAGCACCACGCGCACCTTGCCCCCCGCGGGGGTGTACTTTACGGCGTTGGAGATGAGGTTGCTCCAGACCTGCGTCATGCGGTCGGGGTTCGCAAGGACCTGCGGCCGGCGGCGGATCTCGACCTCAAAGGAGAGGCCCTTGCTCGCCGCCTCGGCCTGGAACAAAGGATATACCTTCTCCAGCACGTCGGCCAGGGACAGCACCTGCCGCTTCTCCATGCTCTCTTGGCTCTTGACCGCGGCCAGGTTGAGCAGGTCATCCACCAGGTCCAGCAGTTCCTGCGTGCGGTCAATGGCGCGCTGAAGGACTTGCGGCTGTTCCTCCGGCGGGATGTATCCCTTCAGCACGGCGTTCAGGAAGCTCTGCAGGGCGGTGAGGGGAGCGCGCAGTTCGTGTGCCACCGTCAGCATGAAGGAGGTCTTGAAGCGGTCGATCTTCTCCAATTCCTCTTTGGCGCGGGCCAGTTCCTGGGCCTGGCGCTCGATCTCCTGCAGGCGCCTGGCTTCCATGGTAAGCCGCCGGCGTTCCAGCCCATGCCGCACGGTCATCAGGAGCACGTCGGCGGTGAAGGGTTTGGTCAGGAAGTCGTAGGCGCCGGCCTTGATCGCCTGCACCGCCAGGTCCACCGTCGCATAGCCGGTGATAATGATGCAGATGGTGTCTGGATACTTCTCCCGGATGGCTTGCAAAAGATCAAAGCCCCGCATGCCCGGCAGGACCAGGTCAATCAGCACCAGGTCGAAGGGGCCTTCCTCTTCCAGCCGGCGCAGTCCCTCCGGGCCGGTGGCGGCTGTCGCGACGATATATCCCTCCGGCTCCAGGGCACGCCGACATCCCTCGCGGATGCCCTCTTCGTCGTCAATGACCAGGATGCGCTCGCGCCGCTCTTCCCCCATAGATGGCGTATCTCCTTTCCGCGGTTCCAGCGGGCGTCAGCCGATGACCTCGCCCTGGGGGGCCTGAGGCCGGCCGCCTTCCAGCACCAGGCGGATGGGCAGGGTGATCGTGAAGGTGGTTCCTTCTCCCACGCGGCTCTCCACCGCGATCTGCCCCCGATGCATTTTGATGATGCCGTAGACGATGGAAAGCCCCAGCCCCGTCCCCTTTCCCGGCGGCTTGGTGGTGAAGAAGGGTGTGAAGAGCCGGCTGAGGTGCTCCTCCGGGATGCCGCAGCCGGTGTCGGCGACCTTGATCTCCACCCACTGCTGGTCCACCAGGCGGGTGGAGATGGTAATAGTCCCGCCGTCAGGCATCGCCTCGGCGGCGTTATTGAGCAGGTTGACGAAGACCTGCTGAAGCTGACCGGGGTCGGCCTGAATGGTGGGGACGGCCGGGTCATACTGCCGTACGATCTGCACGCGCGCAAAGGTCGGCTGATGGCGCACCGCTTCGATGGACTGATCCAGCACCTGGTGCAGGTTGGTCTCCTGGAGGAGAACCTCCTGCTGGCGCGCGAAGTTCAGCAGGCCGGCGACAATGTTTTTACAGCGGTTGGTCTCCTTGATGATCATTTGCAGATCGGCGCGCCGTGGGTCGTTCTCATCCGTTTCTCGGTACAGCACATCGGCGAAGAGAAGGATGGTGCCGAGCGGATTGTTGATCTCATGGGCGACGCCGGCCGCCAACTGGCCCATGGAAGCGAGCTTCTCCGCGCGGATCAGTTCCATCTGGGTGCGGTGCAGGGTGTCCACCATCTGGTTGAAGGAACGCGCGAGTACTGCCAGCTCGCCGTTACCGTAGGCTTCCACGTGCACGGTCATATCGCCGTTCATCAGCCGGTGGTGGGCTTCCACCAGCTCCTGGATAGGGAGGGTGATAAGGCGGGCGATGGGCACCGCGATGATGCCGGCCAGCACTATACATATCAGGGCAATCACGAGGACGCGCTGGTTAAACGTGTGGACAAGCGCCAGGAATGTGGCCTCCCGCGCACCCACGTACAGGCTTCCCACCACCTTGCCCGTATGGTCCAGCAGAGGGTCATAGCGGGTGATGAACCATTCCTTGACCACAAAGGCCCGGCCGATGTAGGGCCGGCCCTGTTCCAGCACCGCCTCGCGCACCTCCCGGGAGATACGCGTGCCGATGGCGCGCTGGCCCTCTTTAGTCAGGACGTTGGTCGAAACGCGCAGATCGCCCAGGAAGATAGTGACGGTGTCGATGCCGGCGACCTCTTTGATCCGGTCCACCAGGGTATAGTCCTTGTTGAGCATATACATTGCTAAGATAACGCCCTGGAGCTGGCCTGCGGCATCGCGCAGGGGCCGCACACCTACCATTGCCAGGCCGGCTGTCCCCTCGCGAGGGTCAAAGGGGGTCGGTGCGGCCAGAGGGGTCTCCTGGAGAGGGATATACGCCTGCTCGGCCAATCCTACCTGCGCCAGAAACTCCGCCGGGATGATTTCCGTGGCTTTCTGTTCCATGCCCGTTGCGAGCACCGTCTGGACAATAGGGAGCTGACCCCAATTTCCCCGGGTGATGGTGGGAGAGAGGCTTCCATACCGATCCAGCACACGACCGACCAATATGTTGCCCTCCTGGTCCATCACAGTAATGAAGTGGGTGCCGCTCAGGGCCAGGACGGCGATTTTATTGGTGATTTGCTGGTCAATGATGTGGATTGCTTTCGGATCGCCTTGCTTCGCCCCCTGAAAGTTTTCCTGTACCCATGGGTCCAGCGCCAGGCGGTAGCTGATAGCCGCGACCTCATCCAGTTTCAACTGGTAAAAGGCCTTGGCCAGCACCATGTCCCGCTCCACCCGTTCCGCTTCGGCCTTGGCCATATAGTCGTTGATGACGCGGGAGGTGACGGCCGCGCCGAGTCCTACCGTTAGTGCGGAGACGGACACGAAGGAGATGACAAGCACCACCAACAGCCGGCCGCCCACTAACCGCCGCAAGAATCGCATCATGGATTGCTCCCCTCCGATCCTGCCAGGGGCAGACGGAAGCGAAAGGTGCTCCCCCGGCCGACTTCCGACTGCACCTCGATGGTGCCCCCATATATTTCGACTACCTGGCGCACGATGGCCAGCCCCAATCCCGTCCCCGTTTCTTGCATGCGGCGGGCCTCTTCCGTACGGTAAAATTCCTCGAAGATGCGGGGAATCTCGTCCACGGGGATGCCGATGCCGGTATCCGAGACCGCGCCGACCGCCTGTTTCTGCCCGGTATCGGTGGATATCGTCACGCGCACCTGGCCGCCGGCGGGCGTGTAGCGGATGGCGTTGTCCAGCAGGTGCGACCAGAGCGCCTTGATGTGGTTCGGATTGGCGCGGACGGCAGGACGGTCCTGGATCTCCACCTGCAGTTGGATCTGGCGCTGGGCGGCGCGCTCGGACATGGCCGGCAGGACGCTTTCCAGCGCGTCCGCCAGCGAGACCGTTTCCACATCCTGCGCGCCCACTCGTTCTTTCAGATAGGCCAGCATCAGCAGGTCGTCCAATGTGGTCAGGAGCTCGCCGGCGCGCTGTTCGATGCGCTCCAGCATCTCGGGCTGTTCCTCCGCCGGCACATACCCCTTGCGGATTAACTGCACGTAATTCTGTATCACCGCCACAGGCGCGCGCAGGATATGCACCATGGTGAGCATGAAGCGCCCCTCGACGGCGTCCAGCTTCTCCAGCTCTGCCTTGGCGCGCGCCAGCTCGCGCGCTTCCTCCTCAAGCTGTTGCACCCGACGCGCTTCCTTCATCAGGCGCTGTCTTTCCAACTCGCGCGAGATGACCTGCAGGAGCATTTCCGCCGTGAAGGGTTTGGCGATGAAGTCATGGGCGCCCTGACGGATGGCCTGCACCGCCAGCTCAACGGTAGCATAGCCGGTGATGATAATGCAGATAAGGTCCGGAAACTCCTTCCGCACCTGCTCCAGCACCTGCAGGCCGGTCATGCCGGGGAGCATGGCGTCGAGCAGGAGGATGTCGAAGTGCGATTCGCGGAGCTTGCGCAGGCCGGCCGGCCCGTTCTCCGCCACATCTACCTCGAATCCGTACGGGGTCAGGGCGCGCCGGCAGCCCTCGCGTATGCCCAGCTCGTCATCAATGACCAGGACACGTACTGGCGGCATCTCGCCTCCTCCACAAATGGATCGTGCATATCGGGACATGCGGCTGGCTCATGTGAAGTATAGCACGAGCCGCTGTAGGAGGCAACAGAGGGCGGCCCCACTCCCGGCCCTTCCCCGCATGGAAGCCCCTCCCCCAACCCCTCCCCATACATGGGGAAGCCCCACCCCCAGCCCCTCCCCAC
>Ga0078972_1007658_pt1 | contig 23709 bp, 20 predicted proteins | sample YelNatPaOPGAMG01_FD_67568 | JGI IMG/M metagenome (GOLD analysis project Ga0078972, IMG submission 67568) | Hot spring thermophilic microbial communities from Obsidian Pool, Yellowstone National Park, USA - OP-RAMG-01 (SPADES assembly) (version 2) | ecosystem: Environmental > Aquatic > Thermal...
CGGTAATGATCGCAACTAATCTGCGATCGCAGATTAGTTGCGATCATTGATATTCGATTTTGTCTATTTGTTTCGCTTATACAAAATCCGCTGAAATCGCCGCCATTTATAATGCGACGAAGTGATAACAATTGACTGTTGACTCTTGACCATTGATTTTTGAATGTTGACACTAATCTCCTTGCTTCCCCATGGGGGAAGCGCTTTGTTTTAAGAATATTTTTTAATTGGTATAGTCGCCTATACCAAGATTGTTTCGTCGCCTATAGTTCCTCGCAATAACCCTCTCTGTCATTGCGAGCGTTAGCCTTTAGCCGCGAGGACGAAGTTCGTGCCGGGAAGTAATCTTACATTGATGTAATATTAATGTAAGATCGCCGCGGCCTTTTGGCCTCGCGATGACAAATAACATTGACAATGACGATGACTATTGACTGTCATTGCGAGCCGGCGTTAGCCGGCGAAGCAATCTTACATTGATGTAATGTTTTCCTTCGACTTCTCTCAGGAAGTAAATATAAAACTCTGTCCAATTGATTGGGCAGTTTTTGTTTGGTTGTTTCACGAATTTAAAACTTATAAAATTTTTTGGTATTGGTTAGGAGTTTATCATTCTAAATGAATTTCTTTTTCAAATCCCTCTAAACGTTTTTGAAGTAATGGATAATTTTTTAATTCGGGATCGTTTTTTAAAATTGTTTCAGCAGCCTGACGACTAATTTTTACTAATTCCTTATTCTGAATGGCTTTCATCGCTAAATCCGGCATACCAGTCTGCGATTCACCTAAAATTTCTCCAGGACCGCGAATTTCTAAATCTTTTTCTGCCAACTCAAAACCATTTTTTGCTTCCAAAAGCGAATAAAGACGTCTATAGGTTGTTTTCGCTGAAGAATCAGTGAAAAGAAAACAAAAAGATTGGTGCTCTCCCCTGCCCACTCGGCCGCGAAATTGATAAAGCTGAGCCAAACCAAATCGCTCGCTTCCCTCAATCATCATAATCGTGGCGTTAGGCACATCAACGCCAACCTCCACCACCGAAGTAGAAACCAAAACATCAATTTTGCCATTTTTAAAATCATCCATTATTTTGGCTTTTTCTTTTGCCTTCATTTTTCCATGAAGCATTGCCACTCTTAAATCCGGAAAAACTTTTTTAGAAAGCTTTTCGTACTCTTCCTTGACAGCTTTAATCTCAAACGCGGAGCTCTCGCGGATCATATTAAGCGCTGATCCCTCGCGGATCCGCGCGTGATCTGCGATATAAGATCCGCGTGTGATCCGTGTGTCCGCGTCGATACGCGGGCAAATAACAAAAACCTGTCTTCCTTTTTTAACCTGATTGCGAATAAAAGCATAGGCCTTATCGCGATTGGCTGGCGCCACAATTTTGGTAATCACCTCTTTGCGGCCCTTTGGCAACTCATCGATGATTGACAAATCTAAATCGCCAAAAATTGTTAAAGATAGGGTGCGTGGGATTGGCGTGGCTGACATCGACAACAGATGCGGCAGCATCAACGCAGATTCTCGCAGATTAGACGCAGATTCTCGCAGATTTCTAGATTGATCATAAATTACTCTTTTTATATCTAGTTTTTGATTTCCAAAATTTACAAGTAAAGCTAATTTATAATTTGAACCTTTAAGATAATTCCACAGTTGTCTTTCCTCAATTTTTCCAACAAAGGGTAAGGCTTTTACTTCTAAAATAATCTTATCTTCTATTACAAAATCAGGTTTATAAACACCGATTTTTTCTTCAAGATAGTTAACTGGTATCGTTTTTTCTCTCTCAAATTTTATGTCTCTCCTTTTTAATTCTAATTCCAGGGCTTTAACATAAACATTTTCTTTTTGCCCTGGTCCTATTTTATTATAAACATTAAAAATTGCTCCGCGTATATTATATGTTAAATCTTTATATAAAAAATAATCCTCCTGATCTGCGTTAATCTGCGTATCTATCTGCGTTAATCTGCGTCCAACGAGCGAAGCGCGTTGAGCAACGCCAAAGCGATGCTGTTCATCAATTATTACTAAAGCCAAATCCTTGAATTTAATATTTTTCTGTCTCCCTTCGGGAGATCTCCCGTAGGGAGAAATCAAGGCATGAGTTCCGATAATGATTTTAATTTCGCCAGCCGCTATTTTTTTCGCTAATTCAACCCTTTTAATCTCTGTTTCCAAATTATCGCCGTAAAAAATTTTTGCCGCTGAGGAGGTTAATAAAGCTACACCCCTATCAAAATCAGAAAAAAACTTCTTAAAAGTAAGATAATGTTGTCTGGCTAAAACTTCAGTGGGCGCCATAAAAGCAGCTTGTTTATTTTCTTTTACCACCAAAAGCGCCGCTAAAATCGCCACAATAGTTTTTCCCGAACCAACATCGCCCTGAAGCAAACGATTCATAGGTTGATTTTTATTAAGATCTTTTAAAATTTCCCACAACGCCACCTTCTGGCTTTTGGTTAATTCAAAAGGAAGCCGAGCGATTAATTTTTTCACTTCGTCAATTTCAATTTTAATCGCGTAGGCTTTTTGTTGAGCTAATTTTAATCGCTGTCTTAAATTGGCTAACTGCAGAAGGAATAAATCTTCAAAAGCAAATCTTTTCTTAGCAAGCTGCGCCTGTTTTAGATTCTCTGGGAAATGAATCTGTTTTAGGGCTTGATTAATTTCTGGAAAATTAAAATTATTTAAAATCTCTTGTGGTATGGGTTCTTCTATTTTTTCTAAATGATCAAGCACTGATTTAATTAAATATCTTAAAATTTTAGAAGTGACTTTTTTTGTTTCTGGATAAATCGGCACCAGACGGCCTGTGTGGCGCGTCTCGCTGATTGACGCTGATGAGTACGCTGATTGACGCTGATTAATGAGTTCGTAGATTGGGTGTGATAAACAAATTCCACCTTCTGGGTCTTCAACCACTTTGCCCGCCAAATTAACTCGCTTGCCTTTTTTAAGAATAGAAAGTAAAAATCTTTGATTGAACCAAACTGCTTTGATGCTGCCCGTGTCATCAGTAATTAATGCCTCGACAATAAACATTTTTCTTTTCCAGGTTCTATGAAGTTTAATATCAGAAATAACGCCCGAGATAGTGGCTATTTCGCCAATTTTTAGGTCGGCAATTTTAGAAATATGAGAAAAATCCTCATAACGGAAAGGGAAATGCCAAAGCAGATCTTTTACGGTCTCAATTTTTAATTTTTTTAACCTTTCAGAAAACTTAGGACCAACACCTTTTATTTCAGAAAGAAAATTAGATAACTTTATCATCAATAAAATTTTATCAGAATTTATCGCTAAATCATAGTTTTTTATCGTCTTGACTAAAGATGATGACTTTTTAAAATAAAAGTAAAGATTAAAGGTCGAAGCATAAATAATGCTAATATATAAAAGATATCAATAATAAGAATATCCTTATTATTGAATAAATAATATATTAGCATCGCCTTTATCTATGCCATTAGTTCCATGGAAGCCACTGTTTGACTGGGATAAGTTTTTTGAAGATGATTGGCTTCTGCCAGTAATTCCAAAAATTGAAATTAAACAACCGGCGATGGATATTAAGGAAACAGATAAAGAAATAATTGCTGAAGTAGAAGCGCCTGGCTTTGATCCTGAAAAGATAAATGTCTCGATTGAAAATGGGGTTTTGAAAATTAGTGGCTCAATGGATGAAAAGAAAGAAGAAAAAGAAAAGGGATACTGGCGCAAAGAAATTCGAAGAGGTTCATTTGAAAGAATGGTGCGACTGCCGGTGGCGGTTAAAGAAAATGCTGTGAAGGCAACCTACGAAAAAGGTATTCTGAAAATTGTGATGCCAAAGACGGAAACAAAACCGAAATCCAAAGTAAAAATTCAAGTGACCAAAAAGTAAAAAATCCCCTGAGTAGGGGGATTTTTTGTTGTGCAATTATACAACCAAATCCGAACCTGTTTTGAACGGAATGGCTGACTAATGCCGCGCCTGCTGCGCGGCAAGACCAAACCGCTCGGGCGGGGCGGGCAGAAAAAGGGGTGTGGGGAAAATGAATGCCCGCCCCGCCCTCGCTTTCCGCCGCCGCAATTTCTCGTGCCAGCGAAGCTGACGCACCGCCTACTTTTTCAGACTTTCCGTATATGCTGTTAATGCCTCAATAAACTCTTTATCAAAATTTTCCTGAAGGAAATCATTAAAAGCGTTTGTCTTTAATTTTAGATTATCTTCCGCCGTTACAACATCTTGTGCTAAAATTTTTGCCCTCATAATTTCTTCAGATGTCATATTGTCAACACCTTTAATCCCTACATAATCGCGGAAATATTTATGCCATTCAATATACGCAGTAAAGTATTGGTCATAAGCATCCATTAAATCGGAATAGGCATTTGACTTATACAATCGCAAACTGCTCTCAATCATTTTTTTTGTGCTGTCGTCCAGGCTCGATTGATTGGCTTGATAATATGCCTCAAGTTTACCGAGGTTTTCTTTGTCCGCTGTTCTAAATGTGCTTTGTATATTTCGTAAATTTGTTACACATTCAGCGGATTTTCCGCTTTGTTGTAATGACTCATCTTCAAAACAAATTTTGTTATCCAAAACCACTTGCTGGACTTTCTGTATTGTAGAATTAGTTGCGGCAATAATTTGTTCTAACTCTACATTTACTTTATCCGTTTTTCTATCTGGGTTTTGGTAAATTCCCCAAATGACTAAAAGAATGATTGCACCACCAATTATCCATTTAATTTTACCTTTTAGAAAATTCATATTTTTTAAAAAATTAAAGCACTAGAAAAATAGTAAAAAGAATTATTGCTAAAAATAGCCCACCCAAAACCCAAGTAATAATTTTTGCTCTCTTATATTTTTTCTGGTTTTCTTCGCTTGGATTTTCTACAACTTTTGCCTTTTGGTTCATAAAATAAGCAAGAATCAACCAACCGATAGAGAAACCAAAAATGTTGGCAATAATAACGGCAATTGTAATGGCAACTTTAGTGCCAAACAAAACCTTAAAGAGATAGAAAGCACCAATGCTAACATATCCAATATCATTGAGATTATATGCCTCTTGTACTGCGCTTCTCGTTGCTATATCCAATAACCCCAAAAGTCCAATAACCAAAAATATTTGATACCAAAGTTTGATTTTTTTTGCTTTATTTAATTCCATATTTTCCTTATTATTTTAGTAAATCCTCTATTGAAACGCCAAGCGCTTTGGCGATTTTTGCCATAGTTTGGACACTTGGCTTATTAACTGTACCGCTTTCGACCTTCATAAGCGTTGTATATTTAATATCCGCTTTCTTGGCTAAATCGTCTTGTGTTAAGCCAAGTTTAGCGCGTAATCTCTTTATGTTTTCGCTGATTGTTTTTCCACTTGTCATATAAATAAAGTTTTGGTAGTATTATGGTATATAAGGTTATTACCCTTATTGTTATACTACCAAATAAAATGAAAATAATCAAACAAATTTCTTGGCGGCGCATTTCGCAAAGCGAAATACGAAATTCGGCGGCGGCGGAAAGCGAGGGCGGGGCGGGCATTCATTTTCCCCACACCCCTTTTTCTGCCCGCCCCGCCCGAGCGGTTTGGTCTTGCCGCGCAGCAGGCGCGGCATTAGTCAGCCATTCCGTTCAAAACAGGTTCGGATTTGGTTGTATAATTGCACAACAAAAAATCCCCCTACTCAGGGGATTTTTGATTGTGCCCTCGAGAGGAGTCGAACCCCTATTATACAACTTATACAACCACGCTCGAACCTATTTTAGCAAGAATTTCTGAAAACTAACAGAAGTCCGCGCTCTGCGCGGCTCCCCACCCAGCCCCAACCGCGCCTTCGGCGCGGAAAGCAGTTGGGCAAAAATTCCTTCCCCCTCAAACCCCCTTCCTTTTTGCCCTACTGCTGGGAACGATGCGAAAAAAGTGATACGCATCAGGAAACTTGGCGCAAGTATTTTGTTTTCTTCCACAGATAAAAACTAATGACAACTTGAGAAATCAGAGTGGCCCATGCGGAACCTACGATACCGAATCGAGGAATAAGAAGTAAATCGAATGATATATTCAAAAACACACCTAAAATAGTGTAGGAGATAAACAAATTTTGCTGATTATGTGCAAAGACAAAATTACCCAGAATTACTGAAGCATGCCTAAATATCAGAGTTAACAATAAAATCTGCAACGGCATTACGGCAGCTTCATAATCAGCACCAAAAAAGTAAACTATTACTACAGGCGCAAGGGTAATGCCTACGATAGACGCAGGGGTGAGAAAGACAAAAATACGTTTGAAAATATATCTAAGCATTTTCGTAGCGTTCCCACCACCCTGAATGGCAAGACGTGAAAAAACAAGAAGAGTACTCGTAGCCAGTATAAGAGACGGCGCATAAAGAATCTGCATGATTCGATCAGCCACCGAATAATAGCCGACCTCTTCGGCAGACCGAAGGAACCCAAGAATAAAAATATCTGTGCTTATCATAATACTCCCCAACAAACTTGAAAGCGCAAACGGCCACGCGGAAGTTAAAATTGTCTTGGCATGAGACCAGCTGAAACCATTCAATAAATGTTTCCAGAATGCGTGGAGAAAAAGAATAGTTGCTATCGTACCGATGCCCGTTCCAAGGACATACGCATAGGTAAGCGAATTTATAGATTCTAGCGTAAGTATTAGACCAAAAAACGCCAACAGCGGTGCAATGCTTCTCATGATGGCCAAATGTGGAGCCACGAAGATTATAAATATAAGGCTGGGCAGGAAATTAGGAGTTTTAGGAAAAATGATGTCGGGAGTATTTCGTTTTTTATTTCAGTGGTATTCTTCGCAGTTTCTCTTGTGAAAATTGCGCTAATGCCGAAGTTAGTAAGAACTGCTAAAATGGCCACCAAGTTGGTGGCGTAAGAGAATACGCCCCGCTCTGCGGGTCCCAGAATTCTTGCCGCATAAATAACGAGGATCGTCCGCAATAGACGACCTCCAATTTTCCCCGTACCTAACCAAAACGTATTTTTTAGAATTGTTTGGCTAGTCGTTTGATTCGTCAGCAAAAATGATTTTATGTCGCTAATCATCATGTGAGATTTGCCCTTAAATCAGAAATTTTCTCTACCGCATCCTCATAGGTTCTTACCCTTAAAATATTCTTGCCGCGAATAGTAGGTAACCTATCAAAGATGTTTTTATTCTCGCTTACCTCAATAATTGGAATTCCGCACTCTAGCGCAATAGCAGCTGGTATACTCCGAAGACAATTTGAGGGTAGAACGACGGCGGCAATATCGTTTAGTTTGATTTCTCCTTTGCCTTTCGAGACCAAACGAGGGGCATTATCCAGTCCGAGGAGGACAGACCCTATGTATGTTCCACTGATGTTTTCAAATGCTGACCGAGCATCAGACGAAAAAGAATCAAAAAGGTAAGTATCCAAATCGGATTTAGTTAGTATTGGAGCATGGGCTGTAGGCACATTAAAAATATGGGTGATGGTATGCGAAAGTAGTGCCTCAAGAAGCCCATAAGGATTTGGCATGAGGCCGCGTTGATATTGACGTAGGAATTTTTTGCGAATAGGAATGTGTGTAGATATTGCTAACGCATCTGCTCCTTTGTTGAGTAATTTTTGTGCCGCGTGAAAGATTGGATCAATGTTTGGAATATCAGCACAAAACTGTCCTTCCTGAAGTCGGATAATTTTTGCCGTTGGCGGAATATATTCCACCGACACAATATCAATTCCAACCACCTTTTGAAATGCTTCTATTGCTTTAAGCGCGTATCGCAAACCAATCTTATCGTCAATTTTTTCGAGGATTATTCCGATTCTATTTTTCTGCGGCAATAAAAGATCAATCTTTTTCTCAAAGAAATTATCAATTGCCGCTCCTTCAACATATAAAACATTTTTCTCTTTGAAATTGAAAGCGCCCGCATTTACGGCATTGGGGTTGGTAATTACGTAATCGCAAGCCGCCGCGATCTTGTTGGTCGCCAGCGTCGCATCACCGATATAGCCGCCGACGGAACAACGAATTCCTGTCGGTATAATACTAACTACGATGAATTTATTTTTTCTCGTTTTCATAAATGAAAGAAACAAGAAGATTGGCGCACCCTTTCTTGTGATCGAGCAATATCATGCGTATGGGAATCTTATTATCTTGCTTTAAAACTTCCTTGGCTCGTCTGAAAACTGCCGCAAGTGTAGCCGAGGGCGGGAAACCAGTAAGTTTGATTTTTTTAGTTTGAATGCCTCTCATATAAGCAATTGTTTTAATTTGCCCAGCTGGTAGCGAAATGACCCTTTCAAAAGAATCAAACTTTCTCCATCAGTTTGTTTGATGATACGCTCTGCAATTAGCGGGTAATCAGCCATGGTTATGTGCTCGACTTTGTTATTTACATTTACAATTTTACGCCAACACTCGGCGGGACCCAAGAAATAAACTGCGTCTGCAAAACGGGTCAGGTTTGCAAGTTTCTCATAAAAATATTTGCTGTTCATGACAAGAGGTCGCATCTCCGTAATAATAAGTATCTTCTTTCGCGCTTGAATGTTGGCCGCTGTTTTTAGAAACCAAAACGTACAAATTGGCGTTGCCTTGTACGAATCTTCAAGGATAGTAGCGTCATTTTTTGCTTTTGAAAATTGTAACCGATTCGGAACAAACTGGTATTTATCAAATAGCTTTTCTGGAATTTGGTCATGACTCAATGCCCAAGAAAAACCCAGTGCGGCCAAAAGCGCGTACAGTTGTGGTTCAAAAACGGGTCGGTTTAGAATTATTTTATAAGGTTGTCCTCCAATAACAACTTCAATAAATTCTTCCTTGTGAAAAAATTCTTTGAGGGGCAGAGAAAAGATATTTTTACTCCACAGTTGGAGATGTGCGGACGCGTCTTTGTTTTCTATGGATAAGGTAATTTTTTGAGCTTGGATAGGAGTTTCTTCTATTAGTTGTTTGGTTGGCGCATCGTCTATGTTGTAAACAACAAAGCCGGTTTTAGGGACAGTTTCCAAAAGTTTTTTTCTGTTGCTTAAAGTTTTTTCTATTCCGTCAGCCCATTCTTTTTCGGCGATGCCACTGATAAAAACTGCGAATGGTATAAAGCGCTCAAGAAACCATGGAATATCATGGTAAAAATCCGCACCAAGCTCAACACACACAAACCCTTCTCTATTATTTTTGGCGCGTAGCAGCTTGAACCAGTCAAACGGATTTTTTGCTGAAAATTTTGCGATCCCCAAAACAGTGAGTAAAATACCAATTTCGTTGCTGTAACCGAGGTTGTTGCTTTTAACTTCGTACCCCATTCTTTTTAACGCAAACGCGACCGCATCGCGGAGCGTCGTTTTTCCAACTGTGCCAGTAAAAACAAGAAGCTTAATATCGGGGTTTCTCAACTCCTTTTGTTTTATTCGGAAAATGATGCTCGCGATTATTTGTGTGGTAATTTGAGAAGTTGACATATTGTTTCTTTTTCGTTGTACGGAGTTTTTCTTCCGAGTGGTCCTGCAATTACTGTTTCGCTACCTTTGCCGGTAAATAGAAGCAGTGTTGCGTTGTCGCTTCGTTGTATGGCATCTGCGACGGCCCCCGTTCGCTTGGGGATGATTTTTACTCTGTCTTTATTCTTAAAGCCATTCAAAATATCTTCCAAAATATTTTCTGTTGGCTCATCAAACGAATTTTCTTCTGTAAGAATGCTAAAATCAGTATACTTTTCGGATAATTCTGCGATTTTTGGACGCTTCCACTTATCTCGGCCGCCACCAGCTGCTCCGAAAATATGAACAATTTTCCCGTTCCATTCTTGCCGAACAAATGACAAGATTTTTTCTACAGCTGCGACAGTGTGCGCATAATCCACAATGATGCAAGGATTTTTTGACACGATTTCAAACCGGCCAGGAATTGAGGGATTGGTTTCAAGTGCGCGTTTTGAAATTGACACATCAATACCCAAGCTATAAGCAACCGCTACTGCCGCAAGAACATTTTGGGAAATAAATGGCCCGCCTTCTTTAAGCTCAATTATCACATCTTTCTTCCCTGCCATTGCTATTCTGATTATATTTTCCAGTATCGACGACTTCAAAATTTTTCCTTGAATTGAATTTTTATCGGAAAATCCAAAAGTTATTTTTTTGTCTGCATCATATGCAAGAAAAGTTCTCGCTTCTGCATCGTCACCATTCACCACAATAGTTTTTTCGATTTCTTTTCTGAAACCATGTTTAAGATTTTCAAAAAGCCTTGACTTGGCTTTCTTATATTGGGCAAATCCGCCGTGCGATTCTATATGCTCCGGTTTTATATTTGTGCAGACAGCAACATCAAAATCAATGAACAAGTGGCGTTTTTGCTTTATCCCTTCCGAAGTTACTTCGAGAACCGCAAAATCGCATTTATTTTTCACGAGACTAGCTAGAAACTTTTGCATAAAAAACCTTCCCGGCATCGTCATTTTGAAGTGATTTTTCTCTTCCTTAACGCCATCATCACTAAATAATACCGATGAAAAGAAACCGACTTTATAGCCCGCACTTTTTAGAATCCTCGCAATAAAAATAACAGTGGAGCTTTTCCCATCCGTTCCAGTAACACCAATAATTTTTATCTTGCGGGATGGGTGTCTAAAAATTATATTCCCGATAAACGGAAAGAGATAAAAATATAGGTTCAAAAGGCTGGAGGGCAGAACCTTTTTTAAGATTTTCTTGCAATAAAAAATTAGCTCGCCATATGTTTTTGGGTAAACATTCATAATTTGTCGCCAATTATGATCATTTTATCACTTTCTTCGCATTTTTCCCAGCAGTAGGGCAAAAGGAAAGGGGATTTGAGAGGGAAGGAATTTTGCCCGACTGCTTCCCGCGCCGAAGGCGCGGTTGGGGCTGGGTGGGGAGCCGCGCAGAGCGCGGACTTCTGTTAGTTTTCAGAAATTCTTGCTAAAATAGGTTCGAACGTGATTGTGCCCTCGAGAGGAGTCGAACCCTTTACAACCACGCTCGAATCTATTTTGCCGAAAATTCCTTAAGAAAATTTATTTCACCCCCATTTTTGCTCGCTCGGCTTTTTATTCGTTATTAACAAGTTAACGAATTATTTTCCAATTAAATTCACAACTTTCTTCCGGCCTGCTATAATAATTTATATGTATTTATCAATTAGAATTTCTCGCTTATCCAATCTTTTATTTTTCGCACAAAAAACAGATGGGCATAATTTAATTAAATTTGATTTACGAAAATATTTAATTAACGACAATATCGATCGACTTTTTTATGGGGAGAATAAAAATAAAATCTGGAAACAAATTGAAGAATCAATTGGAAAACAGAAAGCAGAACAAATGAAAAAAGTTATTATCTCGTTAGATCAAGTCTTTACTTCGCATTGGCGCAAGGCATCTAGGCATTTACTTTTATGGAAGCAATATTTTCAAAATAATCAATCCTTGTTTCAACAAGCTATTCTTGAATTGAAAAAACTAAGCGGAATAAAACATTTCACAACTTCTAAAATTCCGATTTATCTTATTTCTAATCCTGTAAACAATGAAAAAGAAATCAATGCTTGGTTTTCTTGGACGCCAAAAGAAAGTTTTATAGTCGTTGAAATTCCACTAGATCTTAAAGCGCCTAATAATTTCTTTCCACTGGCTGTTTTAGGGCACGAATTTTTTCATTTGATGCTGAGGAAAAATAAAAGTCTATTTTTAAAAATCACTAATATTGCCAAAAAAAACGACAAATTATTTACAAAATTATCAAAAGGAATATCAAGCAGAATATTTCTAGAAGAATTACTGATTAGCTCATTTATCCCAGAGGGTTATTTAAGCGAAAAATACTTTAACACGAAAGTTGTTATTCGTATTTCAAAACCAAAAGATTTATTGAGTTGGCGAAAATTTATTGCATTTAAACTTTATCAAACAGCAAAAAAATATACCGATAATATTCGGCAAATTGATGAAAATTATCTTAAAGATTTAATATCGGTTATTAAACAAAATGTAAAATAAAGCCCCTTCAGAATTTTGATCTGAAGGGGTGTTGGGGGCGCATAAAAATTACTTCCTATTTGCCCAATGTCCCTTGTCCCAGGGACCTTTCTCCCAAGCCTTGTCCCAAGACTTTTCCTTCCCCGAAGCCTGAATTGCGGCTTCTTTCTTGGCCTGAAGCAGGACTTTTGGAACAGGGTGGGAATCTGTTTTCGTGGGAGAAGCTGACATGGTTTTCACCTCCTTTCACATTGGAATATACTGTTCTCGATTAAATAAGATCGTATGATTTTATTTTAGTTGAAATGTGCTCAAAGTACCTTTGTAGATTTTCACACACTTCGCTTAGCGGTTCAACCGAATCAAGTTGTTTGTAGCAATCCTTTGCACATCCTCCTTTGCATATGAAGTACCAATCGCATGTTCTACAAAACTCCTTTCTTTTTTCTAGTAGCTCTCGGAAGTTTTGTAATCGCGAATTTGACCTAACCATGGTCGGTTTATCAAATACGCTGCCGAAATATAGATCGTTTGTCTTTGGAAAAGAATCGCATCCGTAAATTGAGCCATCGGAATAGACAGTAACAAACTGGTCGCACTGTCCCATATAGATACACTCGCGTTTATTCCCTCCAAGAATCAAACTAACAACACTCTGTATATCTCGGATCTCAACTTCTGGATCGTCTAATTCCAGCCAAAGGTCAAAGATAGTTATCATGAAGTTAACATATTGTGCTGGTGAAATAACCAACGGAGATATGTTACCACACTGACCGATATTTTTTACTCTGGCGAATTTCAACTTTTTTATATTTTCCGCAAGAAAAAAGTTGAAAAGTTCTTTTGGAAACCCAAGATTGACAGTACTTACGCAGCAGATAATTCCATTGAATATCCCAGCTTGACGCAACAAGTTAATACCTCTCATAACCTCATCATAAGATCCTTTACCGGTGGGATAACGACGAACTTGATCATGAAATTCTTTCGATCCGTCAAGGCTCACGCCGACAAGGAAGTTATTCTCAGCAAAGAAACGGGCCCACTCGGGAGTAATAAGGGTGGCGTTTGTTTGAAGAAAATTTTTTATTTTCTTTCCTTGTTTCTCCCATGTACGTTGAGCTTCCACTGCCTCGCGATAGAATTCCAGTCCAGCAAGCAAAGGTTCACCTCCGTGCCAGATAAATTCAATGTCGTCTTGATCGCGACAGAAGAAATTAATTACGGCTTTCAATGTTTTCGAAGACATACGATTTCTGACAATACATTTCTTGAGCCCAGAAGTATAACAATATGAGCAAGACAAATTACACATTCCGTTGACTGGTTTAACGATTGGAGTCGTAATCGATCGGCAAAACATGGTAATCACCTCCTTATTTATTTGGATATTGTAAAAGAACATTTCAGAAAATCACTATGATTTTCTTTACTATATTTAATCTAATTCACTATTAACTATTTGTCAAAATTGGAAAATAATTCGTTGACTTGTTAATAACGAATAAAAAGCCGAGTGGGTAAAAAATGGGGATGAAATAAATTTTCTTAAGAATTTTTTTGGCAAAATAGATTCGAACGTGATTGTGCCCTCGAGAGGAGTCGAACCCCTATTTGAAGCTCCGCAAGCTCCTGTCCTATCCATTGAACGACGAGGGCGAATAAAAAAAATTAAAGAGCATTAAAATCTTAATAATTTTGAAATTGAATCACTTAAAGAAACACCGTATTCTTCTTTCGGAATATAATTCATTAAAAAATTTTTAATTTTTTCTTCGTCTTCTATAAAAATATTAATTTTTATATAAGGCGAAAGTCGAGATTTGCGTTTTAAGATCAACTCTTTATAGCGATCGCTGTTTGGATGAATGTCAAATCCTTCAAGATCGGTGTAGGGATAAAACTTTTGACCTTCTTTGGTATTTGCTAAACTAATTTCAATTCCTTTATCATCAATTTTAAAATTCCAAACCGCAGGCAGACGATTGGCTGAATAAACAATTACCAACCAAGCAATAATGACAAAAACTGCAAATAAAAAGTTTTTTTGCCAAAAAGACAACGCGACTAAAATAATACTGATGATTAAGCTTAACCAATACCACGAAACATCTTTCTCGCGATACTCAAACTCGGGCGCCTGCCACTCTATATACGCGGACTCACGCGGACCCCGAAGCAGACACTCCGCGTCGCTACGGGGCAGGCTTAACGCGGACTTACGCGGACTTTTTTCTGCGTTGGTCTGCGTGTAGTCTATGTTCGTCTGCGCTTTATTAATTTTTGCGTTGGTCTGCGCTTGCCCGCCTAAATTTTTTTCAAAAATTTTGGCGGATGAATTTACGTTTGTCTGCGTCTTATTATTTTCTGTTTTTATATGTGTCTTTTCTATGCTTGTCTGTGCTTTATTTTTTTTAACCCGTATATGCTTTTGCTCAATCTTGTTTTTTTTCATAATTATGATTAAAATTATAATTTAAAAATCATGGAAGTTCAAGTAATCGTTAGGCGTCGTTCATTAAAAATTAGAAATTAAAAATTAAAAATTTCATGATGCCCCTGTAGCTCAATGGATAGAGCGACTCCGTTCTAAGGAGATGGTTGTGGGTTCAAATCCTACCAGGGGCGCAAACAGTTGACTTATTGTTGTATTTATGAAAAAATTTATTAAAATTAATTATTATTTTTTAAAATATTAAGGCTGAATACTAATCACTTTTGTAAAAATAAAATTACAAAAGTGAAAACTTAATAAAGCAATCCAAGAATGGAAAAAACTTGGGGTAAGCATTTAATTATAGATGCTTATGGTATTGAAGAAAAGAAATTAAAAGATTTAAAAATAATAAGAAATTTATTTAAAAATCTTCTTAAAACATTAAAAATGCGGCCCCTGAGTAATATTATTGTTAAAAAAGTAATAACCGATTATTACCCGGATTGGGGCGTTTCCGCTTTTGTGATGCTTTATGAGAGCCATATTTCAATTCACACCTGGCCAGAAAAAAATTATGCCGCCATGGATATTTATTCTTGTAAAGATTTCAATCACAAAGAAGTTACAAATTTCTTAAAAAAATATTTGGGATATAAAAAAATGAAGATAAAAGTGATAATAAGAGGATAATATTGCCGCGGTAGCTCAGTGGTAGAGCGAATGCCTGAATCTTCGGGCCTTTTCGCAGTAATGCGAACTGAAAAATTGGGTGAATTCGGGAGAAATCTTAAATAAAAATTAAGACGATCCCGAGCCAATCTTCGACACAGGGTCGGAGAAGGCGTAGAGACTATCTCGCGAGAGAGTACCTCCCTGATTTAGCGGGGCGGGAAGCGCCCAACTTCCAATATTTTTTAATTAATTGGAAGATGATATAGTCCAAATTTTACAAGGAAGAGCATTGCGTCGGGGGTTCGATTCCCTCCCGCGGCACAACTTTTGCTTTAAACTTTTATGGAGACATTGGTGTAGTAGCAGCACAACAGGTTGTGGCCCTGTTAGCGAGGGTGCAATTCCCTCATGTCTCCCTAAAAAATTTTTTATTAACAATAGAAGGGTCTTGACAAAATTAATAGCGCTACTATATTTAATAAGTAATATGATGAAATTAATAAACATACGAGGCGGCTGAAATTTTCCGGCATTTTTGTATTGAAAAAATTTCAGTCCGCCACCAAGGCGGATTTTTCGTTTGTTAGTAAATTAAATTTTTTAATAGAGAACAAAAGGTTTTACTATCGCTAACATAACCTCTCACCTATTTTGCTAAAGATACGGCTGATGTTTTTAGAAGAAAAATTATGTTAGAGATGAATGAATATCGTTAGTAAAATAGGGGTGAGGTTGTTGTATCTGAAAAATCAGATCTGCCGAATCTGCCGAATGGCTAGTTCGTTGAAAATTTAATATAAGGTAATTAGTTGAGTCCTCGACCCAACTTCATCTCGTCTACGACAAGATCGCGGATAAACGCAGATAGATACGCAGATTAACGCAGACAATCAAACGCAGATTAATACAGATTATACCGCAGATAAACGCAGATAATATCAGCGTGAATCTGCGTCTGAATCTGCGTAAATCAGCGTTCTCGCCGTAGGCGAGATGGAGAGCGATGGGTAGAGACAGTTTAATTAAGGGCGTATGGTGGATGCCTCGACACAAGATGGCGATGAAGGACGTGGCGTGGCTGCGATAAGCCTCGGGGAGGTGCTTAGCAACCTATGATCCGGGGATTTCCGAATGGGGAAACCCTGCCGTGCAAACCACGGCAAGCCGTGCTTTGCACTTTAACCGACAACTAACAACTTACAACTAACAATTTTTGTTGTTTGTTGTAGGTCGGAGGTTGTTTGTTAATGCGCAGAGCGCGGCGGCGCACCCGCTGAATTGAAACATCTTAGTAAGCGGAGGAAAAGAAAAAAATACCACCATGCCTCACTGCGTTCGGCCTGGAATTAATCAATTTTCAATTATCAATTTTCAATGATTTAATTTTCAATAAAGAGAGTTTTATTTGAAAATTTAAAAATTGAGATTTATTTGAAGATTGAAAATTTGTAAATTGAAAATTCCACCCGCCGAGCATAGCGAGGCGTGGTGGTCATTCCCCTAGTAGCGGCGAGTGAAAAGGGAGAAGCCTAAACCTATCTTGTGCTTCGCACAAGGACGATGACCTCTGACTATGACGATGACAATTAAAAATAACTTATCATGGTCATTGTTATTGTTATTGTCATTGTTCTCGCGCGGAGCGCGAGGTGGGGGTTGTAAGACAAGAAAACTTTACTATGACGATGACTATGACGATGACATTTTTGTCATTAGTCATTGTTATTGTCATGGTAAAAATTGGTTACAAATTGTTTTGTTAGCCGAAGAGTTCTGGAAAGGCTCATCAAAGAGGGTGATAATCCCGTAGGCGAAAACAAAACAACCAATTTTCTTGTTCTTGAGTACTCCGAGGACAGAAAACTTCGGAGGAAGCAACCGGAACTATCCGGTAAGGCTAAATACATCTTGTGATCGATAGCGAACAAGTACCGTGAGGGAAAGGTGAAAAGTAGGCCGGTGAGGCCGGTGAAATAGAACCTGAAACCATATGCCTACAAGGACGCGACGCCGTCACGCGCTCGAATAATGATCGAATGTTAACGAATGATAAACGAATTAATTTATTCGTTATAAATTCGGTTTCATTCGATTATCATTCGGGCGCGACACGGTTACGCGGTGCCTATTGAAGAATGAGCCAACGAGTTATTTTGCGTTGCGTGATTAATCCCTACGGGGAGAAGTCATAGGGAAACCGAGTCTGAATAGGGCGTTGCCTTTTTAACTTACAACCTACGACTTACGACTTACAACTTTTGTTGTTGGTTGTTTGTTGTAAGTTGTTAGTTAAATGGGCGCGTAGCGCGAAATAGACCCGAAACCAGGCGAGCTTACCTTGGCCAGGATGAACCTCGACGAAAGTCGAGGGGAGGTCCGTACCGGTTGATTGTGCAAAATCTTCGGATGAGCTGAGGTAAGGAGTGAAAAGCTAATCGAGCTTGGTAATAGCTGGTTCTCTCCGAAACAACTTTAGGGTTGGCGTCGAACAAAAACAGGCGTGGGGTAAAGCGACTGGTTCGAAGGTAAAGGGCGAAAGCTCGACTTTCGAGTCAAACTCTGAATACGCGCCTGAATCGGTTCGACAGTTAGAACGTGGGGGCTAAGCTCCATGCTCAAAAGGGAAACAGCCCAGACCGTCGTCTAAGGTCCCTAAATATTTGCTAAGTGTGAAAGGTAGTAATCCGCCAGAGACAGATAGGAGGTTGGCTTAGAGGTAGCCATCCTTTAAAGAGTGTGTAACAACTCACTATTCGAGTCTGTCAGTGCTTCGCACTGACACGCGGATAAACGCAGATTGGCGATTGCTTCGCAATCGAACGCGGATTAACGCGGATTTTATTATCAGCGTAAATCAGCGTAGCGAGCGAAGCGAGCCTTAATTAGCGTCAATCAGCGTGCCAATGCGGAGCATTGGCGGGTGGCGGGTTGCGCCGAAAATTTACCGGGGCTAAGCAAATTACCGAAGACACGGCGTTGCTCGCTCGAATAATGATCGAATGTGAACGAATGATAAACGAATAATGAATAAAAAAAGTTATTCGTTCAAAATTTGATTTCATTCGGTTATTATTCGGGCGAGTAACGGGTAGGAGAGCATTTCATACGCGTTGAAGATTGACACGTGAGGGCAATTGGAGTGTATGAAAGAGAGAATGTTGGCATGAGTAATCGCAATGTCGCTGAGAAAGCGGCACCCCGAAAATCCAAGGTTTCCTCCGCAATGGAAATCAACGGAGGGTTAGGCGGCCCTAAGGCAATGGCGAAAGCCGCAGCTGATGGACAACTGGTTAATATTCCAGTCCCTCCATCTTTTCCGATGGAATTACAAAGCGTAGTAAATCGAGCATCTTAATGGTTTGGTGTCTCCGATTCGAGTGCGGATACGAGGCAAATCCCGTGTCCTGAGTTAAATCTCAAGCATCAGATAAGGAGCGAGTTTGGGTTTTTACCTAAACAAGTCGGTTGAGCACGCTTTCAAGAAATCTTCCTAAGGTTAAAAAGATGGAGTCCGTACCGTAAACCGACACAGGTGGATGAGGCGAGGAGCCTCAGGGGAACGAGTGATTCCTCGTTAAGGAACTCGGCAAAAAAGCGGCCGTAAGTTCGCGATAAGGCCTCCCGCTCTTGTCTACGACAAGATCGCGGATAAACGCAGATAGATACGCAGATTAACGCAGACAATCAAACGCAGATTAATACAGATTATACCGAAGATAAACGTAGATAATATCAGCGTGAATCTGCGTCTGAATCTGCGTAAATCAGCGTTCTCGCCGTAGGCGAGAGCGGGCGCAGCGAAAGAACCCCTGGCGACTGTTTAACAAAAACACAGCTCCCTGCTAACTCGCAAGAGGATGTATAGGGGGTGACGCCTGACCGATGCGAGAAGGTTAACGTCCGCAGTCGCGGTGCGACCTGCGGAACAATTGACTTTTGACTTATGACTTTTGACTTATGGAATTTTTAAATTTCCTTATTGTCAATTGTCAATGGTCAATTGTCAATGGTTTCGGAGGCCGCATCGCGGCCGACGGGCCGAAGCCCTCGTCAATGTCAGCGGTAACTATAGAGTAACGGCTGTAGTTATAAAATCTGACTATTTGCGGGAAAATCTCGTTAATCTTAAGAGTACTCGATATGGCTAACGTCACCATATCAGTAAAAATCTCTTAAGTGAGACAATCCGCAGGAAAGTCTCTGATAGTAACTAAAATTATGCGCAAGAAAGATAATAAAGATAAATGGTTAAAACAAATCCCCGATAGGATTGGTTGGTATCTCGCAGGTTTCTGCGATGGCGAAGGTAGTTTTAATGTTTCTTTGCGAAAGAAAGATGATGACAGAATTGAATGGCAGGTTGTTTTAACCTTTAATGTCTCGCAAAGAGATATTACTAATTTATTTTTACTAAAGCGGTATCTAGGATGTGGCAGATTGCAGCATAGAAAAGATGGTGTTCATTATTTTGTGGTTAGCAATTACAAGTCAATTATAGAAAGAGTGATACCGTTTTTTAAGAAGTTTCATTTTCTTTCTTCATCAAAAAAGAAAAACTTCTCCCTCTTTAAGAGAATTGCAGAATTGGTTGAATCAAAAGAACACTTAAATCCGGAAGGATTTAAGAAGATTGTGGCTTTACGAGAAAAACTAAACGAAGGGAGAGGTAGCAAAAGAAAACATAATCAAAACGACGCAACAATTAACTATCAGAGATTCCTCAGAGACTATACGTCAGACCTGCCAAAATTTTTACGAAATAAAAACTTAGGCGGGAAGATATAGTCCGATCTCACGGGCGACCGTGAGGATCTCCAAATAAAAGGAGTGATAACGTAATGAACCGTTCTAAGGTAGCGCAATTCCTTTTCGGGTAAGTTCCGAAGCGCACGAAAGGCGTAACGACTGGGGGACTGTCTCAACGAGGAGCTCGATGAAAATGCGATTCCCGTGAAGACGCGGGATACCTGCAGCGGGACGAAAAGACCCCAGGAGCTTTACTGCAGCTTGATATTGATTTTAGAGTTTTAATGCGTAGCGTAGTGGGGAGGCTTTGAAGCCCTGTTTTCGGACAGGGTGGAGCCGCCAATGAAACACCCATCTTTAAAACTTTAAAATCTAACCGGTTGGGAACTCCGCAGAGTTCACAATGACAATAACGATGACAAATGACAAAATTGTCATAGTCATAGTTATCAGTCATCGTGGGCTTCGCGGAGAAGCCCAATTGGGACAGTGTCTGGCGGGCAGTTTTTCTGGGGCGGAACTCTCCCAAAAAGTAACGGAGAGGCCTATTAAGGTCGGCTTAGCCCGGATGGAAATCGGGCTGGACGTGTAAAGGCAAAAGCCGGCTTGACGGCAAGGCTGACAAGCCGCGCCGGTGCGAAAGCAGAGCTTAGTGACCCGACGGCCCTTTATAGGAAGGCCGGAGACAACGGATAAAAGCTACCCTGGGGATAGAGCCATACCATTGCGAAGCAGTGGAGTAGGCTTTGTTGTCCTCCTCTGCCGTAAGGCAGAGATATAATAGCGGTTTATAACGGTGAACTTAGAACGGTCTTTCCTCATCAAATAATGAGGTTTTTGATTCTAAGAACACCGTGGGAAGTTGAGAAGGATAAATCAACATGAATTTAACCAAAAAACAAAAATCGGCAATTATTGGAATGGTTTTAGGAGATGGTTATCTTCAAAAAACCGGGAAGAAAAATGCTCGACTTCGATTAGAACATAAAGCCGAACATTATGATTATCTTGTTTGGAAAACTAAAATTTTACCGCAACTTTTTCAAGGTAAACCAAAAATATTAAAAAGAATTAATCCAATAACGCATAAAACATACAGTTATGTGAGACATCAATCTAACGCATCGCCATATCTAGGAAAAATCCGCGCTTTATTTTATCTTAATAATAAAAAGCGCATTCCTGAAAATTTGGAAAAATGGTTGCGTGATGATATAGCTTTCGTTATTTGGTATTACGATGATGGTTATTATTACCGACGCGATCGATGCTGCTATCTCTATTTAGGAAGAGTTTCTAAAGAAGAAGCAAAAATCGCAAGCGCGGTAATCAAAAATAAATTTAATCTGCTTAATCGGATATTGGATAAAAAGCAAAAAGGTTTTGTTATTTATTTTTCTCCGTCTGAAAGAATAAAAATTAAAAAAATAGTCGAAAAATATTTCGTGCCAGTAATGGCATATAAAATTCCTTCTTAACCCCGTAACGACTTATTCGCGTTTTGCGAATGGAGCTCTGGTTTAAACCAGAGCTAATACACCGCTCCCGCCAAATTTTTGTGAAAACAAAAACTTAGGCGGGTAAAGATATAGTCTAATACATTAAAAGTATTGAACAGGCTGGTGAGGTCCGAGAGTCCACATCGACGACCTCGCTCGGCACCTTAAAAACGACATTGGGGTGCTATGACAGTAATGTCATACCAAGTCCCGCGTATAACTAATTTGAACCCAAACTGACTTATAACGGTGAACTCCAGTTTTACTTCGTAAGACACGCGGGTAAACGCAGATTAAAACGCGGATAATCGCAGATACATAAAAACTATCTGCGTGAATCTGCGTAGAAATCAGCGTAAATCAGCGTGCTCGCGAAGCGAACAGATGGACAACACCGTGGGAACCCAGCAACTTTTATAGGTGTTGGAGGCAGCATCTTTTGAGAAAATTTTCAAAAGGTGCTGGGCCCGTAGAGACTCTTTCTTAAAAGAAAGGAGCAGGGATTTTTATCTCTGCTAATACGTCAGCCCCACCGAAATTTCTATATAATTGAAAATTTAGTTAGGTGGGTGAAGATATAGTCCAAGCTATTAGTAATAATAGATTATTAGCGATGTCGGCTCACCCTAGCGCGGGGCTGGAGAAGGTCCCAAGCGTAAGGAACAAACGCCAAGCGCTTGTAAAACCGACTTATAACGGAGGAGCCTATATGGTAAATATAGGTAATTCCGTGGGAAGTTTATGGCAATAATACTTAATCAAGAAGAATACGATATTCTAATTGGCGCAATTCTCGGAGATGCACATCTTAGAAAATTAAAACAAGATGTCCGCGTAGAAATCGTTCATTCCATAAAACAAAGAAGGTATTTATTCTGGAAATATCAAAAATTAAAAAGATGGTGTCGGGCGGAACCTCATCTTGTAAAGTTTAAAGATGCAAGAAGCGACAAAGAATATTTACAATGGAGGTTCCAAACACTATCTAATAAAATTTTTACCGATTTATGGAGAATGTTTTACAAAAATGGAACGAAAATTGTGCCAAAAAATATCGTTGAAATATTAAAATCGCCATTAAGTTTAGCGGTATGGTTTATGGATGATGGCGGAAGAAGAAATGACAGCTATGGATTATTTCTAAATACATTGTCATTCTCTAAGTTAGAACAGAAAAGATTATCAGAATGCTTAAAGAAAAATTTTAAAATCAATTCACGCATTCATTGGATTACTGATGGCTATCGATTGTATATCCCTTCTTCAGAAGCAAAAAGATTTTGTACCATTATTCATCCGTATATCATTAATGAACTGCAGTATAAATTGCCATATAACCCCGTAACGACTTCGTTTGCTCGGCTTAATCGAGCGCGGGATAGAAACTTCTAAGTTTCTATAATACGTCGGCTCCGGCAATAAGTCGGAGAAGATATAGTCTAATATTTCTAGTAACAGAAATTATTGTTGGCTGTTCGCCAATTAAAAGGGTACGCGAGCTGGGTTCAAACCGTAGGCCGAAAGGCCAGGCGGCTACGTTGAGAAATTAACGTTAGCAAAACCGACTCATATCGGTGAAGTCCTAGCATTGAATAATAACCTGTCATATGTTAGGATAATACCGAGGGAAGTTGTATATGCCTTATTATCTTTCGCCAACTCAAAAAGCTTATCTGGCAGGATTTCTTGATGGTGATGGAAGTATATATGTCAGATTGAAGCCTAATCCAACCTATAAATATGGATTTCAAGTAGCAACTTATGCTGTGCTTTTTCAATCTGCGAAAAACAAAGATAATTTTAGGAAAATATGCAATCTTATTAAATTAGGTTATATCCGCAAGCGAAAAGATGGAATTCTAGAATATATAATCAATAGGAAAGATTCGCTTCATTTATTTCTTAAAATTATTAAACCATATTCAATCTTAAAGAAAAAACAGATAGAACTTATGATTAAAATTCTTGATAAAAAGGAGATGGTCAAGAACAAAAGAGATTTTAAAAATCTAGTAAAGATAATTAATAGGTTTAAAGATTTAAACTACTCAAAAAGATACACGAGGCATATATTAACCCCATAGAGACTATCCGGTAGCAATCGGATGAGTTAAGTCGATTTGGCTTAGCTAAAACGTCGGTCCCCCGACCGCGGTCGGGGCGGTGGTATAGTCCATGCCGTTAGTAATAACGGAGAAAACATGCGTGAGACAGGTTGGTCTCTATCTGCTGCAGGCGTTGACGCTTGAGGGAAGTTGGCCTTTGTACGAGAGGATCAGGCTGAACGAACCTCTGGTCTACCGGCTTTGGCACCAGCTGAAGCGC
>Ga0078972_1007663_pt1 | contig 23699 bp, 22 predicted proteins | sample YelNatPaOPGAMG01_FD_67568 | JGI IMG/M metagenome (GOLD analysis project Ga0078972, IMG submission 67568) | Hot spring thermophilic microbial communities from Obsidian Pool, Yellowstone National Park, USA - OP-RAMG-01 (SPADES assembly) (version 2) | ecosystem: Environmental > Aquatic > Thermal...
CGCATCCAACAACTCTCGCTCGATCCGTGTGCGACCCTGCATATCAAGATCATCCCAAGCCGCGGCCGCATCGCCCGTCAGACACGACGGCCGAATCGCGAGTTGTTCAGAGCCCTCCTAGTGATCGGATGGCGGCGTAGACGGGCACGGCGCGGGCCCGGCGTGAGCTTTCGGGCACGTAGTTGTGGTTGTCGCGCTGACCCGGATCGGCCGCAAGGTAGGGGCCGGCAAGGCTCATGGTGGCGACATGTGCCTCGGGGTCGGCGACAATTGCCATGCCGCAGTCGTAGGGCACGTTGAGCCACTTGTGGGCGTCAACGGCCCAGGAGTCGGCTCGTTCGACACCGCAGGTTAGGTGTCGGGTGGCCGGTGCAGCAGCGGCCCACAGGCCGAACGCGCCATCGATGTGTAGCCACGCGTTGTTGCTGGCGCAGGCGTCGGCGATCGGCTCGAAGGCGTCAAAGGCGCCGGTGGCCACGTTGCCGGCCTGGGCGCAGACGATCGTCGGTCCGTCAGCCACCGCCAACGCGTCGTAAAGCGCCTCGGGTTTCATCCGGCCCTGGTCGTCGGCGGTGATACGGATCGGTGTGTCGGCGCCGAGTCCGAGCAGGCGCAGGGCGGTGTCGATGGTGACATGGGCGTGCTCGCCGCACAGGATGCGGATCGGCGGCGCGCCGATGAGGCCGTCGTTTTCGACGTCCCAGCCGGCCCGGGCCAGTACCGCGTGGCGGGCGGCGGCCAAACAGGTGGTGTTGGCGCCTTGCCCGCCGGTGACAAAGCCGACGCTGGCGGTGGCCGGCAACCCCAACAGGTCGAGTAACCACGCGGAGGTGACCTCTTCGATGGCCGCAGCCGCGGGGGACATGGAATGCAAGGCTGCGTTCTGGTCCCATGCCGAGACCAGCCAGTCCGCGGCCAGCGCCGCAGAAAGTGCCCCTCCGACGACGAAGCCGAAGTAGCGTGGTCCGGCGCTGGCAACCAGACCGGGCTCGGCACCGGCCGCCAGCGCGTCGATGACGGTTGTCGGGTCCTCGCCGCGCTCCGGTACGGGGCCCCCGAGCGCCTCGCGCACACAGGACGCATCGGCCCGGGCGGCGACTGGGCGCTCAGCGATGGTGTTGAGGAATGCCTGTGCGTGCCGCGCGGCGGCGCTGAGACCGGCGGTGCGATCGGCCATGGACAGAACTTTACAAGCGCCTCTGATCGCCTGGCGAACCTCACGAAGTATTCATATGCACCGAGAATGCGCGACACGATGAGAACCGCCTTTTGAGGACTGGAAGGCTAAAGGGCATGGCAGCAAGTAGTCTCGTGCGCCCGGCATTTCCCGAGGATGCCCACGCCTGTATCGCGATCTACCGGCCCTACGTCGAGGACACGGCGGTCACGTTCGAAACTGAAGTCCCGACGCCGCCGGAGATGGCCGCGCGTATTGCCGCAGCGCGCACGAGCCACGAATGGCTTGTCCTGGAACACGACGGCGATGTCATCGGTTACGCCTACGCGCACGCATTCAATCCCCGCGCCGCGTACCAATGGTCAACCGAGACGAGTGTCTACATCGCGGCCAACCATCACCGCGCCGGCGGTGGCCGCAAGCTCTCCAGCCAACTGCTGCAGCGGCTCGCTGACCGTGGGTATCGGCAGGCCTTCGCCGGCATCACCCAACCCAATCAGGCAAGCAACGGTTTTCATCGATCCTTCGGTTTCGAGCACGCTGGCCTCTACCGCCGCGTTGGATGGAAGCACGGTAGCTGGCACGACGTTGCATGGATGCAGCTGGATCTGCTCGGAACCGCCGAAGACAACCGCCCACCAGCCCCAATCGCCTAAACCTGCGCCCTCAGCGGCGACTCCATCCACTCGATATTCGGCTGGTCGTGTGGGCCTTCCTCGTCGTGTGCGCCTTCGATATTGCGGTCATTCTGTGGAATCTGAAAGTTTGTTCGAGTTCGGATATTTTCCCTGGTGAACCGGGGTGATGGGCAGCATCGTAGGAGTGGGCCGGGTTCCGATCTGGTGTGGTGTTGGCCAGGCTGGGGTGGGGACGTCTGCGAGGCGGTTGAGGAGTGCGTCCAGGGCGGCATGGCCGTCGTCGACGGCGGCGCGTTCTTCGGCGGAGAGCGGCATGGTGGCGCGCATGCGCTGCAAGTTGTCCTTGGCTTCCACGTAACTTATACGTTGATCGGCGGTAAGCGCAGGCGACACCACAACCAACTAACCAACGCCTCGCCAGACAGGATCCGATCTAGGCGACTCGCTCTAAGCAGCGTCTACGACGTAGCCCGCTGATCGTGTTCTGAGATCGGGGCGGCCAGGATGTCGCACCAGTGCTGTGGAGCCATCCCTAGCGTGTGTGCTGCGCGTGCGGCGATGTGCGCCTCTCGGGTTAGATCGTGCTGGGATGCGCTGTAGGATCCGTCAACGAGGTGGTCACGGATCTCGGCGATTTCGCCGAGTCTGACTCGTCGAGTGCCGTTCTTACGAAGTCGCCGCGCGGTGAGAATGGGTTTTGAGAACGCCCAGCTATGGATCTCTTCTTCCATGCTGTTGAGGACTTCCGCTGTGGATTGCCAACGTGCATCCCGCAGTTGGAGCTTCAGCACGGTCACAGTGATCAGATCGTTCAGATTGGCGCGGCGGTACACCGTTGGGCCATCTGCGCTTTGGTTCCCGCGTGCCGCCCAATCCGTCATGGGCGAAGTTCAAGGGGGCTGCCACGTCAGAGGACCGATGGGCCGCAGTGCATTTGAGGTGGCCATCAGCTCATGGGCGCTCCGAAAGGTCGGGTTGTGCGTGCTGTCGATTTGCGCGCGCTTTAGCGGCCACTCGCTGTATTGCTCGGCGGGAATTCCGCAGGGCGGTGCCGCGTAGAGGACGTCACCTCCGGTGAAGAGTTCCCAGTAGCGGCGGACGACGTCGTGAAACCCCTTGCTGCCAAGGACACGACTGTTGGCGCCGGCACGATTCAACGCCCGTATCAGTCGCCGCGGATCATCGGCGATGATGCGGCGCTGCTGGTAGTCGATGGGGGGCGGGTTACGGCGAAGCTGCTCCTTCAGATCCGTCAGCGCGAGAAGGGCTTCGGCCCAGTGGCCGGTACGAACCACTCGTCGCCAGTACTGCGTTACCGGCCACGCGATGTCCTTCGGCAATCCGAGGTCCAAGGCGATGACTGGCCAAGGACGGGTGTCGCCGATCTTGGTGAGCGCCATCGCTTGGGCCACAGCAGCCAGAGAGGTGGTGTCTACGGCGCCGGCCCACACGGTGCCCGGCCAGAGTACTTGTGGAATCCGTGCGGGGTCGAGTTCGGGTAGCTCAGGGTGGTGTTCGGGGAGCCGCTGCCAGTTGCGGTCATCGTTTTCCCGAATCGGATAGCGGGGGTGCCGATTGCCGCAATCGAAGGTGAGCTGGGCGACCGGACTTAGCGTTGCGCGCACGGAGCCGAGGCGTATCGCGGCCAGCAGGGGATTGCGCTTGCGTCGGAGGAGCACGTTGTCAGGGCCAACAGGAGTAATAGGGCCGGCGGGATTCAGAAGCCCGACAGCGTCGGCCGTTTGTGCTGCGGTCGCGATTGATCCAGAAGACAGCACCTGGTCAGCGCGGCATAGCGCACCCACCAATGCGGTGCGGTCGTAGTCGTCTTCGAAGAGAGTCAAGATCCTGATCGATTCGTCGACGAGTTCGCATAAGGCGTCGAAGGCGATCGTCGCCGTGACGTCGACATCGGAGATGCGTAACAGACCTGCTGGGTCTGTTATGTACTGCCGCCACAGCCGAAACGCCAGACCGTGTGCGCTGACCGCATCGGCGTCCATACCGAAAGGCTCGATCGTTCGCAGGTCGAAGTTGCATCGGCGCCCGCGCATCATGCGGCCACTTGGACGACGCGGCCGGTTGGGGCAGCGGTAGAGCGGAGCATCGGGTTCCTGCGACAGCCACGACGCCGTCGACCAGGGTGGCTCACCACAGCGCGGACAGGTGCGTAGCAGTAAACACGCATGGCTGCCACACGTGATGGCGAACATGCTCGACCATTCCCGCTTCCAGTGCGGGTCGGGTCTCGCCAGGCACACAGGACAAAACGCGCTTCCCGTCGGGACGGGCCGCGTAACCGCGTGGTAGCGGGCCAGGTAGTCCACCACCGCGGCGTTGGGCAGCATCTCGGCAGCGGCCAACACAACGTCGACTTCCGGGCAGCCGAACTTGAGTGCCAGCGGGGCGGCGTGCTGGCACATAAGCCGCGCTAACTGGCCGGGTCTCTGCACACGGTCATCGACACCGACCTCAGCGATCAGCTCCCGCGGTGTGATGCCGTATCGGGTGGCGGCTCGGGCCAACCAGGACTCGATGGTTTCGTCGGGGCGGATTGCGAACGCGATCGGCCAGCGATCGATGTCGTAGCCGGCTGGAATCGACCGAACCCAGTGGCCCCGGCCGAAGGACTCAGGCGACTGTGCTGCTGCTGACCTGGGCTGCATTGTCGATCGTCGCTGCGGCAATCAAATCACCGTTGGTGGTCTCGGCGCCGGTTTTGATGGCCAGATAGCACACCCGGTCGATCAGGTTCGTCAGCGACGCGATGCGGCCCTGGGTGCGGCGGTGCAGCTGTTTGGCGTGTTCGACAAGCATCCCGGGGCGGGCCTCAGCGAGTTTGATGTGTGATTCTAGCGCCTGCAACACCATGACCCAGCCACGCATCCCCGCATCGGAGTCGATGCTGAATGGGGCAACCGGGCAGCGGGTGGCCCGCCGGCTGGTCTGGGCGTAGGCGGCTTGCTCGCCGACCATCCCCTCATCGAAGAACCGTTTCTCGGTCAGCTTCACCCCGACGTAGATGAAGGTCACCGGCATTTCGTTGGCCAGGCCCTTCAGATGGTTCGAAACGTCGATGCCGTGGCGGTGTTTGAAGTCCACGAAGTGCAGGTCGTCGATCACGATCAGCCTTGTCGCGCACGACGTCGCACAGTCGACGGCCAACGCACCCAGCTTCGATGTGGACGCACGATCAACGGCAGGGTGCCCATAAAACCGCAGGATCTGTTGATTGAGGCCCTTCAACGTGATGCCGGCGCTTAATGGTACGAACGCCACCGGCAGCCGCTGATGGCCCTCCGGGGTGAGCGGTCCCTCGCGTCGGTAGACGCGACGATGAAAGTCGCGGGCATATCGGGTGGCGATAGTGGTCTTGCCCAGCCCGGGTTCGGCGTCAATGACCACTGCGCCGCGTAGCTTGTCCGCGTCGCGGTGGCTGGACGCCATGACTTGGTCGATGATCCCGTACGCCTTGTCCAGCTGCATCGTCTTGACGGTCGGCAGGTTTGCGTTCCAGACCAATCGTGCCCGGTTGTAGTCATCGAGCTCGTCGTCGGACAACGCCGCCATTTGCGCGCGGGTCAACGCCTCCAACGGCTGCCGGGGAGCGGCGTTGACGAACGCATCCCAGCCTTGTTTGCGCGACAACTGGTAGCGCGCAGTGCCATTGACTGCCAGCCAGCGGGCCCACCGGTTGCTCACTCCTCAAACACCTCCAACCCGTCACGGTCGGGGTGTTCGACGAAGTACCGCTCGAAAACGTCGAGGTCGTCATGCACCTCCAGCACCGCGTTCTGCTCACGGCGCTGCAGAAGGTCGATCACGCCCGGCAGCGACGCGACCGTTCTGGCTGTGTCGTCGGGTTCGTCCTTGGCGGTGGGCTCGGAGAGGTACACAGACGCGCGTTGGGCGCTGAGGCGGCGCGCGAGGCTGCGATCGCGTCGGGTTTCGACCTCGCCACGGCTCCACTCCGTCAGCAGATCGTGCACCGCTTGGGCCGGATCTACATGCCGGTTGCGGCGCAGGCATAGCTGCTTGACGTAATCCACGGCGTGTTGGCTGAACGGTTGGTGCAACGCCGCGGCGTGCTCCCAATCTAGGCGATGCCAATTTCGGGATTTGGGGTCCTGGAACCAGGCGTGGCGGACGTCGTGGACGTCGACGAAGATCGGCCACTTACCCGTGTGGACCCCGCCGTAGGCGGAGCGGCGGCCGCGATAAAGGTTCAACGCCGCGCCGTCGTAGCGCCGTCCGTCGACCTCCACGCCGTAGTGCTGGATGGTGCGCCACCGCACATCGAGAAACTCGAAGGCCAGATCGGGATTCGCCGGCAGCAGAAGACCGCCGGCCTTGGCGATTCCGATCTCGAACATCTCCAGCGGCGACAAGTCCATGCCGGGCAGCTCCGGGACGCAGAGCCCGGAGTGCTTGCTGCGGTGATACACCGCGCCAACCCATTCGCGGATGATCTGTTCGAGCTCGCTGACGTAGTAGAACGCCTGGTCCTCTACATCTTTGCCGCGCGAGTACACATCCGGACCTTTGTATGCCGGAAGGTGTTGCAGCAGAGATTCGCGCAGCGTGCGGAAAAACCGCTCAATCGTGGGTTTGTCGGTCGGCTTGTTCGGGATGGCCGGCTGCACCGTGATCCCGAGGCGATTGCAGACACCGAGAATGTGCGCCGAAAGGTACTGGCGGCCATGGTCGACCACGACGGTCTCCGGCATTACCGCCGGGAAGCCCGCCGCTGTGGCGAGACTTTCACCGCCGATCAGCACCTTTTTGGGCACGCCATGAAACGGCCATCCATTGTCCGGCCGGGATTGGGTTGTGACGCACTGATACAAGACGTTGGCGACGTCGATTGATTTGGTCGACACCGGCGTCAGCCGCAACCCCAGCACGCAACGGTCGAACAGGTCCATCGCGACGGTCAACTCGACACCGACCCACCGCAACGTGACCGGCTCCATCGCGAACACGTCTAGTGGAGTCGAGTCCAAGACGACGTATTCGCCAGGGCGCGTCGCATGTAACCGTCCGAATGGAGCCGGCGGTCGATTGTCGACGGAACGTCGGGCCTTGGCGCTGCCAAACGAGTATTTTCCCCGGGCCAGTTCGTCGATCCGACGATAGGCGGTCGCCCGGGACGGTATCGGCACCGCTGCGCCGTGTTCGGCTTCAACCCGGCGCGCGACGGCAGCGATAATCGCGCCTTTGGTCGGTGTCGATCGGTCCGTGTGACGGCGCAGCTCGGCTAGACATGCTTCGTCCCACAACGGGTCTACCGTGCTGCGGCTCTCTTTACGCAGCCGCACGTCCACCAGGCCGACAACGCCGACCGCGTCGTAGGCGGCTTTCCAACGTCGAATGGTCTTCTCCGAGACCCCGAGTTCGGCTGCTTTCGCCGCGATACGTTTGGTCGTTTCGCCGGCATTGGCGACCGGTTCTGAGAGCTGTCGCATGTGGGCAGCTCTGGCTTCCAATTCCCGCAACACCTCGGTAGGCAAGCTGGAAAGCACCACCGGAATCGCATCCGAGTCCGGTCGTTCCAGATCCCGCGGCTCGGTGTCTACCGGTCGGGCGTGCCGAGCCAGATGAGCTGTCGAGACCCGGGTCAATTGGTCGCCGGACATCAGAATCACGTCGCCGTCGACGAACTGGTGCACGGTCCAGATGTCGCCGTCCATCCAGAACTTGGTTCCCGTCGTCACGCTCACGCTGCCGGGCACGTGGGCGCCTTCCCCAACGCCAGCACCGACGAGCGGTCCAGCGGCCGAGTCAAGTCGGTTTTCCACTTCCCACGCCAGAGCATCGCGCTGATCACTGAACCACCGGCGCCGCATCCGGCGGCCGCGAGATCATCTGCGACTCCGCCCCAAGAGCGGCCCGTTGGGTCCATATTCGCCGCCATCTGCATCTCGCGCTCGGGAAGCAAGTAGTCGCGACGGCCATAAGCCAAGTGGCGGATATTCGCGAGTACGACACCGTCACCGCCGCCCCACACCTCGTAGCGCCAGCCCTTTGCCGTGCACGCTCGTGATGTCCAGTCGAGCACCGCCGCCACGTCGGGATCGGATTGGAACTCGACCGGCTTGACGTCGACAACCAGGCAATCCCCCGACGTGAGCTTCAACATCACGTCCGGCACATGGCGCCGAGGAGTTCCGTTGTCCTTACCGCATAGCCAGAACGGTTGCGTCGCGATCCACACCACGTCCGAATCGAAATCCGCCAACCAGAGCCGATCTAGCTCCAAGCGGCTCTCGTAAAGCACATGGCCGCCCGTCGTGGCAGACCAGAACCACCCACAGTAATTCCGCCGCCGGGCACGACTACGCACTCGCCGCACCGGCATGCCCCGCACAACGCGATCCGCAGCCACGCTGCGCAGCGTGGTTTCCACGACCACGCCGTCATCAGCCTGGTAGTTGACCGCGCTGTCCAGTAGGCGCTGCGTGCCCACGAGCCAACGGTGTCACAGGGACAAGAAGATGAGAAAAGGACACGCCGGGACACGAACGTGAGAAAAAGACGAGCTACATGAGAACCGACAACACCCGGTAACCGGGGAACAAACGGCCGGGATCTGCCGTTGACCCCTTCGACAACGTAAGTCGACCCAGCTCAACCTTGAGTTGACAGCACAGCTCCGGCAGGAGCAGGCTTGAGCGAAGCTGACTCAGCATAGTGCACTACGCAGCCCGTCTATAGGGAGGATTCACCATGGCTCGTGCGGTCGGTATCGACCTTGGGACCACCAACTCCGTCGTTTGTGTCCTCGAGGGCGGTGACCCCACCGTCATCGCCAACTCCGAGGGCTCCCGAACCACCCCGTCGGTCGTCGCGTTCGCGCGCAACGGCGAGGTGCTGGTCGGCCAGCCCGCCAAGAACCAGGCGGTGACCAACGTCGACCGCACCGTGCGGTCGGTCAAGCGCCACATGGGCACCGACTGGTCGATCGAAATCGACGGCAAGAAGTACACCGCGCAGGAGATCAGCGCCCGCATTCTGATGAAGCTGAAGCGCGACGCCGAAAGCTACCTGGGCGAAGACATCACCGACGCGGTCATCACCGTGCCCGCCTACTTCAACGACGCTCAACGTCAGGCCACCAAGGAGGCCGGTCAGATCGCCGGGCTCAACGTGCTGCGCATCGTCAACGAGCCGACTGCTGCGGCCCTGGCCTACGGCCTGGACAAGGGCGAGAAGGAACAGACCATCCTGGTGTTCGACCTGGGTGGCGGCACCTTCGACGTCTCGCTACTGGAAATCGGCGAGGGCGTCGTGGAAGTTCGCGCCACCTCCGGTGACAACCACCTCGGTGGGGACGACTGGGACCAGCGCATCGTCAACTGGCTGGTCGACAAGTTCAAGGGCACCACCGGCATCGACCTCACCAAGGACAAGATGGCCATGCAGCGGCTGCAGGAGGCCGCCGAGAAGGCCAAGATCGAACTGAGCTCGAGCCAGAGCACATCGATCAACCTGCCCTACATCACCGTCGACGCCGACAAGAACCCGCTGTTCCTCGACGAGCAGCTGACTCGCGCGGAGTTCCAGCGCATCACCCAGGATCTGCTGGACCGCACCCGTCAGCCGTTCCAGTCGGTGATCAAGGACGCCGGGATCTCGGTGTCGCAGATCGACCACGTCGTGCTGGTGGGCGGCTCCACCCGGATGCCCGCGGTAACCGACCTGGTCAAGGAGCTCACGGGCGGCAAGGAGCCCAACAAGGGCGTCAACCCTGACGAGGTGGTCGCCGTCGGCGCTGCGCTGCAGGCCGGCGTGCTCAAGGGCGAAGTGAAAGATGTCCTGCTGCTTGACGTCACGCCGCTGAGCCTCGGTATCGAGACCAAGGGCGGCGTGATGACCAAGCTCATCGAGCGCAACACCACGATCCCGACCAAGCGGTCGGAGACCTTCACCACCGCCGACGACAACCAGCCGTCGGTGCAGATCCAGGTCTACCAGGGCGAGCGCGAGATCGCCGCGCACAACAAGCTGCTCGGCAGCTTCGAGCTGACCGGTATCCCGCCGGCGCCGCGTGGGGTCCCGCAGATCGAGGTCACCTTCGACATCGATGCCAACGGGATTGTGCACGTCACGGCCAAGGACAAGGGCACCGGCAAGGAAAACACGATCAAGATCCAGGAAGGCTCCGGCCTGTCCAAGGAAGAGATCGAGCGGATGATCAAGGACGCCGAGGCGCACGCCGAGGAGGACCGCAAGCGCCGCGAGGAAGCCGACGTCCGTAACCAGGCCGAGACGCTGGTCTATCAGACGGAGAAGTTCGTCAAAGAGCAGCGCGAGGCCGAGGGCGGCCCGAAGGTCCCCGAGGACACCCTGAACAAGGTCGAGGCCGCGGTAACCGCAGCGAAGACGGCGCTGGGCGGTACCGACATCGGCGCCATCAAATCCGCGATGGAGAAACTGGGCCAGGAGTCCCAGGCGCTCGGCCAGGCGATCTACGAGGCGACCCAGGCGACGCAGGCCGCCGGTGCCGGCGGCGACGGGTCGGCCGGCGCCGAGGATGTTGTGGACGCGGAGGTGGTTGACGATGACCGGGAGGCCAAGTGACAGAAGGCAACTCACACGAGCAGGTGACTGTCACCGACAAGCGGCGGATCGATCCCGAGACCGGCGAGGTGCGTCACGTGGCTTCCAGCGCGCCACCTGCTCCGGGGCCGGAAGCCGAAGCTGACACCACGGCGGAGGCTGCCGCCGACAAGGTAGCGGACAAGGTAGCGGAGTTGACCGCTGACCTGCAGCGAGTGCAGGCTGACTACGCCAACTACCGCAAGCGCGCTTTGCGCGAACAGCAAGCCGCCGCCGACCGGGCCAAGGCCAGCGTCGTGGGCCAATTGCTCGGAGTGCTCGATGATCTCGAGCGGGCACGCAGCCACGGGGATCTGGAGTCGGGGCCGCTGAAGTCGGTCGCCGACAAGTTGACGGGCGTGCTGAGCGGGCTGGGCCTGACGGCGTTCGGCGCCGAGGGCGACGACTTCGACCCGGCGCTGCACGAGGCCGTTCAACACGAGGGCGACGGGGCGCAGGAGTCCAAGCCGGTGGTCGGCAACGTGTTGCGGCAGGGATACAAGCTCGGTGACCAGGTGCTGCGGCATGCCTTGGTCGGTGTGGTCGACACGATTCCCGACGAGACCGTCGTCGATGCGGAGGCGGCGGAAACGGCCGATAACGACACCGACACCGGTGAGCAGGCCACAGAATCGTAAACCGACGCAGAATTAGCGTGCGCACACTTGAGGAGGGTGAGAGGGGGTGACGCGGAATGGCCCAACGCGAGTGGGTCGAAAAGGACTTCTATAAGGAGCTGGGCGTCTCCTCCGACGCCAGCCAGGACGAGATCAAGCGCGCCTACCGCAAGCTGGCCGCCGAGTTCCACCCGGACCGCAACCCCAACAACCCGCGCGCCGCGGAGCGGTTCAAGGCCATCTCCGAAGCCAACAGTGTGCTGTCGGACGAGGCCAAACGCAAAGAGTACGACGAAACTCGTCGCCTGTTCGCCGGCGGCGGGTTCGGTCGCCGGTTCAACGGCGCTCCCGGAGGCGGCGGGTTCGGTGGCTTCGGCATGGGCGGTGACGGCGTCGAGTTCAACCTCAACGATTTGTTCGACGCGGCGGGCCGCACCGGTGGCACCAATATCGGCGACCTCTTCGGCGGCTTGTTCGGGCGCGGTGCCGCGCCCCGCCCGAGCCGGCCACGACGAGGCAACGACTTGGAGACTGAGGCCGAACTGAGCTTCGTCGAGGCTACCAAGGGCGTGGCGATGCCGTTACGGCTGACCAGTCCCGCGCCGTGTACCAACTGTCACGGCAGCGGCGCCCGGCCGGGCACTAGCCCGAGAGTGTGCCCCACCTGTAACGGGTCGGGTGTGATCAGCCGCAACCAAGGCGCTTTCGGGTTCTCCGAGCCGTGTACGGATTGCCGCGGCAGTGGCTCGATCATCGAGCACCCGTGCGAACAGTGCAGAGGGACCGGCGTCACGACCCGCACCCGCACTATCAACGTGCGGATCCCACCCGGTGTCGAGGATGGACAGCGGATCCGGCTGGCCGGTCAGGGCGAGGCGGGACTGCGCGGCGCCCCGTCGGGCGACCTGTACGTCACCGTGCATGTGCGGCCCGACAAGGTCCTCGGCCGCGACGGCGACGACCTGACCATCACGGTCCCGGTCAGTTTCGCTGAATTGGCTTTGGGCACCACACTGTCGGTGCCGACGCTGGATGGCCGGGTCGGTGTTCGGGTGCCCAAGGGCACTGCCGACGGCCGCATCCTGCGGGTCCGCGGGCGCGGCGTACCCAAGCGCACCGGCGGTCACGGCGACCTGCTGGTCACCGTGAAAGTCGCGGTGCCGCCGAACCTGGAAGGCGCTGCCAAGGAGGCGTTGGAGGCCTACGCGGCTGCCGAGCGAGCCAGTGGATTCGACCCCCGGGCCGGATGGGCAGGTAATCGCTGATGGCCAAGAAGGACGAGGCGCGCACGTTTTTGATCTCGGTGGCCGCCGAGCTGGCCGGAATGCATGCACAGACGCTGCGCACTTATGACCGGCTGGGTCTGGTCACCCCGCGCCGCAGTTCCGGCGGCGGACGCCGGTATTCGCAGCGTGACGTCGAACTGCTGCGTGAGGTGCAGCGGCTCTCCCAGGACGAGGGCGTCAACCTGGCCGGCATCAAACGGATTATCGAGCTGACCAGGCGGGTCGAATCACTGCAGGCACGCCTGAAGGAAATGTCCGCCGAGATCGAGGATTTACGCGCCCGACAGCGTCGTGACCTCGCAGTGATGCCCAAGAGCACCGCCGTCGTGGTCTGGAAGCCCCGCCGCTAGTTTGCGGTGTGGCAACCATGTGCGATGCTCAGCTGATCCGGATCGAAAACTGTGCGACCGCCGAATCTCCCGGCCGCACAAACCGGTACCTGCCACAGCGCAGCGCGTCGGTTGGCGCGGCCATCGGCTCGAAACACACCACGTCCTCGGTCGGGGGCGCAAAGATCTGCGCCGCCGGATACCCGCGGTCGAAGTGGACTTCGATACGCCGACCGCCACCGGCCACCGCGAACACCGCACCCTTTGGAACCTCGTCGTAACCGTCGTCGAAAGTCTTGTCGCCCAACGGCTCAATGCTTGCCTGCTGGCGTGACGACGCGCCGGTTGGCAGTCCTCGCTCGTTGAGATCCAGGCGTCGCATCGGTGGGGTTTCGACGACCCACTCGCTTCGCGCCACCTCCGGAAGCTGCAGATACGGGTGAAATCCGAAGCACAGCGGGACTGACATCCTCCCGGTCGGGGTCACCGCGGCGCGCATAGTCAGCGTTCGCTCGGCGAGCCGCACGCTCAGCGCCAGCAGATGGGGAAACGGAAAGCTGGCCAGCAATTCCGGATCGGCTCCGAAGTCCACTTCGGCGGTGAGCTCGTTTGCCGATTCAGTGATCACCCGCCAGTGCCGATATCCGGCCAGCACGCCGTGAATCGGCAGCCCGTTGGGGTCGAGCCGAACTCCGCCTCGACCCGGAGTCAGGGTGACCGTTTTTCCTTGCGCGGCATAAATGTTGTCGCCCAATCGGTTTGCCCACGGATACAGGATTGGGATACCCATCGTCTTGCCGTCGGCTAGGTAGGCCTCCAGCCCGCCGCGCTGGCCGAGCAGCTGCACTCCGGAGTCGGTCAGCGACGAGCCGATCATGCCGGCGTCCGGCACGAACTGTGCCTGGATCGATGACGACGGGTCGCGCAGCGTGACGATGTGCACGACCGCCAGCCTAAGATCTCAGCTGGAAAGCGGGTCGTGCTGGATGCGCTCCAGTGGGGACCCCTTGGTGATCAGCGCGGCCTTGGTGGCGCGCACCATCGCGGGGCCACCGCAAATCAGGATTTGCCGGTCACCCCAGGCTCCGTACCGTGTGACCACCTCGGGAAGTCGGCCGGTCTGGCGCACATGCAACCCACGCGGCGGTGTGACGTCGGGGTAGTCGGCGGCCCATGGCGGGTCGCCGTCGTATTCGGAGACCGGACATACCGAAAGCCAGGGATTGTGCGCGGCGATCTGCCATAGGGTGGGCAGGTCATAGAGCTCGCAGGGATAGCGGGCCCCGAAGAACAGGTGCACCCGGGGGTTGTCGCCGAAGCGGGCGAGGTCCATGATGATCGAGCGCAGCGGCGCCAGGCCGGTGCTGCCGGCCACCATCAGCACGTCGGCGCCGTCGCGGTCGACCCGCAAGTCGCCGTGCGGGCCGGACAGCCGCCAACGGTCACCGGGCCTGGTTTCGCCGACGATGGCGGTGCTGACCAGTCCGCCGGGGACCGCCCTGACATGAAACTCGATGGCGCCGCCGTCATCCGGCGGGATGGCCGGCGTCAGGTAGCGCCAGCGCCGGGGGCATTGCGGTACCGCGACGGTGACGTACTGGCCCGGTTGGTAGGGCAGCGGCCGGTCCAGTGCGAGTCGGACCACCGCCACGTCCCGCGACACCCGCAGGTGCTCGATGATGGTGCCCTCGAACCACGCCGGTCCGTCGTCGGCGTCGGCGGCACCGCTCATCACCCCGGTGATCAGGTTCAGCGACTGACGGGCGGCCTCGTCGACGGCGCCGGTCCACGCGTCGGCCAACTCACTGCGCAATGTCGCATACAGCGCCTGCCGCAACGTGTCGTAATGCGCTGCGATGACACCGTATTTGCGATGATCACGGCCGAGTTGCGCCAAAAACGCCACCGGCGCCTCGGCACGCTGGGCGGCCAGCTCGCCGTAGACCCAGTTCAGTGCATGCGCGAACGCGGCTCGCTGGTTGGCCATATCTGGTGGAAACAGGTCACGCACCGCGACGTCGAGGGAAAACCATCGGGTGTAGAACCGGCCGACGAGGCTGTCGGCATCGCACGCGGCCTCACCCGCGAAGGCGGCGTGCAACACCCGCAGTGCATCTGTGTCGGTAAGGCCCACGGGCCAGGATTCTAGGTGCGACGATGCGTCATCCGGTGCAAAGCTGAGTGCGCTAAGCCTCGTGTGGTCTGCGCAAGTGTCCTCGCCACGCCGCGCACTTGACGGCGCAACCGTGTAACTGCTAAGAAATGCTTATTCAATTCTCAGATTTGGAGCGCCAATGGTGCCACTGGTGAGGCCACGAATCCGTCTGGTCACCCTTGGCCTGTTGGCCGCCAGTGGCGTCGGCTTGCTGGGCTTGACGTCGATAACCAACGCGGCGCCCGCGTTCGCCGACGACGTGACCTTGGTGTTCGGCGGCAGCGGGCTGCCAATTCCGTCCCAGCAGATCGTGGACAACGTCACCAACCTGTTCGTCACCCCGTCACCGGGACTGGGCGACTTCACCGTCGAAAACGCCCAGAGCGCGTTCACCCCCGAGGGGTTCTACCCCACCGACCCGCTCACTGGTGTCAAGAGCCTGCCCGCCGGCCCGTCGGAAGAGCAGGGCCTGTACATGATGAACACCTATATCGACCAGCAGGTCGCGGACGGCAACAACGTCGTGGTGTTCGGGTACTCCCAAAGCGCCGGCATCGCCACCGAGGAGCAGGAGAACCTGGCCACCGATCTGGCCAACAAGGTGCCCGGGACGCCCACGCCGGATCAGGTGCAGTTCGTGCTGATCGGTGATCCTGCCGGCGAGGGCTCGTCGCTGCCCGACACGCCCTACACCACCGACATCTACGCGCTGCAATACGACGGCGTTACCCAGCCGCCGGCCTATCCGATCGACGGTCTGGCCGACCTCAACGCCGCTTTGGGCTTCCTCTACGTGCACTCCAGTTATCCGGCGTTGACGGAGGCCCCGGCAGACCAGGTGACACCCGTCGGCGACGTTCTCCTGACCACGCTGCACAGCGAGGCCGGCGGCACCATCAACTACTACCTGATCCCCACCGAGAACCTGCCGCTGCTGGATCCGATCCGGGGGCTTGCCGTGATCGGGCAGCCGATTGCCGACCTGCTACAGCCGGACTTGAAGGTGCTCGTCGACCTGGGCTACGGAGCCAACAACCTCGGCTACGTCCCGCCGTCGTTGGAGCCCTACCCGCTCGGAGTGTTCCCGGATGTCAACCCGCTGACCGTGCTGGGTGAGCTGGCCACCGGCGCTGAGCAGGGGTTCAGCGCGTTCCTTAGCGATCTGCCTGCGGTGCCGGGGAACTTGGTGGCGTTCCTCGAGGCGGCTCCATCGGAAATCATCGACGGATTGACCCATCTCAACCAGGTCAACTACATCACGATCCTGTCGTCGATCCTGGGCCCTGGCGCGGAGCTGGTGCTTCAGGGCGAGTACCAACCCGTCGCCGATTTGGCGCCGCTGCTGCCGGTCCCGACGGGTCCGGCGGCACCGCTGGTCGACTTCATCAACGCCGTGACCAGCGCGGTTTCCTTCGACTACGCGACCCTGTTGCCGACGGCCGACAACCTGGTCACCGTCGCCGAGCTGCCGCTCTTGGACGCCGGCGTCTTCGCGCAGTACCTGGGTCAGGGCAACATCGTCGACGCGCTCGGTTTGCCGGTGGCGCTGGACACCGGCGAACTGGTGCAGTTGCTTGCCACCGAGGTCTTTGTGCTGGGCAATGCGGTCGTCCACACCATCGGGGATTTCACCGCCCTGATTCCGTAAAAGAAAAGCCAGCAATGCCTTTCAGCAGCACCAGCACTCCGATAACGATGAGAACCGCGGCGACCAGTGCGGCGTGGTGGCGGCCCATCCAGTCCTTGAGCCGGGTCAGTGGCGCGTCGAGGCGGTCGCCGGCACCGGCGTAGGCCAGCACCGGGATCGCAACCGAAGACGCGGCGACTATCACGAAGATCGCCCCCGACAGCCAACCGCGGATGACATCCAGACCCGCGCTGCCGATCGCCAAACCGGCGGCCGCGCAGAGGAGCACTACCTCGGGCCGCACGGCGGCCAGGACCGCCCCGGTCAGTCCCGCCCGGGCGGGACTGAGCCGGGTAAGTGATTGCATCCAGATTGCATCCAGCCCGGCGTTCGGGTACGGCGATGACGACCGAGCCACTGGTAAACGCCCAACACGATGAGCGCGGCGCCCACAACGATCCGTAGCCACGACGCCCAGGCCGGCGGCGCCTTGCGCAGTCCACCGAGCAGGCCGGATAGCTCGACGAAGAGGGCGGTCAGCGCCGCCAGGGCCGCCACCCAGCCGGCCAGGAACGCAAGGCTGGTCGATCGCGGGCGGGGCGCGTGCAATGCCAGCACCGCTGGGATGATCGTCACCGGCGAGAGGGCGATAACCAGCGCGAGCGGTACCAGTGCGGTCAGCGCCGCACCCCAGCTTGCTGCCACGGTCGAACCGTAGCTCACGGGTTGCCGCGCGCCTGCTCGTCCCCTGAGTCAGACTTGAGTGGAACATACTCAACCTTGACGGCGTTGGACAACGCGACAACCATTTTTGATACTCGTTCCGATCTGAACGGAGATCGTCGTGCATTCTTTCAACCCGACCACCAAGACTCAGGCGGCGTTGACATCGGCCCTGCAGGCGGCCTCGGCCGCCGGGCATCCCGAGATCCGGCCCGCTCATCTGTTGGTGGCGCTGCTGACGCAGAACGACGGGATCGCCGCGCCGCTGCTGGAGGCCGTCGGCGTCGAGCCTGCCGTCATCCGTGCGGAAGCCCAGCGCCTGCTTGACCGGTTGCCGCAGATCACCGGCGCCAGCTCGCAGCCTCAGCTGTCCCGGGAATCGCTGGCCGCAATCACCACCGCGCAGCAGCTGGCCACCGAGTTAGACGATGAATACGTCTCCACTGAGCACCTGATGGTCGGGCTGGCCACCGGCGACTCCGACGTCGCCAAGCTGCTGACCGGCCACGGCGCCTCGCCGCAAGCCTTGCGGGAGGCGTTCGTCAAGGTACGCGGTAGCGCACGGGTGACTAGCCCTGAGCCCGAGGCCACCTACCAGGCGCTGGAGAAGTATTCCACCGACCTGACCGCGGCAGCCCGGGAAGGCAAGCTGGACCCGGTGATTGGCCGCGACACCGAGATCCGCCGGGTCGTGCAGGTGCTCTCCCGGCGCACCAAGAACAACCCGGTGCTCATCGGTGAGCCCGGCGTCGGCAAGACCGCGATTGTGGAAGGCCTGGCCCAGCGCATCGTTGCCGGCGACGTGCCGGAAAGCCTGCGCGACAAGACCATCATCGCCTTGGATCTTGGCTCGATGGTGGCCGGCTCGAAGTACCGTGGCGAGTTCGAGGAGCGGCTCAAGGCGGTACTCGAAGACATTAAGAACTCCGCGGGGCAGATCATCACGTTCATCGACGAGCTGCACACCATCGTCGGCGCCGGCGCGACCGGTGAAGGGTCGATGGATGCCGGCAACATGATCAAGCCGATGCTGGCCCGTGGGGAGCTGCGCCTGGTCGGCGCCACCACGCTTGACGAGTACCGCAAGTACATCGAAAAAGACGCCGCGCTGGAGCGACGGTTTCAGCAGGTGTATGTGGGCGAGCCGTCGGTCGAAGACACCATCGGCATCCTGCGCGGCCTGAAAGACCGCTACGAGGTGCACCACGGGGTGCGGATCACCGACTCCGCGCTGGTTGCCGCCGCCACCCTGTCCGACCGCTACATCACCGGCCGGTTCTTGCCGGACAAGGCGATCGACTTGGTCGATGAGGCTGCGTCGCGGTTACGCATGGAGATCGACTCCCGGCCCGTCGAGATCGACGAGGTCGAGCGGCTGGTGCGCCGGCTGGAGATCGAAGAGATGGCGCTGGCCAAAGAAGAGGACGAAGCGTCGGCGGAGCGGCTGGAGAAGCTGCGCTCCGAGCTGGCCGACCAGAAAGAAAAGTTGGCCGAGCTGACCACGCGCTGGCAGAACGAGAAGAACGCCATCGACGCCGTGCGCCAACTCAAAGAACAGCTCGAGACGCTGCGTGGGGAGTCCGAGCGCGCCGAGCGCGACGGCGATTTGGCCAAAGCCGCCGAGCTGCGCTACGGCCGCATCCCCGAGTTGGAAAAGAAGCTCGAGGCCGCACTGCCGCAGGCGCAGGCCCGCGAGGCCATGATGCTCAAGGAGGAGGTCGGCCCCGACGACATCGCCGAGGTGGTGTCGGCGTGGACCGGGATTCCGGCCGGGCGGCTGCTGGAAGGCGAGACCGCCAAACTGCTACGGATGGAAGACGAACTGGGCAAGCGGGTCGTCGGCCAGAAGAACGCCGTGCAGGCGGTGTCCGACGCAGTGCGCCGCAGCCGGGCCGGAGTGTCCGACCCGAACCGGCCGACCGGGGCGTTCATGTTCCTCGGCCCGACCGGTGTCGGCAAGACCGAGCTGGCCAAAGCGCTGGCCGAGTTCCTGTTCGACGACGAGCGGGCGATGGTGCGCATCGACATGAGCGAGTACGGCGAGCGGCACTCGGTGGCCCGGCTGATCGGTGCCCCGCCCGGCTACGTCGGCTACGAGTCCGGCGGCCAGCTCACCGAGGCGGTACGCCGGCGGCCCTACACGGTGGTGCTGTTCGACGAGATCGAAAAGGCGCACCAGGACGTGTTCGACGTGCTGTTGCAGGTGCTCGACGAGGGCCGGCTTACCGACGGGCAGGGCCGCACGGTCGACTTCCGCAACACCATCCTGATCCTGACGTCCAACCTCGGGTCGGGCGGTAGCCCGGAGCAGGTGATGGCTGCGGTGCGGGCCACGTTCAAACCGGAGTTCATCAACCGGCTCGACGACGTACTGATCTTCGAGCCGCTCAAATCCGAGGAGTTGCTGCAGATCGTCGACATTCAGCTGGCCCAGCTGGGCAAGCGGCTGGCGCAGCGCCGGCTTCAGCTGGAAGTGTCGCTGCCGGCCAAGGAGTGGCTGGCGCAGCGCGGGTTCGACCCGGTCTACGGGGCGCGTCCGCTCCGGCGGCTGGTGCAGCAGGCCATCGGTGACCAGCTGGCCAAGATGCTGCTAGCCGGTCAGATCCACGACGGCGACACCGTGCCGGTCAACGTCAGCCCCGACGGCGAGTCCCTGGTCCTGGGCTGAGTTTTCCGGCCAGCGCGGGCCGGCGCGGCCGGCGCCGCCAGCGCGGGTCAGCAGGGCCGGCGACGTTACACGCGCCGCATTATTGTCACGAGGCTGATGCGCGGTTGTGACCTGGTCGCATTCCCGGTGACGGGCCAATAGCGGTTAGGCTACGTTCGATGGTCCCGTTGTGGTTTACGCTCTCCGCGCTGTGCTTTGTTGGCGCGGTGGTGCTGCTGTACGTCGACATCGATCGGCGTCGCGGCCGGGGCCGTCGGCGAAAGTCGTGGGCGCGCTCGCACGGATTCGACTACGAACCGGAAAACGCCGAAATCCTCAAGCGGTGGAAGCGCGGGGTGATGTCGACTGTCGGCGATATCCCGGCCCGCAACGTGGTGTTGGGTCAGATCCGCGGCGAGGCGGTGTTCATCTTCGACCTCGATGAGGTCGCCACGGTAATCGCCCTGCACCGCAAGGTGGGCACTAACGTCGTCGTTGACATGCGGCTCAAAGGCTTGAAAGAGCCTCGGGAGAACGATATCTGGCTGCTAGGTGCGATCGGCCCGCGAATGGTGTACTCCACCAACCTGGATGCGGCCCGGCGGGCCTGTGACCGGCGCATGGTCACCTTCGCCCACACCGCTCCGGACTGCGCGGAGATTATGTGGAACGAGGAGAACTGGACGCTGGTCAGCATGCCGATCACCTCGACTCGCGCTCAGTGGGACGAGGGCCTGCGCACGGTGCGTCAATTCAACGACCTGCTGCGGGTGCTGCCGCCGGTGCCGCAGCCGGCCACCCAGCCATCACGGTCGACGGGACGCCGTAGCGCGGCGCCGGGTCGCCCGCTGACGCCGGCGGGCCGCGCAGACCTGCCGTCCCGCAGCGCCGACGCCCCCACGGGGTTGGAGCAGGCCCGGTCAGCCCCGGCCGAACCTGCCCGCCCAGAGCACCGCCCCGACACCGCGGCCCACCGACCGCCGGCGGGCCGCAACGGCCACCAGGCCGCCTATCACCAGCGGTGATGCTCGGCAGCTACGCTGTCGGTCATGCCGCGACCCGTCGCCTTGATCACCGGGCCCACGTCCGGAATCGGCGCCGGCTTCGCCCGTCGCTACGCCGCCGACGGCTACGACCTGGTGCTGGTCTCCCGCGACGTCGGTCGGCTGACGCAACTGGCAGCCGAGCTGCATGACGAAGCCGGCCGCGGCGTCGAGGTGCTTCCGGCCGACCTGGCCCAACCCGCCGACCGCGGCAAGGTCGCCGAGCGGCTGGCCGCCGGTGTCGACGTACTGGTCAACAACGCCGGCTTCGGCACCGCGGGTGAGTTTTGGACCGCGGACCCCGCACTGCTGCAAGCCCAGCTGGACGTCAACGTGACCGCGGTGATGCAGCTGAGCCGTGCCGCGCTGCCGCCGATGCTCGACGCCGGTGCCGGCACCATCGTTAACGTTGCTAGTGTCGCCGGTCTGCTGTCGGGTCGGGGATCGACGTACTCGGCGTCCAAGGCGTGGGTGGTGTCGTTCACCGAAGGGCTGGCCTGCGGGCTGAAGGGCACCGGCGTTAGCGTGCACGCGGTGTGTCCGGGTTACGTGCACACCGAATTCCATCGGCGGGCCGGGATCGACATGGCATCGCTGCCGTCGTTCCTGTGGCTCGAGGTCGACGATGTGGTGCGGGAAAGCCTCGCCGATATCGCGCGCGGCAAAGTGATCAGCATCCCCGGCCTGCCCTACAAGGTGCTTGTCTCCGTCGTGCGAATGTTGCCGCGCAACCTGGCGCGCACCGCTACCAACAAACTCGGGCGAGGCCGTGGCCGCACCTGAGCGCGCCGAGCTGGCTGAACTGGTGCGCCGGCTGTCGGTGGTGCACCAACGGGTCACACTGTCGTCGGGCCGAGAGGCCGACTACTACGTCGACTTGCGTCGCACCACTCTGCACCATCGGGCTGCCCCGCTGATCGGCCGGCTGATGCGTGAACTCACCGCCGACTGGCACTACGGCGCGGTCGGCGGCCTGACATTGGGCGCGGACCCGGTCGCCATCGCGGTCATGCACGCGCCGGGTCGTCCGGTCGACGCGTTTGTAGTGCGCAAGTCGGTGAAATCCCATGGCATGCAACGTCGTATCGAGGGACCCGAAGTAACCGGTCGGCGGGTGTTGGTCGTCGAGGACACCAGTACCACCGGCGCCTCGGCGCTGACCGCGGTGCGGGCGGTGCTCGACGCCGGCGGCGAGGTGGTCGGCGTTGCGACCGTGGTGGACCGCGCCACCGGCGCTGCCGAAACCATTCAAGCCGAAGGGCTGCCCTACCGGAGTGTGCTGGGGCTCTCGGATCTAGGGCTACCTTAGGACTCTGATCGCGATGGTGGCGATGCCGACGTTAGTGTCGGCCTGCGCGGAGGACCCATGACTGACCCGGGCCCCACCGAATGGGGCGCACCGGCGGGCGGCGTCGGGCCGTGGGTGGGGGATGCCCCGGATGACCCGCGCTACGACCCGACGCTGCTGCGCGAGGGTGACGCCCGCAACGTCGTCGACGCCTATCGATACTGGACCCGAGAGGCGATTATCGCCGACGTCGACAACCGCCGGCACCCGCTGCACATCGCGATCGAAAACTTCGGCCACGACGCCAACATCGGCGCGGTAGTGCGCACCGCCAACGCGTTCGCGGTGGACACCGTGCACATCGTAGGCCGGCGGCGCTGGAATCGCCGCGGCGCCATGGTCACCGACCGCTACCAGCGACTGCGTCATCATGACCGCATCGCCGACCTGCTCGACTTCGCGGCAGGCGCCGGCCTGACTGTGGTTGCCGTCGACAATGTTCCCGGTGCCGCCCGGTTGGAGGCTACCGGGTTGCCGCGGGACTGTCTGATGGTGTTCGGGCAGGAGGGGCCGGGGCTTACCGACGAGGCGCAGGCAGGCGCCGCGCTGACCGTGTCGATCGCGCAGTTCGGCTCGACTCGCAGCATCAACGTCGCGGTTGCCGCCGGGATCGCCATGCACGCCTGGATACTCCAGCATGGGGACATCGCCAAGGCGTGGTAAGCCGCTTAGGACCAGGGATGGTGGTGCCAGGTTCATCTACTGCCTTGCGCCGCAGTGGAATTGCACGCCAAGAACCAGGCCAGATGGTAATTGGCGACTGTTCGATCCCCGGCTACCAAGGCGTCGATCGCGGCCAGCAATTGCCAATCGCCGACCCGCTCTGGGTCGACATGATCGGGGTAGCCGTCGAGAACCTGGATGCCGACGTGGGCCAGCTGCTCGTGCAGCAGGTCGATTTCGGATTCGATCACCCCGGTACCGCGGGAGGCGGCTTTGGCCAAGGTGTGCGCGAGCTGAGTCAGTCCGTCGCGCCAGTGGGTAGCGCGGTTCAGCTGCCAGCCCAGTTCTTCGACCTCGGGTGCGCGCCAAGGCCGCGGGGAGGTCGGCACCGGTTCCTCGTCAGCGGGGTCGGGCAGGTAGTGGATGGGGGTGTAGCTGGCGGCGACGGTGACTGCGCCCAGCAGGGTGTGCAGATCGCCGCGGCGGCGGGCGGGGTCGAGCAGTGTGGCTACGGCGGGCAGGTCGATGCCGGGCGGGATCCAGCCGCTGGCCAGGTCGGTTACCAGCACAGTGGTTCCGTCGGGGCGGTCGCCGGCCGCCCAGCTCAGCCGGGGTTGTTGGCGGGCTACCGCGGTCACCAGCCGGTGCAGGCGTGTTCGTGCCGTGGCCTCGGCCGAGGCCGCTCCAGCGATCGCGCCGCCCGCGGCGGCGGCGACGGTCTGGGCTTGCGGTGTCGGCGACGGCGTGGTGCGTGCGACGGCGGGCTGAGATAGCGCGCTCGCACTGGGATGTACCGACGCTGCCGACGCTGTCGGCGGGGGTGGGCTCAGCGGCGCGGAGGGTGCTGA
>Ga0078972_1007665_pt1 | contig 23696 bp, 22 predicted proteins | sample YelNatPaOPGAMG01_FD_67568 | JGI IMG/M metagenome (GOLD analysis project Ga0078972, IMG submission 67568) | Hot spring thermophilic microbial communities from Obsidian Pool, Yellowstone National Park, USA - OP-RAMG-01 (SPADES assembly) (version 2) | ecosystem: Environmental > Aquatic > Thermal...
ATATGGGCAAGCATGTATGGCTGTGTGGCGGGCTGTCCTACAGAGTGACCTAATCCATGACCCACTAACTGGAGTGAGGCTTAACGCAGACCTTCTAAACACTCAAGTATCCACATGTCTCGACTGTGAGAACGTTGACAACGTTGCGCTCATGGAAGTTGGCCACGCTGACGGCGCTTATGGAAACACAGGAGTAGGTGAAATGAATATAGCACAGGTATGTGCTCTAATCAGCGCTGTTCATAATGCTATTGGCAAGTGGGTTGATCCGCCTATTACGCCTGACAGGGTTCTTAAGGCACTTGGAAAAGCCTAGGAGGTGAATGAGATGAGAAGTTTTATCCATATAAACGCTAAAACCGTGGATGAGGCAGTTTCTCTGCTTACGCAGTACGGTAAAAAGGCCAGAGTCATTGCCGGTGGAACAGACCTGCTCGGAACAATGAAAGATGAGATACACCCCACATATCCTGAAGTCATCATAAACCTTAAGACTATTGAGCCAAGCTTAGAGTACATTAAGGAGGAGGGTGGCGTGCTTAAGATAGGCGCCCTGACAAAGCTGTACGACATCGAAGCCAGCTCGCTCGTCAAAGAAAAATACCCAGCCCTAGCCCAAGCAGCCCACGCAGTTGGCTCACCTCACATCAGGGAGATGGGAACCATAGGTGGAAACCTCTGTCAGGAAGTCCGATGCTGGTACTACAGGCAACCGGGCAACCGCTTCTACTGTGTGAGAAAAGGCGGACCCGTCTGCTACGCCATGTCAGGGGACAACCGCTACCACAGCATATTCGGAGGCCCCTTTGGCTGTTATGCGGCTCATCCTTCAGACACAGCGCCGGCACTCATGGCCCTAAACGCAACCCTAGTTACAAACAAGAGGACAATCCCCATAGACAAGTTCTTCCACGACCTAGCGGGCACGGTTCTGGAGGACAACGAGCTACTAACAGAAGTTCAGGTGCCAACCCCTCCGGCAGGCGCCAAGCAAACCTACATAAAATTCAGAATAAGGAAGTCTATAGACTTCCCAATAGTAGGCGTCGCATCAATGATCAAGCTTGAAGCAGGAACTGTAAGTGACGCACGAATAGCCCTTGGAGCAGTGGCGCCCAAACCAATCAGAGCAACAGCCGCAGAAGAAAAATTGAAAGGAAAAACCATAAGTGAACAAGTAGCCGATGAAGTCGCTGCCGAAGCCGTGAAGGGCGCAATTGCGATGTCACAGAACAAATACAAAATACAAATCACAAAGACACTGGTAAAAAGGGCAATACTAGCATGAAACCCTCACCCCCCCTTTTTATTTATGTTAACGATTCAAGTATAGCAATACGACATCACTTTAAGGGTCATTAGCAATGTGGTATCAAGCATATACTCAGCTAATAGACTTCATTTCCAAACATGAAGAAATTAAGATCTGTGAGAACACCGTCAGAATACCTCAAGAGCATCGAGCACAATTTTATGAACTCTTCGATAATGTTAGAAAAACCTTCATGACAGAACGCTTTTCAGGCATGCTAGGTGAAGCCAAGCTTTTGAGCGAAAATTATGTTAAACTTGAAGATGAAGTTGTAAACCTCCTAAAGACGAAAAAGGTCTCCATGTCAGTCTTCCTTCGAGAATTCATCCAAAACCCAGAGAAGACATTAATGAAGGAGCTCTTCGACCCATTATTTGACTTGCTTAAAAAAAGATTAGACGTTGAGGCCTTTGAAGAAGAGGCTTCGAAAAGGATAGAGGTTTCCTTTAAAAAGTTCTATTCCTCAGAATACACCTTCTGGGTTGAACTTTCACTGTTGATTTTACTCAAACCCGACAAGATTTTCAGCGTTCCTATTCCCGAACCCAAAATTACGAAGAGAGTCTACCGGTTTGTAGAACAAGTTTCGTCTCCTGAGGAGACGAATCAAATCCAGCTCGAACACGATTTATATCCCACTTTTATAGTCCCAGACTTTATATTTCATTCAGCCAAAATAGGCCGATACGTCGCCATTAGATCAGAATACACAAGCGCAGCATGGATTGCTTCTAACCCAAGCCAAAGGAGGGAATGGATCCCACTTACCAAAAATCTAAAGCCAGACTTGCTCGTCTACGTAGACGAGAATTTAGATGACATCGCCCTGATAGCTGATGCAGAGAAAGTTTGCAGGCCCGATTTGATTGTAGAGTGCATAGCTAAAAAGGAGTGGCGTGAGGAGGTCTTAGAAAGAGCGAAGCTCGACCAAGATGCACTTAAACCAAAGCTTGGAACTTTTGTAGTCTTAAGAGAACCTGTAGGCAGAAAGGTTGGAAAGGGTATTCGGTCACTAACGGTGAGACTCCACCAATCGAAGCTGGAACCCATCATCAACTCTCTGGCGACCCATCTTGGGCTTTCTGTTGAAAAAAGACAATCAAATGATTTTCCATCAAACTTTCGGTAAATTTAAGCATTTTTCTTGCTATGTCATCTTCGTTCCCGTGATTTCCAGCCTTTTTATACGACTCTAGAATCATGCTCAGCGACCTCGAACCATCTGCCAATAAACAGAAAGTATGCTCAAAGTCATCTAGAACAGTATGGCTTGAAGGTGTACTCTCCAAAAAAGGCACAGTTACTATTTTTTTAGAATTACATTCCATTAAATGTCCAACAAAGACTGGGAAAAGGTTGCGCCATGATCGCCTTTCAGCAATAATGCTTTTGACATAGCCCTCATCTAGTAAACCCCTACTATGAAAGATGAATAAAAGATAACGCCAGTAGGGGTCTGGAAGTACACCCCACTGCCACCAGTCTATGAAGCGGTCAGAGACCATCAGGGGAACTCTCTTATACATTTCTCTAGCGAGCTCCTCTACTTCATTAGGCTGTAATCCCTTCTTTACATGATAGCCGTATCTTGAGTTGTCGATGACGACACCCCATTTATCGGGGTCTCTTCCAATGGGAGACGTCTCCGATAGGGTGAATAGGTTTAAGGCGATAAGATCCACGTACTTTCTGTGCCTATTCAAGAACTTGAACGTCTCCATAGCCTCGTCCCTTTCTTCTCCTGGAAATCCTAACATGATGAAGCAGAAATTGAGCATTCCGACCTCGTGGGAGTCCTTCAGGAGCCTTGACGCTGTCTCAACCTTTATCCCCTTATTCATGCTATCTAGGACCCTTTGGCAGCCTGACTCCAGTCCCCAGAACATTACCCTGAAGCCGGCCCTGTACATCAGCTCTAGAAGCTCCCTAGTGTACCCTTCATCCATCCTCCCATAAGTGTAGATGTAGACGTCCTCCACATTCTCCTCTAGCAGGGCTGAGCTTATCTCCCTCGCCCTCTCGGATGGGAGAGTTTCATCGTTAAAAACTATGAAATGTGCACCATACTTTTCCCTATACACCTTTATCGTTTCAACAACCCTGTTGATGCTGAGGGGAACATAGTAGTCACCGTAGCTCATGTAATGACTGCAAAATGCACATTTTCGCCAAGGGCAACCTCGCGCGGTAAGCATTGGTAAGATACGCACGGGTGCTGCATAGGCGTCTAAATCAAACTGGGAGAAATCGGGAGCCGGTAGAGCATCTAAATTTTTAATAACCTCAAAATTAGTGTTCACTATCTTTCCGTGAGAACGGAAAGAAACGTTTGGTACATTCCATGGCTCTTTTCCCTCCTCTATGCATTGGATTAGCTTAGGTAAACTCAAGTCAGCATTGCCCCGAATCACGTAGTCAATGTTTTTAAGCGAAAGTGTTAGAAAGGAGTTTATCCACTCAACAGGTTGTCCACTTGTAAATTGCCCACCAACAATTATAGGTATATCCAGCTCACTCTTTATAAGTTGGGACACCTCTCTAAAAAAGGGATCAGCAAAAACGCCGGCTTGAGCCTTAATCGAGAAACCCACTATATCGGGTTTAGACCTCTTTATCTCCTCATACAGCTTCCTCACAATAGACAACTCTCTTCCTCTCCTCTGAATGATGCGAGTCCCGTATATGCTTAAAACGCAGTTTACAAGCTCTTTCGAGTATTTGAGCCTTGGAATACTCAGATAGTCACCTATTTTCCTAGAAGTAATAGTCTTATACACGTTTTCCAAGTGCTCTTTAAACCACTTTTCTCCATACTCATAAATTAATTTCCGTAGTCTCTTCACTGTCACATCAAGACACTTCGGTGTTTCCGGTATTTCATTCTGAGCCAAAATCTCAACAATCTCACCACTGTCAGTTGTGAGAACATCCTTTAAATAGCGGGTTGACCCCCTGACAAGGTGTGTTTTAATGCTGTTTTGTTTCAAGGAGGCTAGGAGACATGCTATTCCAAGATCTGGCAAAGGCTCTAATACCTCTAAAAGAATACATTTGCCTGTTTCCAACATACAACTGGCATGAAGGTTAGACTGTGATTCTACAAGAGTAAACACAATAGTTCCCAGAGAGCAATCGTTCAGTGGCGTATATAAAGTTTTACAAACTCTCTGCTGTGTTGCATAATTTCGAAATTCGTATTTAGAAGACGAAAATTCTTCTTGTATGCTGGCGTTTGTTAAAGTATAGTGGTTGCGGTGACTAAAAAATTAGATCATGCAACACAGCACAAACTCTCATAAAGTTTTTATATTATAGTTTGAAATAAATAGTTTCATTTCCAATCTATTTCTAATTCTGATCCGGTCATGCATGGGTATCGTGGAATACCAAGTGGTGTATAGGCTTTTCCGCATTGGAAATATCCTATTCCGGCTATTATTCCGCTAGCATTCCAGCCCTTTGGTAAGCCTGTTCCGCCACTTTTCCGTGCGACACCATACTATTCCGCATCAAGTCATGCATCAGTATAGTGGGGAAGGGTGGAATAGGTGCTATTCCGCATGCAATTTCCCTCAGGTTCCTTCAGAAGGAATCTTTATTGATTGGAATAAGTTGTCTTAAAGCGGAGTTGTTTGGCACGACGGTTTATGATGACCTATTACGAAGGAATACTTGTAAATAGGGATAAGTCGTCTTAAGACGGATGTAGACACTACAGCCATCAACATCTTAAAACGCGATTTATTTATAAACCGTCAATAAAGCGCCGTAAACCGCGACACTTAACATAAACCGGTTCCACATGCAAAACAATTGTTATGAACCGTCGCATAAACCAGTTTATTAAACCGCAGCGGTTTAAACACTTCCCCACTATACTCATGCACGATCGTCTTAACGGTTTAACATAAATCACATTAAAAACAGCCTATTAACCGATACATCATAGCCTATAAACTAGGGTGTTAAACCAGATGTTGAACCATCCGGTTTAGGTGGAGGTTTATCAGAAAGTGGTTTACATCAAATTCGACAAGAGGCCTAAGTTTTTAACCGTTGGATGAGTTGTCGATAGGCTTAAATACAGTATGGGTAGCCTGGCAGGCTGCTGTTTGAGCCTTTGACGGACGAAGTCGCCGACATAGTTTGTGGACGAAACTTGTTCCCGATTACCGTGAGCTCACTGCTTGCAAGCGGTCCAGCGCTCGCGAACTGTGGTAGAGGGCTCATCATCTGCTTTGTTGCAAAACTCTATGCTAACCTCATAACTTTAAGAATCTAAGCCGTTTTTATAAAGAATTTTTTGAATTAGATACTAAAACTTAAATAAATTATTAGACAATTACATTTTGCAACAAAGCAATTTCACATAAAAGTTTATAAACTGTGAAAACCCATTGGTTAACGATATTACATGGGAGATAGTTTTAATAGGAGAAGGTTCCTGACCTCTTCCCTTGGCCTAGCAAGTGTTCTAATTTTAGACGCTTCAACTGCAAGAAATGTGTTCGCTAACATGGCGGAGGATGAAGCGAACCGTGTCGGGATACTGGTTAGGCCTTCACAATGCATCGGATGCATGGCATGTGTTGAAGCATGCGAGAAGGCACACGGCGAAACTGGAACGTTCTACACGAACGTGGTTGAGGTGAAAGAGCTCGAGCTTTTCGTGCCAACACTCTGCATGCACTGTAAGGATGCGCCGTGCGCCAAAGTATGTTTAACGGGAGCGATAAGCAAGCTTGAAAGCGGGCCCGTTGTAATCGACCAGGGCAAGTGCATAGGCTGCACCTTCTGTGCAAGCGCATGCCCCTTCAATAGGATACATTATGACCAAAGCCGGAGGATTGCCTTCAAGTGTGACATGTGCTATGAAAGGATTTCAAGGGGAATGGTGCCCGCGTGCGTTGAAGTATGCCCAGCGGACCCTAAGGCACGCTTTTTCGGCACATATAAGGAAATATTGGATGAAGCTATAAAGTTTGCTGAAAAAATGAATGGGCTCATAGTCTACCAGGAGGAGACTTCAACATTGTATGTTGTAGAGAGGAGGTGGCTTGAGAAGCTCAAGGACCCGCCAATAAAGTTAGGTGAAGAATATCCTCAGGCGGCGAAGCTTTTAGCGGACGCCTCCAGATACTCGAGGTGGGCCATTCTACCAATCGTCGCTGGAGTTATCGGATACGCTGTCCTCTGGAGGAAGGAGAAGGTGAGGTGAAGAAGTTTGGCCGAATGGTTTGATAAAGAATATGAGCTGTCATCCCTTGAGATGAAGAGGCCTGGTCTGACGGAACTTTTAACGAAAAGGGCTTCGAAAGAAGACATACTTTTCCATTGGGGGATGATAGGAGCAGTAGCTTCAGCCGCCATCATCGAACTAATCTACCTCATCCCCCAGCTTTCAGCTGCCGGAGAAGCCCTCCTATGGGCTCACGGCATAGTAGGCGCACTGCTAATATTAGGAGGCCTCTCATACCTCATAAAGTACTGGAGAAACGAATATTTTGTGCTGGCCACGGACAGAATATTCCTTGTCGACACGGCCTTCCTTGCGGCGATAGCGGCCTCAGGATCAATAATATCGCTTAAAGTGTTGGGTGTGCTACCCCCGACAGCTTTCGGGTTAGAAGGCATAATACATGTTACACTAACATACACCTGGCTCATAATATCGCTATTCTTCAACGGGGCGGCAAAACATGCCCTTGCGACAATAGTCTGGAGAATTTACGGCAAAGAAAAGGTTACAGCGAACCCGCTAATATTCACCAGCGCATGCGGAAGATGCGGGAAATGCATAGAAGTATGCCCACTATACGAAGCATACGGGAAAGAGGATGAGGCTCCAGCACTAAAGCTCAGAATGTACCTTAAAAAGCTTACAGCAGAAAATGTGAACGTCGAAGAAAAGAAGAAGATCGCCGAAGAAGTGTACGTCTGCACCCTATGCGGGCTATGCGTAGGAGTCTGCCCATACACCTTCAACTTCGTAGAAGTGTACAAGAAGATCCTAGCACAGACAAACATGTTATACGTGCAAGCACAAATCAGCAAACGAAGCTCATAAGAGAAGGAGGCTAACCGGGGCCAGTAACCTTGGCAAGACCCCCTATTCTTATTTTGATATAGCGCCTTGGACAAGCCTCAACGCATTTTGCACAACGCAAGCATTTTGAAAGAAAAGTTTCTTCATCAATGGCTCCTGGAGGTCTTACAACCTTTTTCCTAGGGGAAAGCGGGATCAGTGACAGGATAATGGATCCGAATGCTAGGAAGCCGCTCCATTTCAAGAACTCTCTTCGACCGATCATTGTGGACATTTTCTTCCTCCTTTTTCTCGGCGAACGTTCGGAGCTTAAGGAAATGAAGCTATTTATTTCAAACTACAATATAAAGACTTTATCTCAACCTCGCAAGAAGACCTATCCGAGGGGTGGGGATGAATTGGATAAGCGAAATTAGGTTTCAAAATATTAAAGTTTTGATCTGTGACTTGAAAGCTAAGAAAACCATTAAAGCAGTCATTGGCGCTTCGCGCCTTTGGATGAATTTTCCAAAATTCATCATGATTTGGTAAAAGAAATTTTGGTAGCAAGCCAGAATCTGCTGTGAGGTTTATGTTGTCTGGAGTTTCGTCCATGTAGATTAGTATGTCCAGATAGCCTAAGCGCACTGATGCTGGTGGGATAGGGATCCACTCCCTCTTTTCAGAGGGGTTGGATGCCGTCCAAACTGCAGTACCAGCTTCTGACCTAAATGCCATAAATCGGTTTAGTCTTTTTGAGTGGATTATAAAGTCTGGGACAATAAATGTGGAGGCTACATTATGCTCTAGCGAGATTGTCTTTGTCTCTTTTGGATGTGGGACATCCCACATGCGCACCTGCGCGTAACGTAGGAACACTCGAGCATGCCTGATCGTTACTTTAGGGATTGGCACCTGGAAGACCTTGTCCGGCTCCAGCAGCTTCATTATGGATAGTTCAAGCCAGAGGATGTATGCTTTCGGATAATATTTTTTTATAGATTCTGTAACCTTTTTTGATGATCCTTCTTCGAATGTTTCAGCGTCGATTTTTCCTTTGAGCAGGTCGAATAGTGGGTCGAAGAGCTCCCTCATCAAGGCTTTTTCTGGGTTTTGTATGAACTCTTTTAGGGGTTGTGGGAGTGCGATTTCTTCAAGGTTTAGTAGGCTTATTATTTCCTTTTCCGTTTTAACATAGTTTTCTCCCAGTAGGCTGGTTTCTTCTATGAAGTTTGAAAAGTTTTGTTTTATGAATTCTCTTCTTGTTTCGTCGAATGTTTGCCAGAACTGCTGTCTAACGTCTTGGGGGATTATGGTTTTTTCTGCTGTGATCTGGATTTGGGGGTTTTTATGGACGAATTCTGTTAGCTTGGAATATGTTTGGCGCCACATAGTGCTATTGGCGTGAGAAATTAAATATAAGGTTTTTGCCCTTTTGGATGGAAATAAAAAAATGGGGTTGGGCTTTTAGCCCATAAGTTATACGCATGCCAGCAGTGTCCTCTCCACCAAGGTTTTGGCTATCTGGATCTTGTATTTGTTCTTACTCAAAGGAATAGCGCCTTCAACAGCCTTCTCACCTGCTTCTTCGGCTGTGGACTCGTTTATCGACTTGCCCTTGAGATAATCCTCCGCTTTCTTCGCCCTGTAGGGAATGGGGTAAACCGCATTCAGGCATACCCTGGCATCCTTAACGACCCCGCCCCCGCTGGTTACGGCTGATGCACAGTTCACTATAGGAAAGTCGATAGACTTCCTCAAAGCGAACTTCAAGAACTTACTTTTCGTGCCAGCCGGAGGCGCTGGAACCTGGATTTCTGTAACAATTTCATCTGCGTCGAGGACGGTGGAGCCTGGGCCCTTCACAGCCCAGAACCCTTCAGCGTCTACTGTTCTTTTGTTTGTTACTATTCTTGCGTTTAGGGCTACTAAGGCGGGAGCAATGTCGCTTGGATTAACGGAAACACAGCCTTCTAAGGCTCCGAATATGCTGTGGTAGCGGTTGTCCCCAGCCATGGCATAGCACAAGGCTCCACCCTTTCTCAAGCATTTGAGAGGACCTTCGGCAATTGAAGGTGCCCTAAAGTACCAGCAGCGGATTAACTGACAAATGTTCCCTCCGATGGTCCCCATATTTCGGATCTGGGGTGATGCCACTCTGCTAGCTGCTTCTGCTAGTGCAGAGTACTTATCCCTCACAAGCGATGATTCAGCCACCTCGGTCAAGCTGGTTAGTGCACCAATCTTTAACGATCCTGCTTCTTCCTTGATGTAGCTCAAACCCGGAATAGTTTTAATGTTTATTAAGACCTCAGGGTATTCCGGATATATTTTATTTTTTAAGGCGCCCAGTAAATCCGTTCCTCCAGCTATGATCTTAGCCTTCTCCTTGTACTTCCCTAGAATGGAAACAGCCTCTTCGACGCTCTTGGCGTCGTAATGTTTAAACAACTTTAAGACCATCGAACCACCTCAGACCTTGCCCAAAGCTCTAAGAATCTTATCTGGTGTGATGGGTAGGCTGGTTATCCTAGCGCCTATAGCATTGTAAACGGCATTGGCTATAGCGGCGTGTGGAATAGTTGTTCCCACCTCTCCCAATCCTTTAGCACCATAGGGTCCATACGGATCTATAGATTCTACGATACCAGCCTCTACTTCAGGGCAATCAGCAGAAGTTATTAGCTTAAAGTCTAAGTAATTTGTGCCCAAATTAACCAAGTTTGCTTCATCAAAGATGAACTCCTCTCTTAGGGCTAAGCCAACAGATGGGAGTACCCCGCCCTCTATCTGATTTTCGACAATTTTTGGATTTATTGCTCTTCCAGCATCAAGTACAAATGCGCATTTTAATAAATTCAACTCTCCTGTTTTAGTGTCAACTTCTATGTCCGCGATGCAAACCACAGGATCCAATGAGTTTACATCTGTTGGTAATGGTTCAGCCTTCCCAGTACCAACTATGGGAATTGGACCTGCCAAGACCTCACTCAGCGGAATTGCCTTCTCAGGTTCTTCTTTAACGTAAACTTTCTTCTCCTTAACCTCTATTTCCTCTGGTTTAACTCCCAATTTTGGTGCTGCGATCTCCGCAATTTTCCGCTTTGCGTCCTTACAAGCCGCTATGGCTGCCAGCCCTCCAGTACACAATTCCCTACTTGCGCGCGCGTTATATAGGTCGATAAGTCCATGACTTGTATCTTCAGATACTACCCTGACTTCCTTTAAATCTAATCCAAATTCCTCTGCCACAATCTGAGCCAATGTTGTAGTACTTCCAGTTCCCATATCCTGAGTAGGGGTTATGAGATAGACACTACCATCTTGATCCACCATTACGTTAACAATAGGCCCCCTCGTTTCCTCATAATGCCCTGTACTATACGCAGTATATGCTACTCCGACAGCCCTTCTTTTGGAACCTTCAACTTTATACGGCTTTCCGAATCCCATCCATTTATCACTCCAATTTATTAACTCACAAGCTCTTTTCATGCACTCTTCTATTGGAAAAGTACTTAGTTTCTTCCCAGCCACTATCTCTCCTTCCCTTGGTGCGTTCTTCAATCTGATCTCAATTGGGTCCATTCCTATAACCTCGGCTGCCATATCTATCATTGATTCCAACGCAAAGTTCAGCGCCGGGTAAGGTACTGATCTGTAGGGTTGTGCAGTTGGTAGATTGGTACTTACGTCATAGAATTCAATGTGTTTATTTAGGAATTTGTATTGATTTATAACGTCTAATCCAAATAAGGAACCACCAACAAGGGTACCACCAGCACCGACATCCCAAAATGATTTCCAGTCCAATGCCGTAAGCGTCCCATCCTTCTTAACTCCAATCTTTATATAGTGCTTACTCGAATAACGTCTTCTGTGAACCGCCACTTCATACCTGTTAAGAACTAACTTTACCGGTCTACCAGCTTTCTTAGCTAGGAGAGCTGCTACCCCTACATGTTCCTCCAGGTACTTTGACCCCATGGACCCCCCTCCTGTATTCTCGCTGATGACTCTAACTTTAGCTGAGGGCATTGAAAAAGCTTCGGCTAGGCCTATTCTAATTTCTGTTGGAGTTTGCGTGCTTGCCCAAACCGTCAATTTATCTTCCTCCCATTTGGCTATGTATGCGTGAGGTTCTAAGCACATGTGCGGTTGTATTTGTGTTGTGAATTCTTTCTTAATTATAAAATCTGCTTCCTTAAAGCCCTCCTCTATGTTACCCTCCTCTATTACATATGGCTTGTTTCCAGGATCGACAATATTCCCTTCAGGCCACAGCTTAGGCGCTTCTGGTTTTGCAGCCTCTTCAGGATCGAATACTGGCTTTAATATCTCATAATCAACCTTTATTAAATCAAGAGCTTCCTCAGCTATTTCAGGAGTTTCAGCTGCAACGGCAGCAACCAGGTCACCAACATAACGGATATGTGGATCCAGAATCAGGCGCGGCCTTGAGCACTCCATGGGAAGTAATTTCGAAGGTGCATCTTTATATGTTATTACTGCCTTTACACCTGGGAGTGCCTCGGCTTTGCTTGTATCGATACTTCTTATCATTGCATGTGGATAAGGACTCCGAAGGATTCTTCCATATAAGACTCCTGTTCTTTCTAATTTTAGAAATCTATCTGCAGTAAATTTCGCCTTTCCAGTTACGAATCCAGGCGCTTTTTGATATGGTAAAGGCTTTCCTACGACTTTCAATTCCTCGGGCATTTAATCACCTCATTTTCTCTGAGGCTGCTAGCACAGACTCAATGATCTTTTTATATGCTCCGCATTTACAAATGTTTCCTGAAAGTGCTTCCCTTACCTCCTCTCTCGTTGGATGTCTATTCCTATCAAGCAATGCCTTAGTTGTCATCAATATTCCAGGCGTACAAAATCCACACTGCAAGCCATGGTGCTCTATGAATGCCTCCTGTATGGGGTGTAGCCGTCCATCCTTTGCCAATCCCTCAACTGTTAGGATGTCTTTCCCATCACATTCTATTGTTAGAACAAGACAAGACAGGACCGGCTTACCATCCATAATCACAGTGCACGAACCACACTCCCCCGTGTCGCACCCAATTTTCGTCCCAGTCAAACCCAGCCTCTCCCTAAGGGTTTCTGCCAAGGTCTCGTTGGGTTCTATCTCATCCCCAATCTTGAACTCGTATTGACTGCCGTTTACTATGAGCTTTATGGTCGGCGGCTTAACCTCTTTTGTTATTAGTTCTGCGTGTGCTGTTTTGATGTGTTCTCCGAGCTCAGCCTCTGAAGAAAATTCTTTGTCACAGAATGGGCAGGGGTACTTTGCTATAAGGCTTGTGGTTGTCGTGGTTGCTGTCGTGGTTGCTGTCGTGGTCTTTGTCGCCGTTTCTGTGGCCGTTGTAGTTTCAACCTTGGGGAAAAGTTGGCTTCCGACCACACCTCCTACAACAATACCTGCCACACCAGCACCCGTAGCAGCAAGAAACTTTCTGCGGCTAACACCCTTAGCTTTCTTCTCCTCAGAAACCATATAGGTCACATAAAGCATGCAAGAATAGGTATATAAACTTTTATTAAATTTATAAAAATTAATAAAATTCTTTTATTTTATTATTTTATTATTTTTTTATTATTTTATTATTTTTTTATATTTGAATTTTTTTTATTCGCTTACATGATAGGTTAAATGTAATTACTGTTGTTTACATGCTACTATTTCACAAAAATATTAATATGTATGGTATGTTGGTGAATGATATGGTGGTGTTTTGGAGGCTGACGTGGAAGTTTTGAGGGAGATGGTGCGTCTTCTTGAGGAGGGGAGGAGGGTTGCTTTGTGCACTATCGTTGAGAAGAGGGGTTCCGGCCCTAGAGATGTTGGTGCGAAGATGGTCGTCTGCGAGGACGGTAGGACTTTTGGGACGATTGGTGGAGGGAACTTGGAGAGGGCTCTGGTGGATGAGTCTTTGAAGGCTTTAGGTGAGGGTAGGTCGAGGAGAGCTGTCTTCTCCCTCGGAGGTGGAAGAAAGGATGCTATCGACACTGGGCTCATCTGTGGAGGAGAGCTTACGATATTCATAGACGTTGTCGAACCTAAGAGGAGGCTTATCCTCGTAGGCGCAGGCCACATAGCTTTGCCTCTTGCGAGGCTGGCTGATGTGGTTGGCTTCAAGGTTGTTGTGGTGGACGATAACGTCGAGCTGGCTACTAGAGAACGTTTTCCGATGGCTGAAGAGATAATTGTAGGCGAATTTAGTCAGGTTCTGGATAGGGTTGATGTGGGTTCACGTGATTTTGTGGTTATCACGCACGGTGAGCCTGAGCACGATTATCTGGCGTTGGAGAAGATTATTAGGAGGAGGCCTGCTTACCTGGGCCTGCTCGGCAGCAGGACGAAGGTGGCTACGTTTGTGAAGAGGCTTAAGGATGCTGGTGTTGGGGAGGAGGATCTTAGAATATTGCATGCTCCAGTGGGCTTGGAGATCGGCGCTCAGACGCCTGGAGAAATAGGTGTAAGCATTCTCGCCGAAATAATAAGTGGGATAAGGAAAGCTTCTAGTGGAGGTTGAAGCTTACGAGGCCTTCTAAAAGGCTTAAATATATGCCGTTGGAGGAAGTCCATCAGCTTCTGAAGCGGGCTGTGGAAGGGAGGCTGAGGCAGGAGTCTGTGCCAGTCTTTAACGCCTACAAGCGTGTTCTAGCCGAAGACATAGTATCTGACGTGGACATCCCCCCATTCAGCATTTCACATTTCGACGGGTACGCTGTTAGGGCTGAAGACACTTTGCAGGCTTCCAACTCAAACCCGGCCATGTTGAAGGTTGTCGGCAGAAGCTACCTCGACAACGAGTACGTGGGTAGGGTGAAAGCTGGGGAAGCAGTGTACGTTTCAACAGGCTGCACTCTACCTGATGGCGCTGACGCTGTTGTGCCCATTGAGCTTGCTGAAGCTGAAGGGGATCTTATTAAAGTTCGCCGAAGCTTCAGGGTGGGTGAAAATGTTGTACCGGCAGGTGCTGACGTGAGGAGGGGTGAAAGGGTTTTTCCTTTAGGGCATGTGCTTCGAGCTCAAGACATAAAGTTTTTGGCGGACATTGGAAGGTGGAATGTTAAGGTTTTCAAGAAGCCTACTGTCGCAATAGCCTCTATCGGAAACGAGTTGACCGACAGGGTTGAGTAGGTGGATGGAAAGAAGTTTAACAGCCACAAGCTCATGATTTCACTTTTGGTTGAGGAGGCTGGAGGCGTTCCACTGGACATGGGTGTAGTCGCCGACGACGTTGACGCAATCAGGGCCAAGCTTAAAATTGGACTTGAAAAGGCTGACATTGTAGCCACAATCGGCGGCGCATCAGTCGGTGAAAGGGACTACGTCTGGGAGGCTGCTAACATGCTTGGCGCACCTGAGGCTGTCGTGAGGGGGATTAAGGTGCAGCCTGGCAGGGTTACAAGCCTATGCATGCTGGACGGTAAGCCTATTGTAATGTTGCCTGGGCACGTCCAGTCCACGTTAGTTGGCTTCTATTCAATCCTCCTTCCACTGCTTCATCTGATGAGCGGGCTCACATTAGAGGGCTCACATGTAACGGTGAAGGCTAAAGTGTCTCGGAAGCTTGTCGTCAGAGAATATCCTGCCTTTGAAAGGATAAGGTTTGTTAGCTTGAGAGGATCCTGGGGCGACTACGTCGCCGAGCCTGTGACGGGCGACTCTTCACTGGTTAGTGTTGTAGTGAAATCGGATGGGTTCATAATGGTGCCGGCTGGAAAGGATTCGGTTGAAGAGGGTGAGGAAGTGAACGTGCACTTTCTCAGGGGACTTTTCCCAATGGCTTCAAGCTAAAGACTCATATCATCTCCCACTTCACTTCATAAAATTTGTTTCATAAGGTAATCTTTATATTGTAATAAGTTCGATTATAGCTTGAGCGCTCTTGATCAGTCTAATAGTTTTGGCCGCGGGCATGTCGACAAGGTTTGGGAGGAACAAGCTACTGGAAAATGTTGGCGGCTCAACCTTGATCGGGAGGGTTGTTGGAAGCGCTGTCTCCTCAAGGGTTGACGAGGTTGTCGTAGTGTTAGGTTATGAGGCGGATAAGGTTATGGAAGCCCTTAAAGGATTCAAGTGCAAGTTTGTCTTAAACGAAGGCTTCGCGAGCGGGCAAAGTTCTTCGGTTAAGGCTGGTGTCAGGTCTGTCATGGACTACGCTGACGCCGTGATGATATTGCCGGGGGATGTCGCTTTAATAACCCCTAAAGCCATCGACACGGTTGTACAAGAATATGAATCCTCTAGAAGCCCGATTGTTGTGGCAAGCTATCGGGGACGCTCAGGCCACCCCATACTCTTTGACAGAACCCTTTTCAGCGAGCTGATGGAGATTGGAGAGGAAACGATGGGCCTTAAGGCTGTCGTGAACAGGCACAGGAGCATGATAAGGAGAGTTGAGGTCGGCTCAGAGGAGGTTCTCGTCGACATCGACACGCAGGAGGACTTCAGAAGACACTTTTCCGGGCTGAATGATGCGGGAGGCGCCTCCCATGGGTAGCGTAGTCAACGAAATGCTGTCGCTAGTTTATAGGATGCTGCCGGAGGTGGGCGAGATTAGGGTGAGCAGGGTCTGTATTGGAGTAGGCTACACGGGTGTAAAGCTTGAAAACGGGTGTGCTGGAGTCTGCCAATCCCTTTTGAGCGAACAGATTTCACACTGCTGGACTGTAAGAGATGCTGGGAGGTTAGCCGGAGAAACTGCAGCCAGCCTAGCGAATCTAGCGAAGTCGTGGCGGGTGAGCGAGAGCGTGGTGGGTGTTGCAACATTAAACGCTTTATCTCAGATGCTTCTTGACAGGTGGGAAGGGTATGTGGTCAGGGAGGGAAACCTCTTCAACTACATACGTGAAAGGGTGGGGGGAGACGATATTGTCGGGGTCGTTGGCTACATAAGGCCCTTCGTCAACATCCTACAGAAGAAGGTTAAACGCCTATACGTTTTCGAAAGAAATCCTATGCTATTTGGTGAGCACGTGCTTCCTGACACAGCATGTGAGGATCTTCTTCCAGAAGCCGATGTGGTTATAGTTAGCGGGACCGCTATAGCGAATAAGACGATAGATCATGTTTTAAGGCTTTCCCAGGGGGCTAGAGAGATTGGAGTGGTGGGGCCGTCGGCATGCCTTATCCCCGAACCCCTGTTCAAGAGGGGTGTGACCGTCATCGGGGGAGTGAAAGCTGTTAACGCGGACAGGCTGCTGGAGATAATAATGGAGGGTGGGGGCACACCTCAAATCAAGCCGACTGTTAAATTCGTCAACATTTTACAGGACGTCGACGAGAAAGCCTAAAGGCACTTCCTCCTCAGCCAAGTTGAATGGCCTATATTCTTTCTCTCACTAGCGTTCAATCAATCGGATAGGATGCTTTGTGAAGGGTTGGGGGTAAAGAAACCTCTCACAGCCTCTAGATCTTGTCACGGCTTAGTGGGCAGAAGACTTCGTAGCCCAATATTTTTGCTGCACCCTTCACTGTGACACCGTACACAATATGCTTGACACCATACTTTTCACAGCATTCTAGAATGTTGAATAGTGTGCCGTTGACTATTGAGCTGCCTGTTACGCAGGCTACGTCCACCCTCCTTATAACATCCTCGTTCATTGAGCCGTCCAATATTGTGGTCCCGAACCTCGATTTACCAACGTTCTCCGGATTCAGGTCCGTAATGTAAACTGTATCGAATGCCTTTGAGGTCGCACTCACGTGGCCGGGCTGGTAGCCTATGTGGGCTATCTTAACATCACCGAATCTTGCCAGAATATGCTCGGCCAGCAGGCGCCCACATTCTTCAGCGTCAGCCCCCCTACAGTGGACCGTATTCTCTATAAGACCCAACCTTCTCATGACCGCGTTGAGTGTTGCGAAGAATATGCACTTTTCCCTCGAAGAGCCTAACGCCATATCGGCTGCCTCAACTATTCTGCCTTCGAAGAGCCTGGGCGCGTCGGTGAAGGCTTGGCCGTGGAAGCCTTTAAGATGACAGTCAACTATAACCTCCTTACCCCTCATTAGAGCATATTCGTATGAAGGTAGTCTAGCGAAATCCGGGCCTAGAATACTGTATTCAGCCCTCTCGTCCGCGAGGCCGCCTAAGTTTACGAGATCAAAAAACTTTTCCCTTAAAAGAATGTACTTTTGCGTGCAAGGCGGGAAGCCCATCAAGTGTACACCCTTATCGATTTCAGTTTCAGTTTCAGGAATATTTCTTTGCCAACCCACAGGTTTAGGCTTTTAAAGATTTCCATCGAAAGCTCCGCTACAAGCATGTTCCCGCCCACGTCTACCTTCACCTTGGCCGTTGAAGGGGATGGAAAAAGTATTTCCTTGACAGTGCCTTTATACGTGTTCAATTGAGGCCCCTGAGGCTCGTCACCGTAAATGTACACTTCCCTTGCCGGTATCGCTATCCTTTTGGCCGCACCACCTTCGCATGAAACAACAACCTTAACTCCCTTGCACTCTACCTCGTACAGTTCACCCCATATGCGCCTACATTTAGAGCATTCCCAAACGTTCTGGAAGCCCAGTACGCTTGCCACCTCCTCGTCCGCAGGGTTCGAGGAGACTTCTTCGAAGTTTCCCGTCTGCCTTATCCTCCCGCCTACGATGACCGCAACCCTATCACCGACCTCCTCAGCCTCCTCAACATCGTGTGTGACAAATAATGTTGTAACATTAAGCTGCCTCTGTATTCTACGAATTTCTCTCCTAAGGTATCTTCTGATGCTGTAGTCAAGGTTGTTCAGGGGCTCATCTAAAAGCAGGATACTGGGTGAAATTGCGAGAGCCCGGGCTAGGGCGACCCTCTGACCTTCTCCGCCGCTTAACTCGCTCGGATACCTTCCCCTTAAATGCTCGATCTTCATGAGCGCCAGAAGCTCGTCCACCCTCCTCTCGACCTCAGTTAAAGGCATGTTTCTTATCCTTAAACCGTAGGCTATGTTCGAGAAAACGTTAAGGTGGGGGAAAAGCGCGAGCTCCTGGAGCACGTAGCCCACGTTTCTCTTGCTTGCAGGCTTGTCGTCCACGCTCACGCCATCGAACAGGACGCTTCCTTCATAATCTGTTGTCCCAGCGATAACGTTAAGGAGTGTTGTCTTTCCCGCACCGCTGGGCCCCAAGAGTGCGAGGAGCTCTCCATCTTCTACTGTCAAGTTAACATTCTGCAAGATGTACCTATTGCTGACATGCTTTAATTCAACCTTGACCATAGGGTTTAACCCACCTACATACTTTCGTCTCTAAATATTGGAAAATCCTTTCAAACAGGAAGCACATTATCGCCAAGACCATAAGGCATGCTATAATTATGTCCATCCTGATCAGGCTTTCCGCCTGCATAAAAAGTGCACCTATACCAGTTGGTATGGCGACCATTTCAGCGGCCACTATCACCCGCCACGCCATCCCCGCCTCCAGCCTAAGTCCAGTAAATATTGTGGGTAATGCAAGTGGCAGCACAACGGTCTTCAGCACATTCTTCGGCGAAGCGCCCAATGTTTCCGCCGCTCTAACAAGCCTTTTGTCCACGTTCCTAACGCCTGTGGCTGTCGTGTAGGCGGTGGGAAAGAAGGAGCATATGAATATGATGGTGATGGGTAACATTTCCCCTACCCCAACCCACAACATTAGAAGAGGCAGCCAGCCTAATGCTGGAATAGGGTACAGGAAGCTTATAATTGGATTCAGCAGCTCATGCATGACCCTGCTGTATCCCATCATGATCCCGACCGCTATGCCAAGCGCTGAACCTAACGAGAAGCCTATCATTACGCGAGCTAGGCTGCGGGCAAGGTTGCTTAAGAGGACCCCGTTAACCGTCATGTAAAAGAGCTCCTCTAGCACGAGAGAGAATGGGGGTAAAAAGTTTCCGGGTGCGAGTTTCAGTCTCGCAACAGCCTCCCATAGTACGATAAGCATGATTATGGGTAGTGCACCATAAAACGTCCTTTGTGTCCTCATATTATGCACCCTTCAAAAAGCTTAAATCGAGAATTTCTCCAGCGTTAAACTCCCTAATGTACCCCAATTTCGCCATATAATTGATTGTATCTTGAACGATACTAGCGTTGATGTCGTTTGAGCAGACAACCCTGCCGGCCAACGACTTCAATATTACCTCAGGTGTTACATTCAATTTTGAGGAAATTTCAGCCACGTCTGAGGGTAGAACTTGCCCCCTTAAAGCCTGCAACTCTTCTGCAACAGCCCTTGCAACGTCACCTGGATGATCGCGGATGTATTGAGTTGCCTGCAAGGTAACTTTCACAAGCTTTTCAACTACCTCAGGATGGCTCTTAATCAACGACTCCTTCACAACCAGAACACTCCCCTGCATCTCAGGCCAGACTTCCTGGGTTGTAAGAAGCACCTTAAACCCCAGCTCCTCCGCCATTGTCGGATACTGTTCGGGGAGAAAGGCGGCGTCCACGGCCCCAGTTTCAAGCGCTATAAGTGCGCTTGGAGGGTTCATGTACTGGACCCTACTAAATATCCTTCCTTCATCAAGCTGATAATCTTCACAAACTTTATGGAGGAGCACGTCAGGCGGGCTACCCTTATTTGGGCAGGCGATGCGAACACTCGGATCCTCCAAGTCCCTAACCGTCTTCACTTTGCTCTGGTTTACGACAAGCGCGTAACCGTACTTGTGGGTTCCCGCAACAACCTTTATCGGCGTTCCAGCGTTAGCGTACGCGGATATTGCTGGAATGAGGCATATGTATGCGGCATCGATATCTCCTCTTGCTAAGGCGGCTGCAAGGGCGGGGCCCGTCACATAGCATTCGAATGTTGTAACATTTAGCCCCTCAGCCTCAAAAAGCCCCCTATGCTTTGCTATAAAAGCGCATGAGGCATGGTCTGTGAATTCGACAGCCAGCCTAATAATCTTCTTCTCCTGCGTCATTTTTTGGGTCGTAAAATATTCGGCTAATACTGCACAAAATATAACAGCTATAACCAAAAGCAGGAGAATTTTTTTACTAACCATATTCATGCATTGATGTAAAAATGTTTACTATTTAAGTTTTATGTAAACGAGTTTATTTACTATACACGTAGTCGCATGACTTCGACTTCACCGTCCCTAAATACGGCTATCGTAAATGGTTTAACAACCCTCTCTTCTCTAATGCAATCCCCCGCCTTAAACCTTATCTCATCATATATTCTTGTAAAGTTTACTTTAAGCTTTATTCCAACACTGTCACCAGCCTTCATTAAGATCCCTGGTACATCCACAAGCCGTGTTCCAACGTCAATGTTAACCTTTGTCGCGCAAAGTAGAAGCTTGTAAGCTTGGACTGTTTCCTCAGCCAACCTTATATTCCTTTTAGCCCTATTCTCAATTATAGAAACATTTTCCCTGCTCGTTCCCAATATTCTTGCAACATCCGCCTGAGACAAGCCCTTCTCGATCCTGAGCTGTAGCACTTTAAACTGCAGCTCTGAAAGAAAACCATACCTTCTGGGCATAACTCACCAAACAAAACAATGAGCAGTAGGCATTTAATCTTTTCCGTTTTCCCGTTAATTATAGGATGTCGATGAGAAGGTCTCTTTTTAGCTTTGAAATGGATTGTCTATAAGCTTAAATTTGGTTAAAGGTTCCTTTTACGTTGACATTATCTCCTTATAAAAACTTATATATCCGGAACTCAAAAAAGATCTGAGTGGGTATAAATGATTGAGGGTCACGAGTTATTCAATATTGCTGGCGTAGAATGGTTTTGGATTCTTATTGTCGTTGTTGTACTACTTTTTGGAGCCAGCAAGATTCCTGAAATCGCCAGAGCCATTGGAAGGGCTACTGGAGAGTTCCAGAGGGGTAAGATTGAGATAGAGAAGGAGATAGAGAAGGCTAAGGCTGAACTGGACAAACCTCCCGAAAGACTTAAGCTCGAGGAGGCCGCTAAAGCTTTCGGAATAGACCCCACTGGAAAGAGTGATGAGCAGTTGAGGGAAGAGATCAAGAAGGCTGTCTAAACTTTTGCTTAAGCCAAATAACTGGAAATTGTTACAATAGTTAAATTTTCTGCTCCAAAATTTTTTTAGCAAAAATTTCCATGTAAGTGCGTGATGTTATGGAGTCCGGGGACAAGCAGTATGTTGTAGATGGTGTTCAAAGTATTATGGATACTTCAGTGAGGGTGACGGTTGTGCACTCCAATGTTGACGTGGCCAAGGAAGCTATAGGCGCAGCCTTCTGTGAAATGCGCAGGGTTGAGGGTTTGATGAGCGTCTTCAAGGAGGGTAGCGAAATATTTCTCCTTAATAAAAGTGGCTGTATAGAAAATGTGAGTGATGAGACGTTGTATGTTATTAGGAAGGCTGAAGAGTATTCGATCTTAAGTGGGGGTGCGTTTGCTGTCACAGTCCTCCCGCTACTAAACCTGTGGAAGAAGAGGCTTGATGCTGGAACATTTCCTACGAAAGAGGAGATAGAGGAAGTGTTGCCGTTGGCGGACTATAGAAATGTTAGAGTGGAGGGTAAGCGTGTGAGGTTTTTGAAGGCTAACATGGGTGTAACTTTAGGGGCTATCGCGAAGGGGTACGCTGTGGACAGGGCTGTTGAGGTGTTAAGGGAGAGGGGTGTGGAGCATGCGCTTGTTAACGCAGGCGGGGACATAAAGGCTCTCGGAGACAAGTCTAAGAATGTTCCCTGGAGGATTGGAGTACGAGATCCTAGAAAAAAGGATAAGTTTCTCACCGTAGTGAAGCTTGAAGGTCGGGCTGTTGCGACAAGCGGTGGATATGAACGGCACATTGGAGGTAAAATGAATGTTTCCCACATAATTAATGCACGGACAGGCTACCCTTCCCAGGGAACTTTAAGCGCGACCGTTATCGCATCAAACACGGTTGACGCGGACGCCCTTTCAACAACACTCTTCCTGTTGGGTGCAGAGGAGGGTGTGCGGCTTATAGAGAAATTGGATGGAGTTGAAGCCCTTCTTGTAACAGAAGATGGTCAGACTGTTAGGTCAAGTGGATTCTACTATTATGAATGTTAAAAAATTTATTTTTGCATTATTTCTTGAACCTTAGCTTTTATGGCCTCAGTTACTGCCCGCGAAGACATGGTTGCGCCTGTTACGCCATCAACCTTTCCACCATCCTTTGTTAAAGCGAGCTCTCCAACGGACAGGCCTGAAAACTGTTGCTCAAACTCCTTCTCACAAATTTCCTTCTTCCAGAGTTTGCTACTTAACGCCTCTATGTCTACAGCGACAACTTTATAGTCCAAGTCCACGAAGCCTACAATTTCCAGCTTGTCGGTGGGCGCCGTCGCCTCCGTAACAAAGGCGTAGCCGATTAAAGCCCCTCCTTCATCATAGGCTTCATAGTAGATTGTTTCTCCATCCTTTACTACTGGCTTGAAGCTGGCTGCGTTTGGAATAATTTTTAAGAACTTTTCCTTTAACTCAGGCTCAATAGGAGGTATCGTCGTTGTTTCCGTTACTGTAGTTGATGAAGTTGTAGTCTGGGTGAAAGATGTAGCTGTTGGAGATGTGGTGGTAGTTGTTGAAGATATAGTTGTTGATGTTGTGGAGGTTGCTGTACCGGTTAAGGAAATTGTCTCTTTACTTTGCCAAAGCCAGTAGGCGCTGATCGCCGCTATGGGTGCTATCACAAAGAATGTTGCAATAAAACGTCTTCTGGAAACCTTTCCACTTTTATAGGATTCCACGAGGTTTTCAGCATCCATTTTATATCATCTGGAAAGTTAAAGATGGCTAATATTTAAATATTCCTAAAGCTTAAAGAGGCGTCTACAAAGCCTCTTTTGCTATGGTTACTTGGATAGAACACTCCAATCAAGCCAATTGCCTTCTATCATGTACAGTTTGATCTACACGATAGGTATTTTAACATCTTCATAAGAAAGTGGTTTTTGTTCAATAGATGATGTTTTATATAATAACATGGCTTTCATTTAAACCGCAAAGAGTCATTTTCGTTTTAGATTATTAATCTTTATCCTTTTTGAACTGTACTAGCCTAAACGATTAAAAATTTTGGGGAAAAATGTAATTAAAAACTTTCTTGTAAGATGAATTCTGTGCACTACCAACCTCCAATGACGTTGAATTCCAAGCTTTAGCGATCAAAATTCGAGCTAATTAAATAAGACTTCCTATCCCAATATTTTAGTAGAATGTGCATAAAGATGTTTTATTGGAAAAGTTCTGTTGAAAGATACTTTAGACCGTTGTCAGGCAATATTGCAACTATAACCTTATCTCTGCCAATCTCTTTCGCCTTCTTTAAGGCAACATACATTATTGCAGCTGAACTTAAGCCTATCAAAATTCCTTCCATTC
>Ga0078972_1007669_pt1 | contig 23687 bp, 14 predicted proteins | sample YelNatPaOPGAMG01_FD_67568 | JGI IMG/M metagenome (GOLD analysis project Ga0078972, IMG submission 67568) | Hot spring thermophilic microbial communities from Obsidian Pool, Yellowstone National Park, USA - OP-RAMG-01 (SPADES assembly) (version 2) | ecosystem: Environmental > Aquatic > Thermal...
GCTTTTTCTTAAGTCTTGAGACATGAACATAAGATAGATTAAGAAGTAAGGCAGCATCAGAACCTTTAATCTTCTTATCTATTAAGTCTTTTAATATTTTATATCTATTTACATCTGTCATGGTAACTAATACCTTTTTATCCATTTTGACCACCTCCCTACTTACTATTTTACCCTAAAAGGTGGTCAAAAAATTTAACATTTCAAAATGTCAATAACCTTTAACATTTTAAAATACTAACATCATGATATACTACTCGGGAAAAACTGGACCACTTTTTAGGCTGATTTAGGACAAGAAATAAGGTATAATAGAGCCTGAAGGAGGTCTGGTATGATGCGGAAGAGATTTGAAGCAGGGTTTAAGGCACGTGTGGCACTGGAAGCGGTAAAGGGAGAAAAGACATTAGCCCAGTTGAGTTCGGAATATGGGGTAAATGCTACTCGGATAAGCAAATGGAAGATGGAATTAGTAAAAGGGGCATCAGGAATATTTGGCAAAAAGGGATGTTCTCAAAACAACTGCCAGGAAGAAGTGATAGAGAAGTTATATAAAAGCATCGGGGAGCTGAAGGTAGAAAATGACTGGCTTAAAAAAAAATTGCAACTTTTGGGTTAGATGAACGTAAAATGCTCATTGACAGAGGAAGTTCACAATACAGTCTCAGGAAACAGTCCCTGCTGTTAGGAATAAACTGGTCAAGTTTGTACTATAAACCAGTAGGGATAAGCGAGCGTGATCAGGAAATGATGAGACTTATGGATGAACAATATACGAAAACGCCATTTTACGGTGTAGCTAAGATGACGGAGTTCCTGCGAAGCAAGAAATTTGTTGTTGGTAAGGATCACGTGCGGACACTTTTGCGAAAGATGGGTTTGTTTGCTGTTTTTGCCAAGCCGAATCTGTCGAAACCACATTTGGAACATCGGATATATCCATATCTATTAAAGGATGTGAAAATAGTAAGTCCGAATCAGGTGTGGAGTGCGGATATTACATATGTTCGACTCACAGTGGGATTTGCATATTTGATGGCAATAATAGATTGGTTTAGTCGGTATGTATTGAGTTGGAGGTTGTCTAATACACTTGATAGTGGTTTCTGTGTAGATGCCTTGGAAGAATCGCTTGTAAGATACGGTGCTCCTGAAATATTCAACAGTGACCAAGGTAGCCAGTTCACGAGCGATGAGTTCATTAGAATATTGATGGGAGAAGGAATATCAATTAGCATGGACGGTAAAGGCAGAGCCCATGATAACATATTTGTGGAACGGCTCTGGCGTTCTGTGAAATACGAATGCATATATCTGAATGGTTATCAGAATATAGCTGAGGCAAGGGATGGATTAAGGCAGTATTTTGAATTTTACAATACGGAGAGGTTTCATCAAGCACTGAACTATAAGACACCATTGCAAGTGTATGCAACAGATAATAACACATATTCTGAGAACGGAAGGTATCAGACAGACATTACTACAGGAGCAAACACCTCTTGTAGGCAAAATGTGTATGGTTTGCAAAAGGGCATTTTGGTTGGAAATTAAGAAATTTGTATAATTTCAAAAATTGGCTCTTTTACAGAAAAAAGTTTGTCTTAAAAAAGCTTATAAATTGGTCTTGACAAACCCGACTACTTTACAAAAAATAGCATTTCAGATAAAAAATAGTGGGGATAATAGGAGGATAAATATTCTTAAAGTTCATATTTTTTGTTTAAAAGATACGAAAAATTTAGTATAATCTCAGTGAGGTGATGGGAGATGAGAAAAATAATAAGTATATTAACCTTAGTTATGGTAACTTTATTTGGTAACACATTATGTTTATCTCAAGAGAGTAATGAACTAAGTGCGAGATTGATTAAAATAAAGGAATTTAATAATCGTGATGAGTATGATAATTATGTAAAAAGTCATAAGAAAGAAGTTAAAATCTATAAAAATAAAACAAAATATCCCAAAAGAGAGGAAGTTGAAATTGGGAAAGAAAAAATTTATTATAAATATCCAGATTCTTCTTTTAAGATTGCTTTCCCGCGTGGTGAAGTAGGACAAGGTTGTCCGGGGATTTATGATTTTTATGATGATAAAGGGAACTTACTTTCACATAATGAAGTATTTGATTTTGATGGTAATAGTGAATTTGCTTTTTCTGAGAACGATGAGTATATATTAATTTCAATAGGATTTTATGGAAAAGGAGGGATTGCTTTATTTACTAAGGGAGGGAAATTATTATGGAAAGAAATAAAAGAAGATTGGTATCCACAATCAAACTATTTTATAGAAGATAACAAAAGAATTATTGTTGCATCACCAAAAGGAATGAAAAATTCTGGGATTTATTGTTATTCTATTGAAGGTAAGCAAATATGGTATTATCCAGATGGAGCCAATCCGGTAATATTTTCTTCCGATGGGAAGGATTTAGCGTGTTTAACTTTTGCCGAAGATAATTATACAATAATTCATATTATAAATATTAATTCAGGTAAATTGGTTAACAAAGTATTTTTGCCTATTAACTATAAATTTTATCCGAGTGACAAAAGAGTTAAGAGCACTTTAATAATAAATCGTAAAGATTATATTATTTACAAAGATGCCGGTTCAAGTATATATCCAGGGAAAGAAGAAAGCAAATCAATATATTTATTTGACAAGAAGAAAGGGGATATTATTTGGAAGAAAGAAAAGGTACCTTTATCAGAAGACATAGATGTGGATTTGGATGAAGAAGAGCAATTTATAGTAGAGGAAAATAAAAAAATAACTATTTATAAAATTAAAGGGGATTAATAAGTAAATATGGGAAAATGTTTTAAAGGATATTATATACAAGTAATAATTATTTTTGCTTTTTGTGTAGGTAATGTTTATGCATTGACATGGCCAGTTGATAGCACAGATATTAGTGCAACACATGGAGAATTTAGAGAAGCAACAAGACTTCATAAAGGTGTTGATGTGGCTGTTACGAGTGTAACAGTCTACGCATCAGTAAGCGGAACAGTAGTTACATCTTGGAGTGATTTGGGTGGAAATGAAATAACAATAGGTAATTGCTATTATGCTCATTTGTCAGAATATATTGCAAAACATAAACAAGATGTTAAAGAAGGTGAGGCTATAGCTATTTCCGGTAACACAGGTCCTGTAGGGACACCTTATCATTTACATTTTGGTATGGGTGAAGATAATCCATTATTATCATTTAATATTCCTGATAAAGAACCTGGTTCAGTTACTGGTATATATTTCAGACAAGGAACAATTTTGAGAAAAATTGAAAATAATGGAATTTATAATTTCAAAGGAGATATAGAAATAATTGCAAATGCGTATGATGTATCAAATCATCTAAATCATGTGAATTTTTATAAAATAAAAAGTCAAATAGATGGAACTGAAATAAAGACATGGGAATTCAATGTGTCTCATACAGATGAAGCAAGTAGTGTATATTCGATAAGTAATCCGACTTCAACAATAAGTGATTATTATTATCGTTTGGGTACATGGACTACAAGAGATGGTGAACATAATATTGAAATTAAAGGATGGGATCTTAATAATAAGGCTGTTGAGCTTTCGGCATATGATAATTACAAATTCTATATCGACACCACACCACCAGAAGTTATTTCAACATTACCATCAGATGGAGAGATAGGAGTATCAGTGTCAACAGAGATAAGAATAGAATTTAATGAAAAGATGGATTTTAATTCAGTGATGAATGCAGTGAGGGTAAGCGGAGGTAGTTTAACATTTTATGGTTTATTTGAAAATACTGCAAAATGGTGGTTTGTAGGAGATAAAGATACAACATATACAGTAACAGTATCAACAAGTGCTACTGATTTAGCAGGAAATAGCTTAAAAGCAGATCCAAAGAATACTTTTACATTTAGGACAAAGAGTGATGATAGGGATAAAGATAGTGATGGTGATGGAATTGCTGATAAAGAGGATAAATTTAAATTAGACCATGATAACGATGGAATTGCTGATTCATTAGATCCAGATGATGACAATGATGGAATACTTGATGTAACTGATAAATACCCTTATGATTATGACAATGATGGTATACCTGATAGAGATGACCCAGATGACGACAATGATGGGATACCAGATAATAAAGATCCATTTCCATTTGATCCAACAAACAAAGGTTTGTCAAATTTAAAAACAAATATTAATGATAAGCCAGATGAAACATTTAGTTTGAGTAGTAATTTAGGTTCTGAGTTAAAGGGGTTTATATGGGGTGCAAGAGTAACAATATTAAACAATGGAGGAGCAAGAGAAAATACACAGTTATTAGACAGAGTAAAAGCAAAGTATGATATTATAGGTATAGATTTTTCAGCAGTAGATATAATAGGTGTTAAGGATATAGTGATAATCCCAACAGGTGGGTTGATGGGATTAAGTGATTCTGCATTTTTTAAAAGGGAATTAGAAGAATATGTAAAATCAGGAGGAGTAATAGTTTGTTTTGCACAGCAACATGGGTATGATTACAAAGTATTGCCTAAAGGAGAAGAATTAGGAGCATTTGGATGGTTAGAAGATATGAGTTGTCAGAATGCATCAGTGCATATAGATGTAGATTCTCCAATATTTGCTGGACAGACAAGAGTAGAACCAAATGTGAATGTGGATGGGTATTTTAGCAAATGGCCGACAGATGGAGTAGTTTTACTTACAAGAACAAAGAATGGTTATCCAGCAATGATAGAATATCCATATGGGAATGGAAAAGTAATAATTTCATCAATGTATACAGATTGGGCATATGGACATAGTCAAGCAAGTGTAGAAGAGATAAATTTAGTTCGAGACCTTATATCATACTCAAAGAATATCCATAAATCAATTCCAACGATATATCCTGGAGAAAGTGTAAATGTTAATCTCTCTGTAAATTATGCAGTGGTAGAATATGTTCAACCAGTAGCAACTAAAGTTAAATTTATAATTATAGATCCTGATAGAAATATAGTTGCAACAGAGGAGAGAGTGATAAGTTTAAATCCAGGAAGTTCTCAAGCATTTACAGTAAGTTATAATTCATTAGCAGAATCAAAGAGAGGTATCTGGTGGATAGATTATATTTTGTATGAAAAAAAGATATTTATATGAGAATATAGTATTTTTGAATAATTTTTGTTATAATAAATAAAGGACAGTTTTTATAGTGGAGGAAATATGTTAAAAAATATAATCCTTTATATTATCATAATGTTTTTATTTAACATTCAGAATAGTTATAGCGAACTTTCTACTTTTAAAGAAGATAATAAAAGATTAAAGTTATTGTTGGAAGAAAGTTTTACTGAAGAAATTGGTGATGTAATTAGTTTTGATGAAAACAGAGGTAAATCACTTTTTTTACCTATAGTTGCAGTTGTTACATTAGATTCCAAAATTCCGAATACAATTAAGAAAGTTATTTTTATAAATAGTGAAGGGCAAATAATTAACGAGTTTTCGTTGTCTGAAAAAGAAGAAATTGCAGGAGTTCAGATTTCGAAAGATTCTAAGTATATGTTGATAGAAACTAGAGGAGATAAGGAGTTTTTTGCAAATTATGGTTTTTATACGAGAGAAGGGGAAAAAATTTGGTATAAAAAGGATATTGTTGATGCTGAATTATCCCGAACAGGAGAAGTATATATTTTATTTAACGATATGATATATTTTTTAGATAAGAGGGGAAAAGAAATTACTAGATATAGTGTGGAAAAGAAAAAGGAGAAAGTGGGCAGTTTCTCTGCTTTTTCTGAAAATGGTAAATATTGTATAGTTGAATATATATGTGATGATGGTACTAAAGCAATCTTATTTGAAGATAATAGAAAGATATTATGGAAGAAAGGATTTGTTAAAGAAGTCATCCATGACACTACTATTTCCAATAATGGTAGTGTTTCGTTTGTAGCAAGAAGAGGTGGTGAATATTTTATCTATACTTTAGATAAGAGAGGCAAAGTGATTTGGGAAAAAGAAAATAATTATTCTTCTGTATATGAAATTATTACGAATTTAATCGTTTCTCCGAAATGCGATCTTTTATTTGCAAGAGACCAGCGTAATACGTTACATATTATTGATAACTTGACAGGAGCTGAAATTACTAAAAGAAAGTTCAGAGATTCTATGTGTATATCTTCAACTTCTTCTGATGGAGAAATTGTCTCTTTAATATTAGGAGGCAAGAAATTACTACTTTTAAAAAAAGGAGAAGAGATAGTTCAATATATTAGTGATAGAGTAAATATTGGAAAAATTTCAAATGATGGGAAAATGTTATTTATAGGTGAAGGCAACAAATTAAAGGTGTATGAGGTAAAATAAAATTATGTTTAAAATAGTATTTAGTAGAGTTTTTATATTATTATTTGTGTTTATAATTATAAATAATTTATATAGTGCTGTTCAATTTCAAAGTCCTACAGATAATCCATATACAAAAATATGTGATGGAATAGCAACTCAAGAATTTAGTAGTACTCATAAAGGAATAGATATATGGAATGGTTTAGGATGGCCTATTCGTGCTGCCGAAAATGGGAAAGTAATATTTGTTGGAACTGTTTCAGGATATGGTTGTACGGTGGTTTTAGAACATGCAGATGGATATTTTACTAGATATGCTCATTTACAGGCTGATCCAGATAATAAAACAATGCCATTAGATGCACCTGTAAGTGGTACAGCTATTATTAAAGGTCAAATTATTGGACATCAAGGGAATACCGGGAAAGTTAAAGGTGCAACAGGTATACATTTACATTTCGAAATTAGAACAGGTTGGGAATATGGAACTGCGAAAGATCCACGAAGTTTTATAACGAAGTGTCTTCCTAATAATGGAAAAAGTAAAAAAAGAGGAGGTCCAGGTGGAGACCAGCCCGATGAAACATATGATTTTGAAGATGAATCGTTTCCTGATGTTTCTACAGAAAATAAGACATACATGATTAATAATTACATTGGTGTATTAAATGAAGGATATTCTCTTTCATCTTCTATCATGATTTGTTCAAATTGGCATGCTATTAGTTTAGTTGAGGCTAATAATATAGTACCTCTATTATTGGAAGATAATTGTAGAATATTGTTTATTCCAACCGGAGGTTTATACGGTTTATCTGATTCTTTATTTTTCAAGTCCCAATTAGAAGAATATGTAAAATCAGGAGGAGTAATAGTTTGTTTTGCACAACAACATGGATATGATTACAAAGTATTACCTAAAGGAGAAGAATTAGGAGCATTTGGATGGTTAGAAGATATGAGTTGTCAGAATGCATCAGTGCATATAGATGTAGATTCTCCAATATTTGCTGGACAGACAAGAGTAGAACCAAATGTGAATGTGGATGGGTATTTTAGCAAATGGCCGACAGATGGAGTAGTTTTACTTACAAGAACAAAGAATGGTTATCCAGCAATGATAGAATATCCATATGGGAATGGAAAAGTAATAATTTCATCAATGTATACAGATTGGGCATATGGACATAGTCAAGCAAGTGTAGAAGAGATAAATTTAGTTCGAGACCTTATATCATACTCAAAGAATATCCATAAATCAATTCCAACGATATATCCTGGAGAAAGTGTAAATGTTAATCTCTCTGTAAATTATGCAGTGGTAGAATATGTTCAACCAGTAGCAACTAAAGTTAAATTTATAATTATAGATCCTGATAGAAATATAGTTGCAACAGAGGAGAGAGTGATAAGTTTAAATCCAGGAAGTTCTCAAGCATTTACAGTAAGTTATAATTCATTAGCAGAATCAAAGAGAGGTATCTGGTGGATAGATTATATTTTGTATGATAGTTCTGGTAATATTGTTCAAACAGAGATGGAAGGAGAAAGATTTGCAATACAGGTTCCAGTAGCTACTGCATATCTTCCAAAAGATTTTCAATTCTGGGCAGTTAGTTCGGATGATTATGTAACAAGGGGAAGTAAAATAGTATTAACAATAAATGTGAAGAATAATACAGATGTAGATATAGTAAATGCAAATATTGGTATAGGAGCTCATCAGTCGATTGGAGAAGGAGGAGAGTTTTGGAAGTATCTACATACGATACCAAATGTAACAATTCCAGCAAAAGGGGAAAGGAGTTTTATTTATGAGTGCACTATAAATATTTCAACAATGTTTATGATAGGACTTTTTACTGGAAATGTACCTTCCGATATGGGAGGATTTAGATTAGCGGCTAAATTATACACAGAGAAAGGAGTATGGGTAGTTCCTCCAGAAGTTTTAACAACAGTAAGTTTGGATAAAAGCATATACACAAAAGGAGAAACAGTTACAGGTTTACTGAAATTAGAGAATTTACAATCAGCAAGTTATGATGTAATAGCTAATTTAAGAGTGGTAGATATAAATAATGTAGAGATATTTTCACAGAGTTATAATATCTTTTTACCAGGAAAAGGAAGTAAAACAGAACAAATAAATTTTACTTTGCCAGAAAATATTTTAAATGGGATTTATATAGTTAAAGTAGAAGTATTGAAAGATAGCAATAAAGTAGGAACAGCAACTGCAATATTTAATGTAGAAGGAATAAAATTAGGGATTATACCAATAATACCAGAGACATTTCTTTCAAATGCACTAAATAGGGTAATATTTCAGATAACAAATAAAGGGATAGGAGGAGCAGATAATGTTTCATTAAAGATAACATTAAAAGACCCTTATGGAATAAGTTTGTGGACTGAGACAAAGAATTTTAGTATATCAACTGGTGAAACCATAAATTTAACATCAGATATTCCAATAGGAAATATTCTATTTGGGAATTATTATATTAATTATGAAGTAGATAATATATATGGTTCAAAAATAATTTCTGATAATACTGCAATAAATTTAAGTTTGGATAAAGTGTTTTATGGTGCTTTAGATACAATAAACATAGGAGTTAGTTTAACAAATACAGGGTTATTTATACAAAGTTTCAAAGCTATATGTGAGATAAAAGACATAAATTATAGTGAAGAAAGAGTAGTTACATTAAATCCTAGTCAATCTCTTAATTTAGCATTTAGTACTATTCTTCCAAATATAATCTCTGCGGGAGTTCATGATATTATTATAAAATTAATTATGGATGGAAGTGGTTCAACTATAACAAAAGTATTTAATTTTACAGTACCAGAATCTAAACTAATAGCAAGTTTGGATGTGATAGATTATTCTGCAGGAGATACTGTAAATGTTACTGTGAAAAATATTGGAGCAATAGATACAACTAGTGTATATAGTTTGAGCTTAGTAGATGATAGGAACAAAGTGATATATAGTGTTTTAAATATAGATTTAGGAGAAGTTAAAAGAGGAGAGATAAAAAATGTTAGTTTTAATATACCTAATAATGCTAAAGAAGGGAAGTATATTTTAACTGTAGAGTTAAAGAATAATAGAACTAATGAGATTACTTTATTAACTAAAGAAATAACTGTGTTAGGTTTAAAGGTAAGTATGAAATCTTATACTGATAAAGAAGTTTATTTAGCTACAGAAAATATTATCAGTACTACTAGTATAACAAATTTAGGACCTATTATTAGCAATGCAAATTTAAACTTAAAAGTAAAAACAGGAACTGGTGAGGAAAGATGGGATAGATTTTTAACAGGAGCAAGTGTATCTGCTGTTGGAGTAGATGATAAGTTTGTATGGAATGGTGGATGGAATTGGGGAGGAGATGGAAAGAATTATTTATATGGATATAAAAAAGATACAAATACATGGTTAACTTTAGGACCTTATCCTTCTACTATACAAAGTATAGTTGTAGAAGGTGTATATTTATGGATAGGGACAGCAAATAGTGGTTTATATAGGTATAATAAAGAAGATGGAACAACAGTACAGTATACTACAGCAAATAGTGGACTATCTGAAAATAACATTATAAGTATGTGCATATATAAAGGGGACTTATGGATTGCTACATATCATAATGGAATAAATAAATTTAATAGAGCAGAAAATATATGGAAAACCTATACTACTTCACATGGATTGGTTACAAACAATATTTCATCAATAGCAACAGATGGGATAGAAATTTGGGCAGTTACTGGTATAGATGGATATGGAACTGTAATTAGTAAATATGACGAGAATTTAGACAAATGGATTAGTTTTACAAATTACAGTTTTTCAGCAACAGGACATTCTGAGATCTCATTATCTGTAACTAATGGATATGTATATGTAGGAGCAGAAGGTGGATGGCTATTAGGATTTGATAAATTAAATCAAACATGGAAAAGTTGGCAAGTCTTTTATGGAGTTTATGGAGAGGAAGCAAGGACTATAACAAGTTTAGTAGAAGATGGGACAGGTTTATGGTGTAGTCCGGTTCAGGTTAATAAGATAGCATATTTTGATAAGATAACTGAGACATGGAGAAAATATACTTTACCAGCAGGAACTAGTCCTCATACTGGAGTATTAGATGGTAATCAACTTTGGATTGGTATGAGTAATGGAGTAATGAGATATACAAAACCAGGAGGGCCTGGTGTTACTGTATGGGAGAGTAATGTTTCTGTAAATGTTGCTCTAAATGAGATAAAAAATATAAATACAACTATTGGTAAGTTAGGAATGACTGGTAAATTTTATTTAGAATCTACATTAAATTCAAATTTAGCTCAGCAATTAGCAAAAGATAGTTATCCATTTTATGTTGTTACTGGTAATGTTGCATTAACTTTAAAAACAGATAAGAGTATATATAAACCAAACGAAATAATAACTATAACTGGAGAAGTACAGAACAAAGGGACAGTAAATTTAACTAATTTGAATTTAATAATTAAAAAAGATAATACTATAATTCATAGTGAAATATTTAATTTAAATGCAGGAGAGGTTCATCCATTTATAATAACTACTACATCAACTACTTCGTTTAGTTTAAATGGTAGCGTATCAGATGTTATAGTAGGAGATTATATAGCAATTGAGTCTCCTAAAGTTTCTATGACAGTAGATGCTCCTTCTATTGTTGGAAGGTCTCCTTTTGATATGAATGTAAAATTGCAAAATACAGGAAATGTAGATGTAAATCTAAATTTAACTATAGCAGGAGAATTAGAACCCCCATTAACTTTATTAGCAGGTCAAAGCATGCTTGTTAAAAAGACCCTAACGATAACACAAGATACTGTAGTTGATATAGTACTTTCAGGAGATGTGAGTCAAACTATACAAAAACAGGTTATTTTTGGAGAAAATGCAAAAGTAAATATAATTGCAGAAAAAGTATATCCTGAAGGAACTATAAGTATACCATATAGTATTGTAAATACAGGAAGTTTAGATACACAATTTGATACATTATTTAGTTTAAAATTAAATGGACAGGAAATCTATTCTGATACAAAAAATTATTATATTCCGGTTTCTCAAAGTGTAAATGGAATTTTGCAATATAATCTTAATATTGGGAATTATTCTTTAAATTATACAACACCATTTGAATCTAATAAGGTAGATTTCATTGTTGGTAAGTATAATACTGCTTCTTTAAATATTCAGATAGGGAATTCTGTGTCAGGAGTATTTCCTATTAAAGTTGTAGTTGCAAATACAGGAGTAAATGTTTTTGAAGGAACATTAAGGATAATAAATAAATTTTTAAATGTAGAGCAAGCTATAAATCTTAATATTAACGAGAGTAAGGAATTTAATTTTAATATAACAGCATTAGAAGAAGGAACATTTGGTGTAAGTGGTGAATTACTTTATGCAGGAAATGTAATAGCAGAAGATGTAAAAGAAATAAATGTTAAAGGGCCTTCTTTTATTTTAACTTCAATTCCACAAAATTTAGAATTTAATAGTGGTGCAAATGGAAGTGTAGTGTTTAATATAAAGAATGTAGGGGATATAGAAGGGCAGGCAAAAGTTCATCTGACATTACTTGATGCAGTGGACCAAACAAAATTTATATGGTTAAAATCAGAAGAAGAAAAATCTATAACATTTGATTTTGTTTTACCTGATGATTTGGATGAAAAAGATTATATATCTAAGTTAGATTTAAATGGTAATATTTATGAAATTCCATTTCACTTAAAAGGGGTGAAGTTAAATGTAATTCTTTCATTAGATAAATCTAATTATTCTGAAGGAGAAGTAGCAGTAGTAACGTTTAATATAAATAATTTAAGTTCAATAATTGGGATAAAGATGTATGGTTTTGTTCAATATAATGGATATTCGGAGAAGAAAGATTTTGTTTTAAATACAGGAATTCAAGATGTAACATTTAATATTCCAGTTCATTTTACTAATGAAGAAATATTACTTTACTGCGGTGTGTATTTTTCATCTGGAAGAGCTGTTTATTTGAACACAATACGGATTTATAAAAAGGGAGATATAATATCTTTATATACTGATAAACAGGTATATAATTTAGGAGAAGTAGTTTTTATAACAGTGGATTCAACTGAAGATGGTTTATTGGAAATTTCTGGTCCAAATTATAATTTAATTACTAATATAAATGTTGGGACAAGTTATTTTAACTTTACATTACCGGAAAGGATGGTAGCAGGAGTATATTCAATAAATTATATATTTAAAGGGATAAGTTATAGATATAATTTTGAAGTAGCAGGATATTTAGTAAAAGTAAAAGAAGCTATTTTAGATAAGATAAACCCAAATCCCAATGAACAGGTTAATTTAACTTTAAAAGTAGAAAGTAGTCATAATATAGATTCTGTAGTATTAAAAGGGGTATTAATAGACCCATTAGGAAATAGCAGTGATATATTTGAGCAAAGTTTCAATTTAGTTCAAGGAATGAATAATATTGCTCAGAGTTTTATATTAAATACTACAAGCGGTGGAATGCATAAGATAGTATACTCATTTACTACTGTTCCAGATTTACCTTTAGTATCAGCAATGAAGGCATTTGATGTAGGTAGAACAGTATTAGTCTCTCTTGTTTCCGATAAAAATATATATAATATTTCTGAAGAAGTAAATATAGTAGTATCGGCATTAACATTTGTAGAAAGAGTTAGTGGAAATTTGAAATTGTATGATAGTGGAAATTTAATAAAAGAAGAAATAATAAGTTTTAGTGGATATTCTGAATTTAGATATAATTTAGGAAGGTTATCAGAGGGAATTCATACAGTAGTTGCAGAATTAGTAGTAAATGGGCTTATAAGTAGTAAACAAACAAGTTTTGAGGTAAAAAAGTTAGATATTATACCACCAATGACGACAGTATCAATAGGAGAGCCGAAATACATTACAGCAGAAAAAACATACATTGCATCAACGACTTTAATCACATTAACAGCAACAGATGATATATCTGGAATACAGTATATAGAATATAGTATACAGAATACAGGGTATAAAAGATACATAGAGCCATTTGTAGTACCAAGGACTTATCCAGATGGAGAAATAATAATAAAATATAGAAGTGTAGATAATGCTGGGAATATAGAGGCAGAGAAGAGTATAACTTTAATCTTAGATAATACTTCACCAGTATCAAGTATAATAATAGGTCAGCCACAGTATGATTATAAAGATGGCACACCGATAGTTGTATCATCAAGAACACAATTTACAATAAGTGCAGTAGATAATTTAAGTGGAGTAAAATATACAGAATATAGAATACAGGATACAGAATATAAAAGATATACAGAACCATTTGTAATACCTATTACATATAGTGATGGAGAAATTATTATAAAGTATCGAAGTGTTGATAATGTAGAAAATATAGAAACCACAAAGTCCATTGCAGTGACTCTGGACAATACTTCGCCAGTAGTTGAGTTATTATTACCATCATCGGATTTAACAGGAATTGAGCAGAATATAAATGGAATAATTTCAGTAATTGGAACTGCATTAGATTTGCATTTTGATTATTATAAATTGGAATATGGAGCAGGAGAAAATCCAGTTAGTTGGCAATTAATAAAAACGAGTACTTCGCAAGTTTCTGAAGGAGAATTAGGGAAATGGGATACAACAACATTACCTGAAGGGACATATACTTTAAGATTAGTTGCAGTAGATAAGGTTGGAAATGTAAGTATTGCAACAGCAAAAGTAGTTATAGGTTTACCTAAATTTTTACTTGCTATACTTGATGAATTATCTCACCCTGATAAATTAGCAGTAGATAAATCTGGATATATTTATGTAGCAGATAGAGAAAATGATTGTATTAAAAAATTCGATCATAAAGGTAATTACATAAAAATAGGGCGAGATATATTAAGTAAACCAGAAGGAATAGATTTAGATAGTGAAGGGAATATTTATGTAGGAAGCAGGAATACAAGTGTAATAGAGAAATTTGATTCACAAGGAAACTATGTTGCAACAATAGGGAGATATTACTTGAATAAAGTTTGTGGAATAAAAGTAGATGAGAACGGCGATATTGTAGTAGCAGATAGGAATGAAGATTTTGTAAGAATATTTAGAGGAGATGGGAGTTTGAAATACACAATAGGGGTAGAAGAATTAAATAAACCAGAGGATGTATTTATTTACAAAGATAAACGAGGAGATAAATATTATTATGTAGCGAATAGGAATGAAGATAATATTAAAATATTTAATGAATACGGAGGATTAGTAAAAGCAATAGATTGTGGCAAATTATTACTAAAACCGGATGGACTTTTAGTAACCCAAAATGGGTTAGTTATAGTAGCAGACAGTAATAACAGTAGAGTAGTAAAATTAGATAAGTATGGAAATATTACTCTGACAATTAATATAGCAGAAAATAAAAAGTTTAACCATCCAAAAAGTGTATGCTTTGATAGTTTGGGGAATTTATATGTGGCTGATTCAATGAACAAACGAATTGTAATATTTGGAAATAAGTTACCCGATGTTTCTGGTTTACCAGTGGAAGAAGTAAAAAAAGTGAAAAAAGAAAAGACGAATATAGAAGAGTTGGAGGAAGCACTTGCTAAAAGAGATAAAGAATGGAAGGATAGATTAGAAGCAAGGGATAAGGAATTAAATGATAAAATAAAAGAGCGGGAAGAATTCTGGAATAAAAAGAAAAAAGAAAGAGATGATATATTGGATTTGCCAATTAAAAAAAGAGAAGAAGCGAGACAAAAAGCATTAAAAGAAAGATGGAAACATTTAGAGGATAAGGAAAGTAAAAATCAGCAAGAGAATAATTCTAAAGGTTTGGTAGGAGTAACAACAGTAATAGATTCAAATACAGGAGAAGTAATATGGGATTCAAGTAAAAGTTTATTGGAATTGCACAAAGGGCTTGAGAAATTAAATGCAGGAATAATAAATCAATTAAACGATAATCAAGGGCAAGAAAAAAATAAGCAAGAAGATGTAGAGGAAGGTAGAGGCAAGTCAGAAGATAAAGGGAAAGATAAATCAGATAAAGACCATGGAAAATCAGATGAAGAACATGGTAAAGGCAAGAAAGAAAAAGAAGATAAAGGAAACAACGACAACAGCGGCAAAAAAGAGTAAAAAAGTTTTTTCAAGTTTATTCTTTAATCTCTTGATGTTTAGGAAATTCTAATTTCTCACCTTCTTTTAAAATATTTAATGTAATAGATAAAATAACTTCACTAATTGCAACTTCATCCTGTTCGTAACTAAATAAAATTGAAAGTAATGGAATGTCCATTAAAATAGGGATCCCTTTTTTAGATACTTTATTCTGTTGCTGAAATAATCCACTTATTATTGTAGTTTCTCCATCTTTTATCCTTTTTGTTGTATCTGCATTGTTATTGCCAAACCTAACTGCTCCTTGAGATGATGAACCTATTACTGAACTTAAAGAAACTTTTATAACCGAAAGGATTTCATTATTATCATAAACAATTGGACTAATACTTAGTTCAAATCCAACAGGTCTATAAGTATATGTTGTAGTAGTAATACCAACACCACTTGTAACAGTTGGAATAGGCTCTTCTGTTTGTCTCTTTAATGTTGCAGTATCTCCACTTTCACAGCTTAACATAGTATCAATTATTAGTTTCCCATCTACTTTATCGGTCTTAAAAAGATTAATTCTTGCTTTGATTAAATCAGGAATTGAAGCAGTAGTTAATGAATAAGGAGTAAATAAAGATTTCCAATCAAAAGAAGAATCAGTTAGATTAAGTCCAAAATCAGTAGAGGTAACAATAACAAGTTCAGTTGCTTTGATAGAAATAACAACTTGTTTAGGTTTAGAATCAAGTAACTCAATAAATTTAGAAATATTGGTTAATTCTGAAGATGTACATATAGCAATAATTTTAGACAACCTATCATCGGCAGTGAAAATGACATTTTTAAACTGTTCGGATAAAAACTCTTTTAATTTAGAAGATTTAATATATTTTAAAGAAAAATCTTTTAGAACTTTTTGTTCTACATTAGTTTCTGCTAATAAATTAGATAATAGAGAAAATATAAACAAAGCTATTAACGAGTATTGCTTCATATTTTTTCTCCAATTATTTTTTTTAAATAATCATAATCCCTTTTTAACTTCTCTTTTGTTGGTACATTACTAAAATCTTCTATTGAAAGCCATTTATCATATTTAAACAACTTCAAAATAGAAATAAATTGTTCTAAATTTGCACATCCTGTATTTACTATTACAGATTCTGTCTGCCATATAGCTGTACCATTAGGATTAATCTCTTTTAATTCCCATTTTAAATTTTTTATATGAACATGTGCTAAATAATCTCCTAACAATTCTAGTCCCATTTTATAATTTTCATAGCCTTCATAAACCATATTACCCGCATCATATATAACTCCTATATATTTGGGATCAAAGTTTGAAACAACCCTATACATCAAGGAAGCAGATGGAACAATAGTATTCATATGAGTTTCAATTAACGCCTTTGCATTATATTTTTTCATTATTTTCTCTATTTTTTTAAAATTATTTATCACTTCTTTATAAAGAACATTATAATCTTTCTTTCCATCATAATGTGCTGCACCAACTCTTACCATTTTACAGTCAAGGACCGATAAAGACTTACAAATCTCCTCAACTAATTCTGTATCACCACATTCTAAATAAGACGCAACAGAGCATATCTCTAGTTTATACTTATCACATATCTTCCTAACTTCTTTCGCTTTATCTTTCAAATTCTTTATACCAATATCATATTTAACATTCCCCCAATAAGAATACGGCTTATCCTTTACATCTTCTGGCAAATCTCTTACTCTTAATTCAATCCCATCATATCCAATACTAGAAATTAACTCAGCCATCTCTTCTATTGAAAACTCAGGCATAACAACAGTAAAAACAGAAAGTTTCATATTTATACCTCCTAAAATATAACTTATTATACTAAATATATAGAATCTAATCAATAGATTTAATTTTAAAAAACGGAAAGGATTAGAAATAAATAGTGAACTGACCTTTGCATTCTACATTATTACCATTAACATCTGTACCAAAAATAGTAATCTTTAGTATCATCTGCTTTATAGAATTTGCAGTCTGATAATCAATGACATTTTGATTTGTAATATCTATTGGCATGTAACCTGAAATAGATGTTATTGCTGTCCCTGTCCCTGAGATATAAAAAGATGTCTTATTATTTATAGTAAGAGGATAGGCATTCCCTGAAGTATCGTAAAATTCTATTAAATAAGAATCAAAATTAGTATCAACACCATTTATTATCTGAATATTTGCCTTTATAGTATGTGGTGGATTTCCTGTTATTGTTAAACTTGTAATTGCAACATTACTTGTATCAGTAAAAGAAACTATTCTTGCATCTGCTTTTGGATTAAACGGCGATATTTTACAACCAATAAGTATAACTACTGAGATTAAAGATAAAATTATTAATTTTTTCATTTACATCCTTCCTTTTTTTCTTTTATTTTTTTACTTTATTTACTTTCCTTACTTTCCAAGATCAGGAGCAATAAATTTTTCTCCTTCCTTAATTATATGTGGTGTTATAAAGATAATAATCTCTGTCTTTGCTCTTTCTACTGTTTGTTTCTTAAACAAAATTCCGAGTAAAGGGATATCTCCTAATATTGGAAGTTTACTCTCCCCAAGTAGTGTTTTATTTCTAAGTAATCCTCCAACCATTAATGTTTCATTATCTTTAATTATAATAGAACCATCTACTTTTCTTTGCGAAATAATTGGGTCCCCTGTTACACTACTATACTCAAGAACCTCGCTTACCTCTGGATGAATATCCAAAAGTATAAAATCATCCTCTTTTATAGAAGGAGTAACTTTAAGTTTTACACCTGTCTCTTTAAAAACAGTTGTTACTGTAGTTACAGTTCCCTGAGTTGTAGTGGTTCTTATAGGAATTTGATCACCTGTGTTAATACTTGCTTCTTTATTATTTAAAGTAACTATTGTTGGACTTGAAAGTAAATCACTGTTAGTTTGTGAAAGTAAAAAATTAAGTATTGCATTAAAACTATCTACTCTTAATGTACCAAACTGAAGTTGGAATCTACTATCAGTAGAAACAAAATTCTCAAAGAATGATTTTATCTCTTTATTAGAGTTATTAAATAAATCCTGCCATGTCCAATTTACTCCAAGTTTATCAGTAGAAACGAGTTTCGTTTCAACTATCTTAGCACTTATTTGAATTTGAGGTATCTTAACATCTAATTGCTTCAATATATTCTCAAAAATATTAATATTTTCAATTGTATCATTTAAAACAACTAATTTAAGTTCATCATTAATTTCTATTGGAATGTTTGGAATAAGTTTTGAAGTTAAGTATTTAAACTCCTTTGGGGTTATATAATTTAAATAATAATATTTGGTTATCTTACTCGTCATAACTTCTGCATTTAAGAAATTACTTAAAATAAAGACAAGATTTAATAGAATGATATATTTTTTATACATATAATTACCTCTCCACTTGTTCTATAACTAAATTAGTTATATCTGGAATTTCTTTTACAGGATTACCTTCATTATCCGTAATATATCCAATTTTTCCTATTAAATCATAGCCATATTTTCCCTCAACTTTTTTATATGCTTCTCTTATAGACTCGTTTATCTTATTAATAATTAACCAGTATCTTGCTATATCAGGACTTATATTTTCTTTTACAATAGTTTGATAACAAGGATGTTCTTTAAATACCTTTTTCTTATCAACACATGCTGGTTTTTTAAATCTCCTTGAATCACCATAATATACACTTTCTTTATCTACTTTATTGATCCCCAACTTTTTAAGTGCCACGAATGTTCCACCATCAGGATTTGAAACTATTATATCTCTAAATTCCATTGGTGCCTTTGAAGCAACAGTAATACTGATTTTTATTGAATTGCTAGACTGATAATTTACTGTGTTTATAACTATTCCTTCGCCTGTGATTCTTATTTTGCTATCTTTTGTAAAACCAGAACCACATATTTCTATTTCCTGCTCAAATATCCCCTGAATACTACTAGAAGGAATAATTTTAGTGATTTCTGGTTTTAAATTAATTTTTATTAATGATTTACCTACTCCTACTCCTTCATCTGGATTTGAAATAATAACATCATACTCATTACTTTCTATCTTATCAGATACAGAAACATTCGCAACAATGTTTTCTTTACTCTTTACTTCATACGAGTTAATTATTATTCCCGGAGTATTAAAACTCAGTTTACTTTCTTTTACAAAATTATTACCAACTATTGTTATTGCTTTGTTCTCCTGCCCTTGGAATAGTTCATTTGGAGTAATTGAAGTAACAGAAGGTTTTGGATTAATCGTTAAATTAAATTTAACTCCTACCCCCTCAGTTGGAATAATATCAAACTCCTTAACCCCTGGTTTTACAGATTCACTTATATTTACATTAATTACAATTTCTGTTTGCGATATAATATACACATTATTAAATATTATACCTTCTTCATTAACTTTTATCTGACAATCCTTATTAAAGTTAGTTCCATTTATTTTTATTTCCTGATTTAATACACCCTGAGCTAAAACTGAAGGCGTAACACTGGTTACAGTTATCTTTGGAATAACACGGATTACTCCTGATGTCATACCTCCATCAGAATTGATAAAATTAAATTTTTGTTCTAAAGTTAATGCATTAGAAGAAACATCTACTATTAAGATAACCTCCTGCTCTGATTTAAAATTTATAGACTTAACACTTATACCAGAACTAACTTCGGTAAATTCTACTTTAGCATCTTTCATAAATCCACTACCAGTTATTCTTATTTCTTTATTTAAGACTCCTTGTTGAATCTCTTTTGGTGAAACTGATGTAATAACTGGTTTACTGATTATTGAGATGGCTTCAACTCCTGTTCCACTTTCACCAGTAGGATTTGTAACAGTAACATCTAATTTTCCTGGAGTAGCATTAGATTTTACAGAAATAACACATTTAATATAAGAAGGATCAACTTCGAAAATAGAATCTACCTTCACATCATCTCTACTAAATTTAACTACTAAATCCTTTTTAAAACCACTTCCTGTTATTTTTAATTCCTGAAGTACCTGTCCTACTTCAAATTTATTTGGAGAGACAGAACTTATAATTGGAAGGTCAGTAGTTTGAGCAAAAACATTAAAATTAATTAAAAGTACTACTATTAAGATATATCTCATTTTATCACCTACTTAAATTATATAACTTTTTATATGCTCTGTCAATGGTTTTTACATATTTTATTTGACAAATATAGACTGTTAATTATATAATTTTAACATGTCTGATAAATCAAAGAATAATAAAAGATTTATAAGTTTAAAATTAAAATTTAGTATTTTTTTAAGTGTTTTTTTAATTATTCTAATGATAGTCACAAGAACATTTATCGTTGATAATATAAAACCATATTTAATTAATGAGTTAAAAAAGAAAGCAGATGCTCTTGCAACAAATCTAGCAGATACATGTTTGGAAAGTATACTTACTGGTGATGAGATGCTTACAGGAATTTATTTAGATAAAGTCATGAATGATAAATCCGTGATTTATGCTGGGGTATATGATAATAATAAAAGGGTCATTGCACATACTGATTTGAAAGTAGTAAAAGGAAGTGAAGATAATACAGAGACATTTATTAAAGAGTATCAGAAGGAGAAAAAATATTCCATTTATAATATCTCTATTCCTATGTTTGCAAAAAAGAAGAAAATTGGATATGTAAGAATGGTTTTTTCTGATGAAGAAATTCAAAGAGCAATAAGTAATATAAAATCAATAATCTCAAAAATAACACTAATAGTTTTATTAATTGGAATAATTTTATCAATCTTATCTATTAATTATTCATTAAGACCCCTTACTAAACTTTCAGAGGGCGTAAAAAAAGTTGGCGAAGGAAACTTAGACTATAAAGTAGAAGTTAGTTCAAATGATGAGTTAGGTAAATTTGCAGAGGCATTTAATCTTATGACTGATAATTTAAAAAAAGCCCAAGCTGAATTAGTTGAAAAAGAAAAAATTAAACATGAATTAGAAATTGCTCATAAAATTCAAATCTCTCTTTTGCCAAAAGAAACACCTAAAATTCCTAATTTTGAGATTGCTACTTTGTATAAATCTGCAAAAGAAGTAGGCGGAGACTATTATGACTTTATAAGGATCTCTGACAATAAACTTGGTATTATTATAACAGATGTTTCTGGAAAAGGTGTACCTGGTGCTTTAGGTATGACTGCTATAAGAAGTATATTAAGATCAAGTATTAAATCAAGTACTTCTTTAAAGGAATCTTTAATTAAAGCAAATATGCGAATTAAGGAAGATGTAACAAAAAGTATGTTTGTTACTGTTGGTTATCTAATTTTAGATGCTAATAAGACTTACGGTATTTATTCGGAGTGTGGCCATTTGCCTTTAGTTTATATTAGAAATGATGGCAATATTGACGAGATAAAAACAAATGGAATTGCTATGGGTTTATCAGATCCTAGTTTATTTGAAAAAAATCTTTCAGTAAAAGAGATTAATATAAATAAAGGTGAAATATTGGTACTATATACTGATGGAATAAACGAAGCAATGAATAATTCAAAAGAAGAATTCGGTATGGAGAGATTTATAGAAACCCTTAAAACAAATAAAGACAAGACTGCTGAAGAAATAGTAAACGCAATTTCAAATAATATAAAAGAGTGGACTGGAAATATAGACCAAAGTGATGATATGACAGTAATTGTTATTAAATGCGTATAAAAAGGTATAAACTATGGAAGATTTACAAATATCTGTAGAAAAGGAAATAAAAGAACTCCCTGTAGTTATTAAGTTATCCGGTTATATGGATTCTTCAACTTCTTATAAACTCACTGAAGTTGTAGATGAGTTAATTAAAGAAGGTTATCTTAAAATGATATATGATTTTGAAAATCTTGAGTATTTAAGTAGTGCAGGAATTTCTGTTATTATGGAAACATTTGATGAACTTAAATTAAAAGAAGGGGATCTAAGACTTGTAGGAGTTTCAAAAAGGATATATAAAATTATGGATTTATGTGGCTTAACAAAAATAATTAAAATTTTAAGTAATTCTAAAGAAGCTTTAGAAAGTTTTAAAGAAGAAGTAAAAGAAGAAAAAGATTTCCCTTTAAAAATAAATTGCCCAGGATGCTCATTCTCAGGTACAATACCTAATTCAGATATCTACAAATGTCCGAGATGTAATGAAATATTCTATATAGATTCAAATGGAAAATTTGAATTATTTGAAAAAATAAAAAAACAAGAAGAAAAAGACACTTCTAAACTCGATATATGGATAAAAAGCGATATAAGTTATACATCTGCAATAAGAAAATTTATAGGTTCTATTGCTTTAAAAGAAGGTTTTTCAGAAGAGTCTGCATCAGAAATTGAATTAGCATTAGATGAGGCTTTGGCTAATATCATAGAACATGCCTATAACTTTGACTTTTCAAAAAGTATAGGCATAAATGTAACTATTGATAAAGAAAAACTTACAATAACTCTTATTGACAAGGGAAAAACATTCGATATAACCGCTCTTCAGAGCAAAGATGAGTTTTTTTCATCAAAAGGTCCTTATAGGGGTAGAGGTAAGTATATAATTAAAAAATTAATGGATGAAGTTTCTTACATCTCTTATTCAAATGTAGAAAATAAATTAATTATGGTAAAAAAGAAAAAAGATATTGACAAAGGAGGCGATAACTTTATTAAATTAGTATGAAAGAAATTGAGGATTTATTAAAAGCAAAGGCTTTATGTGAAAAAATACTCCTTAAACAACCAGATAATGTTGCAATAAAGGAAAAATTAAATACTATAAACCAAAAATTAAGACTCATTAGTAAAAACTTAAATATAAAAGAAGATGATAAACTAAAAACTAAACATAAAGCAGATTATATATAATATGGAAAATTTAGAAAAATTAATTTTGTTTAATATTTCTGGTTTAACACCTTTAAGATATAAAGAACTTCTGTTAAAATATGGAAGTTTAAATGAAATAAAAGAAGATGTTATTAAAAATGCTATTCCTACTTTTGGAAAAGAACTTCTAAAACTATTAGATAAAGAATTAACACTGATTAAAAAGCAT
>Ga0078972_1007670_pt1 | contig 23686 bp, 20 predicted proteins | sample YelNatPaOPGAMG01_FD_67568 | JGI IMG/M metagenome (GOLD analysis project Ga0078972, IMG submission 67568) | Hot spring thermophilic microbial communities from Obsidian Pool, Yellowstone National Park, USA - OP-RAMG-01 (SPADES assembly) (version 2) | ecosystem: Environmental > Aquatic > Thermal...
AGCAATAGGATGGAACCTCAAAACACTAAACAGAATAAGATGCACAAAACAACTAAAAATAACACCAAAACCAATCCTACACAATTAAGCGACAACCTCTCTTCGACACGAATATTAAAATATCCAAACGATGCGAAATCTTAAACTTATATAGTGCAAAAATCGAAAGAGCGGTAAGACGATGCTCGACCAGATAATCTTAGCCCTCTCGTTAGCAGTAACAATTCTATTCTTCTTCTACGGCTACAACTGCTATTACCTACTCAAGGCATCAAAAAAGTATTCATTACCCCGATTAAACAAACACTATCCACGCCCAGCTGTGGCGATACACTTACCGATCTATAACGAGAAATATGTCGTGGAACGTCTTATCGAACATTGTGTGAAGATGGTCGAGGAGTATGATAAAGAGGCTGTTAGGATAATAATTTTAGATGATTCTGACGACGAAACATCAGATATCGTGGATGCCGTTTCAATAAGATATGCAAGAGATGGATACAAGATTGAGGTAATAAGAAGGAGTAAGAGGGACGGATATAAAGCTGGTGCGCTTCAAGAGGCCCTCTTAAGAACACACGAAGAATTTATAGCAATATTTGACGCAGACTTCGTACCGCCGAAAGATTTCCTCACTAATACTATACCATACTTTGTAAAGGACGAAAAAGTTGGGATCATTCAGTGTAGATGGGGGCATGTAAACAGACAATATAATTGGATTACTAAAGCGGTTTCAATAGGTATAGATGCCCACTTTTATGTAGAACAACCAGGAAGATACGTTTCCCAGTGCCTTCTAAATTTTAACGGGAGCGCTGGTGTTATAAGACGAACCGCCCTCCTTGAAGCAGGCGGGTGGCACACGGATACACTAGCTGAGGATCTAGATACGAGCTACAGGATGCAACTTAGAGGTTACAAAATATTATACCTTGAGGAACCACACGTAGATGGTGAAGTAACCCCAACTTTAATTAGCTTCAAAAGACAGCAGGCAAGATGGGCATGCGGCTCTATGCGAACAGCTAAAAAGATACTTCCAAAACTTCTAACTCACCCTAGACTTAACTTGAAGCAGAAGATACAGGGCTTCATTCATCTAACTTACTATAGCGTTCATTTACTTATGTTTCTAGCCTTTCTATTAGCGGTTACAGCAAGTTTAGCTAATGTAACGAGCATATCCGTACCGACTAGTGGGCTGAATTTATCCCAGCCAAGTCAATTCGTTACTTCTATCGGCTCCTTAAGTATTCAACAGATAGCCATTATACTACTATCTTTAACTATACTTACGTGCGCAGCTGCTACTTGGATCTACTATATACAAACTATCCGGGCTCAATCACTTAGCGTAACGAGAAACATACCTAATCTTCTTATTTTGGGCTTAATCGGCTATGGCATAAGCATAAGTAATACGATTGAGGTGTTAAAAGGAGTTATGAGTAAACATCAAGGAGAATTCAAACGAACCCCCAAATACTCGGTAAAATCAAAGGAAGATAGTTGGCGAGATAAAAAATATCACGTTCCACTCGATAAAAAAGTCTTGGTAGAGTGGATTTCGATAATTCTTGGCCTAATTGCGGTCTATTTTGCATATAAGACAGGAAATTTTGGAATTCTGCCCATCCTAATCTGGTACGTTGTCGCTTATGTATTCGTCAACATGTTTACGTTGATTCAATGTGGGAAAGAAAAATAAGGGATCAAACACCTAACATCCTTCAAACTCTCTCACTTTAAACGAGCGAATAAGTAAATAGAAAAACGGAACATATTCAACTACTTTGACCCAGAGCTGCTCAGGCCAGAAGCCCGGTGATATTTCCGGTAAAGTATAGGTGTAATAAGAAAGGAAGACCGCACCAGAGAAATATAACCAAGGCTTAGTTGTGTACAAGGCAGCAAAAGGAAGAGCCCAAGATAGATACCAGGGTTGCACGGTCGGTGTAAATATTAGATAAAGGGTTATCGCCGTGTACGCAGCGTATGGTGTTGAGACCTTAGCGGATCTTTTAGTCAGGTATAAGAGGCTTATGATAAATAAGATACTTACGGTTATTCGCGCGTAGAACATTGAGTTTGCCGGAGCGAAGTAAGCAAACGTTTTTTCAATCAAGTAGTAGGCCCCCGAGTTAAATGCGATCCGTTCGAAGTAGGTAATTAGACTCGTTTGTACAGAACCCTTGAGGCTTAAGGGTAGATAGGGTAGTATGATTATTGAGAAGTAGAGAATCGTATTTTTTATCCCCCATTTAGTTGCGTAAATTGGGGTCAAGAAAATCGGGAAGATCTTGGACAACGTTGCTATTCCAAGAGTTGCAGCCGAAGCACTATACTTGTTGGTAAGTAGAAAGAATGTGCTAACTAACATGAATAAGACCGCTACGGAGTCGTTATGACCGCTATGTCCAAATTCAATGACCATGAGCGGATTCCAACTGTAAAGGAGCGAATAGTACAAAGTTTTACCGCACTTTCCTAATATGAGTAGAAGAATGTAAGAAGATGCGATGTAGGTGATTGCTGCTAAGAGCTTATAGCTGTGGATGCTTGGCGATAATAGGTAGAGGGTTGCGAACAGTGCTTCAATGAATGGTGGGTAGGGTGTTGTTAAATCTTTATTGTTGATAAGAGTCCAATATTCGTCCCTGAGGTGAGCCAAGCTTTGCGATTCTGGTGGAAAAATATATGGGTTGATGCCATTACAGGAAACTTTGCCGTCCCAGTAATAGCGGTAAAGATCGTCAGAGAGATTTGGTCTATCTCGAATAAATGTAAGGGTAAACAGAGAGGAAAAGAGTAGAATTAAGAAGACAGTAGCCTTTGTGTTCTTAGTCGTTATCCTAGTAAGACGAATGAAGGCTAAAGTAAATAATGCAAATGGTAGATAAAATAGAAAAGTAGTCAAAGGGTTAGTTCTGTCCATCTTAGTTATATTTGCGAATATCAATAAAGTTAACTCAAGAAGTAGCCCCCAAACACAAGTCTCGAATACTGCTTCATAGGAGGCTTTCATAAAATTCGCCTGTTATCAACTTTTAACTAGGAGTGGTGATAGGGCTGATAGATAGGGGGTATGGAAATAAAGCAAGCGATAATACTTTTCACGAAAGTCCCGTATATCGGATATGTCAAAACAAGACTTACTAGGGATGGCTTCACTGCAGAAGAAGCGTGTCAACTTTATATGAATCTTTTGAAAGATACCGCTGCTGCTATACATGGTGCGGTCACGAAAAAGAGTTTATCAATTTATATATGTTATTCTTCAGCTGAGGCGCATCCTGCTCAATTTAACAGCTTGCACTCTATCTATTCAAACTCGATGTTTATAGAACAGAGGGGCTTGGATGTGACTGAGCGTGTTCGTAACGCCTTTCTTTCGGTATTTGGAGAAGGAAACGATGTTGCTATACTTATACCAGGGGATCACGATGATTTAGACTCAACTATATTATGCGAAGCCTTGAACTATTTGACCAAGTCTGCAAAGCTCAAAAAGCCTCAGATCGTAATTGGACCTACTCACGACGGTGGAGCGTATTTACTAGGGTTGAACAGGTATACTACTTTACACTGCATTAATAATCTGCAAGATACCTACCGAGTCTGCTATAATGTAATTTCTTACGCCAGATCTCATTCTATACCTTATAAAATTTTGGATGCTCGTATGGATGTTGATGATTTGGATGATGTTTTGCGCGTAGCTGCTCGAAAGAGGAAGCTTAACACCTATACAGAAAACTACTTGAAAAAATTGTTAAAAACAAAGAAACTTGTCCCAGTCAATCGTTACTCACTTTCCGTAATAGTGCCAACATTAAATGAAGAAAATTGGGTCAGACGTGCGTTAACCTCTATAAGGAGACAGAGCGTAGATAGTGAGGTGATAGTTGTTGATGGTGGTAGTGCGGATAACACGCTTCACCTCGTCGCTGATCTTGCTGATAAAGTTGTAATCTTAGGTGAAGCGTCAAGAAAGACACAAGAGAATATAGGAGCATATGCAGCGAGAGGTGAGATACTTCTTTTCTTGCACGCGGATATGTTCTTACCACAGGGGTCTCTAGCAAAAGTTATTGAAGCTTTTAAGGACAGGAGCGTGGCTGCTGGTAGTCTAGACGCTTTTTTTGATGTGTACAAAACTAGATATACTTTCACTAGATGTGTCAGACAGATTATGATTAGGTTGTTCAATATACACGGGGTTGGGGCGGCTTTTTGCATTAGGCGAAATATATTTTATCAACTGGGAGGATTTGATGAAAACTTCATGGAAGAAGCGGTAGCTCTTTCAAAGAGGATAAGGCGAGTCGGAAGACTGATAAAAATCAACGCCCCTGTGATAGTTTCGGCTAGGCGCTTTGAGAAAAAAGGTTATATTAGGACAATGATTATTTGGGCTCTTACTGTCTTGCTTACGCTGATAGGATGCAGAAGTACTTGGTTAGAAAGAAAGTTTTGGAAAGGATTAAATAAAAAATCATAGACACATTAAAAGGGCTGTAGTATGTCGAGTAAGAAAAGTGGGATGCCGGCTCCACCATACCTGTGGGCTGAAGGTTTACTTGATGACGCAGAGTGGGTAAACTCATACATAAAGTCGGTTTTGAGTTGGCCTGAAAATTGCACTTTAACAACCAAAGAGAGACATTTGATAGGCTTGGGCAAAGCAATAGCGTATCTCTGGGAGCCTGGTGTCTTAATACATATTGATCAAGCCCTTAACTCTGGGGCTAATTTAAGAGAAGTAAACGACACTATTCGAGTCTCAGCGGTAACCGCTGGTCTAGCCGATTTAGACTACGCTCTTCAACAGCTTAATAGTTTAGGCTTGAGTTATCCAAATCAGAAGAACAAAGCTAGGGATAGATGTGATATGCCACTTTCAAAAAATATTATAGCTTTTCTTGCCTGGGATGAAAAGCTGTATGAGAACTTTGCGAACACTGTTAAAATCTTATTTGAGAAAACAGCTTTAGAAGCGCGTCTCCAGCAATTAATATGTTTAGCAGTAAGCTCTGTGAAAGGTTGGGGGCAGGGAATAAAGGTACATAGTAAACTTGCCGCTAAAGCTGGGGCAACACGTGAAGAAATCGTGTATGTTGTAGTGTCGGTGTTCAAGACAAGTGTATCAACTTCGATGCAAGTAGGTTTTCGATATCCGTGCTATACTCCAGATATGAGCAAATATAGGTTAATATATGACTCCTATGTGAGATCTAGATCTAGAGCTGGTGTCAAACAGCTTGACTTCGAGTCCTTGCTGTAAGAGATCTGGCTCTCCAGATATTAGAATCGCAGTTAGATCTGCTTATGCTGAGTTGATTTCGAAGAAATCTTGCTGCGGTTCAAATAATGATCTTTATTTTGGGTGTGGTGATCCAGTTATCAACCTAGGCGTAGGTAGGGGGAAGCCGCATAAGATATTAGATTTGGGGTGCGGCTCAGGATATGATTTAACAAGATTGGCTCAGAAACTTGATTCAGATAGCGTTGTTGTAGGTGTAGATATGACTCATGAGATGATTGTTAATGCTCAGAAAAGAGTTAAAGAAGTCGGGTTGCGGAATGTTGATCTCATCTTAGCAGATATAGCGTCTTTGCCCTTACATTATTCGTCCGTCGATGCTGCGATCTCGAACTGTGTCATCAATCTTACCAGATCTAAATCAAGGGTATTCAAAGAGGTTCATAGAGTACTTAAAGAAGGAGGGATGTTGGTTGTTTCTGACATAGTTTCTGATAAACGTATTCCAAGTGAATATAAGAAGAATGTTAAGCTATGGTCTAAGTGTCTTTCAGGCGCCATCACACTAAAATCGTATTTGAAGGCTTTAAATTCTAACGGTTTCTCGACAAGGATACTTAATAAAGGATTATGGAAAAAGATCGGTGGATACAAGTTTTATACGGTAACTTTAACAGCTAGAAAGAATAGCTGACTTTTACTTATGTGAACCGAATCTGCAACTCATCTTCTTGTAATAAGTGAGGTCCATTTTGTGAATCAAAATCGTTCTATTTGCGGACCTCGCTAGGTTTAAAGCTTGATCTTCAGTCATATGACCGTGTAGGCAAGCATCTTGCTCCATGCCGCTAGGAAAGGTTGCATCAAGGATAGCTAACTCAGCGTTAACTAGTTGCTTCTCCAGTTCTGAGCATGCTCTCGTATCGCCGCTAATTACGATCTTACGACCCTTTTTATCAAATATCGTGTAACCTACTGCTTCCCTACAGGTATGATCTACATTAAATGGTTCGATTAGGAAGGAGCCGATACTAATTTTAGAACCAGCAGTAGCCTTCTCTATTTCTAATTTAGGGGAGGGGTCAGAAAGCGAAAGCAACTTAGATACCTCCCCTCCTCCACTAGGTGTAACTACTTTCAATGAAGCATCGTACCCTAGTTGTTTGAGAAAGTGGTATAAGGAAAGAAGACCACAAAAATGATCAATGTGCTCATGCGTTATTAAAATACCCTTTAGTCTGCTGAAGTCGTACCTTCTTGATATAAGATCACGCAAAACTCCATCACCCGCGTCTATAAGAATATCTCCGTCCTCACCATGAAGTAGAATCTGAGTACCTATGGTTGATGAAGAGAAGAGCACATCAACCTCAATCAAAGCAAGAACCGATCTTTTTCTAGATGCTTTTAAATGTTATCATCAACATCGAAGTATTGATAACTAGAATACATTGACACGGTAAGGTTCTTAGCTCGCCTACACCGTAGAGGGAAGTTAAGCAATCAGAAGTCAGCATTCTCCTACTTTACTCCACTTCTTAGTTGTGAGGGTGCCTATTGAGAAAAAGATAGTGATTTCGAGAAAAAGTGGGGCAAGTATTTTAGTAATTAAATCAAGCGATAAAAGAGGGTTACCGAACCGTATAGCGGCTAAGGCTAATCCCCCTATGCCTATAAGGAGACCTCCGATACTAAGTAATAAAGCTGTAAAATCACTTTTCCCTAATACAACTGCTACAATAGGAAAGGCGAATATGATAACACCGCTTGGAACATGGATGAAAAGTACAGGAAGAGTTAACGGTATGCCGCCGACCGCTGAAGCATAGACAAGCAGCAGAAAAAACAGCAATATATAGGTCAGATAATACTTGGCACATCTTTGTCCAAACATGGCGTAGACGAGCCCACACGATAAGAACCCAGGTACAAATGATGCTAAGGGAGGAACATAAGACTCACCGATAATTTCTAACCCCTTTAAAGACATCGACGCTGTTAGGACGAAGAGAAAAATAAATGAGAAGAACCACAACAATCTAAAAGCATCTTTACTTCTAATGATAGGGAGGGCATTAAGACAGGCCGAGATCAAGGCCACTATTGCAGCCAGACCATACATTACTTGGTCAAGCATACATCTGGTGCGCGCAAGTTTATCTAATAAGGTTTTAGGATTTTGTCGGCCCTGATAGTATGCTGTTGAGATTGTTTAGGATCTGTGATACTTCTTCTGAAGATAGTGTGCTCCTTAAGTAAAGTGTTGTGATTAATATGCCGCTTATGTGGTTTGCTAAGATTTGTCCCAATATTTCCAGGAGGACTTCACCGTATCTATCTGGTATTATTGTGGTTGAGGTTAGGTTTTTCTCCTGTTTTAGGGTCAAGTGGAGCCCAGCTAAGCGATCTTCGCTTCCCTCTGAGAGCGACAATACGCATCCGTTGGCATACTTTAGGAGCCTTAGTCTAAAGGACCTAGAGGCGACTGTAAACTCCTTTTCTATCAACATACATCTTTCTTGTCAAGGGGTTCCGTATATAGATTTAGGGGTCTAAGTGGTATCCTTTCATCTTTTAACTTCTCTTTCAGCCTTATGAGACTCAGCTGAATTCTCCTAAATGCGTGGATAGGGGTCAAGATCTCCAGATCATCGCCTTTGTTACACCGCAGCACGTAGCCAAAATCTTCAACCACTTCGCCACCTAAACCCACAAACATACCCTCAAGCGCTATCCTTGGCAGAACAAGCCTCTTTTCCGATGTAAGGATCGTCGAATCGGCTATATCCGATATCTCCAGCTTGCCTACACCAGGTTCAAGCCCAGGACCTAGGGCATATTCTCTACCTAGGAAGATGATATTGCATTCACTTATCTTGCGGCGAATAACTTTACCGTGCTTAAGGTAGCGGTGGAATTGGCTCATTCTTCTTTCTGCCCTTTCGCTTGGGCTCTTCTCAACACCCTCCACACCTTCAAGCGTAAGAACCTTCTCCGCACCAAACCTGTTAATCAACCGTTCTTTGAGTCTGCTTTGAGGCTCTGTTACTATGTAGAGTATGAGGTCTGGTGAAAGAGATTCACAGAGCCTAACCTTGTATTCAACACCCTCGCCGTCCACATAGCCGTCTGTGTTTATCAGCAAAAGGTCTGGTTTCTGGTTACATATTCGCTCTGCAGCTCTCCTAATAGCAGTTATGACGACCTCTTCAATACCCATAGGCGAAGTAGACCCAACAAACTCTAGCACATCCCCCCTCACATCCCGAAGATCAATCAACTGCCTATCTATTATAGCCCCGCCTACACAACCTGGTGGCGCTAGATCGCTTTGGCCGATATCTGCGTCAACCACACCTACTTTGATCCCTTTGGCGAGCGCGAGGTTCAGCAGGTATGTTGTGAGAGTTGACTTGCCGGAGTCTGATGCGCCAACCACCATTAGCCTTCTAACCTTGAGAGGTGTGATCAGATCTTTAGCCTTCGCCCACATCTTTGTACCACCCTTAATCTGCTTCTGGACGATGCCGCCGTTTGGTCCAAATGTTGCCGAAATATAGGCTGGTTGGGTTATGGGTTCGATCGGGAGAATCTTATTCCTACGCACAACCAGGGGCTCCTCGTAGGAGAGTGGTATACCTAAGGCTTCGGCTTCACCATCTTGGAGCCTTATGGTTGCTGGACCTTTTACAAGTAATGTGTCTTTGAGAGATACTTTCATCGATCTGCTCTGCAATACCGATCCTTCTAAGAACTCTTAGGTTCGCTGGCTTTGGTGTTCGGCTTCTTTCGGAGCTTCACACTCAGCACCCCGTTTGTGTAGCTTGACTCAACGAGCTCGCAATCTTTAGGTAGTTTGACTTCTTTTGCGAACTCTTGGCCACCATAGATCTTTACCGTTCTGCCTACGACTTCCGCCTTAACCATCTCCTCTGGTCCTGGGACTTCTGCGACTATTGTTATGCTCTCTTTTTCATCTATTATGTCGTAGAACCATTTTTTGTGCTTTGCGACACTTGGTGTCATCTCTTTCTTGGCTGCTGTGTAGAGCTCCTTTAGCCAGTAGATGACAAGCGCTATAGCTAATCCTGCAAGTATGAAACCAATCATGCCCCTCTGTAGCCTAATGGTGGCGAGGAGAACTAGGGCGATAGCAACTAGGGCTAGGGTTATAGTAGATAGTTTAAGAGCCTCATCTCTGTACCCTTCTCCCCTTCTTACGCTCATCTGCGGCTAACCTCCCCCGCTTCTTTCAACGATCATCCTCCACATCTCTAGGAAGGCCTCTAGGCTCCTACCGGCCTCCTCATATCTACCCTTGGACCAAGCTTCTAAATAAGATTGTAGGAGCTTATTAGCTTGCTGGATGAGATCTTGTAGAGTCAGCTCAGATGGTGGTGCTGTGGTTGTCGTAACATTTGCTACCCTAGTTAAGAAGCTCCGGTAGGCTTCGTAAACATTGCTTCCTAACCCCACATAGTATTCTCCTGTAAACGCCGCACCTATGGCTGCGACTACACCCAGCTCAGTAACAACCCCGCCCACCCCTGCTGTGTAGACTGGTATCATGTAGACATCGTGGTCGCCAACTCGGTAGAGGATGGTATCACCTATCCTAGACTTGTTCCCCCAAAGTGTCCTTAGCTGCGCGAATTCTGGGTTCTTGTTAAGCGCCTCCAACACCGCAGTAGGTCCAAGGAGTTTGGTTGGTGAGTCGATAGGCACGGCGTAGAAGATCATCTCACCTAGATGAGGAGGATCATTCCTAACAACCATATAGCCAGCCAAGTTTCTTCCACCAGCACCCCTCAACTCCAGCGAAAGCAATCCAACAAACTCGGGTCTCTCAAAGGTAGGTGGCTTGGCTATAACGTAGTATGTGTCTAAGCCTTGCGGTACCTCGAAGAACTCTCTTGCAACTATGAACGTTTCAGCATCCTTAACGTGGTAGATGTTGTACATGCTAACTCTCCACTCGAAGAGCTCCTCTGGGTAGCGTAGCTGCTGCTTAATCGACTCAGGAACAGTTGGTGTAATGTAGTCGTGGTATGTTGCTTTAAACAATCTGCTTATGAAATCATCGCCCAAAACGTAGATTTGTAGAGTGCCGTTGTAGATGTCTACGAACGCATAGCCCACTAGCCTCACATAAGGGTTGCGGACGCTCCAAGGTACGTGGTCTGTATCTAGAGCCACGATCAAGGGGACCATATAGTAGGTGTCTACACCATCGGTGACAGGGAAGATGTCTATCGTCTTATCTCCGAAATAGTATTGGAAGTAGGGTAGAAGCATTTCAACTCTGGTGATGACATCTCTATACCTAAGAACTTGAATAGGGGTATCCCTATAGGCCCAGAAGAAGTTGACATCAAAGAGCCAGCTGAGAGGAGGCTCGACAACAACACCACCCTTCCCTTGGTATGTCCCTCCACCGACCTCCTGTTGAGGCGAGGATGTGTGAAGTGGTTTGGCAGCCCATGTTTCTGCGAAGAGCCCTGATTCGCCATAGTATATCGTTCGCTGCTTGAAGAAGGTAGATGGGTCTACGCTTTTACCGCTGTGTCCTTCAAGCATTAGGAAACCGTTGGGGACGTTTGTGTAGTAGAGGTGCTCTGAGAACCACCTATCTTCTGGTCTAACCGTCTTGGGTAGGATGGGTTTCATAGAAGCGCTCCAGTAAAGTGTGCCGTTAAATCTAAGGATATCTGCGTCGACGAAGTCGACATATGGGATTAGCCCTATATCTGGCTTGAGTTTGGCGAATGCTGCTTGAGGGTCCCAAAGCCTTACTCTACTTAGGAGATCTCTATTGCTTTCAACTAGGTTCGGGATGTCCGATGCTACTATGTTTGGTACGCTAAAGTTGTATCGATACTCCTTTATTTCATCGAGCTGCGCTAGGTAGCGGTTGACTGAAATCTGCTGTGTCACATAAGGTCCTAGCCACTCAACCTTTCGGGCGTCTGCTATGCTGTTATTTATCGCCATCAGCGAGCCTACCGCAAGCAGTAGTATGAGGATAGGTGTGATCCTTAGGGCGAGTGTTCTGGTTGTGTATACGGTTCTTCCTCTTCTGTCTATCAGCATCAAGCTGGTGAATAGTACAGTGCCTGCTGCGAGTCCGCCGATGTAGTAGCGTGTATTATAGTCTATGTTCGAGGGGAAGAAGGCGTTGACGAGAGCCCAGAACAGCGCCAACGCCACGAGCCCTTCTATAACTGCTATCCTCCAGCCTAACCGGATGGTACCTGTGGCGATCTCTTCACTCGATGGTGTAGCAACTTTGAGGATCTGCGTTAAACCTACTAAGAGAATGAGCCTAACCCCTAGAGCGCCTAAAATAGGTGTTACGAAAAGCGTGAGAAGAGGCATAAGAGGTATCACAGTCTCTGAAGCATAGCTTAGGTCGTTAAGGGGCGGGGTTACGAAGGGTAAGGTAAGGAGTCTAGATAGGTCGGCTAATCTGACGCTTAACAAATCTTCGGGTGCTGAGATAGCCATCCCGAAGAAGAGGTTCCTGAAGAAGATGATACCTAAGAGCACCTTCGTGATCTGCCACATGAGAAACTTCCCAACAGGCATCTTAAAGCTCTTGAAGTCAAAATACCTTCTCGGCACCGCTTCGAGATAGCCTCTTTCCCTTATAATTCTGAGTATCAGCGGTATGAGCCACCAGACGACAGATCGCCTATTCTTGAAGTCTATTCTGAAGAGCGCTATCGCAGCTAGTATGATCCCAGCATATATCTCAAAGTAGATGGGTTTAAGAAAGAGTTCTCCGAACTCCTCTATATTGAGCCAGAACCAGAGGAGCTGACCACCGATGCTGGCGAAGATTATTATGAGCACGAGTAGTAGAGCGATTATAGTTATCCATCTCCCAGCCCGTCTACTTGGTTCAGAATACATACCGAGGGTAGTTGAGATTGATTGCGTTAAAAGTTTTCCTATTGGTAAGCAGATATCTTTGCGGCGCGTCGATTGAGTAAGATGAGGGTTGTCGTTACTAGACGCATCGCCGATTCGGCACTCCAAAAAATCATGAGCCGTTACGAAGTCGTGCTCTACGATAGTGATTACCCTCCCACAAGAGAGTGGCTGGAATCAAATATACGAGGTGCGGATGGTGTGCTCTGTATGCTTACTGATAGATTTGATTCTGAGCTCTTGGAGAAGGCTGAGCGTCTTAAGGTCTTAAGTTCTATGAGTGTAGGGTTAGATCATGTGGATCTCGATGCAGCTACAAGGCGTGGCATCTATGTAACCTATACGCCAGATGTGCTTACAGATGCTACTGCGGATTTAACGTGGGCGCTGCTGCTAGCAGCCGCTAGGAGGGTTTGTGAGGCAGATAGGTTTGTTAGAGGTGGTCTATGGAAGGTGGCTTGGGCGCCTAACCTTCTACTTGGCTCAGACGTCTATGGTAAGACCCTTGGCATAATCGGGATGGGTAGGATAGGGTATGCTGTTGCAAAGAGGGCTACAGGCTTCGGTATGCAGATCCTCTACCATCAGCGACATAGAATTCCTGAAGATAAAGAGAGAGTTGTTAACGCAAGATACGTTTCCCTCGAAGAGCTTCTCTCAACATCCGACTATGTAACCATTCACCTTCCCCTTACAGAACAGACGAAGGGTCTTATCAACGAAAAGAGGCTACGTTTAATGAAGCCTACCTCCTATCTGATAAACACCTCGAGAGGTGCCATAGTAGATGAAAAGGCATTAATCAAAGCGCTTAAAGAAGGGTGGATAAAAGGAGCAGCACTGGACGTCTATGAAAAAGAGCCTCTACCAGAAGACAGCCCACTGCTCAAACTAGATAACCTTGTCCTAACACCACATATAGGAAGTGCGACTACAGAAACAAGAAATAAGATGGCTGAGATCGCAGCCGAGAACTTGATAGCGGTGCTCACAGGCGCCCTGCCACGATACCTAGCTAATACAGATGTGGTTCGTGTAAGACCATTGGTTAGCTAGGCGGCTGCGACTCAGTACTAGGCTGTGCTTTGGACACCTTCTTTCTAGATCTGCTAGTCGATCTCGTATGTGACGTGGTTTTCTTTCTTCTAGCCCCCCTAGTTATTTTGGGCGTTGCTTTACTCTCTTCTGCTGATGCTGCTTGCTGCGTCGCCTCAGCAACTACTATTGGTGCTGGTTGCTCGATGCTAAAGAGAGTGTCAGAAGGCTTCTCATGGACATTGGTTAGCGTTACGACAGGTTCATTAGGTATGCTATCAGGCGTTAGTCGGCTTTCCTCTACTGTTACTTGAGTGGCCTCAACCGTTTGAGCCGTTTCAGCCGGCTTTTCTAAGACAGGAGCGTACTCTTTGGTTGCGGGAATAACGCTAAGTGTGCTACCGTTCTTTAATGCGCTTCTGCAAAGTTTTCGATAGGAACTGGTGAGCACGATCGATGCGACTGCTGCCAATACGAGCAGCGTGGTTGCCACGATTATATCAGCCAATCTGTTCACCTTGTGGTATTTGGGTGAGTTAGCCAAAGATAGCGTATGTGAAGAATTCTCGACCCTTTAGACAAATTTAAGGCAGCTGGTGTTCACATTATTTAAGTAGGTTGTCGACGGTTTTGAACTTGATGTTATAGAGCGGAGTAGTGGAAAAGTAGCCTCTGGTATGGTGGACTTTACATCTAAATGGGATAAAAAAGATAGGCTTACTTTCAGTAAAAAGATTGTTAAGCGCTTCCGCAACCCCACATTAAGCAAGAAGAAGCTGGAGGAAGCCGTCAGATCTATACAGACTCAGATAATCTCACTAGACAACCTACTGTTGCGTCTTAAAGAGCGGGATAAACACATATTCAGCGAGGTGATAAGGTGCGTAAAATTGAGGAATAAAAGGAAAGCAAGCATCTACGCAAACGAGCTCACACAGATAAGAAATCTCATAAAGCAAGTGATCTTCGCTAAACTCGCTTTAGAAAGGATCTGCATTAGAATCAACACAATCACAGACGCAGGGGACATCGCCGCAACCCTGGCGCCAGCAGTATCAGCTGTCAGAAGTGTTCAAGACATAATTAGGGAAGTTGTACCGCAAGCGGAAGAAGGCTTCACAGAAATCTCAACCCTACTTAACGGCATACTTGTAGACGCCTCTGCAAACGAAGGTTTTCAACTAGACATTAAGGCAGCCAACGCAGATGCTGAGCAGATCATCGAAGAAGCGACTAGAGTGGCTGAGGAGGAGTTGAAAGCAAAGTTTCCTGAAGTACCGCAAGAATTCCTAATGCGTGAGGGCAGCAAAATACCCATCTAGAAAATCAAAAATAGCACCTCTACCGCACTTTGAGATATGTCTGCTCCTACCTATGATGTTATAGTTGTCGGAGGTGGTCCTGGGGGTTACGTTGCTGCCATCAGAGCAGCCCAGCTAGGTGGGAAGGCCGCACTTATAGAGGTCGCACACCTCGGAGGCACCTGTACTAACTGGGGCTGTATACCTACCAAGGCTCTACTTAGAAGTGTTGAGTGCCTGGTCGAGGCTCGAAAGGCTAAGGAGTTCGGGGTCATACTAGGCTCAGTCGACTTTAGTCTGGAAGCAATGGTTAGGCGTAAGGATGAGATAGTTTCACGCCTAAGGGATGGCATCAAATATCTGTTAAACTCATACGGCGTTACTTTAATACAGGGCAGAGGTAGGCTCATAAGCCCGAACAAGGTTTCTGTGAATAGACCCGATGGTTCTAAGTTGGAATTGAATGGTAGGACCATCATATTGGCGACCGGATCAAAGAATCGTTTACTTCCAATACCTGGCTTAAGCGAAGTAGATGTGATGACCAACGAGCACGAAGCTCTGTCACCTACGAAGGTGCCTAAATCGCTCCTCATAATTGGCGGCGGACCGGAAGGTGTTGAATTCGCAACCATCTACTCAAACCTGGGCTCTAAAGTAACGTTAGTTGAAATGATGCCTAACATCATACCCTTAGAGGATGAGGAGATGAGCACAAGGCTCAGTAAGATTCTCACCTCAAGTGGAGTCACTGTTTACACCAAAAGCGTGGTTAAGGAGGTTCGGCCCAAAAACGGCTACGTAGAAGTGTGCATCAGAACCGATGGTGCCGAATCAAAGATCTTGGTCGAGAAGGTGCTTCTAGCGGCTGGGCATATACCTAATCTTGAGAATCTAGGTCTGGAGGAGGTTGGCGTAGCTTATACTGAGAGAGGGATATCGGTCAACGAGAGAATGGAGACGTCCGTAAAAGGGGTTTATGCTGTAGGGGACGTTGTAACCGTGAGTCTAGCGCACGTTGCGTTTGAGCAGGGTATCGTTGCCGCAGAAAACGCTATGGGTCTAAACTCGACCTACGACTCAAGGGTTGTGCCTAGGTGCATCTATACAATACCTGAGGTCGCTGCAGTTGGTTTAACTACACAGCAGGCTCGTGAGCAGAAGATTGACTTCATAACAGGTAGATTCCCCTTTACCGCAAGCGGCAGAGCACTAACCCTAGGTGAAACGGAAGGTTTGATAAAGGTGTTAGCAGAGAAAAGTAGCAAAAAGATAATCGGTGTACATATTATTGGTCCAAGGGCTTCAGACCTCATTCCTGAAGCGGCTTTAGCGATGAAGATGGGAGCAACCATATCTGATCTAGCGAAGACCATCCACCCGCACCCAACTCTGTCAGAAGCCTTAAAGGAGGCGGCACTAGACGCGATAGGTGAAGCCATACATCTAGGCAAGAAGATACGAAGAGCGGGCTAAACACTTCTCTCTACTTCTCTTCTACCCTAGGTGCAAGGTAGAATCCAATCTTTCCGCCTTGATCACCTAATTTGAATTCTAGCCTGAGGGGCATCTTAGTCGAGTACTCTAATATAACTGGTTGCTGCTGTGAGCCCGCTGCTTTCGTTATGTTAAGGAGGTATTCTATGCTGTAGGTCGCTTTAGCCGGCTCGCTTTGGTTTAAGGTCAATTCGAGGATCTCGGGACTTCTCCGGTCTAGGGTGGCCGAGGCTGTGCCTTGCTCGCTTCTCCCTGCGAATGTTACCCTTTCTTTGCTCACCTCTATGGTGATGTGATCTGAGATCGCTGAGATATCGCTCAAGATCTGCTGAAGTGTCGCACCAGTTAACATAAGCTTAGCGTTAAAGGTTATCTTAGGCAAAGGAGTTGGTTGAGCCGGCGACTCAAGTAGGTTTATGCTGAACTCTCTGGTGTAGGAGTTTGAGAACCTAATCGTTAGCTTACCTTCATCTTTAGACGAGACCTCAACGCTATCCTTCGGATCTGCTCTGCTGAGGAGCTTGGCGAAGTCGGCAACCCTAACCGTGAATCTGAACTGCTTATCGCACTCATACTTCTCGAAGGCAGAGTTAGGCCAGAAGAGGTCGATCAAAGCTACGTGGCTAGGATCCATAGCCCTAAACGAAATCCCCTCAGCCGAAGCCTCGAACGTAGCCTCCTCAACAAGCGTAGAGACAGCCTTGGCTACAACTCGCCACTCAGCAGCAGAAGCAGACTTAGCCACAAAGACCATCTAACACACCTTCCACATACTAAAGATAGGGTGCTAAAAAGACTTTCTTTTAGGCAGATTTCATCGACTCTAAAGCGTCCAAATAGGCTTTGTACGCTTTATCTCTGTCCCCCTCTTCCCTAGGTGGAGCGACTTGAACGACCGCTAAGCCGCTCTTTAGGATATGCACCCTCATTCTCGGAGAGTAGTCAAATGAAACTCCCATAAGACTTCTCTTCACATTCTGATACCCCCTAAGCCTTAGAGCCTCCTCTAACCTACCCAAGTCAACAGCTTTTGGTTGACTAGGGGTTATGAAAAAGGTGCCCCGCCCATCCCTCGCGCAAGACTCTTCTACCTCAACGCCATATTTAGGCTCCTCAACCACTTTTCTCTTGCCACATACCCAACACTCTTGTGATCTAGAGATCTCTATGAGGTCAAAGGATGGTCCCGAAAGGTCTGCAAAAAATAGTTTACCAGCTAGATGAGGCTTCTTACCTGTAATGATCTTCACCACTTCTGAAACCTGCATGCTTGAAATGATGCTGAGAATAGAGGGGTGAACACCAACTATGGCGCACCTATCCATATTTTCATCGTTCAGCGAAGGGTAGATACACTCTAAACAAGGCGTCTCTCCTGGTATGATAGATGTAGCGCTACCCATCAGTTCGATGGCTGCACCAAAAACGTACGGTATCTTCAGATCCACACAAGCTCGGTTCAAAGCATATCTAGGTGAAATCCTATCTAACCCGTCTACAACAACATCGACACCTTCGATTAAACGCTTTGCTGTCAACGGCGTTAACGCTTCGGGTATCGGATCTACTTCTACATCCGGATTTAGATCCTTCAGCCTTCTGAGCGCTGCTTCGACCTTGGGCAACCCTACATCAGAGGAAGAGTAAAGATATTGGCGGTGCAGATCAGTCTTGGAGACCGTGTCCCTATCTATCAACCTCAAATATCCAACACCCATTCCCGCTAGTTGCAGCGCAGTTGGACAGCCTAGCCCACCCACACCAACTAAACACACCCTAGCAGATCTTATCCGACTCTGCCCCTCTAGACCTATCTCGAATAGCGAGATCTGCCTGGCGTACCGCTCCAAGTCCAGTTCAGCACACCTTCCACAATAAATATAACGCCACTAGATAAAAACTAATCGCTACACTAGCCTCTAACCAACTCCTTAATCTTAGCAGCTATAACTTCAGAGCCATCGATGAATTTAATCGGATCTGGTATTTCACCTAATACATCTTCAACATAACCGCATAACATCTTTCCACGTGTCTGACGAAGCTGCGCAACTCTGTGACCACTCCGTCCTCGAAGACTCTAACATTATCGTACTGCAAAGTTCATACCTAAAGGTGTTATAGTAGCCTCTAACGTTTCTGCTCGCAACCCAGGTCACGTTACCCCAAGGCACATACTGAGCCTTAAAACACAGCCTGTTCTAGGGCTTCTCCCTGGAGAGCAGAACACCAGCCCTTCCGATGTTGGTGTCTGGCAGCTCTACTATCGCTACTACAATCTTCTCTTTCTGCGTATTCAGAACCCGGCTGGTTACTTCAGTTATCTCTTTGACTAGCTGCGCCTTCTGCTCCTCGCTTCTTCCTTGCTTTATGTAGATGGTTATGATGGGCAGAAACTACGCCTCCTTAACCTTCACCGTCCCAGCTACGCTCTCCCAGTACGCTATGTTCGCTCTGCACCCTGGGTCTGGGGCGAGTATATCACCAAAGTAGTTGTATGCCCTTGCTCGGCAGCCACCGCAGATGTAAAGGTATTGGCAATCTCTGCATCCTCCGCCTATTAGATCCTTATCTCTTATTTTACTCAGTAAGTTAGATTTTACCCACAGCTTCTCAAAGTCGTCACGTATTAGGTTGCCTATCCTCACTTCATCCACGTGCGGGAAGAAGACACAAGGATATATGTCACCATTCGGCTCTATGGAAACGTAGAATCTTCCTGCCCCACATCCGCCGATAAAGTCGGCGAGCTTGGTGAGCTCACCTTGAAGCTTAGGGTTATAGAAGTGGGTTGGTATGACCAAGCCGTCGCATTCGAGTTGTGAGGTGCCATTAGACCCCTCGAATGCTTTAGCTAGCTCAGCTTCAACCTCCTTCGCTACCCTAGCGAACTGAGGCGCAGTAGACAGAATCTCAACCTTCTTCGTTGTCTTCCTCTTCAACCAAAGTGTTCGTAAGAGTTGCTCACGCTCGTCTGGGGTTAGGTCTGCTGTTACTATATCTCTACCCCTACCAGTGGGTATAAAGTTGTAGAGCATAAACCAATCCACACCCAGCTCATCGCATAGATCAACGATCGCTGGAATCTGCTTATAATTGAAGTGTGTGCCAACGCAAGCGACTTCTGTGAACAAACCTTCTGCGACACAATTCTTTATCCCCTGAATCGTCTTTTCAAAAGCTCCCGGCACGCCTCTAAATTCGTCATGCGTAGTAGGGTTAAGACCATCTAAGCTTATCTGGACGAAGTTAAGACCCGCCTCCTTAAACTCCCTAACACGGTCACGTGCAGAAAACACGATGCCGTTGGTAGCCATAGCAACATATATTCCCTTATCCGAGGCGTGTCTAATGAGTTTAAGTATGTCGGGTCTAACCGTTGGTTCTCCGCCGGAAAACGCTATACTCACCACACCAGCCCTACTAAGCCGATCTATACCAAAGAGCGCTTCATCGGTGGTAAGCTCATTCGGGTCCTGCCTACCGGCGTTTTCGTAACAATGCTTACACCTAAGGTTACAGAGCCTCGTAATATTCCAGACTATCTGAAAAGGCGCACCTGGTACAAAGGGTCTACGAACGCCAAAATAGCTTATCCCCCTTATAACATTAACCAAACCTCTTCTCCAATATGGATCCTTGAACTTGCTTCTTATCTGCTCCTCACTTGCCCCAAATGCGCTCGCACCGCTCTTAACAACTCTTTCAACAATGAACTTCGCAGCCCTGCACTTCACGCAAGCATCCCTTCTTGTACCCACGTAGAGCTGTAAAGCGACTTCAAGCCTGTTCTCGTTACAGTCATCACAGTAACCTGAAATGCGTCTCAGAGTCCAACGAGCCAAAGGATTATCAACTACACCCTTAAAGAGCTTTATGGTGTCAGTAGTACTCATCTCACTTAAATAATGCTATACTTGTATTTTAACTTATTCCCTAGGTTCTGTAAATTTCCTTAAAGAAAGTTGGGGTAGCTCACGATATGTGAGATGTCATTTAGAACACATAAGCACAGCCATTTCGTCTATGCGCAGAACCTTCTTTCTCAAAGGAAGAACCAACGAGATTGGCCGGTATACCATAGAAGGATTTCTAGGTGTGTACATTTGACAGAATTCAATAGTACCTTTTCTCAAAAATCGGTGTTAGATTTGTGTATTTCAGCTATACTTTCCAGAGGACGTAGTGGCTAACTAAAATCTCACCTGCAGAGCAAGTAGTGTGGGCTAGGCTCCTGCGAGCAAAGTCTTTCTTAGTTCTTGTAGGTAGTCTTTTGCGCCTCCTTTTATTCCGTAGCGTGGGGTGTAGCCTAGTTCTTGCCTTATTCTGCTCGCATCCACTAGAACCCTTGGTGTCTTTCCTCCTGGCTCTACTGTGATGTCGGCGTCTGGTATCTCTTCTTTCACGTATTGGGCGAGTTCACGTAGTGTGCAGGCCTCGTCGCAGGTGTTGAATACCCTATGCTTGAAGCTCTTCGCCTTTACACCAAACCATATAGCCTCGGCAGCATCCTTAACATACTGCAAGGTGTACTTGGCGTCACCATTCGGTACTCTTACAGGTTTCTTTAAGAGGGGGTTTTCGAACAGGTCTATGATGAAGTCGAAGACGCCTCTACGCTCCCTTCCAGGACCAAAGTTGATACCAAGCCTCATACTGAGGACATCAAGCCCATACATTTCGTAGTATTGATTCGCCATGTATTCATTTGAAACATAACTGGGTGCGTGAAGCATGCCTGGCTTTACTGGTGCGTCTTCGTTAACCCTCTCAGTAGGATATAGTTCCGGTGGACCTAGCTGGGCGTATGAGCTGGTCCAGACGAGCCTCTCAACATCCATCAGCCTCGACGCTTCAAGGACGTTTGTGAAGCCGAGGATCATTGTCTTCACAATATTCATAGGCGTCCAGGGTGGGTGCTCAGCGGCGGCATACACAACGACTTTAACTTGATGTTTCTTCATAACGCTTAGAACCTCAGCGAGCTCAGTGGTAGAGCCTCTCTCTATCTTAATTCTGTTAACGATGTCTAAGAGTAGGCGTGGGTTGCCGGATGGGCTATAAGTTATTACGTTAAGTCCCTCATTTACGAGTTTCCTTGTTATGTGCGACCCTATAAACCCAGTGCCACCTATTACTAGACAGTTCATACTCCAAAGAGTTGTCCCGCCTTTTACTTTAATCTTTCTAAAATTAATTCACTCAACTTCTGATCTAAACATCAATATTTTTATGTTTTTGACAAATAATCATAGTACACGCAAAGAAGGCAGATATCCCATTTGCGAAACCTAGTTAATTAGCGGTGTTGCGGTGCAACTTCAATCCGGATGGTAGCGGATGGTGGAGAGTTATTAGCTAGCTGAACTCATTCTAGAGTCTAAGCGAGTATTCTCTTCCTAAACAAATCCTCGAAAATCAGTTTAGAGTTCTTAATCTTGTATCCGCCTTAACATCGCTTTAGATGGGATATTTGGCACCCTTTGTCGGTTGAATTATTCGCTTGCAGATGTCAGACATATACTTTGAGAATAGATTGGGGTACTCCGTGTGAATAGGGTATATTTTCTCGCTACCTATTCTTTGAGCTGCCTCTCTTAGCTGTGTCGGCATTATGTGCCCTGATACGTGTATGTGGTAATGGGGTAAACCTAGGTGGTTAAGCCAGTTGGTTATGCGCTCGTAGTCGAGCTCCATCTCTTCGTTAAAGGGCTCTGATGCTGAGAGGATGAAGCAGCTACCAGCCTGCGGCTCAACTTCGATGAGTTCCTCGAACTCGTAGTAGGATGATACTAGTATGAGCTCACGCTGCTTCTTAGCTACTTCCTCTGAGTCAACGCTACTTGTAGAGTTTAAGACCTCGTGTTCCCAGTGCTCATACCTCTTCTTATGCTTCTTATATACAACCAAATTACTTAAGCTGGGTAGCTTGATCTTTGGGTCACTGCGCAGATGCCAAAGAAGTCTAGCTTGCTTTAGAGAAATGGCTAAGGTTCGACCGCTTTTTTCTGCGACCGCGTAGAAGGAGCGCAGCCTGTCCACATCTGTTTTCGAGAAGTCTGCGATAATCAAACCTTTGGTCTCAGCTACCAGTGTATTGAGTTTATTCAAGACCTCTTCTTCGGATGAAACCGAGGCCCCGATCATGTTTGTCGCCTCGCAGATTAGCACCTCTGGTCTACACTCAGCAGCTTTTTCGATAAACTCATCGGTCATCCGCCAGAGTGGACCGTGCCTTCTAAAGTCGCCAGTATATACTATTGAGCCTTCTGAGGTGTGGAGTATGATGCCGTATGCACCCGGTATCGAGTGGTCGACGTGTATAGGTTCTACTGTTATTGAGCCTACTTTAATCTTCTGACCTGTTCTGAAGGTGTTTATCTTCTTCCCTTTAATATTGAATTCTATCGTCGGCTGCCTCACTTCGGATAGGTAGTTGAGTATCTTAGCCGCCGCTTCTCCGCAGTAGATAGGTATGTCGTTTCTTAAGAAGCCAATGTAGCCTGCGTGATCCAGATGCGCATGAGATATAACAACAGCATTCAAGGCATTCTCATCCTTATCTACGTCATAAGCACCTTCTATCTTCGGTAGGAGACCAAGTTTGAGCAGAGCGTTTATGCTTCTTGGGCTTAGATAAGGTGGTGAGTAGTATCTGTTCCTTGACGCAAAAGGCACGCCGAAGTCTAAGACCACCCTTGTGTCTCGATCCTCCACTAGGATGCAGTTGCCCCCTATTTCACCTACTCCACCGTAGAAGGTTAGTGAAGCCAACAGCAACATTTAGGGGGAGCAGCTCTTTAAATGTGTGGTTAGAGAAGGATAGGGTTGATGCTACTACTCTCAGCAGGCGAGCTTAAGCAACTACTTGTGATGAAGGATGTTATCAAGGCGGTAGAGGAGGCTTTTTTTGAGCTTGCCGAGCTCGGTGCGAAGAGTCCTAGGAGGACGATACTCGAAATGCCTGAGTATAATGGTTCTGTGCTCTTTATGCCAGCCTATCTTCAGAGGTCTAAGAGCCTATCCCTTAAAGTGGTTAGCGTCTACCCAGATAACCTTAAAATGGGTTTGGAAACCACATCATCCATTCTTTGTCTCATAGATCCAGAGACGGGCACACCGCTTGCGGTTATGGATGGTAAGCATATAACGGCGATGCGAACAGCGGCGATGACCGCTATAGCAGCGGAACACCTAGCTAGAAGAAGTACGGAGTCGATCGGTGTAATAGGTGCTGGTGTGCAAGCTGAGTACCAGCTGAAAGGCATATTGGAGGTGAGAAGTGCTAAAAGAGTATATGTGTACGACGTCTTGGTTGAAAGGAGTCGAAGATTTGCGGTAAAAGTTAGAGAAGAGTTAGGTTTGATGGTGCAGGTGGAGGAATCGGCGAACGATGTTGCGTCGAAATCAGACATACTTATCGTTGCAACAACGTCTAAGCAGCCTGTCTTTGATGGCGGGGTCTTAGCAGAAGGGGTGCACATAGCTTCGATAGGCTGGGTTGGGCCAGAGGGGAGAGAGTTGGATACAACAACGGTAAAGCGTGCTAAGGTTGTGGTTGACACAAAAGAAGGTGTGCTATCTGAGTCTGGCGACATACTGATACCCATACGAGAAGGGGCTATCACGGTAGATCATATATGGTGCGAGCTCA
>Ga0078972_1007672_pt1 | contig 23683 bp, 32 predicted proteins | sample YelNatPaOPGAMG01_FD_67568 | JGI IMG/M metagenome (GOLD analysis project Ga0078972, IMG submission 67568) | Hot spring thermophilic microbial communities from Obsidian Pool, Yellowstone National Park, USA - OP-RAMG-01 (SPADES assembly) (version 2) | ecosystem: Environmental > Aquatic > Thermal...
GTGGCGAGAGCCGGATGGGGGAAATCTCCACGTCCGGTTCGACGAGGGAGAGGTGTCCGGGCGGTGGACTGACCCTAGCGGTCGGTTCAACCTCAATCCGGCCACCTCTCTACTCTACCGGTTGAATAACTATGCCAGGCTGCCCACAGCCTGAGGCGCAGCCGGACTCGATTCGCCTTTGCCGGCGTTAGGGGTTGCAGGGCCGTAGCACCAGGCGATAGAACCGACGAGGCTGGCCCGACTCAATCGGCAGCACTACCGGCGCAGCTAAATCGCGGCTGGTGTAAAGCACCTGCCAGATGCCCGGGACCAAGCTCTCACTCCACTCCACCGCCCATTCGCACACCGGCGCACCAATTTCCGGAAACCGAAATGCTGGCCAAGCCCAGCCCGGCCCCGGCTCAACCCGCAGCTCCACTCGCACGCACACCCGCGCCACCGCACTGGTCACACTGCCAAAGAGGTTGCTGACCACCACCTGGTATGAGCCAGGGTCGGTCAACTGCACGTTGCTGATGGTGAGCGTGGCGGTGGTGGCGCCGCTGATGCGGCCGTTCTCAGCCAGCGGTGCGCCCTCCTTGCACCACTGGTAGCTGAGCGGTGGCTGGCCGCTGGCGGTGACGCTGAGGGCGACGTTGGTGCCCAGCGGAACCGTCTGGCTCTGGGGTTGGGTGAGGATGGTAGGGACGGAGGAGCCCCAGAGCCGGGCGACATACGACCGGGGCTCGCCATTGACCAGGGTGAAGGAACCGCCGATCAGCACCTTGCCGTCGGCTTGCACCGCAAGGCAATGGACCCAGCCGTTAGCCCCGCTCAGCCCGTTGAGGAAGGTCTCGTCCAGCGAGCCGTCGGGATTGAGCCGCGCAATCCGGTTCCGGCTAACCCCGTTGACGGTGGCGAAGGAACCGCCGATCAGCACCTTGCCGTCGGCTTGCACCGCAAGGCAGTCGACCGAACCGTTGGCTCCGCTCAGTCCGTGGAGGAAGCTCTCGTCCAGCGAGCCGTCGGGCTTGAGCCGCGCAATCCGGTTGCGGCTGACCCCGTTGACGGTGGTGAAGTCTCCGCCAATCAGCACCTTGCCGTCGGCTTGCACCGCAAGGCATAACACATAGCCGTTGGCCCCGCTCAGCCCGTTGAGGAAGGTCTCGTCCAGCGAGCCGTCGGGATTGAGCCGCGCGATCCGCTTCCGGCTAACCCCATTGACGTAGCTGAACCCACCGCCGATCAGCAGCTTGCCGTCGGCTTGCACCGCAAGGCAAAAGACCGTGTCGTCGGCCCCGCTCAGCCCGTTGAGGAAGGTCTCGTCCAGCGAGCCGTCGGGATTGAGCCGCGCGATCCGGTTCCGGCTGACCCCATTGACGGTGGTGAAGAATCCTCCGATCAGCACGTTGCCGTCGGCTTGCACCCCAAGGCAAAAGACCGTAGCCTGAGCCCCGCTCAGGCCGTTGAGGAAGGTCTCGTCCAGGGAGCCGTCCGGACTGAGCCGCGCGAACGCCCACCGGCTGACCCCGTTGACGGTGCTGAAGGAACCGCCGATCAGCACCTTGCCGTCGGCTTGCACCGCAAGGCAATAGACAGTACCGTTGGCCCCGCTCAGCCCGTGGAGGAAGCTCTCGTCCAGCGAGCCGTCGGGATTCAACTGCGCGAGCCGGTTTCGGGTGGTCCCGTTGACGATGGTGAAGTCTCCGCCGATCAGCACCTTGCCGTCGGCTTGCACCGCAAGGCACTGGACCGTGCCGCTGGCCCCGCTCAGCCCGTCGAGGAAGGTCTCGTCCAGCGAGCCGTCGGGATTCAGCCGCGCAATCCGGTTCCGGCTAACCCCGTTGACGGTGGTGAAGTCTCCGCCGACCAGCACCTTGCCGTCGGCTTGCACCGCAAGGCACAACACAGAGCCGTTGGCCCCGCTCAGCCCGTTGAGGAAGGTCTCGTCCAGCGAGCCGTCGGGATTGAGCCGTGCGATCCGGTCGCGGCGGAGTCCGTTGACGCCGGTGAAGGCTCCGCCAATCAGCACCTTGCCGTCGGCTTGCACCGCAAGGCAATAGACAGTACCGTTGGCCCCGCTCAGCCCGTTGAGGAAGGTGTGGTCGGTCGAACCATCCGCATTCAGCCGCGCCACCCGCCGCCGCACCGCGCCATGCACCGAAGTGAATCCGCCTGCGATCAGCACCTTGCCGTCCGGCTGCACGGCCACAGCGTAAACCGACCAGTTGATCGTGCAGCTGAAATCGAAGGAGAAGTCCACGTCCCCGCCCTGCGGCGCATTGACCACCAGCGCGGCATTGCTGCTGGTGACACTGCCGGCAGCGTTGCTCACCGTCACCGCGTATTGACCCGCATCGCTGAACTGGAGGTTGGTTAGGATGAGCGCGTCATTGGTCGCGCCAGCCAGCAGGCTGCCGTCCTTGCACCACTGGTAACCCAAGGGTGCGGTGCCCCGGGCCACCACGCTGAAGACGGCCCGCCCGCCCCAAACGCAGGTCTGGGCGCGGGGATGCGAGGTGATCAGCACCGGTTCCGGTGCGGCTGTGACGCGGCCCGCGACCCAAAGCAGAAGGGCCAGCAGGGCAGTTGCCCGGAGCCACCAGCCGGTAGAGCCGCCCAAGGCCAGAGGCGGGGCCGGCTGGCTCAATCCCTCAGCCGTCTCTTCAGAGGGACGCCTTGGCCCCTTCAGGCCAGCAGCTACAGGCAGCATAACTTTCGGCTCGGTCCAACGTGCGGACGGAAGACTGATGCTGTGCGGGTTCATAGGCTTGCCTCGGCGGTTGCGCGCAACCCTGCCTGCAACGCGGCTGCCGCACCGCAGGCGGCTTGGCCGGAAGGTCTCGTTGGCGGGCTGGATTGCATGGTTTGATGAATTTCGTACCACATGACCGCCCAAGACGCAACCAAAGGTTTGCGTCCGTCCGGGACCGGTTGCGTGTAGCTTGCTTTTGCGCAATCCCACGTGGCAAGGTTGGAAAGCCGGCTGCGCGTCGGTATTCGCACGGATCCTTTGCCAGCCCTGGGCTGCGAGTCGCACCGCACTGCCACCCTGCGCTACTGGTCGGTCGTCGCTCTGGGGCACCCGTCAGTTTTTGTGGCCGTTTCGAATCTTCGGTGGTTCGAGCTTGGGGATTTGCCTCGTGCTTCAGATTTGGTGCAGCGGATTTGTAGGCTGATGCTGTCGCGGTAGTCCGGGACAACTGGAGCGCACGGCCTGACCCACGCGCACAGATGCCACAAGGGCGAAAAAATAGGCAGTGCTCAGATTAGTTTGCCTCTTTCGAGGTGCGATGCTTTGGGCACTGGAGGCTGGGTGCTGAGGTGGTGGGTTCGGTGGGCCGCCGAGACCGACCGGCCAGCGGCCGGTGCTACCGATGCGCATCGGACGCAATGGGGTGCGGTGAGTCGGCCCACAGCACGCGCAGCGCTGCGGTGAGTAGGCGAGGCAGCGTTCACTAACCGCAGAGACGCCAAGAGCGCAGAGATAGACAGCTTTCAGATTCGTTCGCGGAGTTCGCGTATTTCGCGGTCTGATGGTTAGCGGGAGCTGGGTTGGTGGTTTCCGCGGGCCGCCGAGACCGACCGGCCAGCGGCCGGTGCTACCTATGCGCATCCGACCCAGTGAGGCTGCGGTGAGTAGGCCCACTGCGCGCGCAGCGCCGCACTGGGCAGGCGAGGCAGCGTTCATTAACCGCAGAGGCGCGAAGAGCGCAGAGATAGCAGCTTCTGGATTCCTTCGCCTCGTTCGCGTATTTCGCGGTCTGATGGTTAGCGGGAACTGGGTTGGTGGTTTCGGCGGGCCGCCGGAACCGACCGGCCAGCGTCCGGTGCTACCTATGCGCATCCGACCCAGTGAGGCTGCGGTGAGTAGGCCCACTGCGCGCGCAGCGCCGCACTGGGCAGGCGAGGCAGCGTTCATTAACCGCAGAGGCGCGAAGAGCGCAGAGATAGCAGCCTCTGGATTCCTTCGCCTCGTTCGCGTATTTCGCGGTCTGATGGTTAGCGGGAACTGGGTTGGTGGTTTCGGCGGGCTGCCGAAACTGACCAGCCAGCGGCCGGTGTTGACCGTCCCTATGACGGCTGAAAGTCAAACTGCTCGGGTCTGCTGGTTGTGAGGGCCGACGTGGAAGTCGGCCCTCCATTGGCGGGCTGACGTGGAAGTCGCCCGCCCAATCGATATCGTGGCCCAAGGCCAAGCCGCCGCACTTTGCTGGCTGCGGAACGGGCCGCCGACCCGAGCCAGCCCGCGTCAGCGAGGCCATCGTGGATAGCCGATTTGCAACTGCTCTGGAAGGCAGGCCTGCCAGCCTTTTCCCTTCGGCCCGCCGACCGGTAGTCGGCGACATTTGTCCCGCGGGGTAACGCCCAGAGTTTATGCCGGGTGGTTCAGTGCACAAATCCTCCACGTGTCGAGTAGCTTGAGAACTGTGCGCTCCGCCGGCCCTACCGGCCTGCATTAAATCCAGATGTGCGTCTGCCTTCTGAGGTTGCGGCTACCGGCACTTCTTAAATCGGATGGTTTGCTGGCAGCTGCAGCCTGGTCTATTGTTGGTGCGTGGACATTGAAGCTGGCTTTGACGAATTGATGGTTTGCCGGCTGGAGCCCCGGCGCAAACTGGTCGAGCCGTGCTCGATTGTGATCTTTGGAGCCAGCGGCGACCTCACCGCGCGCAAGCTGGTGCCTGCCCTCTACCAGTTGTTTCTCGAAAACCGTTTGCCCAAACCGTGCCGCATCATCGGCTTTGCTCGGCGCGACAAGTCCGATGTGACGTGGCGCGACGAGATGCAGGCTGCGGTGCAGACGTATGGCCGGACCAAACCGGTGGATGCGTGTCGGTGGGCTGAGTTTGCGGCGAATCTATTTTATTGCCGCGGCGATCTGACTGACCCGTCGGCGTACAAGCAGCTTGCGGCCCTGCTCAGCAAAGCCCCGGATGACCGGCTCAGGCACAACCTGCTGTTTTATTTGGCCACCCCACCCAGCCAGTTTGCTGAAGTAACCACGCAGTTGCACGATGCAGGTTTGCTAGACAAAGAGGCTACCGGCCCCGGCTGGCAACGGCTGGTGATCGAGAAACCGTTCGGACACGATCTCGCCTCGGCCCAGACGCTGAATGCGGCGCTGACGCGCGTAGCGCACGAACACCAGTTGTTCCGAATCGATCATTACCTGGGCAAGGAGACCGTGCAGAACATTCTGCTGTTCCGGTTTTCCAACGCCATCTTCGAGCCGCTGTGGTCGCGCCAAATGGTGGATCATGTGCAGATCACCTTCAGCGAAAAGCACGGCGTGGGCACGCGCGGGGCTTTTTACGAGGAAACTGGCGCGCTGCGCGACGTGGTGCAGAATCACCTCTTACAAGTGCTGGCGCTGGTGACGATGGAACCGCCCATCTCGCTTGAGCCTGAGGCGTTGCGGGACGAGAAGGTCAAGCTGCTGAAATCGCTCCGACCTTTGCTGCCCCAGCAGGTGCCGGCCAACGTGGTTCGCGGCCAATACACCGCCGGGCTAGTGGACGGCCAGCCCCGCGTGGGCTATCGGCAAGAAGCCCGCGTGCGACCCGACTCGAATGTCGAGACGTTCGTGGCCCTGCGGCTGTTTGTGGACAACTGGCGGTGGGCGGGCGTGCCGTTTTACCTGCGCACCGGCAAAGCCCTGGCTATGAACGCCACCGAGGTCCGCATCCAGTTCCGTCCCACACCCAACGTGCTGTTCGCCGCCCAGTGCGGCCCGACGCTGGACGCCAATTCACTCACCCTGCGCCTCCAGCCCCAGGAAGGCATCACACTGCGGTTCAACGGCAAGGTGCCTGGTGCTACCATGACCATACGCCCGGTACGGATGCACTTCCGCTACGAGACCGAGTTTGGCGCCTACACACCCGAGGCCTACGAGCGGTTGTTGCTGGACGCGATGACGGGCGATTCGACCCTGTTTATCCGGCGCGACGAAGTCGAGGCGGCCTGGCAGTTCGTGGATCCGATCTTGGAAACCTGGCGCGATCGGCCATTGACCGAGCAAGAGTTTTATCCGGCGGGCAGTTGGGGGCCGCCTGCAGCCGACCAACTGCTGGCCGCGCACGGCCATGCCTGGCGTAACCCAGGCCCGGTCGCTTGACCGGACCAGGGAATGGGCGGCGGCGATGGGCGCTTGGGAGGTCTTTTCGTTTCCTGACGCGCGGTCCCTGGCTGAAGCAGCAGCGCAGGACTGGCTGGCCTGGTTGAGGCGCACCCCCCGCGTCGGGCCCAGCAGTCGGGCTGAGCAGCCCTCAGTCGCTGGCGGGCCACCCTCTCCCCCGCCAGGCGACAGGACCGAGACGAGCTGGGCGCAGGCGCAAATCGAGCCAAAGCCATCACTACCCATGCCTCCGGACCATCCGACCGCGCCAGCTTGCTCGGTGGCCTTGTCCGGTGGCCGGATCGCGCGTGAGTTCTTTGTGGCGCTGAGCCGAGCCGCATTCGGGGCGCCTGGGTTTTGGGACGGAGTCGATTTCTTCTGGGCTGACGAACGGTGCGTGCCGCCCGACCATCCGGAAAGCAACTTTGCTTTGGCCCATCAGCTTTTGCTGGGGCCAGCAGGCGTGCCGCCGGGGCGTATCCATCGAATCCGGGGCGAGCTGGACGCAGACCAAGCAGCGCGCCTGGCCTCAGCCGAGCTGCAGCGGGTTGTGACTGTGGGTGAAGATGGGCTGCCTGTGCTGGATTGGGTGTTTTTGGGCATGGGCGAAGATGGCCATGTGGCCTCGCTGTTCCCGGGCGACCCGGCACCCGAGGCGAACGAGCTTTATCGCGCTGTAATAGCGCCCAAGCCGCCGCCACGCAGGATCACACTGAGCTACGCCGTGCTGGCGGCAGCGCGTCAAGTGTGGGTGCTGATCTCTGGCCCCGGCAAAGAGGCAGCGTTGCGCGCTTCCCTGACGGCGAACGGCACCACGCCCCTGGCCCGGGTGCTTCAACGCCGCAGCTACACCCGCATTTACACCGACGTAGTCACCCCGCGTTAGTGCGCAGCACAGCCCACAGCCTCGAAAGCAGGCGCTCGAAGTCCGAAGGCGCTCCGGACAAGCCAAAGTCAGGGCCACGAAGAAGGGCATGGAGCATAGAGCGTGGGGCACGGCGCATGGAGCGTGAGGCATGGCGTCTGGGCCGGGAGCTGGGAGTTGAGGGGCTGAAGGTTTCGCCGGGCGCGCCGACGGCATCCGGCGGCACGCTGCCGGAGTGACAGATGACGAGTCGAAAATGGCGATGTGCTTGCGCATGGCGCCACGCGGTAGCTTCGCGTTTGGACGTGGTAGCCGAGGACGTCCTGGTTGGTTTCGCAAAGAGCGGCAGGCGAAGACCCTGTGGGATCGGTTCCGACTAACGGCGAGCGGAGGGGTCAGCCCTGTCGCGTTGCGCGCTAGTGCACGAGATGGGCGTTGCATAACCCATCAGACAAGCGCCGTCGTGAGGCCGGCCAATGGTCGGGTCGTGAACGCCGAAGCCGGGCATTTCAAGCGAATCGAGGCCGTCGGCGTCGAGTCGAATGCCCAGATGAACCGCCCCAGAAGTGCTGTCGCGTGTGACGAACGACTAGACGCAATGCGGCTGGCCGGAGTGTGCGCCGTTGAAGGCGTAGAAGTGCGGTCCGCTTCGCACCGGGATGCCGGTGGCCATCATGCAATTCACGTTGTGGGCGGTTAATCTCATCGGGCGGGCAGCGGCGAGAAATCGTCCGTCACGCGATGCGCCCTGCCAGTGTTCGTCGGGACCGCGTCTGCCGGTGAAGATGTGCCAGACGTTGCCGAGCCGGACAATGGATGCGGCAAGCGCAACGCCGCCAGGATCGAATTGTTCGCCGACCAGTTGAGGGGTCACGCCGTCGCGGCCTTTGGCGTGATAACCGACGTCGCGCTTCAGCGCGTAGAGGTGGGCTACGCACCGGTGACGCGCAGCGTCGCCATCAGTGCCCGGTTCTCCTTTGACTTTGGGGCAGCCCGCCGGCTCCAATGCAGCGAGCTTCTCCGACGCGCCGTCGGGCGCAACTGGGACAGCGCCGCCCGTCACCGACAAGCCGATGGCTGTTGCCAGAGCCGCACGCAAGGATCGTCGGCGATGGCATTTGGGTTTCATGACGTGTTATTGCGCTGAGGCAGCAGGGGGCTGCCAGCAAGCTCGGCGTTCGACCGTCGGTCGTTGTGCTGACGCGATGATGGGGCCGTCAGAATTTGATTTCCATGCCGATGAGCACGGTCAGCGGGTTGCCCACACGCCTCCCGTAGGGATGACACGCCACGATGCATCCGTCCTCGAACACTTTTTGGAGAGTGCAATCGCCTTCAGGTGCGGGTCGAGTTGGGAGCAGCCAGACTGCTCCGCGCTCAGGATGATGTCGGTCTTGCCCACACGGGCATCGGGCTTGCTGGTGAGTGGATCGATCGACTTGGCGCTGTTGCTGGCAGAGGTGTAGGGCTCGTCTCGAAATGTCATGCGCCCATCCGCATCGTTTCGGGTTCGGTCCCACGCAAGCCACACATCGCGAAGCCCCAATACGACGGCACGTCGTTGTTATCCTTTCGGCCGCAGAACATGCAGTTTGCATTTGCGGAGGTCGCCCTGCCATCCAGTCCGGCCTGCATGAGGGTGACGGCGAGGAACAACAGCGTGCGGATGCCGAGGCTGTGGAGGGCCGGACAGGTCGTGATTGGCCGCGTCCCTAGATCTGGCGGGTGCGGCGCAACTGGTTTTGATCATTCGCACGGTGACCGAGCAGGGCCACACCTACACGACGCGGCACACACGTTGTCACCAGCCAGACGGCACAGCGCCTGGCCCCGAGGCAGCGGTTGCTGTTGCGCCAGCCCAAGTGGGCCATCGAGACGGTGTGTCATCAACGGCTGGCTGTCAGTCTGCATGAAGACCAATCACGGGTGCGCTCGGTTACCGGCGTAGCGGTGCAGAGCGTGTTGAGCTGAATCAGCCCGGCCTTTTTCCAAGCGGACTGTCAGCGTCCGGAACGGGTGCGAGACAACACTTTTGCGATCTGGTCGCACCGGCTGCAAAGGTGGCCGCGGCCGGCCTTGAATCGGCTCCTGGGGCGTTATCTGCCCCGATGAACCTGGTTGGCGCGTTGGGACTAATGCGATGGAGACGGCGTGCGCGGGTGCCGCCGGGGTGGGGTTTTGTCCAGGCGCGGCTGCTGCGGTCCGGAGAAGGTGGTCGGAACGTCGCATGGCCTGCTTGCCCGCCCGCGGGGGTCACGGCCCGCCCAGCCGCCAAGCGCCTCTCGAATGATCGCTGGTCCCGACTGCAACTGACGGTCGGAGAAGTGGGCCAGACCCCAACAACTCCTGAAGCCCAAGGGCTTTAGCCGGCAGGCGGCGCTTCGAGCGGTGGCCGAAGCGCTGCGGTCGGAGAAAACCTGCCCGCGCTGCATGTGGGCCGCGAACGTGCCTGGGCGGCCTGCAGCTCTCAGCTCGGCGGCGGGCTCGATGCCGGCTTGATTACGTCTTGGGTTGCTCGGCTGGTTTAGCTTCGCTGGCCGCAGCCGTCGTGGCCGCCACAGGTTCTTCGACCCACTCTAAGATAGCCAGAGGCGCTGCGTCGCCCTGGCGGCGGTCCAACTTGACGATGCGGGTGTAACCGCCGGGGCGATCCTTGAACATGGGGGCGATCTTGTCGAACAAGATATGCACCACGTCGTGCTGTTCGCGCCAGGCTTTGCGTTTCTCGGCGCCTTTATGTTTGGGCGAGCCGCGGAAGAAGGTACGGGGAGCCACACGCAATCGGGCGGCTGCCAAGCGGCGGGCGTGGATGGTGCCGCGTTTACCCAAGGTGACCAATTGTTCGGCCAGAGGCCGGGCGGCCTTGGCCTTGGCCAGTGTGGTGGTGACGCGGCGGTGTTTGATGAGGCTGCAGACCAGGTTAGCCAGCATCGCGTTGCGATGCTCGGCAGTGCGGCCCAGCTTAACGGTGCGTTTGAGGTGGCGCATGGGGCAACAATCAGTTATTGGCAGGCGTGTTGTCCTGGCGCGGCGGTTCCAGCAGCTCCGGATCGAAAGTCATGCCCAGATGCAGCTCGACGCCGAACTGTTTGCCCAGCGCATCGAGCTTCTCTTTGATTTCGTTGAGAGACTTCTTGCCGAAGTTGCGGTATTTGAGCATTTCCTGCTCGGTCTTCATGGCCAACTGACCCACCGTGGTGATATTGGCATTGTTGAGGCAGTTGGCTGCCCGGACGCTCAGCTCGATTTCGTTGACGGACATGTTCAGCAGCTTGCGCAGCTTGGCGCGCTGGTCGTCTTCTTTGGCGGCGGCTTCCTCGAATTGGACGGCGTTCTTGTCGTAGCCCACGAACACGTCCAGATGCCGCTGGAGGATGGCCGCAGCTTGGGTGAGGGCGTCATCGGGCGAAATCCGGCCATCGGTCCAGATTTCCAGAATGAGTTTGTCGTAGTCGGTGCGTTGGCCCACGCGCGCTGCCTCGACAGTGTAGCGGACGCGGCTGACGGGCGAGAAAAGCGAGTCGATGGCAATGACGCCGATGGGTTGGTCGGGTTTCTTGTTCTCCTCAGCAGGGCAGAAGCCGCGCCCGACCTTGACCTCCAGCTCCATCTCGAACTTTTTCTTCCGGTCGAGCGTGCAGATGAGCTGCTGGGGATTGACCAGCTCGGTATTTTGATTGAGCTGAATGTCGCCGGCCAACACGGGCCCTTCCTTGTTGACGGACAGCAGCAGGGTTTGGGGCTCGCGGGTGTGGCACTTGAATCGCACTTTCTTGAGGTTCAGCACGATCTCGGTCACATCCTCGACCACGCCGTCGATGGTGGTGAACTCGTGCAGGGCGCCATCGATCTTCACGGAAGTGATGGCCGCGCCCTCTAGCGAGGACAGCAACACGCGGCGCAGGGAGTTGCCGATGGTGTGGCCGTAGCCGGTTTCAAACGGCTCGGCGATGAACTTGGCGTAGGTATCCGTGGCGGTGGCCTCGTCTTTGACCAACCGCTTGGGCATCTCGAATCGTCCCAGTCGAACTGGCATAGTGTGTTGTGTTCAGTGCAATTTTAACCTGACCGTTCGGCCTTAATTCCCGCTGGCCGGACGGCCCATATAATTGCAGGGGGCCTCCCACTCGGGAAGCACCGCCAAGTTAGCGGGAATAAAATTCCACCACAGCCTGTTCATTGGCAATAGGCTGGATGTCGTCGCGGGTGGGCATGCGCATCACCACCCCGCGCAGCGCGTCGCGATTCAGCGACAGCCAATCTGGCACGGGCCGATTGGCATTGGCTTCCAAAGCCTTGGTGGCCATCTGGCGTGAACGCGGCGCGTCTTTGACTTCGATGACATCGTTGACCCTCAGGGCGTAGGAGGGGATGCTGACCTTGCGCCCGTTGACCTTGATATGGCCGTGGGCCACCATCTGGCGCGCCGCCGCGCGGGTCATAGCAAAGCCCAACTGATAAACCACGTTGTCCAGGCGCGTCTCCAAGATTTGGAGCATGGTTTCACCAGTGACCCCTCGTTTCTTGAGGGCCCGCTCATAGACATTGCGGAATTGGCGCTCTTGCAGGCCGTAGTAGTACCGAAGCTTTTGCTTCTCCATCAGCCCGATAGCGTAATCGCTGTGCTTACGCCGGGCTTTGGGGCCGTGGACGCCGGGCGGAAAGTTCCGACGCTCGAAATACTTGCTGGGCCCGAAGATGGGCACACCCAACCGCCGACTAATCCGAACGCGTGGACCGGTGTAACGAGACATACAAAACTATCGCACCGTTGGGGGTTGCTGCCGTCTTAAACGCGGCGTTTCTTGCGGGGTCGACATCCGTTGTGCGGCACCGGCGTCACGTCCTTGATCAGCGTGATGTCCAAGCCGATGGCTTGCAGGGCGCGAATGGCCGATTCGCGGCCTGACCCGGGGCCGTTGACCCACACCTCGACTTCGCGCACGCCGTGGGCCATAGCCTGGCGCGCGGCTTCTTGGGCTGCCTGTTGGGCTGCGTAAGCGGTACTTTTGCGGGAGCCTTTGAACCCCACCCGCCCTGCGGTGGCCCAGGCAATCACGTTGCCACTGTGGTCAGTGAAGGAGACATGGGTGTTGTTGAACGTGGCCAAGATGTGCGCCACGGCTGAGGTGATGTTCTTGGCGTGCTTGGCCTTGACGATTTTCTTGATTGGGGCTTCCTCGGCCAGCAGGTCGGCTGCTGTAGGCGCAGTAGCCGCAGCGGGCATACCCGCCTCAGCCCCAGCAGGGGCGGCGCCGCCGGCCTTGGGAGCGTCTTTTTCCTTGCCGCTGGGCTTGGGTGGTGCAGATGGGCCAGGTTTCTTGGCCGGTTTAGCGGCTTTAGTTTCTGCAGCCGGCTTGGGTTCGGCCACAGCCTTGAACTCAGGAGCCGGTTTATCCCCTGGGCTGTCCGGGGCTGCTGGTTTGGGTTCGGGGTTAGGGTTTGGAGCAGAGGGCTCGGGCATAGGGCCTGGAGGTTAGTGGATGCCGGACTTGGCGTGAGGATTGCGGACCACGCCGACGGTTTTGCGCGGGCCTTTGCGGGTGCGGGCGTTGGTGGAGGTCCGTTGACCACGCACGGGCAGGCCGCGTATGTGCCGGATGCCGCGGTAACATTTGATGCTTTGGAGGCGCTTGAGGTTCATGCCGATCTCGCGGCGCAAATCGCCTTCGATGACGTATTTGCCTTCCTGGATGGCATGAACGATTTGGGACAGTTGCGCTTCGGATAGGTCCTTAGCCCGGATATTGGGGTCGATGCCCGCCCGGGCCAGGATCTCGCGCGAGTTGCTCGGGCCGATCCCGTAGATGTAGCGCAGGGCGATTTCGATCCGTTTATCGCCCGGAATTTCAACACCGACAATGCGTGGCATAAGTCCAATGGGCAGTTAACCCTGACGTTGTTTGTGGCGTGGATTCGAGCAAATGACTCGGATCACGCCTTTGCGTTTGACGATCTTGCAATGTTCACAAAGCCGTTTTACTGAGGTGCGCACTTTCATCGTTACGAGCTGCGCTCCACAATGCGCCCTTTGGACATGTCGTAGGGCGTCATTTCCAATACCACTTGTTGCCCCGGTGTCAATCCGGCCAGCACCGGCACGTCTCGGCGCATGATGAAGGCCAGCACCTGATGGCCGTTGGCCAGTTCGACCCGGAACGTTCGCTCAGAGAGCATCTCCACTACCCGACCTTCAAGTCGGATGGCGTCTTTGCGGGGCACGTCAAAATTTCCGGCTCCGCCTCGGTGACCAGCACCGTGTGCTCAAAATGCGCGGACAGTGAACCATCTTTGGTGACGACTGTCCAGCCATCTTTTAGCAAGACCACCTCCGGGCCGCCAGCATTAACCATGGGCTCGATGGCCAGGGTCATGCCTGGCCGCAGCCGGGGTGAAGGTTTCCCATCCACAAAGTTGGGTATCTGAGGTTCCTCGTGCATGGAGCGGCCCACGCCATGGCCGACAAATTCGCGCACGACACTGAACCCGTTGCTTTCCACATAGGTCTGGATCGCGCGGGAAATGTCGGCCACCCGGTTACCTGGCACCGCTTGGGCAATGCCCCGATACAGGGCTTCTTCGGTCACGTCCATGAGCCGTTGAGCTTGCAGGCTGCAGCCGCCCACCGCCACCGTGCGTGCCAAGTCACCCACAAATCCGTTGTAAATCACCCCGACGTCCAGGCTGACGATATCGCCGAAATTGAGTCGGCGCGGACCGGCTACACCATGGACGACCTGCTCGTTGACCGAGATGCACAGGTGGCAGGGGAACTTGCGATACCCCAGGAACGCGCTTCGGGCGCCATAGGCTTTGATGCGTGAGGCGGCAAACGCGTCCACGTCACGCGTCGTTATACCCGGCTGAATAAAGGCGCATACCTCGTCCAGCACCTGCCGCGCAATCCGGCAGGCCGGTCGCATCAACTCCAGGTCCCGTTCGGTTTTGAGGATGATCATGGCCCGCAGCCGATTAGGCCTGGTTTAGAACCGGCCACGGAGCCGGCCCTTCTTCAGGAAGCCGTCGTAGTTGCGCATCAACAGATGCGATTCCATCTGGCGCATGGTGTCCAACATCACCCCCACCAAGATCAGCAGGCTGGTGCCGCCGAAGAACTGTGCCACGGCATAAGGCACCTTCGTCCACCCATACAGCATAATGGGAATCACGGCAATGATGGTCAAGAAGATCGCTCCTGCCAGCGTAATCCGGCTCATGGCCCGATGCAGGAATTCGGTGGTAGCTGCCCCGGGCCGCACGCCGGGGATGTAACCCCCGTATTTCTTGAGGTCGTCTGCAATCTGCACCTCGTTGAACTGGGTGGCCACCCAGAAATACGAGAAAAACAGAATCATCAGCCCGTAAAGGATCAGATACACCGGGTCACCCTCGCGCAAGCTGTGGTCGGCGAACCGCTTCAGAAAGCCCAGCTTGACATGGCTGCCGCCAATGAACTGCAGGATCTTCTGCGGGAACATGAGGATGGCCTGGGCAAAGATGATGGGCATGACCCCGGCGTAGTTGACCCGCAGCGGCAGGTACGAGGTGCCGCCCGCCACCACCCTCCGGCCAATGGCGCGCTGGGCGTATTGGACGGCGATCTTGCGCTGGGCCTGCGTGACGGCAATCACCCCCGCCACCACCCCCAGCAACAGCAGCACCATGCCCACCGCGTGGAACAGGTTAAAATTGCTCTCGATGCCCTGGCCCGGCATGAACATGTCACTTAAGCCGACCGCCGCCTGGGGTAACCGCGCCAAGATGCCGATGGTGATGACCAGCGACACGCCATTACCGATGCCGCGCTCGCTGATCTGTTCGCCAAACCACATCAGCAACAAGGTGCCCGTGGTCAAAATGATGGCGGTTTGGATCCGGTACCACCAGATCATGCCCTCGCCATACATCACCAGCCGCTGGTCAAAGCCCGGGAACAGAGTCGAGGCGTTCTCCCAACCTACCGCCATCACCAAGCCCTGGCCCAAGCACAGGGGCACGGTGAGATACCGGCCATATTGCACCAGCTTGATCCGGCCCCCCTCTTCCCGGGCCAGTTTGGCTAGTCGCGGCAGCACCGCGGTCAGCAACTGAATGATGATCGTGGCGCTGATGTAGGGCATGATGCCCAGAGAACCCACCGCGCACCGTTCCAGAGCGCCACCCGTGAACATGCTGTACATGCCCAGCAGCCCACCGCCCTGCTGCCGCCGCGCCTGCTCGTCGAAGTAGGCCGACAACGCCGCCCCGTTCAAACCCGGCAAAGGAATCATCGACACCACCCGACAGATGGCCAGCACCATCAAGGTGTAGAGAATCCTGGACTTCAGCTCCGGTATCTTGAAGCAGTTGACGAACGTGTTAATGATGGTGCGTAACATGGCCAGGCAGAGGTGGATTTAGGCTGGCGGCTCCGCCGAAGGCGAGGCGGCCTCCGCTGCAGTGGCTGTGGGCCCAGGGGCCGGCACGGCCTTGGGGCCAACCAATTCGCAGGTGCCACCCCGAGCCTGGATCTTGGCCCGAGCCGAGGCGCTGAAGGCGTGAGCCACCACAGTCAGTTTCTTGGTCAGCTCGCCCTCGCCCAAAATCTTGATCCCATCGGCGCGTCCGTTGGCCAAGCCGGCTTTTCGCAGGACCTCTTCATCCACTCGGGCGCCGTCGTCGAACCGATTCAAAGCGCCCACGTTGACTGGGATATAGCGGGTAGCGAATCGCGCGTGGTTAAAGCCCCGCTTGGGAATACGGCGGATCAAGGGCATTTGGCCGCCCTCGAATCCAGGCCGAATCGAGCTACCCGATCGGGCGGTTTGACCCTTGCCACCCCGACCACTGGTCTTGCCGTGGCCGGTGGCCTCACCAGCGCCCAACCGTTTACGGCGGTGCTTGGCGCCAGGCCGTGGTTTTAACTCATGCAAACGCATAGACAATCCAATCAGGAGGCTGACACGGGTGCTTCGGCAGGCTTGCTCGGCTCGGCCGGCACTTCAGTTGAAACCTGCGGCTGCGCCGCCGCAGCCGGCTCTGGACTGGGCGGAGGCGCCGAAGGCCGTTTCCACTCCAAACCCCGGCTGCGATAGATCTCCTCGGGCGGGCGGAGCTGTTTGAGCGCTTCCAGAGTGGCCTTGACCACGTTAGCCGGGTTTTTCGAGCCCAAGCACTTGCTGAGCACATCCCGAATGCCGACCGCCTCCAAGACCGCGCGCACGGTCTTACCCGCAATGACACCGGTGCCCGGTGACGCCGGGCGGAGCAGCACCCGCGCGCCGCAGTAGCGGGCAGTGACCTCGAACGGGATGGTGTTGTTGTGCAGCGCAATGCTGATCATCTGGCTCCGAGCCAGCTCGCCGCCTTTGCGGATAGCATCCGACACCTCACCGGCTTTGCCCCAGCCGATGCCCACTCGACCTTGCCGGTCGCCCACCACCACCAATGCGCTAAAGCTGAAGCGCCGACCGCCTTTGACCACCTTGGCTGAGCGGTTGATGTAAACCACCTTCTCGCTCAGTTGATCGTCCTCAGACTCCGGAATGGCCTCTGCACCTTCGGGCACTGCCCGGCCGCGCCGGCCAGCGGCCAAGCGCGCCCGACCGCCACCCCGCGAACTTTTGCCGATAAACGATGTTTCCGCCACGAGCTGCTCTCCTTTGGGTTAAAATTGCAGGCCTGCCTCACGGGCAGCATCGGCCAGGGCCTTCACCTTACCGTGGTATTTGGCCCCGCCCCGATCAAAGACCACCTTGGTGATGCCGGCAGCTTTGGCCACTTGGGCTGCCCGGGCTCCCAGCAGCCGCGCACTGTTCACATTGGCCGCCAGTTTACCGCGCTGGGGCAAGTCTTTGGCGCGGGTGGATGTGGCGGCCAGCGTGACCCCCCGGCTATCGTCGATAAACTGCACGTAGATATGCTGGTTAGTAAACCGGACACTCATGCGCGGGCGCTCGGCTGAGCCGATGACCTTCTTGCGCACGCGCCAATGCCGTTTCTGTCGAAGTATTTGGTGTTTGAGCATGGGGCAGTGGGCCACGGATTGGGCCGTGGCCATCAAAGCGCTTACTGGACGGTCTTGCCCTCCTTCCGTCGGATGTGCTCGCCTGCGTAGCGGATACCTTTGCCCTTGTAAGGCTCAGGCGGATACAACGCCCGCAAGTCCGCCGCCACTTGGCCCACCAACTGACGGTCTGGCCCCTCGATCGTGATCTTGGTGTTCTCCTCGACCGTCACTTTGATCTGCGGCGGAATGGGGTATTCAACCGGATGGGAAAAGCCCAGGTTCAGCGTCAAGGTATTGCCAGTGACAGCGGCTTTGAATCCCACCCCGTGGATTTCCAGCTTCTTGACGAAGCCTTCGCTGACGCCGCGGACCATGTTGTTGATCAAGGCGCGGCTGAGCCCGTGCATGGCCTTAGCTTGGGCATCGTCTCCGTCGCGGCTGACGATGATGCGGCCGTCCTCGATCCGGGCACTAGCTCGAGGCGGCAACACAAGCTGCAAGGTGCCTTTGGGGCCTTCGGCCCGCACCTGACGGCCTTGAATCTCGACCTTGACCTTAGGTGGTATGACCACCGGCAGTTTGCCAATGCGTGACATACTCAGCGTGCCTCCATCGCACCATGGGCTTGAAGCCCACTCACCATACGTAGCAGAGCAGTTCACCCCCAACCCGGTGTTTGCGGGCTTGGGCACCGGTCATCACCCCAGCCGGTGTGGACAAGATCGCCACGCCCAAGCCACCGCGCACCCGGGGGATTTCATCCACCCCTACATACCGGCGCAACCCGGGCCGGCTCACCCGACGCAGGCCTTCGATGATGCCCCGTTTGCCTTGGTATTTGAGTTTGATCTTGAGGGTTTTGACCGCCTGGCCTTCCACCGTCACATCGCTCAAGTAACCCTCCTTCTTGAGCAGCCGGGCGATGTTTTCCTTGAGTTTGGAATGCGGCACCACCACCTCCGGCAACTGCGCCCGCAGCGCGTTGCGGATCCGGGTTAGCATGTCAGCAATCGGATCGCTCATGCTCAGGCTCACCAGCTCAGGTTGCGCATCGGTTGACATCAGGTCACCAACTGGCCTTGACCACCCCGGGGATCAGCCCCGCCAACGCCTCCTCCCGGAAGGTCAGGCGCGAGCAGCCGAACTTGCGCAGATAGCCGTGACGCCGCCCGGTCTTGGAGCAGCGATTCACCACCCGCACCGGGCTGGCGTCGCGCGGCAATTTGGCCAGCGCGGCGTAGTCGCGTTTGGCCTTCAGTTCGGCCCGCAGGGCCGCGTATTTTTGAACGGTCCGAGCTTTGCGTTTGTTGCGTTCGATCCAAGCTTTCTTGGCCATAGCAGGGTTTACTTTGGTGCAAAGGGCATGCCCATGAGCTTGAGCAGATCGTAGGCCTCCTCGTCCGTTTCGGCGGAGGTCACGATCGTGATGTCCATGCCCTGCGTGCGTTTGACCTTGTCCAAGTCAATCTCAGGAAACACGGTTTGTTCAGCAATGCCAAGCGTATAATTGCCCCGGCCATCGAAGGACCGAGGCGACAACCCCCGAAAGTCGCGGATGCGCGGCAGGGTCACCGAGATGAGCCGGTCGAAAAACTCATACATCATGTCCCGCCGCAACGTCACCCGGCACCCGATGGGTTGGCCCTTGCGCAGCTTGAAATTGGCGATGCTGTGACGGGCCTTGTTGATGACCGGTTTTTGGCCGGTGATCAACGCCAGGTCCCGCGCGGCATCATCCACGGCGGTTTTCTCCAACGAGGCGCTCACGCCCATATTGACCACGATCTTCTCCATGCGGGGCACCTGATGGAGGTTGGTGTAGCCCCGCTTGGCGATCAAGGCTGGGCGCACTTCGTTGATGTATTTGTAATAGAGTCTGGACTTCATGGTGACTGGGGCAGTGCTAAGCCCATGGCGCAGCGGCTGCTAAGTCGAAGCCCCCGCAGAGGCCTCAGCCGCCGCAGCGGCCCCGGCGCGTCGGGCCCGGCGGGCATCGTATTTGGAGGCCAACATCACATTGGAGATGTGGATGGGCCCTTCCCGCTCGATGATGCCGCCCTGGGGGATGTTGGGGTTACGCTGCTTCTTGAGGTGGCGCTTGATCATGTTGACCCCTTCGACTATCACCCGCTGCTTGTCCCGCAGCACGGCGATGATCCGGCCGCGTTTGCCCTTTTGCGTGCCGGAAATGACCACCACCTCGTCGCCTTTCTTGACGTGAAACTTCTGCATCGGTTCAGATCACCTCCGGTGCCAGCGAAATGATCTTCATGAACTTCTTGTCCCGCAACTCCCGGGCCACCGGGCCGAAGATGCGCGTGCCGCGCGGATTATTGTCCGCGTCGATAATCACCACCGCGTTGCTGTCGAACCGCAGGTACGACCCATCACTGCGCCGGATGGGATGTCGGGTGCGCACCACCACGGCATTGACCACGTCGCCTTTCTTGACCAGGCCATCGGGCGCCGCCTCTTTGATGTGGGCCTTGATGACATCCCCCACCCGGGCGTAACGCTGGTTACGGCCCAACACACCGATGGCCGCGGCGCGTTTGGCTCCGGAGTTGTCCGCCACTTCCAAAATGGAGCGAATCTGCAGCATAGCTCAAGCCTCAGGCGCTAGCGGCTGGGGTAGCCGCAGCCCGTTCCAGAATCTCCACCAGGCGCCAACGTTTGGTCTTGGATAATGGCCGGCATTCCATAATCCGAACCCGATCGCCCACCTGGGCCTGGTTGGTTTCATCGTGGGCGTAAAACTTCTTGTAAGCAGTAATGATCTTCCCGTAGCGCGGATGGGGGAACCTGCGCTCGACCCGCACGACGATGGTCTTGTGCATCTTGTTGGAGACCACCACGCCTATCCGCTCCTTGCGTTGGCCCCGGCGCACCGGTGCGGGTCCAGCAGCAGCCGCCGTCGGCGTCGGGCTAGTGGCCACAGGATTGGTTGAATTCAACTCCGACATACTCGCATCCATCAGGCAGCTTTCCGCCGCAGCGCCGAGATCTGGGTCTCGATCCGCGCGATGTCCCGCCGCAAAGCCCGCAGCCGATGGGTCTTCTCCAACTGACCGCTGACCTGCTGCAGACGCAGGTTGAATAGCTCTTGGCGGAGGCTGCGGCTTTCAGCCTGCAGCTCCGTCAAGGTCTTCTCCTTCAGTTCCTTCAGTTTGGATTTCTTCATGGTGCAGCACGCCTCAGACTGTCGGGTGCCGGGTGACAAACTTGGTCCGGATCGGCAGTTTGGAGGCCGCTAGCCGCAGGCACTCACGCGCTTGGGCCTCCGGGATGCCGTCCAACTCGAACAAGATGTTAGCCGGTCGCACGACCGCCACCCACGATTCGACCGGGCCCTTGCCTTTGCCCATGCGGGTTTCCAACGGCTTTTTGGTGAAGGACTTCTGCGGGAAAACCCGGATCCAGACCTTGCCCCGGCGCTTCATGTAGTGGTTGATGGCCACCCGCGCGGCCTCAAGCTGCTTGGTATCCAGCCAGCACCGCTCCAGGGCCTGTAACCCGTAGGCACCAAACGCCACCGTGCAGCCCGACCAGGCCAGCCCAGCCCGGCTGCCCCGGTGCATCTTGCGGTACTTGACTCGTTCCGGCATCAACATGGCGCACTCTCCCTCGGCTGCATTACACTGAAACCACCGGCTCGACGTCCCGGCGTTTGTCTTTGTCCTTTTCCTTGTCGTCGCGGGTCAAGCCGCGGCAAATCCAGACCTTGATGCCGATGGCGCCATAGACCGTGCGCGCTTCGGCGAAACCGTAATCGATGTTGGCCCGCAAGGTGTGCAGGGGCACTCGACCCTCGTGATACGTCTCAGCCCGCGCCAGCTCGGCACCCCCCAGCCGACCGGCGCAGCGGATCTTGATGCCCTCAGCTCCGGCGTCCATGGCCATCTGCACGGCCTTTTTCATGGCGCGGCGGAAGGACACCCGCCGTTCCAACTGCAGCGCCACGTTCTCCGCCACCAGTTGCGCATCCAGCTCCGGGTGCTTGATCTCCAAAATGTCCACGTAAATCTCCTTGCCAGTCATGCGGCTGAGGTCCTCTTTGAGCCGGTCAATCTCCGCGCCCTTGCGCCCGATGACCACGCCCGGCCGCGCCGTGAGGATGGTGATCCGACAGCGCGTGGCCGCTCGCTCAATGAGAATGCGTGACACGGAGGCAAACTCCAACCGCTTCTTCAGCAGCTCACGAATCTGCCGATCCTCGGCCAACAACCGACCGAACTCTTTCTTGCTGGCGAACCAGCGCGAACGCCAGTCGCGGTTCACGGCCAGCCGGAGCCCAACGGGATTGGTTTTCTGACCCATAAGTGCCTGGATTACCTGTCAGTCAATACGATCCGCACGTGGCAGTGGCGCTTGAGGATCGGCCCGGCCGAGCCACGGGCTTTGGGTTGATAGCGCTTGAGCCGATAGGCCGTTTGGGCCACGGCTTCTTTGATGCGGAGGTTATCGGTGTTGAGGTCCCGGTATTCGCGCTTGTTGCGCTTGAGGTCTTCGGCATTGGCCAGGGCACTTTGCAACGTCTTGGCCACAAGCCGCGCCGACTTGCGCGGCACCACGGCTAACACCGCCGCCGCTTGACGAGCGGGTAAACCCTGAATCTGACGCACCACTTCCCGCACCTTTTGCGGGGACATGGGCAGGTTGCGGCTGATCGCACGCACTTCCATGGGCTTACTTGGCGTCGGCTTTGGCGGTGTGCGCGCCGTGTTTCTTGAAGGTGCGCGTGAGCGAAAACTCACCCAACCGGTGGCCCACCATGTTCTCGGTCACAAACACCGGGTTGAACACCTTGCCGTTATGAACGTTGAACGTCAGACCCACAAACTCCGGGGTGATCATCGACCGCCGTGACCACGTCCGGATAGGCGCCCGGGAATTGGTCTCCCGTGCCTTGCGAATCTTCTCCAACAGATGCAGGTCCACAAACGGACCCTTTTTCAGTGATCGTGCCATAGCCTCAACGTTGTTTCATCGGCCGGCCATCCCGACGCACCAGGATGAACCGGTTGGAATACTTCTTCTTGGGCCGGGTGCGATATCCCTTGGCCAACAAACCCCAGGGCGAGGTCAAGTGCTGCCAGCCACCGCCGGACTTGGCCTTGCCCGCCCCGCCACCGTTGGGATGGTCCACCGGGTTGCGCGCCACCCCTCGGGTAATAGGCCGGATGCCGCGATGCCGCGACCGACCTGCCTTGCCCAAAGACACATTCTCGTGGTCCAAATTGCCCACCTGGCCGATGGTGGCGTAGCAGTTTTCATGGACCTTGCGGATCTCGCCCGACGGAAGCCGAATTTGCGCATACCCGTCAGCCCGCGACATCAACGTGGCTGCTGCACCGGCAGCCCGCACCATTTGCGCCCCACCGCCCGGACGCAGCTCAATGGCATGGATCTGCATGCCCAACGGGATGGCCCGCAGCGGCAAGGCGTTGCCCACCTCCGGCGGCGCATCCGGCCCGCTCATCACCTTGGCCCCCACCTGCAGGCCCAACGGCGCCAAAATGTATCGCTTCTCCCCGTCGGCATACTTCAACAGGGCCAGCCGAGCCGATCGGGTCGGATCGTACTCGATGGCCTCCACGGTGGCTTCCACCCCGTGTTTCTCGCGACGAAAGTCCACCACCCGGATCTTTTGCTTATGCCCGCCGCCAATGCCACGGACAGTGATCCGGCCATAGCAATTGCGGCCCCCCGTCTTCTTGCGGGGCAGCACCAACCGCTTCTCCGGCTCGTGCTTGGTGATATCACTGTAGTCGGCTACAGTGATCCACCGCAACGAGGGCGTCAGCGGTCTAAATGTTTTTATGGCCATAAAGACGCTTACTCAAAACCAGCAGCTTGGAATTCTACGGACCATCACTCCTGAGCCCCTGCCGGGGCGTCAGTTCTCGGCCCGCACGGAACGTGCTGTCCGCCTCTGCCCCCAAGGGCAAGGCGGACCGCAGAACATAGCCAACCGCCCTCCCCGCGCAAGTGCTTTTTTTTGCCCGCACCGCACTGGGGGTCAGGAATGATTCAAGAAGCGCTTGGGAGTGGAGCGGGCCGCTGGGTCTGCGTGCGTGCAAGCAGCCCCTGCGTCTTTCCCAGCGCCTTGTCCGGACCGCAGCAGCCGCGCCCAGACAAAACCCAGTGCCCGCAGCGCTCCCACTCGCCGTCTCCATCGCACCAGCCCCGACGCGCCAACCAGGCTCATCGGGGCAGACGACGCTCCAGGAGCCGATTCAAGGTCGGCCGGCGCCGCCTTTGCAGCCGGTGCGACCAGCCCGGAAAGGGCTTGTCGCCCACCGGCCCCGCACGCCTACACTCCGCCTGGACCAACGGCTGGCTGATCCGGCTCAACACCCCCAGCCCTGCCACGCCGCTGACCGAGCACACCCGCGATTTGTCTTCGGCCAGACTGACATCCAGCCGTTGAGGACACACCGTCTCGATGCCCACGGGCGCCGACGCACCAGCAACCACTGCATTGGGTCCAGCCGCTGGGCCAGACGGCTCCTGCCAAAGGAGCGCTGCCTCGTGGTGCTTTGGCCCTGCTCGGTCACGGTGCGAATCAGCAACGCCCGTTGCTCACATAGCCCGCTGACCCGACAGCTTGGGTGCGCCCCAGCCTCCTGAAGGGAAAAAGACTCCGACAGGAGAGGTTGGGCCGTGGCCAGGATGGTAGGTGGGTTGTGCTTCAGAGCCACCCGATAATCGGCGCCAGGGTCGTAGAGCA
>Ga0078972_1007676_pt1 | contig 23673 bp, 22 predicted proteins | sample YelNatPaOPGAMG01_FD_67568 | JGI IMG/M metagenome (GOLD analysis project Ga0078972, IMG submission 67568) | Hot spring thermophilic microbial communities from Obsidian Pool, Yellowstone National Park, USA - OP-RAMG-01 (SPADES assembly) (version 2) | ecosystem: Environmental > Aquatic > Thermal...
AACTGATCGATTTGAAAGGAGAACGCCGATCGCTTTCACAGGAGAACACTGATCGATTTCCGAGGAGAATCTGTGATCGGTTTCAGAGGAGAACCGTGATCGGAATGGAGGAGAATCCGCAACTAGCAATTCTCGTCGCGTTCGGCCAGATGGCCTGGGCCCAGACCGCGACCCTGGACGGGACGGTTACGGACCCGCAGGGCGCAGCCGTTGTCGGCGCCCAGGTTGAAGTGGTCAACGTGGCGACGGGACAGGTTGTCAGAACGGCCACGGACGTCAGCGGCCACTGGGCTTTGCCCTCGATGGCGGCCGCCACTTATCGCATAACGGTAACCAAGGAAGGATTCCGGACAGCCGTCCTCGCTTCGGTCGTCATGAACGCCGGCGTGCCCGCGACGGCGAATACGAAGCTCGAAATCGGGCAACTGACCGAAACCGTCGAGGTAACGGCCGGCGCCGAGATCGTCCAGGCGACCAGCGCCTCGGTCAGCAGCACCTTGACGGGCCGGCAGGTCTTCGAGTTGCCGTTCACCTCGCGCAACGCGCTCGAACTGCTGGTCACGCAGCCCGGCACGCAGACGCCCGGCGCGGCCCGCAGTTCGTCCATTAACGGCCTGCCGCGCGGCGCGCTGAATATCACCATTGACGGCATGAACAGCCAGGATAACTACTACAAGAGCGGTGACGGTTTCTTCAGCTACATCTATACCCCGACCGATTCGATCGAGGAAGTCACGATGAGCACCTCCGCCGCCGGCGCCGACAGCCTGGGCCAGGGCGCGGCCCAGGTGAAGTTCGTCACCAAGGGCGGCACCAACAACTGGCGCGGCGGCGCGTTCTGGCAGCACCGAAACACCTGGTTCAACTCCAACTATTACTTCAACAACATCAACGGCCAGCCCCGCGACCGCATCATCCTCAACCAGGGCGGCGTGCACGCCGGCGGTCCCATCCTGAAGGACAGGCTGTTCATCTTCGCGAACTGGGAGCTGTACCGGCTGCCGAACACGTTCAACTTCACGCGGACCATTCTCGGCAACGACGCCCGCAACGGCATCTTCACCTACCAGGACGCGAACAAGCAGATCGTGCAGAAGAATCTCTACCAGATCGCCGCTGCGGCTGGTTACCCATCGACCCCGGACCCGATCCTGGCCGACACCTTTTCCAAGATTGCCGCACTGCAGGGCAACGGGGTGCTCCGCGACCGCATCGCGACCAACAACGACTACAACCGGCTGAGCCTCAACTTCCAGCCCACCAGCATGCAGAAGCGGTACTTCCTCACCACCCGCATCGACTATAACGTGACGGACTCGCATCACCTTTCGTTCGTCTACAACTACAACTATTACCTGTCTGCGCCGGACGGCCTGAACAGCGTCGTGCCCGCGTATCCCGGAACGGGCATCGTGCTGGGCACGGATCTGAACACCGGGCAGCGCAGCAACCGCTTCATGGGCACCCTGACACTACGCTCATCGCTCTCCGCCCGCATGACGAACGAACTGCGCGCCGGTCTGAACGGCGGCACGGTCCTGTTCCGCGACGCCATCGGGCCCGGCTATTTCACTCCGTGGAAAGGCTACGTCCCGAACTTCGGCGGCGGCTGGGTCTACGGCGTTACGTCCACCTCCAGCCCTTCGCGGCGCAACTCGCCGCTGAAGGACTTCGCCGACACGGTTTCCTGGCTCAAGGATGCGCATCAGATCAGCGTCGGCTTCAGCTTCTCGAATATCGCGCTCTGGCAGCAGTCGATCGGCACCCAGCAGATGCCCGGCGTCACCTTCGGCATGAACAGCCTGGATCCGATGAACACCGCCGTGTTCAACAACACGAACTTCCCCGGCGCGACCGCTACGCAGCTTTCCGACGCGGCTACGCTGTACGCGATTCTGACCGGCCGGGTGTCGTCCTTCAGCAGGCAGGTGGCGCTCGATGAAAAGACCAAGAAGTACGGCCCCTATCCTGCCGTCAACCGCGACCGGCAGCGCGAGATGGGCCTGTTTGCGCAGGACACCTGGAGAATCCGGTCGAACTTTACTCTCACGGCCGGCCTGCGCTATGAGCATCAGTTCCCGTGGCAAAACCTGAACGGCACTTACTCGCGCGTCGGGCTCGCCGGCATCTGGGGCCTCTCCGGCATCGGGAACCTGTTCGCGCCCGGCGTGCTGACGGGCGTCGAGCCGACCTTCAGTTCCGTTACATCGAGCGGCAGCGCCTATAATATTCCGGGCGTCTGGTCGCCGTCGCTCGGCTTCGCGTGGCGCATCCCGCAGTACGGCGGCATCTTCGGCAAGCTGTTGGGCAACCACGAGGGCGCCTCGGTCATCCGCGCCGGCTACGCCATCTCGACCATCCGCGAGGCGTCGCAAATCTTCACCAGTATCTGGGGCTCCAACAAGGGCCGCACGTTCTCGACCTCCATCGATCCCGCCAGCTATCCGCAGGACTTCGGGCCCGCCGGCAGCGTTATGTTCCGGGACGCTTCGTTCCCGGTCCGCTCGGGAGTGCCCTCCGCTCCGGCCTATCCGATCGCGGCCAGTTGGACCGACAGCCTGAACGATTTCGATCCCAACCTGAAGCTGGGCTACGTGCAGAGCTGGAACATCGGCTACCAGCGCGAAATCACGCCGAACACCGTGGTCGAGGTGCGCTACACCGGCAACCATGGATTGAAGGAGTGGCGCCAGTACGACCTGAACGAAGTCAACATCTACGAAAACGGGTTCGCGAAAGAATTCGCGGTCGCGCAGCAGAACCTGGCCATCAACCGGCTGACCAATGCGGCCAGCAACGATTTCGGCAACAAGGGCCTGCCCGGACAGGGGAACATCCCCATCATCCAGACGGCGCTCGGCACCACGAACGACCGCACCATGGCGACCTACCTGTACCAGAACCTGGCGGGTTCGGCGGCCACTTCCATCGCCACCAACACGACGCGGATGAACAGGCTCTGGGCGGCGGGCTACGCCAAGAATTTCTTCCTGGTGAATCCGACCGTTTCGAACGGCGGCGCTTACCTGGTGACCAACAACGGCTCCTCTTACTACAACGCGCTTCAAATCGAGGTGCGCCGGCGGATGAGCAACGGCCTGCTGCTGCAAGGCAGCTATGCCTGGTCCCACTCGCTGGCCAACGGCGCAACCAACAGCCTGGTGGACTACTCGCAGCCCAGCACGCTCCGCAACCTGCGCCTGGACCGCACGCCGTCCGGCTACGACATCCGGCAGGCGTATAAGCTCAATGCGATTTATGAGCTGCCGTTCGGGCCGGGACGCCATTTCGCTTCCGGCATCGGCAACCCGATTCTCCGCAAGGCCGTCGAGGGCTGGGAAATCGCCGGTGTCTCGCGCATCCAGTCCGGCACTCCCGCCCAGTTCACCGGCCGGGGCGGATCGATTAACAACTTCGATAACACCGTAGTCCTGCACAACATCACGGCCAAGCAGCTACAGTCGCTGATGAGCATCCGGAAGACGACCGGCGCCGATGGCAAGGGCATCGTCTACGGCCTGCCGCAAGACTTCATCAATAACACGATGGCTGCCTTCGAAGTCGGCGGCAAGACGCTTGCGGACCTCAATCCGAATGCCCCGTATGCCGGGCCTTCCACCGGCCCCGGCCAAATGGGCAGTCTGATTTACCTGTACGGCCCCTGGTTGTACCGCGCGGATCTTAGCCTGGTGAAGATCACGCGCTTCCGCGAGCAAGGCAACGTGGAGTTCCGCGTTCAGGCTCTGAACGCTTTCAACCTGACGGGCTTCAACGCGCCCAGCCTTTCGGGCACCAGTTCCGGCCTGGGCCAGATCACGTCGGCCTTCCGCGATTCGAGCGGCACGGTCGATCCTGGCGGGCGCATCATCGAGTTCGTGTTGCGCGTTAACTTCTAACCCTGATAGCCTCCGCGGGCCCGGCGGCAGCACCGCGCCGGGCCCACGGAAAATGAGAGTGGTTTTCGGTCGTGATGAACGCGGGCGTTGCGGCGACGGCTTAACGCAGGCGCCGAGATCGTGCAGACGACGAACGCTACCGTGAACACCACGCTGACGGGTCGGCCGGGCTCATCGGGCAGGATGCTGGCGCTCGCGCTCTGCGGCGGCCGGCGCACGCTGCGCGAGCTGATTGCGAAGACCGCTGCCGCGCTCGACGCCGATGCCGGGAGGATCACGCCAATCTCGTCGCACTCACGCGGGAGCTTGTGGAGCGCGGTTTCCTGCTGCCGGCGGCGATTGCGGATCCGGTGGAGCCGGGGCCCGCTCCGGCGCGGCTGGGATGAGGCTGGCCGGACGAGGGCGTCCGGCGCGGACCAGGGATTCGCCCTTTACTCGGGCTGCTGTTCCGGCTGCCGCTCCGACGCAGCCTCCAGCGGCACTTCGCATTCGCAGCAGTCGCTGCAGCGGAGGCAGCGGCGGCACAGGTGATTCGGACAGGCGTCCTTGGTGCAGTACACGCAGATCTCCGTGGACGGGTCTCCACAGATGCTGCACGTGTACGTATGCGGTTCGTTCATTTCCGCTCCTCGATCTTCGGGCTTTCGGCCGGCTTTTTCGAGCGCGGACTGGAGAGCAGCATCGCCCGGCACCGCTGCGCCTCCTCGTCGGCCACGCGGAATTCGTGCTCCTGGTCGGCGGCCAGGTCCAGGATGTACTGGCGGAGCTTGTCGCGGTCGGCCGCGGAATCGTTCAGGGCCGACTGCAACAGATCCGCGAGCGGCGCGTTCTGGTACCTGCGGATGCCCGCGCCGTAAGACTCGAGCATCTGCGCCACCGATTGCAGGCGGAAGTACGTGTCGAGGGCGAAGGTGAGCCGGTCCGGCTTGCCGTTGAGCGCCTTAGCGGAATCGAGCAGGTATTGCATCTCGGCGCGCACGCGCTTGCCCTGGTCAACGTAGGCGGCCGGCGCGCCCTGTGCGGTCCACTGCTCGGGCTTGGCCTGCTCGACGATCGGCTTCATGCGTTCGACGTGCTCCACCAGCGCGGCAATGTCTTTCCGCACGACCCACACGGGCGCCACGCCGGCTTCCTGCGCGGCGGCCGGCGCGAGCAACAGAAATCCCGCAATCATCGGCAGCATGAGAAAAAGCCTTCCAACAGCCAGTGTCGCACATGGGGCGCGCTTCCGGACCTCGGAGCGCGTCCTTCCCGCGGGTTTGGGCATTCGGCCTCGCGCCGGGATGCTCCGGTTATGCACGCAAAGACGCGAAGAGCCTGGAATTCGTTGGGGCGGCTTTTTCGGTCCGCCGGCGCGGTCGGGCCGGAGCGCCGCCTCCCGTTGGCCGGCCCCCGGTCTCAAGAGGCGACCGGGGCAATTGACGGCCGGAACATGCGGCCGAAGACGAATGCCTCAAAAACAGCGAATGCCGCGCTAGTTGCGGCCGCCCTTGGGCGGGCTGGTGGGCGCGCCGGGGCCGGCATCGCCGGGCTTTGTGGTGGAACCCGGATCGTTGGGGTTGGTCGAGCCGTGATCGCCGGGCAAGGGGCCGGGGCCCGCGCCGCCGCCGGTGCCGCCGCCGCCGGGAACCGAGCCGCCGCCCGCCGGAACCGAGCCGCCGCCCGCGGGCGAGTACGCGATCCGGATGATCGCATCGGCCATCGCATTCATCGTGCGCCTGACTACGGATCCTCTGTCGATGCCGTTCTTCGCGAGCGGCTCGTTCTTGTAGATCTTGAGCCACTCGCCCGCGTTCAGGATGCGCTTCACGTCCCGGCTCAGCGTGGCGTGCTCCACCTCGACCGTGCCTTCTTCCACCATCACCAGCGTGGAATCGCCGTCCTCGATGGACACATCGAACGTAGTGCCGCGCACGGAAATGATCGCCGTCGGCGTGTGGACCTTATTGGGATTCGGCTGCCCGCCGATTTTTTGTATATGCACCTTGATGCGGCCGAGCAACAGGTTCAGGAGATCTCCCCAATTTCCGGGATTATCCCGGAAGACGACGCGGGAGTTCGCAAAAACCTCGAACGTGCTGCCGTCGGAGACCCTGAAGAGTGCGTAGCCGTCCGGTCCGGTGATGACGATCTCGCCGGGCTTGATCTGATTGCCCTCGAACAATGCCCAGGGCTGGGAATCCTTGAGGATGGAGACCTGTCCGGAGATTGTGATGGCCTTGGCAGCCGTATCGGACAGAGTCTGGGCCGTGCACACGGAGAGTGCGCCCAGAACGAGCAGCGCCACAACCGAAACCGACCCCTTGAACTGTCGCATATACAGCCCTATCTGGCGTCAAACGGCTCCGGCCAGACTCGACACCCTAGTCTACACCAGAATTGCTTAGCAAACAGTCCACCGGCGTCTTTTTTTTAGGATCGCGAACACATGAAAGAACTTTTCCGGGAGTTTGGGTGGCCGGTACCGGGTTTGCAGGTTAGAATGGACTCAATCCATGTGTCATAAAGACACAATCGGGCGGGTTGCCGCTCATGACGGACGAGGGGTGTGCGCGGCCCGCGCCATTGTGGCGCTGGTGTTCGCCGCAAGTGTCTCCGGCCAGACCAGTGCGGACTTGAAGGGCGGATTTGCGCCCGACTGGCGCCGCATCGGCAACTCCTCGATCGAATTGATGCTCGCGGCGCCGGCCTCCGGACCAGTGGAGCGGGTCTGGTACTCCCCGGACGGCTCGCGCCTGTACCTTCGCACCGGTTCCGGGATCACCTTCGAGACCGGCGATTACGAAAAATGGCGGCGGGTGGCTGTGGCGCCGCCGCCCGAGCCCGACCATGCGCCTGTTCCCGCCTCGACGCCGGCGGGCAGCCTTGGCGTGCGCTCGAATCCCGCCAATCCGATGCGCTTCTACTCGCTGGGCGCCGAGGTCGAGCGGTCCGACGATGGCGGGCAGTCCTGGACCGGCATGACCACGTTCCGCAAGCTCTCGATCATCGGCAACGGCATGCACGACCTTGCGGTGTCGCCGCGCGATCCCGACGAGCTGGTGGTGGCGAACGACGAGGGCGCGTGGCGGTCGCTCGACGGCGGCGTGACCTGGGCGGGATTGAACGACACGCTGCCGAACCTGCCGGTGACGAAGTTCGCCGGCCTGGCGCAGGGGACCCGTGGCGTGCGCCTGGTCACCAGCGGAGCCGGGCTCATCGAATGGGCGCCGGGTGAAAAGGACGCGTGGCAGCCGGCGGCGGATGCCGCTTACAGCGCCGAAGCGGCGGCGCGGCAGGCGGCCTCGCAGGCTCTCGGCGTCCAGGTGACCGCGTTTCGCTCCGCCGGCGATTACCAGTACGCGGGCGCCGCCGACGGCCGGATCTGGGTTTCCTACGACGGCGGGCGCGACTGGCTGCTCTCGCAGCCGGCCGGCCAGAATCCGGTGAACGACATTTTCGTGGACCGGGCGGAGCCGCGCGTCGCCGCCGCGGCGCTAGGCGGCGCGAAAGGCGCGCGCGTGCTGCGGACGATGAACGGCGGGCAGTTCTGGGACGATGCAACCTCGGATCTGCCGGACGGCGCGGCCAACGGCGTGACGGAAGACCTCGCCAGCGGCACCATGTACGTCGCCACCGACCGCGGCGCATTTTTCATGCGCACGAACCTGAACGGCGCGGCGCCTCCCGGAAACTGGGTTCCGCTCGCGGGCCTTCCGCAGGCGAAAGCGGTGGACGTGAAGCTCGACCCCGACGGCAACCAGCTTTACGTGGCGTTGGAGGGCTATGGCGTGTACGCGGCTATGGCGCCGCACCGGCTGCTCTCTCTGCGGCTGGTGAACGCGGCGGATTTGAGCCAGCGCGCGGCGGCGCCCGGCTCGCTGCTGAGCGTGCTCGGCGGTCCTGTGCGGAGCGCGCGCGCAGGCGACCTGGATTTCCCCATTCTGGCTTCCTCCGATTCGGAGACGCAGATCCAGGTGCCGTTTACGGTACGCGGCCCGATCGTGCTCGTGTCGCTCGACGGCGTGCGCGGCAGCCTCAGCATGCCGCTGCCGGTCGAGAACGTCTCGCCGGCGATCTTCATCGACAGCCGCGACGGCACGCCGATGGTGTTGAATGCGGATACCGGCCTGCTGGTGGACGCTGGCGCCCCGGTGCATTCCGGCGGCCGGCTGCAGATCCTGGCGACGGGGCTCGGCAAGGTGACCCCGGACTGGCCCGCGGGCCTGGCCGGACCTCTGGACAACCCGCCGCAGGTCGCCGCGCAGGTGCAGGCGTTCCTGAACAACGACCCGCTCGAGGTGACACGCGCCGTGCTGGCGCCCGGCTACGTGGGCCTCTACCTGGTCGAGGTGCAGTTGCCCCCGGTCCTCAACGCGGGGCCGGCCGGTCTGCGCATCGAATCCGACGGGCACGCAAGCAACTCCGTCCGGGTGTGGGTGGCAAACTAGCGGGCGCGCCTCCATCGCGGGCTCGCTCACAAAATGCCGCTTGGAAGGCCGCCGGCCCCGGCGCGAACACGTTCCGGATCTTCTCAGCCGGCCGCGGAATGTGGCGCGCCGTCTAAATCCGGGTTCATAGGCGAACGGGAGAGTTGGGGCGTTGTGGCGTCACTTAATCGTGATCGGCACCGATGCGCTCACGTTCTCCCATTCCAGGGTCAGCGTGGCCTGGTTGCCACCCCGGTCCGTGATCGTGTATTTCAGGTTCTCGACGAGAGCGGGCGGCTTGCTCATCGCCATCGGCACGCGCCCGAGATCCTGCTCTTTGTTGTAGGTCAACCCCCACTGGCCTGTCTGCTTGTTGACGATGAGTTGCCACGCAGCGGGGTTCGCCAGGTCTACATAAAGCGTGTAATCGCCTTTCGGAACCGTCAGGTTGCCGATTTCCAGGTCTGCGTCGGTATGGAGCTTAGTGGCTGCATTGGCGCCCGCCCGCCAGACCGGGTAGGTCGGGTCCTGGCCGATCCTGCCGTCCTTGCCGAACAGTTTGCCGGCTCGGCCATTGACTCTCGGCGAACAGTAGGAAATCGTGATCGTCTTGCCGCCGATGGTTTGGGTCTCCGTGGCGGCGGGGCTTTTCGGTTGCGGGCTTTGCGCGGAAAGCAAACCCGCGGTAAAGACGAGCGCGGCGGCGCATCCAAGCGATGCTCTCATAGCGTCCTCCTGAGCCCAAATGCATTCTCACCTGGGTTGGAGACCAGTATGCCACGCCCCGCGGCCGTGCGAGCGGCGTTCTGAAACCCGGGCCGGCGCGCCGGGCGCGCGGGGAGGCCAGTTGCGGGCGCTTAAAACGACACCAGCAGGACGCCGACGGCTACCAGTGCCGCTCCGATCCAGCGCTTGTAGCTGACGTGCTCCTTCAGCATATATTTCGCGAGCACGGTTTCGACCAGATAACTGGCCGCCGTGGCGGGAATCGCGAAGCTGATGTCCGTGATCGAGAGCAGGGCCAGGAGCGCGAAAAACGCGATGGCCATGGCGACGACGCCGCCGATGACGAAGGGGTTTCTGACGAGCGCGGCGACGAGCCGTCCCATGGCCGTCGGATGGAAATGGTGCACCTCGCCGTGCCGCCTCATTCCCACGGTATTCAGCAGGTCACTGAGAGTGTTCGCGATCGCGATCACAATCACCAGGAGCCATCTCATCTTCTACGTCATCTCCTAACGGATAAACCACGGCGGGCGGATGCACGGATGCCGGCGTGGTGCGCGGCGTGGTTCGGCCGACCGCGGAAACGCCCAGGCAGATCAGGAAAATTCCGGCCCAGCGAATGACCGAGACATGCTCGTCGAGGAAAATCCTGCTCATGATCGGTGTCAGCACGTATGTCAGCGAGGTGACGGGGAGCACGAAACTGAGGTCGGCGCGGCTGAGAAGCGAGAGCTGGAAAATCATCCACAAAGCCATCATCGCGATGCCGGCGCCGACCCAGGGATTCAGAAAAGCGGCCAGATACGGAAGGGGAGAAAAGGAAACAACGCGGCCGAACTCTTGCATTCCGAGGCCGAGAAAAAAATTGCCAAGGACGTTGAAAATCACGGCGAGGCCGACCAGCACCTCGATCCTCGCCGGTGGAACGCTATGCATGTCTCAAAATTCTAGGGTAACAGGGGAGCCCGGGGTACTCCGAATAGGGCTGCCGCGCCCGCCGGCGGCTGCTCCCATGCGGCACGCCGTCCCAGGATGAAAACATCTCCCCATAACTGCAAGTTCAGGAGCCGCCAGATTCGATCGGTGGCGTCCTCCACGCCCCGCGTATGGCGCGCCAGCAGGTCGTCGAGCGCGTCCTGCTTCACGTAGCCGGCGAGCAGGCCGTCGCGGCTTCGCAGCAGCCGCAACAGCGGCGCAGCCGCCGGCGCCAGCAGCCATTGGCGCAGCGGCGTCGGGAAGCCCATCTTCTTCCGATAGACGATCTCGCGCGGCAGCAGGTCCTCCACCGCCTTTTTCACGATGTACTTACCTTCTCCGCCCCGGATCTTGAGCGAATCGGGCACGCGCGAGGCGAACTCGACAAACTGGTGGTCGAGGAACGGGACGCGGCTCTCGATGGAGCTGGCCATGCTCATCTGATCCTGCTTCATGAGCAGCTCGGCGAGATAGGTCTTCTGATCCGCGTAGAGCATCTGCTGCAGCAGCGAGTAGGGGCGGGCGGCGTTCCAGTATCCGAGATAGCTGCGGTACGGCGACGCGACGGGCTCCTCGCGCAGCAGCAGGCGCTGCTCGGCTATCGGAAACGCGGAGTAGAAGTTGTCCAGGTACAGCGCTTCGAGGGTTTCGCCGCGGCCCAGGAAAGTGTGCTGCAGCTTCCGCCGCGCATTGGCCGAGAGCAGCCCGGAGGAAGCGACGCGCCCGCGAATCCAGCGCCGCGCGGCTTCGGGAAGCAGGCCGTAGGCCGCGAGCCAGCGCCGGTTCAGCTCGTACATGCGATAGCGGTTGTAGCCGGCGAACAGCTCGTCGCTGCCTTCGCCGGTGAGCACCACCTTCACCCGCTCCGAAGCGAGCCGCGATACGAAGTACAGCGAGACGCTCGAAGGCCACGTAATCGGCTCGTCCTCGTGCCAGATCAGCCGCGGCAGCGCGTTGAAGAAGTCCTCCATGCCGACGACGATCTCGTGGTGCTTCGTGCCGATCGCTTGCGCGACCTGCCGCGCGTAGCCGAGCTCGCTGAACTGCTCCTCGCGATAGCCGACCGAGAAGGTCTCGACCGGTCCCGAGGTCATGCGGCGTATGAGAGCCGCAATGACGCTCGAATCGACGCCGCCGCTGAGAAACATGCCGAGCGGGACGTCGCTCATCAGGCGCATGCGGACGGTCTCTTCCAGGCGGCGGCGGCATTCGGCGACCCACCACCGGTCGTCCTGGCGCTCCTCGGGCTCGGGCGGCGGCACGTCCCAATACCGCCGGATGTCCAACCGCGGGGACTCCTCGCCCAGATCGAGCGTGAGCGTGTGGCCCGGCATCAATCGCCGGATGCCGGAGAACAGCGTTCGTTCCTCGCTGATGTAGCCGAAGGCCAGGTACTCGGGAAGCAGCGTGTCCTCGAACGCGGGCGAGATCGCGGGATGTTCGAGCAGCGCCTTGATCTCGGAGGCGAACGCGAACAGGCGGCCGTTCCAGAAATAGTAAAACGGCTTGATGCCGAGCCGGTCGCGCGCGCAGAAGAGGCGTTGCTTGTCCCGGTCCCAGAGGGCGAAGGAGAACATGCCGCGGAACAGCTTCACGCAGTCCGCGCCGTGCTCCTCGTAGGCATGCAGGATCGTTTCCGTATCCGAGCGGGACTTGTAGACATGGCCGGCGCGCTCCAGCGCGGGGCGCAGATCGGCGTGATTAAAGATCTCGCCGTTGTAGGTGATCCAGAGCGCGCCGTTTTCGTTCGACATCGGCTGCCGGCCCGTAGCCAGGTCGATGATGCTCAGGCGGCGGTGGCCGAGCGCGGCTCTGCCGTCCGCGTACGCGCCGGAATCATCGGGGCCGCGATGCCGGATCGCACTCGTCATCCGTTCGAGGATGGCTTCGGCCAGCGGATCCGGATCAAGCGTTACGAACCCTGCGATCCCGCACATTTCAGCGCGCCTCCATGGGCAAGTCTCAATGTATCATTCCGCGCCACGCGGCTTTGCGGAGCGGGCGCGGGCGCGCGCGGCGTCTGCTGCCAGCGTTCGATGACAGGGCGGGACGTGCGCGAGAGCACAACCGCGAGCGCGGACAGCGTCACCAGTTGCGTCTGATAGGTGAGGCTCGCGAACAGGGCCGAAACCGCGAATGCCAGCGTGGAGAGCCGCAGGCAGAAGGACGCCGTGGCGATCTCGGCCAATTCCGGCGGAAGCCGGCGCGTCCGGAAGGCCAGGGGCAGTTTGGCGGTGCGGAACGTGAAAAACAGCGCGAGCATGTAAAAGACGAAGCCCGGGATCCCGTTTTCGCTCGACACCTCGGTGTAGGTGTTGTGCGTCACCTGCCAGCTCCCTTTCTTTTCGTGCTTGACCTCGCGCGCATAGATGTCCTGGGCGACGACGAACTGGCCCGCGCCCACGCCGAACAGCGGATTGCGCAGCGTGATGGCGATCGAGTCCTGGAGCATGTTCCAGCGGCCCAGGGTGGAACTGACCGCGCTGTCCTCGATGCGTTCCTGCTGGGCGCTTTCGTACGGAGTGTCTTTCGTGCTGAGGAAGGTGAAATAGCGCTCCTTAAGGGCGGTGGGCAGGAGGAGGGCGGCGGCGATCAGAAGAATGACGGAGCCGGCGACGATCTGGAATTTCTGCGTCATGGACGAGCGCAGGAACAGGATGAACCCGACGACGAGAGAGGCGATGAGGGCGCCGCGCGAGCCGGTGCGCGCCATGGTCCAAAAAATCGGCGCCATGGCGAGATAGGCGCCGGCGCGGCGCGCCCGGCTCAGTTGCGGGTCTTGAGCGATGAACCACCAGAGCGGGAGCGCCATCAGCATGATCTGCGCGAGGTCGTTCGGATTCTCGAAGCGCCCGCGCGCGAGCACCAGCCGGCCGTCGGCCATGCTGCCGAACGGAATGGTGAGCAACGACAGCACAAAGATCGCGAATGCGATGACCTGAATCGCGCGCCGGAGCTGATCGAAATCGCCGATCAGCCCGACGATCACGAAGTAAATCAGCACCACCTTCAGCCACAGCGTGGCGAAGTGGGCGGCGCCGCCGGGCCAGACGCTGAAGGGAACCGCAAAGATCATCCACACCGTGAACGCCACCCACACCACTCCGAGGCGATGCGTGAGCGCGCGCAGAATCCCGCCGCTCAGAAAAGCGGCCGCAACGCTCGAATACAGGCTGAGAATGGGGATGTGAAACGTGCTCAGCACGAGATCCAGAATGCGGCTATGCAGCAGAAAGAGAAAGAACAGCAGGACGGAAAAGCCGAGCTTCTGGAGCGGGCTGTTTTGCGGGAAGGAAAGAGCCCGAGGTGCGGTCATGGCGGTCCCGGAAATACGCCTGTGCTCCCAGTTGAGATGAAGAACTCTGCTCTCAATTTACCATGGGTGGCCCGCGGCGCTCGCTATACTCGTGGTGGGGCGTTCCGATCGATGGCGCGCGTCAGGGTGGAGTGCTATTCGGGATACAAGGCCGACGAGCGCCCGTTGCGGTTCTATCTGGGCGAGCGGGCCTACGAGGTCGTCGAGATCGCCGACCGCTGGTACGGTCCCGACGCCGTCTATTTCCGCGTGAAAGCCGACGACGGCAACATCTACATCCTGCGCCACGGCCAGGACCCGCTGACGGACCTGTGGACTCTCGAGTCGTTCCGCCGCTCGGGCAGGTAGCCTGACCGCGCCCGCACGAAGCGCTGCTGGAACTGCTGGAACCGTCGTTGCTGCCCCAGCTCAGGCGCTGGCGTACAATGAACAACTAACGCCAGGATTGCTCTGGGATTCGTGCTTCCCCGGGGAGCGTTCCGATGAGAGACACCGGAATCCAGTTGATCGGCACCGTGCCGTGGGGCACGCATTTCTGCCAGTTCTACCAGGACCGGCAGGATCTGGTGGATATCCTCGTCCCTTATTTCAAAGCAGGCCTCGAGCACAACGAGTTCTGCATGTGGATCACATCCGAGCCGCTGGATGCGGCCGAAGCCCGGCAGGCGCTGTCGAAGGAAGTGCCGAACCTCGAAGAGTATCTCAGCGCCGGCCAGATCGAAATCCTGAACTACGACGAGTGGTACAAGCTGAACGGCAAGTTCGACGCAGAGCGGGTGCTGCGCGGATGGGTGGAAAAGCTGGAGGCGGCCAGACGGCGGGGATTCGACGGCCTGCGCCTCACCGGAAACACGTTCTGGCTGGAGAAGGCGGACTGGACCGGCTTCACCGAGTACGAGGCGATGGTCGACCGGGTGATCGGCCGTTACAACATGCTGGCGATCTGCACCTACAGCCTGGCCCGGTGCGGCGCGGTCGAGATCATGGATGTGATCAGCAACCACGCCTTTGCGCTGATCAAGCGAGCGGGCAGGTGGCACAGCATCGAAAGCGCGGAACGAAAGAGGATTCAGGCCTCGCTGCGGGAGAGCGAAGAGCGGCTGCGCAAACTTGAGGCCGAACTCGAGGAGCACATCGCCAGGCAGACCGAGGAGATCCGGGGCGCGTACGATGCGCTCAAGGAAGCCCACGAGGATCTGACCCGGCGAATGGCGGAGCGCTCCGCGGAGCTCGCCGCCAGCGAGGAGCGCTTCCGGGCCGCGACCCTTGCAGCTCGAATCGGGGTCTGGTCGTGGGTTCCGGGAACCAGCGAAGTAATCGTCAGCGCGGACTGGAGGTGCGTTTTCGGCATCGACCCGGAGAAGCGGGTCACGTTCGAAACCTGGCGCGACGCGCTGCACCCGGAGGACCGCGACCGGACGGTGAGGGAATTGAACGCCGCCGCCGAGGGCGGCCGCGAATTCCACGCCGAATACCGGGTGGTTTGGCCTGACGGAACCGTGCGCTGGGTCGTGGACCGCGGGCGGGCCACTTACGATGAACAGGGCCGCGCTATCCGCATGGGAGGCGTGAACGTGGACCTCACGGACCGCAAGCGCGCCGAAGAGGAGTTGCGACGCCAGCGCGAATGGCTGAGAGTCACGCTGACGAGCATCGGCGATGCGGTCCTCGCTACCGGCACGGACGGGAGGATCACGTTCCTGAATCCGGTCGCGGCCGAGTTGACGGGCTGGCCGGAAGCGGAGGCTCTGGGCCGGCCGGTTGCGGACGTATTCCGCATTGTGAACGAACTGACGCACGAGCCGGCCGAGGACATCATAGCCACCGTGCTGCGGGAAGGGACCGTCATCAACCTGGCGAACCACACGGCCCTTGTCAACCGCGACGGGCGCGAGATTCCGATCGAGGACAGCGCTTCGCCCATCCGGGACGGCGACGGCAGAGTCAGCGGCGTGGTGCTGGTTTTCCACGACGTGACCGAGAAGCGGCGCGCGCAGCAGGCCTTGCGCGAGAGCGAACAGCGGGTCCGGCTGAAGCTGGACAGCATACTTTCTCCGGAAGGCGATATCGGGAATCTCGAGCTGGGCGACATCCTGGATGTGCCGGCGATCCAGCGTCTGATGGAGGATTTTTACAAGGTCGCCCAGATGCCGCTCGCCATTCTCGACCTGAAGGGCAAGGTCCTGGTCCGCGTGGGATGGCAGAAGGTCTGTGCGGACTTCCATCGCCGCAACCCGGAATCCTGCAAGCACTGCGTCGAGAGCGATACGCAGCTTTCCGCGGGAATTCCCGCGGGAGAGTGCAGGCTCTATCGTTGCAAGAACAACATGTGGGACATCGCCACCCCGTTGATTGTGGGGGGTGAGCACGTCGGCAACATTTTCTCGGGTCAATTCTTCTTTGAGGACGAGCAGATCGATTTCGGACTGTTCCGATCGCAGGCGGAGCGTTACGGTTTCGACGAAGCGAAATACATCGGCGCGCTGGAAGCGGTGCCGCGGGTGAGCCGTGAGGATGTGCAGGCCGGCATGGCTTTTCTCGCGAAGCTGGGCCAGATGCTTTCGCTGCTGAGCTACAGCAACATCAAGCTGGCCCGCTCGCTTTCGGAGCGCGATGCGCTGATGGCGTCGCTGAAACAGAGTGAAGAGCGGTTGAACCGGGCGCAGGAAATCAGCCATGTCGGAAGTTGGGAACTGGACCTAGCGAGCGGGCGGCTGTCCTGGTCGGATGAAGTGTACCGGATATTCGGGTTGCAGCCGCAGGAATTCGGGGCGACTTACGAAGCCTTTTTGCAGGCGGTTCACCCGGACGACCGCGCCGCTGTGGATGCGGCGTATTCGGGCTCGCTCAGGGAAGGCCGTCCGTCCTACGACATCACGCACCGCGTGGTCAGATGGAGCACGGGCGAGGTCCGCTGGGTTCATGAGAAGTGCGAGCACCTGCGGGATGAGAGCGGCCGGATCGTGCGGTCGCTCGGGATGGTGCAGGACATCACAGAACGCAAGCGGGCCGACGAGGCGCTGCAGCAGTCATACGACCAGCGCCGCGTCGCGCTCGAGGCCGCCGAGTTGGGCGCCTGGGACTATCGCCTGGATACGGGAGAGGTGTTTTGGGACGAGCGCTGCCGGAACATGTTCGGCGTCGAGGCGGGGAACAAGATCGGCTATGACGCCGTGACCGATTGCATCCATCCCGACGACCGCGCCTGCGCGCGCGAGGCGATGGAGCGGGCCATTGCCGGCGCCGGCGGCGGAGCGTACCACACGGAATTCCGCGTCCGCTGGCCCGACGGCTCGCTGCACTGGGTGTCTTTGCACGGCCGCGCCTATTTTGAAAGCGAGGGTGAGGCGCGGCGCGCCGTGCGCGTGGCGGGCGTCAGCACCGACATTACCGAACGCAGGCGGACCGAGGAGAACCTGCGTCAGGCGCAGAAGATGGAAAGCATCGGTTTGCTCGCCGGCGGAATCGCGCACGACTTCAACAACCTGCTTGTGGGGGTGATCGGGAACGCCAGCCTGGCCGAAGACATGATTCCCCGCGACAGTCCGGCGCGGGAGATCTTGAGGCGCATCGTGAAGTCGGGCGAACAGGCCGCGCATCTCACGCGCCAGTTGCTGGCTTACGCCGGCAAAGGCCAGTTCCTGCTGGAACCGGTCAATCTGTCGGAACTGGTCCGGGAATCCATTCCGTTGATCCAGAGTTCGATTTCGAAGAAGATCGCAATGCAGTTCCGGCTCGAGTCGAATCTTCCGGCCGTCGAGTCGGACCCGAGCCAGATGCAGCAGGTTTTCATGAACCTCGCCCTGAACGCCGCCGAAGCCATGGGCGGCAGCTCGGGCGCGATCTCGATCTCGACCGGGGAAACGCTCGTGGATGCAGCCTACATCCGGCAGGAACTGGCAGGCTGGCCCGTTCAGCCCGGCCGGCACGTGTACCTGGAAGTGCGCGATACGGGCTGCGGGATGGACGCGGCGCTGAGCGCGCGGATTTTCGAGCCGTTCTTCACGACGAAGTTCCAGGGCCGGGGCCTGGGCCTGGCCGCGGTTGCGGGCATCGTCCGGGCGCAGCGCGGGGCGATCGTCGTGACAAGCGCGCCCGGCGCCGGCACGACGTTCCGTGTCCTGCTTCCGGCCATGGCGGCCGGCGCCGCCGCAACCGCGGCGAGGGAACACGAGCGGGGGGACCTGCGCGGCAAGGGTACCGTGCTGGTGGTGGACGACGAGCAGATCGTTCGCGACCTGGCCAGGTTTTCGCTCGAGCGGCAAGGCTATGATGTGCTGCTGGCCGAGGACGGCCGCTCCGCGATCGAGATCCTCCGCGCCGAGCGGGACCGCGTGCAACTGGTCGTCCTGGACCTGAGCATGCCCGGCCTGAGCGGGGAGGAGACCTTGCCGTTGCTGCGCAACGTCAAGCCGGATCTGAACGTGATCGTCTCCAGCGGGTACTCCGAAGCGGAGGCTCTGCGAGTGTTCGGGGGCGCCAGCGTTTCCGGATTCATCCAGAAGCCGTACACCGCGCAGGCGCTGGCCAGAGAGGTCAAATTGGTGCTGTCGTAAAGACCCGCGGGCAGCCGGGCGCGCCCGTTCACCACTGATGCGAACAGCACGGCCGGGTCGGGACCGGCGGATTGCCGCGCCGCGCGTCCTGGGTTGTGGTTAGAGCCGCGGCCTTTTCAGAGGCGGCAATTCCCGCCCTTCGAGCGTCGCGATCGCACTGCGCACATGCTCGGGAATGCGCGCGGCGCGATTGTTCGGATAATCGAACAGCACGATGGTGGAGTCGACCTCGGCGGCGATCTTTTGATGGCCGGCGCTCACGATCGTGTGAGCCATTTTGAAGCTGCTGTTCCCGATTGCGGTGACGCGCGCGCCTACATAGACCGTGTCGGGAAACGTCAGCGGGAAGCGGTAATCGCAGGAAATGTTGGCCAGGATCGGACCCACGGCATGGGCGATCGAGCGCTGCCAGGCGCCGATCCGCATCAGGTACTCGACCCGCGCGGTTTCCGCCCAGCGCAGGTGGATGGTATTGTTCACGTGGCCGTAAGCATCCTCATCGCCCCACTGGAGCGGGACGCAGATGACCACGGGAAAATCGGCCAGCAGTTCGTGTGACGGCATTTCGATCTTCTTCAAGATTATCCGACACGCGGCCCGCGGTTCAGCGGGCGCGCCCTCGATTGACGGCGCCGCCGCGGGCCGGCATACTCCTCGCGCCCATTTTCATCCGGGCGGGTGAGGTCTCCTCATGAACGGCTGGGCGCGGCTGGCAGGCAACGTAGGCCGCGACCCCCGAGAGCCTGCTCTTGCCTTAACGGCGGCGCGACCGGGCTTCCCTCGCCATGACGGTGTGGGCGGCGTATTCCCGGAGGAGCCCCGCCCGGCTTCCGCTCACGCCTGGCTGATCGCGTAGCCCTGGGCCTGAAGCATCGCCAGCGCAGCCATGGCGGAGAACGCCACGGTGAACTCGTTCATGATCGATTCCCACGGATAACCGCGCTGTTCGAGGGCCTGGCCGCAGACGTACAACTCGGCGCCGGCGGCTTTCAACTTGCGGATCAGTTCGGCGTTGGGATTGTCCATGCCGTGCTTCTGGCGGTAGATTTCGCTCTTCAGCGCGGCATCGGTGGCCGGCCCGTGAACAACGGCCGCAATGGTGAGATTATCGAGCTTCGGATCGTAAAGGCCGAAAGAATTGATCGTGTGCGCCATGGCGCGCAGACCGCGGACGATTCCGTCCGGCGGCTCTCCGGCCCTGGCCACGTCGAACAGCATCTTGTAGCGCTTGCCGGGCTGCGGCTCAAGAACGGCGCCGGACAGGCGGCGCACTCCGGCCACGCCCTGGATGATCGGATATTCCCAATAAGATTCGCCTCTGGCTGCCATGTCGTCCACCTCTTGAGAGTGCATCGGCAAAACAGCTCCGATGAATTTGAGTAAAGTGTATCACGAACTCCGGTTTTCGACAGTCCTTGCGAAGAACCGTAGACGACGGTTGCGGCGGCGAGCCGCCGAGTTCGGCGCCCCGGCGCGCGCGTCAGGAGAACGCCGCGAGCGGGAATAAGAACGGCAGCGCGATGCCGGGACGCGAACACCCGGTCCGCGTCTACGCCGCTTTGTTCCCCATGCGCCGGCGGCCCGCCGGAACCGGCTTCACTCCCCCGAGTTCTTCGGCTTTCTTCTCCTCGGTGTAGGACTCTTTGTTGAGCTCGGGCACGGTGTCCTTGCCGGGCCTGACCTTGCCCCGGAGCTTGAACTGTCCGGGCTTGACCACGTCTTTTTTGCCCATGCGCCCCTCAGCTTTAAGACGCGACGAGGTGAGGGGCAGTTGCGGTGCGTGGGCGTGGCGCACGCCCCGGGGCGCAAACCAGCGGCGCCGCCTGCCTGCGGGCAGACTGGAATTTCGGCGCGCCGGTTTGAGAGTTGAGGGCTTAAGTTGTTGTACACTAGGAACGTTGGAGGTGAGTCTTCTCGAGTAGCTCCATCGGGACCCTCCCGAATGCCGTTACGTCCGCACTCGGTAAGACTTTTGCGGCCTGTTTTAACCTCCTGTTCCCCGACGCCTGCCGCGTTTGCAAAACTCCGCTGAGAAACGTCTCGCGAATTCCGGTTTGTCCCGATTGCCTGAAAGCTCCCAAGCCGCTTTCGGCCGAGTTTTTCTGTTCGTGCTGCCGCACTCCGTTTCTGAATTCGGCTCCGCTCGATGAGGAGGGCCGGTGCCCGCTTTGCCGGCGCGGCCTGCGCGGATTCGATGCTGCGTATTCGTTCGGCGCTTACGAAGGGGCGTTGCGGGAACTGATCCACCTGTTCAAGTACGGGCGCGTACGGCCGCTGGCCGGGCCGTTGGGCGAGTTCATCGCGTCGGCCATCCCGCGCGATCAGCGCTTCGACCTGATCGTGCCCGTACCGCTGCACTGGCGGCGCCGGTTCGAGCGCGGGTTCAATCAATCCGCGCTGCTGGCGAAAGCCGTGGCGCGGCGCTACGCGGCGCCCGTCGCTTCGCCGCTTGCCCGCAGGCGCGCAACGGCGGCGCAGGCGGGTCTGAGCAATGCTCAGCGGCGCGCGAACGTCTCGGGGGTGTTCACGGTGAAGCGTCCGGCGAGGGTGGCGGGACGCCGCATTCTCTTAATCGACGACGTGATGACCACGGGTGCAACCGGGGCCGCCTGCGCAGCCGCTCTGAAAGGCGCGGGTGCGCATTACGTCGCTCTGCTGACATTGGCGCGCGTTGATCGGCGCTCCTGGGCGCAGCCGTTCGACTCGAAGCCGCTCCCTGCTGGAGTTTGACAATGAACGGATTGCACAAGCCGGTTCTGGTGCTCAATGCGAGTTACGAACCGATCAACGTCTGCGCCGCACGGCGTGCGCTCGTGCTGGTGCTGAAAGGAATCGCTTCGCCCGAGGAGTTCTCCTCGATCTTCCTCCATTCGGCGCGGAACGCGCTGCGCGTGCCCTCGGTGATCCGACTGCTCGAGTACCGCCGCATCCCGCACCAGACGCGCGCGCTGTCCCGCAAGAACATCCTGATGCGCGACCGTTACACCTGCCAGTATTGCCTGCGCACGCTGCCCACCTCGGAGTTGACGCTGGACCACGTGGTGCCGCGGTCGCGGGCCGGCGAGACGAGCTGGGAAAACCTGGTCGCCTGCTGCCATCGCTGCAACAACCGCAAAGGCGGACGCACGCCCGAAGAGGCGGGAATGAAGCTGGCGCGGCCGCCGCGCCCCTTCACGCTGCACACCAGCCGGCATCTGATGCGCCTGCTCGGCAAGAGCGACGACCAGTGGCGCAAGTACCTCTTCTATTGATTGCGGGCGGGACAGGCGCTTTCGCCTGCCCTCTTTCCCTCAGCTCGCGCCGCCGGTCTGCTGTCCGGAAGCGGGCGGCGTCGCAGCCTGCTTCGGCTTCTCCGCGCCCTTTTCCTTTTGCTTCACGGGGCTGATGATGACATGCGCGTTGCGGCCTTCCAGGCGCGGCGAGCCTTCCACCGCTCCGTATTGAACAAGATCCTGCGCGAAGCGCTGCAGCAACTTCTGTCCCAGATCGACGTGCGCGATCTCGCGTCCGCGGAACTGCACCACCGCTTTCACGCGGTTGCCTTCCTGCAGAAAGCGGATCGCGTTCTTTCTCTTGAACTCGTAGTCGTGATCGTCGGTATTGGGGCGGAACTTCAGCTCCTTGACCTGAATCACATGCTGCTTCTTCTTGGCTTCCTGCTGCTTCTTCTTGTTCTCGTACTGCCACTGGCCGTAGTCCATCGCCTTGGCCACCGGCGGTTCCGCGGTGGGAGCGATGAGGATGAGGTCGAGGCCCATGTCTTTCGCCTTGCGAACAGCGGCGGGCGTGGGCATGATTTCGACCGTCCCATCCGGAAAGACGGCCCGCACCTCGCGTGCGCGGATCGCCTCGTTTACGTTTTCCCGAATTCTTGGCCTGCGCGGTTGAAACTGTCTCCGTGGATACATGCAGTGTTTTTATTGGGGGACCGGCGTTTTCATTGAAGAGCTTCCCTTATCAAAGCACAACGGGCGGGGAATTCCAAGGGAGTAAAGCTATGTTGGACGGTGTGCGCCGCTCTCATGCCGGTTTGGAGCAAGATTAGCGCAAAGCCGCGGCGCGTTTCAAGTCGGGTGTCGATTGAGCATACACTCAGACTCAGGAGCTTCCACCCATGATTAACAGACTTGTCTTGCCCGCCCTGGTCATCGGCGCCGTGAGCGCCGGTTTGTGGCTGCACCCGCGGCTCGAGGCGCAGGAACCGGCTCCAGCCTGGGCCCCGTCCCGCGTGAGCACCGCCGCGCTGCCCAAAGCCTGGGGGCAGGTCCGCGGCGTGCTGGGCGTGGATCAGATCACCCTGGTCCTGGAAGACGATACCGGAACCGTGCGGGTCGTGACGCTCGAGCGGACCCTTTCGCACGAGGGCCGGCCCGCCGTCACACCGCATCTGTTCACCGTTGTGCCGCGTCAATAGGCGCTCGAATCCGAAGGGGAGGGACAGCGCATGGCTTTCGAGCCGAGAATCCTGGGGCGGACGGGATTGCAGGTGGGGCCGCTGGGGGTTGCCGCGTCGTACGGCGTGCCGGCGGAGGCGGTCGAGCGGGCGTTCGAGCAGGGCGTGAATTATCTCTACTGGGGCAGCATACGGCGCAAAGCGTTCGGGGATGCCGTGCGCCGGCTGGCGCCGCAGCGGGAGCGCTTCGTGCTGGCCGTGCAGTCGTACTCGCGGATGGCGTCGCTGATGGTCTGGAGCGCGGAGCGGGCGCTGCGCTCGCTGCGCCTCGATTACGCCGATGTCCTGCTGCTCGGCATGTGGAACAAGCCCGTCCCGCCGCGGATTCTCGATGCGGCGCGGCGCCTGAAGCAACGCGGGCTCGTGCGCTTTCTCGCGGTCTCGACTCACAAACGCACCCTGGCGCCCGCGCTGGCTAGCGATTTCGATATCCTGCATTTCCGCTACAACGCCGCGCACCCGGGCGCCGAGAAAGACATCTTTCCCTTCCTCTCCGGCGCGAACCGGCCGGGCATGGTGTCCTACACGGCGACGAGCTGGGGCCGGTTGATGAATCCGAAAAAGACTCCTCCGGGCGAGCGGATCCCCCGCGCTGCCGATTGCTACCGGTTCGTGCTGGCGCGGCCGGAGGTGGACGTGTGCATGACCGGCCCGCGCAGTGCCTCCGAGATGGATGAAGCGCTGGAGGCGCTGCGGCTCGGGCCGATGAGCGAAGACGAGCTCGCGTGGATGCGGCGGGTGGGCGCCGCCGTTCGCGGCTGACGCGGGCGCGTTACCGCCCCGCCGTGCGCTGCCCCATCGCGGCCTGCGCGCGCCGCCTCATTTCTTCCGGCGCGACATCTTCCTTGTGCGTCGCGATCCACCAGATGTTCCCGGCCGGATCCCTGACGCTGCCGGCGCGGTCGCCCCAGAACTGATCCCCCAGTTCCATGACGGTCGCCGCCCCGGCCTGAACCGCACGCTTATAGATTGCATCGGCGTCGGGAACGTACAGGTACAGACTGCACGGCATCGGCTTGTGCTCGCCCGTCGCTTCGCCCAGCATCACCCTGGAATCGCCGATGCTCAGTTCCGCGTGCATGACGGCGCCGTCCGGCGCCGTCATGCGGTGAAGCTCTTTGGCGTCGAACGCCTGTTTCAGAAAGTCGATCAGTTTGCCGGCTCGTTCCGGGACGAGTAACGGCGTAAGGGAGTGATATCCCTCCGGTATCGGTTTCACGGCCATATGCCCCTCCTGCTTTGTGGAATCAGCGTAAATGACGGGCGCGCTGCTTTATGGCGGCCTGCCTGCGCGCGCCGCCGGAGTTCCCCGGGCGCGGCGCCGGCGCGCTACCCCGCCGCG